>TARA_R110002072_G_scaffold1369_6_pt1 | contig 65527 bp, 67 predicted proteins | sample TARA_R110002072 | Tara Oceans TARA_R110002072 (sample SAMEA4397118) | marine metagenome | biome: Polar Biome; feature: [SRF] surface water layer (ENVO:00010504); material: water (ENVO:00002006), including particulate matter (ENVO:01000060) such as... | depth 5 m | reverse complement strand
TGGCCTGCCGTTAAATAATGGTTACGGTCTAACGGAAACCGGACCTACAATATGTCAGACGCGGCAATACGCGCCCTTAGAGAATACGTCGGTCGGCTACTGTTTACCCGGGGAAGAAATAAAACTTCTGGGTAAAGACGGTGAGTCGGTCGAAACGGGTGTCGTCGGTGAGCTCTGGGTGAAAGGTCCAAATGTCATGAAGGGCTATTTCCGAAAGCCTGAACTTACCGCAGAGGTACTAAAAGACGGTTGGTTTAATACCGGAGATCTTGTTTACCAGGACGATACCGGAGCCATCAATATATCAGGCCGCAGTAAAGAATTGATCATTCGTTCGGGATTTAATATCTATCCCCCGGAAGTTGAGGCAGTCCTTACGGATTTCCCTTCAGTCAGTCTCTGTGCGGTTCTGGGAGAAATGGTTGATGGTGATGAACAGGTCATTGCCTATGTTCAACCCGCTGCAGGGCAAGTCATTGATGAGGTTGCGCTACTCAAACATGCAAAACAATATTTGGCAGGTTACAAGGTGCCAGCTCGAATTGTGGTGATGGAGAGTTTGCCGACGGCCCCGTCCGGGAAGATCCTTAAGCATCAATTAAAAAACGGCGCTTGAATCCGTTAACAGTTCCGCTTCTTCCTCTCGGGATTCATCAACTCGACGTTTGAGCTCTTTTCCGGGTTTAAAATGCGGGACAAATTTACCGGGTTTGTGAATGCCCACTTCGCCTGTCTTCGGGTTTCTAACGCTACGTGGCTTCCGATAGTGGTTTGAGAAGGTGCCAAAACCCCGGATTTCTATCCGTTCCCCAGTTGATAGACTTTCTGACATAATTTCCAGAATTGTGTGAACAGCTAAATCGACGTCGCGGCCCGTCAATTGGTCGAGTTTCTCAGACATTCGCTTGATGAGTTCTGACTTGTTCATGCCGTACCGCGTAAAATTTTCCGCTGGAGCTGTTCATCATACGAGAATAATGACTTAAATCAATAATTTAAATCGAATTACTAAAGTTAATGCTCAATAAAGTACGATTTGAAACGGAAAATCGATTCCTTTAGAATTCGCCATGGCGAAAAGAGAGCACATATCAGTCGGATTGATTCTGACCATTTCCCCTCCCCCCCTTCGTCTGCCTGTTCTGAACCGAGAGCAGCAATACAATCCTGAAAATCCCTACTGGAGTTCCTGAATGGCGACCATTCTAGAAGACGTTTCTCGTACCTTTTCTGAATACCTATTGATTCCGCGTTTAACGCGAAAAGGCCAGCGTGCCGATCTGGTGGATCTGGGTACCCCTATTTCCTCCGTTGAGCCAAATGGCGTGGCGCGGTTACGTCTCAATGTTCCGGTAGTTTCAGCTTGTATGCAGGCAGTATCAGGGTCTGAGCTTGGTATTTCCCTTGCGCGGCAGGGCGGTCTGGCCTTTATTTTCTGCTCCCAGCCAATAGAGCAGCAAGTTGAGATGATTCGCAAAGTGAAAACCCATAAAGCTGGTTTTGTTGAGAGCGACTCGAACTGTCGCATTGATACTTCCCTCCAGGAAGTGATGGAACTTATGCAGCGCACGGGACATTCAACGGTACCGGTGACCGAGGATGGTTCTGCGACTGGGAAATTGGTCGGCATCATTACCGATAAAGACTTCTGGGAGTTCGAGGATGACCTGAGCCATACCGTCGGGGAGCACATGACGCCGTTTGAGCAGTTGATTTACGGTGAGGAAGGGGTGTCTTTGCGGGAAGCCAACCAGCTTCTGCATTTACATAAAAAGGATTGTTTGCCGATCATTGATAAAACCGGGGCGTTGAGCGCACTGGTTTTTAAGAAAGATTACGAGGACCACCGTCGTCATCCGATGGAAATGTTAGACGATTCCAAGCGACTTTGTGTGGGGGCTGCGATTAATACCCATGACTACATGGAGCGTGTTCCCACGGTTCTAGCGGCCGGTGCAGATGCGCTATGTTTTGATTCCTCCGATGGATTTACCGAGTATCAATTAGAGGGGATCCAGTGGATACGGGAAAATTTTGGTCCAGAGGTTGTGATCGGCGGTGGCAATGTGGTTTCCGCTGAAGGTTTCGACTTTTTAGTTGAAGAAGGCGGTGTTGATTTCATCAAGGTGGGCATTGGTGGTGGTTCGATTTGTATTACTCGAGAGCAGAAAGGCGTCGGTCGTGGACAGGCATCAGCGCTTCTGGAAGTTGCACAACGGCGGGACGAATATTTTGACAAGACCGGACGGTATATTCCAATCTGCTCCGATGGCGGTTTGGCAAATGACACACAGATTGTCGTTGCGCTGGCGATGGGTGCTGATTTTCTGATGATGGGTCGCTACTTTGCGATGACGGAAGAAAGCCCTACCCCAAAAACGTCGATCAATGGCCAAAATTACAAGCCCTATTGGGGCGAAGGGACACGCCGGGCTCAGAATTGGCAGCGTTACGATGATGGTATGAGCACTCGCAAGATGGTGTTTGAAGAAGGTGTAGATGCCTACGTACCGTTAATTGGGCCGCTTTCGGAGGTACTGGATACGACGATGTATAAGCTCCGATCGACCATGGTGAACATTGGCGCAGATTCGCTGGCGGAATTCCGAGACCGTTCTATTCTAACTTTGATATCTGAACAATCTGTTGTCGAAGGTGGGACGTCAAATGTGTTTCAGTTTAAGTCGAACCGGGAAATTGACGGCGATAGCTGGGGCGATCGCAACTAGTGAGGCGCGGACGTTTAAGGTACAATTCGCGCGTTTTTTGTCACCCTATTGGGAATTAAAAGTGAATCGAATAGCGAAGTTTGTCATCATGATTGCGATCACTCTCGTTGGAGGCACACTCTCCGCGGGAACCGCAGAAATCGAAATTGAGCAACGGCTGAAAAAAGTAGGTGAAGTTTGCCTCGAAGGTCAGGACTGTGCAAAAGCTGGAGCGACAACAATGGTTGCTGCTGCCGGCGGTTTTGATGCCGAGGGCACCTATGGAAAAACCTGTGCGACCTGTCATGCAATCGGCGTTGCCGGGGCACCAAAGCTAGGTGATGTTAGTGCGTGGGAACCCCGTATCGCTAAAGGTATTGATGTTCTATACAACTCCGGCATCCACGGTTTACCACCTGGTATGCCAGCCAAGGGCATGTGCTTTACCTGTTCTGACGATGACATTAAGGCTGTTGTTGACTATATGGTTGAACAGTCTAAGTAACAGACTTTGTACGTCTAAAAGCAAGCGCCTCAGCTAAGTGAGGCGCTCCCAGCTTTTCCTCTCCTGACAAGTCGGCCAGGGTGCGCGCAACCTTAAGTACTTTAAAATATCCTCTTGCTGATAAGCCGAGTTTTTGCATGGCATTGTCGAGCATTCTCCGTTCGCTTTTTTCCAACTGACAGAATTTTTCAGACTCTTTTCCTGACAGGTGCGCATTTAGTTTGCCTCGTTTTCTCAGCATGAGCTTTCTCGCGTCAGAGATCTGCTCTACCGCGAGCCAATGTTCGGTGTCGCTGTCTTGGGCTGATTTCGATAATGCCCCGCGTGGCAGTGGCGGTACTTGCACATGCAGATCAATCCGATCTAAGAGTGGACCTGATATTTTACTTTTGTACCTTTCTATTTGATCGCTGCGGCAGTTACACCGGCCCGCCTCATCTCCATAGTATCCGCAGGGACACGGATTCATTGCTGAGACCATTTGGAATCTCGCGGGATAGGTCACCTGATGGTTGGCGCGACTAATGACAATAGAGCCAGACTCCAACGGCTCCCGGAGGACTTCCAGGACGTGGCGGGAAAACTCAGGTAATTCATCTAAAAACAGTACGCCATGGTGGGCAAGGGAGATCTCGCCAGGTAACGGGGGGTTGCCGCCTCCCACTAGTGCAACGCCGGATGCAGTGTGATGGGGATTACGAAAGGGTCTTGTGCCCCAGTTTTGTGCTTGAAAACTAAACCGGGATACCGACTGAACAGCAGCTACTTCCAGGGACTCGTTCTGTTCCATGGGCGGTAATAAACCCGGCAGACGGCTCGCAAGCATTGTCTTACCTGTGCCCGGCGGACCCACCAGCAGGAGGTTGTGGCCTCCCGCAGCGGCGACAATCAAGGCCCGCTTTGCTAGATACTGCCCTTTAATATCACTCAAAAGTAATGGTGAGGGTGGATGAGACCGGATTGCTTGCTGGGGTACGTTTGTCTCTCTGTCCCCCTTCAGATAAGCAACGACGTCAGTCAAAGAGGTCGCCAGATTAACTGAAGCCTGATTCACCAGACTTGCTTCGGGTTGATTTGCTAAGGGGACCGTGAGCTCTCTGTTAGACTGGTCGCAATGTAGAATTGCCGGGAGCACGCCGTTAACGCCCCTGAGATCACCACCTAGCGCCAGTTCACCTAGGAACTCCCTGTTTGCAATTGTATGACCGTCCAGTTGTTCAGAGGACGCGAGCACACAAAGGGCTATGGCGAGATCATAACGGCCGCCTTGTTTTGGTAAGTCAGCCGGGGCGAGATTTATGGTGACTCGCCTGGACGGAAGGGTAAACCCCGCGTTGGTGAGTGCAGATTTAACGCGATCTTTGCTTTCTCGCACAGCGGTTTCAGGCAGCCCAACAATAACGATCTGGGGCAGGCCGGAGGAAATGTCTGCTTCTACCGTAACCAGAGGAGCATTTACGCCGACCTGAGCCCGGGAATAGGTTTGTGCAACTGTCATCCGATAATCGTGGGCTAATTAGGTCTGCGGTGATGTACTCGACCCACATCAATTGTTGTAGGACATCTGCCCCAGCATTTTTTTATCGGTTGTTCTGGTGCTTGTGTCGGTACAGATTTCGCACCCTTATGGAACAATGCTGGTGCGATTGCACCACAAGGGTGCTTTGCGGTGCGGATGAAATAGCGGCCAACCTATCTAAGGTCTTGAATTTTGGTGAGATTCTGAACTTGGCATGGTCGATGCTGTATAGTCCAGCAGTAACAGCGACAGTCTACAAAAAAACGTGGCTGATGGTAGGTCGCCGGTAAAGAAAACTGTAAAGGGTTGCTAGTGCAGGTGGTAAGTTATCCCGGCATTGGAAAGCGACGCCAATTTAGATACATTCATAACCAAATGATCCTGAAGATGGAGGACACATGAAATTAGTCACAGCAATTATCAAACCATTTAAGCTGGACGATGTAAGAGAAGCATTGTCGGAAATATCCGTTCAGGGTATGACCGTGACAGAGGTTAAAGGCTTCGGTCGTCAGAAAGGACATACCGAGCTATATCGTGGTGCAGAATATGTGATCGATTTTCTACCTAAAGTAAAAATTGAAGTCGCAATTTCCGATGAAAACCTGGATGGCGTAATCGAAGCGATTACGACAGCTGCCAACACCGGCAAGGTCGGGGACGGCAAGATATTTGTGACCACACTGGATGATGTTATACGTATACGAACCGGCGAAACCGGCGGTGAAGCCGTATAGATTAACTTCCTCTAATATGGATCTATTCGAGAGGCGCTTTATGCGCCTCTTTTTTTGCCTGAAATTCTTTTCCTCCCGGGGCCTTTTGCACCACGATAAGACAACCACTGTTTTGAATTTTAATTTTGTTGACGCAAATTCCCGCGGGCGCAGAAACAACGCACTAAACGTTAACCGGGCGACTGAAGAATTACGCAATAAAACAGTGCGGAGGGGGTGTCGAGGGCGTGGAACGCACCGTGTCGGTGCGTTCGTGTTATCGGTTAAGCCTGCCAAATCCCAATATTTCATTATTATTCAATAAGATATGTAGATTGGCCTGCTCTTTGCTATTTCATAGTCAGCTAAGAGTAGGTGCGAGTCAGTCACATCACTTTCGCTGTCGAAAACAATTGAGGAGAAAACACATGAAATCTATGACTCGAATAATCGCCGCTGCAACACTTGTTGCCGGCGCAATGTTCTCAACAAATGCTTCAGCCGAAGTGTCTTATAACATCGGCTATATGTCTGAATACGTGTTCCGTGGCTTTGTACAGAAGAGTTCTTCTGCCAGTGCTGGTGCGGATTACGAACAAGGCGGATTCTACGCAGGTACCTGGGCGGCTGATGTCGGTGATGGCCTCGAGATAGACGGTTACTTTGGATACGGAATTGAAACCGAATCTGGATTTACCGCGAGTCTTGGCTTCACAGGCTATTACTACACAGGTGATCAGTTTGATGATACCTACGAAGAAATTAACTTGAATCTTGGTTATGGCGTATTCGGACTCGAATACTCTTTCGGTGAACACGACAACCTCGGTGGCTTCGACGAAGACTACGACTACCTCGCGTTAACAGTTGCCCTGGAAAATGGCTTCTATGGAACCTACGGTTCGTTTGGGGACGATCTTGATGGGTCTCACATTGCGATTGGCTACGGAACAACAATTGCTGACTTTGATGTTGGCGTTGAAGCCATTTTTGCAGACGACGATATCTGTCAGGCTGCCAATTTGGCCGGTACTTCCTGTGAAAATGAAGAGTCCCTGATTTTCACACTCGGTAAAACCTTCTAATTTAGATTTTGCTGATCAAAAAAGGCTCCCAATCGGGGGCCTTTTTTTTTGTCTAGAAACCGCACCAAAATTGATTAATTGGTATTCTCAGCTATAACTAATAGCGTCAATCCAACTCAAACGGAGGCGAGAAATGGCGACTATTGAACGTATTGTCGATGATGAAGAAAGCGTCAAGACCCTTAACGCAAAGGAACGAATTCGGGGGCAATTAGATTCGGACATTGAGGCATTCTTATCCAGAGGCGGGTCCATTACTGAGGTCGAAGTAAACGTTACAGCTGACCCCCCAACAAAACCCGTCAGTAAATATGGCGGACGACCTATCTAGAGCCGTTATCTACAGCATGCTAAATCGGAATTCATTCACAGGCCTCAAGCTTCTATAATCCACGCCTTGTTCGCTAGCGTTCGATAAGGCACATTGCGTTATGAAATATAAAAGCACCCGGGGCGGTGTCACTGGCATTAGCTTCAAAGACGCTGTGATGATGGGGCTGGCCTCCGATGGCGGATTGCTGGTGCCCGAAGAGATTCCAGATCTTACTTCCGAGCTAGCAGCCTTGAGCCAACTAAGTTATCAAGATCTAGCGACGGAAATCATGTCGCGGTTTATCAATGATATCCCTCGAGATGTACTGGCGGGGCTGGTTGCAAAGAGTTACGCAACTTTTGACCACGACCTGGTGACACCTCTGGTGAAGGTCGGAGATGTGCATGTCCTTGAGTTGTTTCATGGTCCAACCCTGGCTTTCAAGGATGTCGCGCTTCAGTTTCTTGGCAATGTCTTTGAACTCATCCTGGCAGAACGTCAGAGTCGAGTCAGCATTCTCGGCGGCACTAGCGGTGATACCGGTAGTGCCGCAATTGCTGGGATCCGGGGTAAGGAAAACATAGATATTTTTATCATGTTTCCGGAGGGCAAGACCTCTCCCCTTCAAGAGCGTCAAATGACGTCGGTGTTGGACAATAACGTCCACAATATCGGAATTGATGGTAGCTTTGATGATTGCCAGCAGATTATGAAAACCATCTTTTCCGACCTGCCTTTTAAAGAACAACACAACCTTGCGGCGGTTAACTCCGTTAACTGGGCCCGCGTGTTAGCCCAGGTAGTGTACTTCTTTTCAGCCTATGGCCAACTTGGTGCGCCCGCTGCATTCGATGTAACGGTGCCAACGGGAAACTTTGGCAATATTTTTGCGGGCTATATAGCCAGAAAAATGGGCTTGCCGATTCGCCGCCTGGTCCTTGCAACAAACGCTAACGATATTCTCGCCCGGTTCTTTAACTCTGGAATCTACGAACGCCAGACTGTGAACTTTACTCACAGTCCAGCCATGGATATTCAAGTTGCTAGTAATTTTGAGCGGTACCTGTTTTTTGCCCTCGGCGAAGATGGCGGGCGAGTATCTACATTTATGAACAAGTTTCTAGAGACCGGTAGAGCCGAAATACCTTTTAATACACGAAGCTTTGACGCAGCCTTTGTCGCTGGGGCCGTGAGCAATGACGATACGCTCGCCAAGATCAGAGCGACCTACAAAGATCAACGGTACATCTCTGATCCTCATACTGCAGTTGGGCTATGTATAGCAGAACAATATTTGGATGCTGAGGTGCCGATGGTGAGTCTTTCAACAGCTCACCCAGCCAAGTTTGATGATGTGATGAGGGCAGCTTTACCGGATGTTGACGTCACACATCCTGCGCTAGAGGCTCTCAAAAACTTACCTACTAGAAAACAAACGCTTGCCGCGGATGTGGCTGCGATCAAAGCCCTGATTGAAGGGGTCTAAAAACCCTTCAGGGCTTTGATGGCTTCAGGCAATTCTTTAATGTTGTAGATCGTGATATCGGGTTTGCTCTCGCCCGCGGGTTTTTTACCGTGATCTAGCCAGACTGTTTTTAGTCCAACAAGATTGGCGGCATCAACATCAAGCGCTGGGTCGTCACCGACATACACCATTTTATGGGGATCAACCCCCGTATGCTCAAGTGCTTTGATAAACAGCGCTGGATCAGGTTTAGGTTTGCCTACGTCCTCGGCTGAGAAAGCAAAATCGAATAGGTGGGATAGACCTATGCGATGGATGTCAGCATTGCCGTTGCTCAATGCGCCTAACCGGTAATCAGTGGCGAGCGAGCCCAGGACGTCCAGAGCGCCATCAAAAAAATCAATTTCATTTCTAGCCGCTAGAAATATTTCGATGGCCTGATTGGCTATCAATTCGGCGTCGGCTACCTTGCTCTTTGTTAAGGCAGTCAGGATGATCTGGCGACGAAGCTCGGTGATTTGTTTTGCAAGCTCAGGCGATCTAACAAGAATATCATGCCGCAACTCTCGCATATTGATAACATCGAACTGGAGTGCAGGCGCTGCATCTACAAGCCATTTGTTGAGTTTGGCCTCGGCCCGAATAATGATCGGCCCAACCTCCCAGAGCGTGTCATCTAGATCAAATCCAATGACGTCAATCATCCGTGCCTCATTGTTTCTTCTGGGCTCTGGGATGAGCCTTATCGTATACATTTGCCAGATGTTGAAAATCTAGATGCGTGTAAATCTGAGTAGTTGATATATCCGAGTGGCCTAGCAATTCTTGTACTGACCTTAGGTCCTGACTAGATTCTAGAATATGACTGGCAAACGAATGACGAAGCATATGGGGGTGTAAGTTTCCCGGCAGGCCGCGTTCTAGTGCCCAGGCTTTAACACGGTTTTGCACAGACCGCTGGCCGAGACGCTTACCATTTTCACTTAAAAAAAGTGCTTCATCGTCTAGGACCTGAGCGTTCTTCTTTGGTAAATTAGCTCGTACTCGCAACCATTGAACAATTGCCTGATTCGCCTGTTGGCCAACCGGCACTATGCGTTCTTTTCTGCCTTTGCCCAGTACTCGAATGTTCGATTCATCCAAATCAACGCTCACTATATTTGAACCAACAAGTTCACTTAGCCGCAGCCCAGAAGAATAAAATAATTCCATGATGGCGTGATCTCGAACATGGTGCCAGCTTGATACCTTGGAGTCTAAGAGCTGCGATACCTGATCTGGATCTAAAGTACGGGGTAATTTTTTTGCTGTCTTCGGCGTTGCGATATCTATGGCCGGGTTGTTGATGATGTGCTGTTCGCGGATGAGATAATGAAAGAACGTTCTAATGGCAGATAAGGCTCGTTGTAAACTTTTACCTGAAGCCCCTTTTCGATGTCTCGCAGCGACAAACCCTCGTACATGGTGACTACTGACGTTTTTCCAGGGTACATTTTCGACCTCGAGAAATGATGCAAAATTTTGCAAATCCCGGCTGTAATTTTCAATGGTGTTCTGGCTAAGTCCACGCTCATGGTTCAGGTGAGTTAGGAAAGCATTGACCTGGTCGTCGGTCGTTAGCATCAAGTTGGCTTTGTGATAAACCGCGGGATGAGTCTTGCCAGGGCGTCGGCGATAAAACCGATAAACAGCGTCCCCATGCCAGGTTTAAAGTAATTTGCATCGGAGCTGCCTATCGCTAAAAGAGCAAGCTGTTCGCGACCTTCACGAACTGACATGACAACCGCTGATTTCACCTTATCGCTCTGGTGTCGGAACAGAAAATCCTGTTCAGCGGGCCGGAGTGTGCCGAGGGTGGGCTTGGTGCTACGGATCAATGACGAGACAAACTCGTTAGCTGAGCTTCGAGTCACCACGCTGGTGAAGTGATTGATCTGGCGGGGCGTATCTCCAAATATCATTAAGCTGTAGGCATTAGATTTGAAGTCTCGCTTGAAACCTTTCTCCATATTTTTGAGAAAGTCTTCCTGATTCTCGGCTTCAATTAGGCCGAGGATCATATATTGGCATTTCTTGAAGACGTTATCGTTATGGGTGGCGGTTTTGACAAACTCATCTAGTTGATTGCGGGAATCTTTATTGCGGTCCCGAAGTACGGCAACTTGCCGCTCGACTAACGAGATGGATCCACCTTCACCGTGGGGCAGGATTAGAGTTGTGAGTAGGTCGTCATTTTCAACAAAAAAATCTGGGTTTGCTTCGAGGTAGGCTTTAACCGCTGAGGCCTCAACGACAATTTCTTTTGGTTGCTTTTTTGCGGTCATGGTTTTCCCATTTTTGTTGTTCTTTGTAGTCCTATTTTCTAGCCCTGCGTTCAAGGGGGACTTTTCAATTTTAGTTTTCAGTCTTACTTTCCGGGCTTACTTTCATAAGTCAGATATGCAGACGGCCCTCGTAAACTCGAGCGGCTGGTCCCGTCATCATGACCGATGCGGTATCGCCGGCCCAACTAATACTAAGGTTACCCCCAGGAAGTTGGATTTCAACGGTTTCGTCAAGGAGCCCCCGTAAGCGTCCAGCTACCATCGCCGCACAGGCACCGGTTCCACAGGCCCGTGTCTCCCCAACGCCTCGCTCAAAGACTCGAAGTCGAGCTTGATTTCTCGATACGATTTGCAGAAAGCCAACATTGACCCGGTCTGGAAATCGCGGATGGCGCTCAATGAGCGGACCCAATTGAGAGACCGGAGCTGTATCAACATCGTCGACGACTAGCACCGCGTGGGGGTTGCCCATATTGACGGAACTAATATCAAAAATTTTATCGGTGCCACAGACGGGCATTGCCACCTCAAGGGGATAGGTGATCTGTGCTCTATCGGCAACAAAGGGTATGTTTTCGGGCATCAGAACGGGTGGCCCCATATCGATCGTGATATTGCCATCGGGCTCAAGCCGGGCTTCTATCACGCCGGTATTGGTGCTCATCCGTATTTGAGTTTTGGTCGTTAAACCCCTGTCCCGGACAAATCGCAAAAAGCAACGCGCGCCATTCCCACACTGTTCGGCTTCGGAGCCGTCTGCGTTGAAAATACGGTACTTAAAGTCGATCTCCGGGCTATCCGGTGGTTCGACAATCAGCAGTTGGTCAAATCCGACCCCCAGACGGCGGTCAGCTAAGGCCCTAATTTGTTCTTCACGTATCGTGACGTTTTGCGATATCAGGTCCAGGAGCACAAAGTCGTTACCCAAACCGTGCATCTTGGTGAATCTTAGTAACATGGCGTTAGGTTACCTTTGCGGACCGTGAATGCAATAGAAAAGACCACCAGGCCCTAGGAACTCAGGGGGTGTTCCAGGGAGAACTGATATTCATAGGTCTCACGTTCCCGCACCAGGTGTTGTTGATCACCGTCTACCAGTACTTCAGCGGCACGGTTGCGGCTATTGTAATTAGAGCTCATGCCAAATCCGTAGGCGCCAGCCGAGGCGATACAAATGAGATCTTTGGCTGCGATGCTTAAGCGTCGATCCTTGGCGAGGAAGTCACCGGACTCACAAACGGGGCCAACAATGTCGTAGTTCTCGGTGGGCAGGATGTCTGCCTGTTGAACCGTTTGGACCCCTTGCCAGGATTGATAGAGTGCGGGACGAATAAAGTCGTTCATCGCAGCATCTACCACACAAAAATGCTTTCCCTCGTTGTCTTTTAGGTTAATCACGCTGGTGAGCAATATGCCAGCATTCGCGACAATTGATCGACCCGGCTCAAACCAGAGTTCCTGAGGGCGATTGCCCATATGCTGCAGTATAGCGCTGGCGTATGTCTCGATATTGAGTGGGGTCTCGTCAGGGTGGTATTGAACGCCGATACCACCCCCCAGGTCGATATGCTCGAGGTCTATGCCGGTGGCCTTTAAATCATCAACCAGCTGTAGAATTCGTTCTAAGGCATCCATAAAAGGCGATAGGCTTAGAAGTTGCGAGCCAATATGGCAATCAATACCAACTACCTCGAGATATTCTGAGGCCGCTGCTTCTCGGTATAAGCCCCTGGATACTTCAATACTGACACCAAACTTGTTTTCCTTGAGGCCAGTAGAAATGTACGGGTGTGTTTTTGCGTCAACGTCGGGGTTGACCCGAATTGAAATCCTGGCGATTTTACCCAGAACCCGAGCGCGTTCAGCGAGCGTCAGCAATTCCTGCGGACTCTCAACGTTAAAACAGCTAATTTCCATGTTGAGGGCAGCGTCGATTTCGGCTTGTTGCTTGCCGACCCCTGAAAATACAATTCGGTCACCGGAAATTCCGAGGGCCTGTAACCGCGCGAGTTCGCCCCCGGATACTATGTCAAAACTGGCACCCAACTTGTCAAGCACCGAGAGAACACCAAGATTACTGTTGGCTTTTACGGCGTAACATACTCGGTGGGATCGGTCCCCGAAAGCAGCGGTGAAGCCCTGATAAGCCTCGGTGATCGCGGCTCTTGAGTAAACAAAGGTCGGTGTGCCGTGAGCTGCCGCGATTGCGGCAAGGGGTACACCTTCAGCGTGAAGTTCACCGTTGTGATAGTTAAAATAAGACATTGTTTATCAGTTGCTAGAACGAGTGGTTGCAGGATCGCTATTTTCGGAGGCGCTCTTATTTGGCAGCTCTTGATCTAATACCAGTTGGTTTGATGACTTTTCCTTCCCGGGCATTGTGGGCTGATTTGTTTTGCCGTCACGGGTCTTTTCTTCTAAAAATAGCGGACCTTTTTGGCCGCAGGCGGCGATTAAACAGACTAATAATAGGCAGGCCAGAATCCGCATGAGTCTTGGTCTCGAGGAAAAGGGGGCGAGTATAACGGTTGCTGGTTTAGCGGGAAAGCCGCAAGGCTGTATACTGCCGCACCACCCATGTCACGAGGAGCTATTGTTGCAGGATTCAGAATTTCATTCGTTGGTAGATGAATTGGTGATGGCCCTCGAAGATGAGCTAGAGGAGTATCCGGAAGACCTGGATCTCGAAAACTCAGCGGGCTTGCTGACGATTGGCTTTCCCAACGGCTCGACCGTGGTTGTCAGTCGTCAAATCGCAAACCATGAAATATGGGTTGCGGCAAAGTCCGGTGGATTTCACCTGGCCCATAAGGACGGCGAATGGGTTTGCGGCACAACAAAAGAAAATATTGCTGATCTTGTTTCCCGGGTTGTGACTGAGCAGCTCGGCCGAGGGGTGACGTTGCTAGGCTAGAGGATGGACTTTCTTGCTCGAGCAACGGCGGCTTTGACCTGGGCTGGAGCCGTACCACCAAGATGATCTCTGGCGGCGACGGAACCTTCCAGGGTCAATACGTCAAATACATCATCTTCGATAAGGTCAGATGCAGACTGCAACGAGCCAAGGGGTAGTTCCGAAAGGTCCAACCCTTCTTTAATGCCAACACCCACCAGCTTACCCACAACATCGTGGGCGTCGCGAAAGGGTAAACCCTTCTTGACGAGATAGTCTGCAAGGTCGGTTGCTGTGGCAAAACCCTTCATGGTGGCGGCGCGCATATTGTTGGGTTTGGTCTCTATGGCGGGGATCATATCGGCAAAAGCGGTCAGGCAATCCTTCACGGTTTTAACAATATCAAACAACGGCTCTTTGTCCTCTTGATTGTCCTTGTTATAAGCAAGGGGTTGAGATTTCATGAGCGTCAGTAAACTCGTTAGATGACCGTATACTCGACCGGTTTTACCCCGTACTAGCTCTGGAACATCTGGGTTTTTCTTCTGGGGCATGATTGATGAGCCGGTACAAAATCGATCCGGCAGCTCAATAAATTCAAATTGAGAGGAGGACCACAAAATCATTTCCTCTGACCATCGGGATAGATGCATCATCAATACGCTGGCAAACGCTGCAAATTCTATGGCGAAGTCCCGGTCACTCACGGCATCCAGGCTATTCCCGGCAATTGATTCAAAACCCAACAGTTTTGCCGTGATCTCTCGATCAATTGGAAAGGTGGTGCCGGCCATCGCCGCAGCGCCAAGCGGCATGATGTTAATGCGCTTTCGGCAGTCACGCAGGCGTTCACTATCCCTTGTCAGCATCTCGAACCAGGCCATCATGTGATGTCCAAAGGTTATCGGTTGTGCGACCTGAAGATGTGTCATACCCGGTAAAATAGTTTCTGCTTCCCGTTCTGCCAAATCGAGAATGCCAATTTGGAGTTGTTTGATTTGTAATTGAATGTGGTCAACCTGATCCCGGAGATAAAGTCGGATGTCAGTTGCCACCTGATCGTTGCGAGAACGACCGGTGTGTAACTTTTTGCCAACCTCGCCGATTGTGTCGGTGAGTGCTTTTTCGACATTCATATGCACATCTTCGAGGCTTACGGACCATTCAAAGTCATTCGCTTCAATTTTGACCAAAATCGCTTTTAAGCCATCAATTATCTGCCCCAATTCGTTTGAGTTTAAAACCCCCACCGCTTCTAGCATTGTGGCGTGAGCGATAGAGCCCTCGATATCATAGCGAGCCAGGGCGGCATCAAAACTAATTGATGCGGTAAACGTCTCTACAAAAGCGTCCGTTGCTTCGGTGAATCGTCCGTCCCACAGTTTCTTGTCGTCGTTTTTGCTCATGTGTCTTGCATACCGATTGAAGTGTTTTGGCGCGCGGAGTATACCAGCATCAGGCTATACTAGCTGCTATGCCACCTGTTGGAGCGGTTGATTGTCGGAGCAACGAGTAGATAAAGCGGACGAAGACTTTTTCCTGCCAGACATTTGCCAGGCTCAAAGTATTCTGTTTTTGGTGCTGGTCACGGAGCTTCTAGTTTTTGTGCTGGTGCTGGGGAATTCTAATCTCATTGATTTTAGCTGGGCGAAGCTGGGGCTCACTTCCATCTTTGTGCAGTGGATTGTGCTCGTTTCAGCGGCGGTGCTGTGTAACGTTAGACCGGTCCTGCGTAATATGTCGATCGCAGCAGCCACCGCCAGTGCCTACGGTCTCATTCTTTCTCTGACCTTTATTTTCAGTCTGGTCGCCGAGTACTTCTTAAGCGAACAGCCCCATCAATGGAGCTATGGGACCTTTGGTGGTGTGGGCCGGAACTTGATTATTGCTGCTGTGATGTCGGGCATCGCGTTTCGATACTTCTACCTACAGCATCAACTGCGGCGGCAGGAGCAGGCGGAATTGAATTCCAGAATACAAGCGCTGCAATCCCGCATTCGACCTCACTTTTTGTTTAACTCGATGAATATTATTGCCAGCTTGATCAGCGTTGACCCGGAAACAGCTGAAGAGGTGGTAGAAGATCTGTCGGTTTTGTTCCGCGCTTCACTTAACGATTCCAGCGATAAACCCGTGCCCTTAAGCGAGGAGTTGTCCCTTTGTGAAAAGTACGTCCATATTGAGAGCTTAAGGCTGGATGAACGTTTAGAAGTGGATTGGCAGGTTGAGGTGGACGAATCCCAGGTGACCATTCCACTGCTAACGCTGCAGCCCTTACTGGAGAACGCGATTTACCATGGCATTCAACCCATCCCAGAGGGCGGCACTGTTTTGGTGCGAATTGTTGCGGAAAATGATCGGCTTATTATTCATATCAGCAACCCTCTACCCCAAAGTGCCTATTCCCATGACCAGGGCAATCGGATGGCGATTGATAACATTCGCCACCGGCTCCAGGCAATTTACGGTGAACAGGCCAGTCTTATTACATCTCGAGATGAAACTACCTTTCAGACAACAGTCAGCTATCCTTTAAAGAAGTCGGCAGAAACGTGACGCGGGTCACATTCTAAGAAAATCACATCAAATTAACCTTCAATAGTGTGCAGTGCGTCGCAGTTTTGTAGCGAAATGAGTGTAATTTGTTATGTCATGGAGGGCTGTCTACGCCCGGGCATTAGCGACGACAAGCGAGGTTTTTGACCATGAGAGTTTTGGTAGTTGATGATGAGAAGTTAGCCAGAGAGCGTCTGGTTAGAATGGTGAGTACGCTGGATAACTACGACGTGGTGGGAGAAGCCGGTTGTGGAGACGAGGCGATACAAAAGACATTAGATGTTGAGCCAGACATTGTCTTGCTCGATATTCGCATGCCAGGTAAAGACGGTATGGCAACAGGCAAAGAATTGGCTGAGCTACAATCTCCTCCAGCGGTGGTGTTTTGCACGGCCTTTGGTGAACATGCCATCGAAGCTTTTGATGTGAATGCGGCGGGTTATCTCCTTAAGCCTGTACGCCGCGACGCGTTGATGGACACCCTGTCTAAGATTGGACGGGTGAATAAGATCCAGGCCCAGACCCTGGGTGCTGAAGAAGATACAACTGCGCCGAGAATTAGAACCCACATCAGCGCAAAAACCCGGCGAGGCATTGAACTGATTCCCCTCACGGATATCCGGTTTTTCCAGGCAGACCATAAATACGTCACCGTCCGGCATGAGAGTGGTGAAGTACTTATCGACGATACCTTGCGTGACCTGGAAAATGAATTTGGTGACAAGGTTGTCAGGATCCATCGCAATGCCCTTGTTATGACTGACCACTTAGAGGGCTTAGAGAGAGACCCGAGGGGTCACTACCGCGTAAAAATGCGGGGTGTGGAGGAACGTTTGGATGTGAGTCGGCGCCATGTCTCCGGACTTCGAAGGTTAGTCCAGAGTTTGTAAGGGTTCGAACCCATTGGCTCTTGCTTGAAGGGCTTAATCCTAAAAAGGCGGCTATAATGCCGCTTTTTTTGTGCGTGATTGTTTATGGCCCAAATTCTTCGTCTTGCTACCCGGGAAAGTGCCCTGGCCATGTGGCAAGCAAATTTTGTGAAAAATGCCCTTGAGTCAGCCCACCCAGGTCTTGTGGTCGACATTATTGGTATGACAACCCAGGGTGATCGAGACAAGAGTTCTCCGCTGACAAAACTCGGTGGTAAAGGCGTATTTGTCAAAGAACTTGAGGTTGCCTTACTAGAAGGTCACGCAGATATTGCGGTCCATTCCATGAAGGATGTCCCGTCGGTGTTTCCAGCGGGACTCGGTATCGCCGCGATATGCGAGCGAGAAGATCCAAGAGATGCCTTTGTCAGCAATAGCGTGGGATCTTTTGAGGAATTACCCCCCGCTGCAAGATTGGGTTCATCCAGTATGCGCAGGCGCCTGCAGCTTAAGGAACAACGGCCCGATCTTGAGTATCTGGATGTCCGAGGCAACGTTGAAACGCGACTTAAGAAACTCGATAGCGGCGACTTTGACGCCATTATTCTTGCGGTAGCGGGTCTTAAGCGATTAGGGCTCGGGGACCGGGTGACAAAGGCAATTGATCCCCTGTCATCTATTCCTGCTGCGGGTCAGGGTGCGGTTGGTATTGAGGCAAGGCTTGCTGATTCACAAACCCTGGAACTACTTGCTGCAATCAACCACATTGATACCTTTGATACGGTCAGTTGCGAACGAGAGGTCTCAATCGGCCTGGGCGCAAGCTGCGATCTCCCGATTGCTGCTTTTGCAACGCTAGACGGTGACAATATAGCGCTGCGAACCTATGTGGGCGTCGAAGGACGACATATTCGGGTCGAGGGCGAGGCCAAGCGCCGGGACGCAATATCTATGGCAAAAAAAGTCACCCAACAATTGATTGATCAGGGTGCTGGCGAGCTCACGCTGAAAGGCTAGGCCATGAAGATCATACTGACGCGCAGCCCGAAGCAAAACGAACATCTCCGCCGCGGTATCCTTGAATGCAATATGATGCTGTTAGACAGGGATATTATCAGTTTGCCGCTCTTGAAAGCTGAACCCATTGCCCCTGGCGAGATGGGGAAAAAAACCATTCTGGGGCTTGATCAGTTTGATGACATTTTTTTTATATCCAAAAATGCCGTGGCATTTGGTCTCGATCAGCTTGAGCAGTATTGGCCCCAGTGGCCGATTTTGCTGCGGTGGTTTGCGGTAGGTTCCGGTACATCTAGCGCCCTGGGCCCGGCTAATGTGAAGGTAAGCTATCCGCACAATGCTTCTTCGGAGGGTTTACTAGGAATGCCTGAGTTGGAGCACATGGCAGGAAGAAAATGCCTTATTGTTCGTGGAATAGGTGGCCGAGAAACCCTGAAGGAAGGCCTGGAGGCTCGGGGTGCCCAGGTGAGTTACCTTGAAACCTACCAGCGAGTGCCGATTGAGTTTTCAGTTGCTGAGCTGCCTCAAGTTGAGCCAAATCAGCCTGAACTATCTCAGCCTGAACTATCTCAGGCTGAATCATCTCGGCCTGAATCTGTTGAGTATGAAGAAATTGTCGCATTGCTCTATTCTGGTGAAGCCCTGAGCCATTTTTTAAGCCGGGGCGGCGCAAACGTACTGCAATACCAACTCATTGTTCCATCCCAGAGATTACTAATCATGGCAAACGATCTCGGCTTTGCTAAAGTCGAACTTGCAAACAGTCAGGAAGACCATGCAATGTTACAAGTATTGCAACAGATGCGAAGGCGGGTGTCGTGAACGACGATAAGAAAGATGTCGAATTGAATGATGCGTTCGCGCGCCTGGAACAACAGGTAAGTGAGAATGCCCAAAACAATGAGAAAAAAGGCAATAGAGAAACAACCGGGCTGGAGACTGCAGCGCTGACGAGATCAAAAGTTGCGGATAAGCCAACATCAACGGCTAGCGGCGGTGGCATCAGCGGCATATTGGGATTGTTGCTCGCTTTGATTGCGTTGGGTGTGGCAAGTTTCGGTGCCTATACCGCCTGGCAATTACAGGAGCAGGTTAAACAAACGGACTACCGCCCCCAAATTGATGCGCTTAATGGCGACATTAGGCAGGTTCAAAACCAAATAACTTCCTCCGACAAAAAAATTGATTTAGTCCAAGCTGAAGTTGGCAAGATGGCTGGGGTGACTGACTCGACTGTTGCGCAGGTTGAGTCTCGAGTGGCCATTGCAATGGCAGACCTTAAACGCCAGTTGGGCACTTCTTCTGAGGACTGGTTGTTAGCGGAAGCAGAGTACCTGCTGCGTCTCGCCAATCAACGGGTTGCCATGGAAGATGACGTTGCAGGTGCCATCGCACTATTTGAATCTGCGGACAAGATTGTTTCGGAAGCGCAGGGTGTTGTTGCTTTTGAACTAAGACAATCCATCGCCAACGATATTGCTGCGTTGCGCTCCGTTGCCGACCAGGATATCCAAGGTATGTTTGTGCGGTTAGGTGCAATTGCCGGGCAGATTGATTCCCTTGAACAAAAACACCTGAAGTTTACGGGTTCTACCCCCGAGCCGGTGATAGAAATAGGTGAACAAACGTTTGTCGCGAAAGCAGTGGCGTTGTTGAAGCGAGGCCTCAATAGAATTTTAAGTCAGGTGGACTACCGATCTGGTGGTGAGGCCATTCGACCGATTCTGCCGCCCCAGGAGGAATACTACCTAAAACAAAATCTTCTGCTGAAGCTCCAGTTGGCACAGCTTGGATTACTCAAAGGTAATCAAGGGATCTATGAACAGAGTCTAAAAGATGCAGTTGAATGGGTTGACCAATACTTTGATGCGGAGCTACCGCTAACAAAAAGTGTTCGGCAAACCTTATCGTCGCTATCCACCATGAGCATAGAGCGGGAGCTGCCGGATGTTTCTGGTTCCCTGAGGGAAATTCGCAAGCTGATGGCACGCTTCCACGAATCATCAGAGCGTGGGAACCCATGAAGAAGAGCCTTGTTTATCTGCTGGTGATTATTGTGGTCGCAGGTGTCGTCGGTACCCTCGCCGCCAAGGATCCGGGATACGTTCTCATAAGCTACGACGGCGCGACGCTGCAGACGGGTCTCTGGGTCATGTTAGGCGCAATCGCTCTGGCGACTTACAGTGTCTGGTTGACCTATCGGTTTGGCCGTTCGATCTTCGGTACCGCGGCTCGCATTCAAGATTGGCGGAAAGGCCGACAACTCGGCAAAAGTATTGAACACACTAACAAAGGTCTGTTGTTCCTGCAGGAAGGAAATGCCAGTCGAGCTGAAAAGTTTTTGACTAGCGGTATTAAACATCAACCGCAACCGGTAGTGAACTACCTGCACCTGGCCATGGCCGCAAACGAATCCGGTAAAGCCGATGAACGGGAAAAATACATTCGACTTGCGACCGAGGCAGATTCGACCGCTAGTGCCGCGATTGCAATGACCAGGGCTGAGATGGCGATGGACCGAGGCGACTTTCAAGCGTGTCTGGATGCACTCGTGAATGGGCCCGACAACCATCGATCCATTATAATGAAGCAGGATGCTCTAATTGCATTGGGTAAATGGGCGTCCGTCGAAAAGCTGTTGCCCACATTAAAAAAGCATCTTGATGAATCCAGCTACGTATCATTAGAGAAACGTTTGGTGCTAGAGATCTTGAACACCGATGCCAGTAGTGATGAAAAGCGCCTGGCAATATACCGGGGCGCCTCGGAAGCTGTCAGATTTGATGAGGACGTCTTGCTTAGCCTGTGCCAGCATGTCCATTACGAGAAGGAAGCAGAAGCGATATTGCGCCGTGTGCTTAAGAAATCCTGGCAACCAAATCTGGTTGAAGCTTACGGAAAGCTTGGTAAAGAATCTCTTTCAAAGCGCCTCAAGGTTGCCAAAGGTTGGCAGAAACTGCACCCCGTTGATGCATCATTGGAGTTTTGTTTAGGCCTGTTACATGAAGCCCTGGACCAAAAGGAAGAAGCTATTTCAGCTTATGAGTCAGCTATTGAACATGGCGCCCACCGGGGTGCGAGCCGGCAGCTTGCCAACCTCTACGCGTTTCAAGGCGACCATCAAAAGAGTAATGAGTATTTGAATATGGCCTATAGGGCCTGAAGCGCACACTTAGTCCGCGGGGCTGTTTATCCTCGCGGGGCTTTCATCCCCGCGGGGCGTAGTCAAACACATCACTCATCATGTTTGCTTGCGGTAGTCCCCTCGCAACAAACATATCCAGGGTGGCGTAAACCATATTGGGGCTGCCACCAACAATAACGTTAAGGTTGCTCAGGTCAGCAAAGTCATCAAGGGCGACGTTGCCGACCAGGCCTGTTTTGCCGGTCCAGTTAGGTGAAGTTTTCGGTTCGCTTACGACCGGGACAAAATGAAACCTGTTATCCTGGGTTGTCCAACTGTCGCATAGGTTTGTGAGGTACAAATCTTTGTCACTGACAACGCCCCAATACAGATAAACCGGGTGATTAAGTCCCAGGCCCAGCAGATGTTCAACAATGCTTTTCATCTGAGTCACGCCGGTACTCGCGGCGAGTAAAACTAGTGGTTTGCTCTGTGCAGCGTCGACAAAACATTTCCCCTTGGGTACATCAATTGTTAATGAGGTGCTGGTGTCGAGCAACGCTTCAAAAACATCAGAGTCTTCGGAGTTAGGTGTGGGTCGAACATGAAGTTCAATGTGTTGTTTGTTTGCTGGGGCTGAAGCGATCGAAAAGGGGTAACGTTTATGCTCGGAAACAACTTCAAGATATTGCCCCGCTTGAAACTCAACCTTGCCATCAACATCTAACAGCACCTGTCTCGTATCGTGATTTAGATACGAGATTGATGCAATTTGACAATCTAAAATGGGCAAGTGTTTCTAATTGCGCTTCATCGAGGAGAAGAATTCCTCGTTGGTTTTGGTCTTCTTCATACGGTCTAGCATAAATTCGATTGCCGCGAGGTCGTCCATTTCGTGGATAATCTTACGCAGGATCCAAACCTTTTGAAGCTCTTCTTCGGACATCAACAGGTCTTCTCGGCGTGTGCCGGATCGACGAATATTGATGGCGGGATAAACGCGTTTTTCTGCGATCTTCCGCTCCAGATGAATTTCCTGGTTACCGGTTCCCTTAAATTCTTCGTAGATGACTTCGTCCATCTTTGAACCGGTATCAACCAGACAGGTTGCAATGATTGTTAAGCTGCCGCCTTCTTCGATGTTTCGAGCCGCACCAAAAAAGCGCTTTGGTCGTTCCAGTGCGTGGGCATCAACACCACCGGTTAACACTTTACCGGAAGCTGGGATAACCGTGTTGTAGGCGCGTGCTAATCGCGTGATCGAGTCGAGCAGAATAATCACGTCAGTCTTGTGTTCAACCAGACGTTTGGCCTTTTCGATGACCATCTCACTTACCTGGACGTGACGTGAGGGTGGTTCATCAAATGTGCTGGCAACCACTTCGCCGCGAACGGATCGCTGCATCTCGGTGACTTCTTCCGGGCGTTCATCAATCAACAATACTATTAAGTGACATTCTGGGTTGTTACGCATAATGGATTGCGCAATGTTTTGCAGAATAAGGGTTTTACCCGCCTTAGGCGGAGATACGATAAGTCCTCGCTGGCCCTTACCGATAGGTGATGTCAGGTCAATGATTCGAGCTGTTAGATCCTCAGTACTGCCGTTACCCGCTTCAAGTGTAAGAGGCTTGTCGGGGAAAAGTGGTGTGAGGTTTTCGAAAAGAATTTTGTTTTTGGATTCGCCGGGGTCAGTGAAGTTGATCTGGTCGACTTTCAGCAATGCAAAGTAACGCTCGCTGTCTTTTGGTGGTCTGATCTTGCCGGAGACCGTGTCGCCGGTACGTAGATTGAATCGTCGGATCTGGCTTGGAGAAACGTAAATGTCATCTGGACCGGCCAGATATGAGCTGTCTGGTGAACGCAAAAAGCCAAATCCATCCTGTAATATCTCTAGGGTGCCATCGCCGAAAATGGCTTCGCCACCTTTTGCGTGCTTCCGCAATACATTGGCAATAATTTCTTGTTTGCGTGAACGTCCGAGATTATCCATGCCCATTTCGTGGGCGATCTCAAGGAGTTCGGGAATAGGTTTGGTCTTTAGATCAGTTAAATTCATAGGTGATGTCGTTGCAGAAAGTTGGTTTTTGCTCGATAAGAGCGGAATTGGATTGTAGGTTTTTGAGGTGGAGTTGCGACTTGGGTTGCGCGATCCGTGCTCCGAGTTTTTCTAGTATTACCGCTATATCAGTTCAGGCAACCGATCGGGTCAAAATTGAACTTAAGTTTGAGTATTTACAGCGAGTGTGACTAGGCGTTAGTTGAACTATAGCGCTTTGTGGCACTGAGTCCAGTTGTTATTGTTTATAACAGGTTAAAAAATGGCCGTTTTTGAAGCACTTGTCAAGGCTTAATTCTAACAGGGGGCTAATTAGAAGCCCCCTGTCAGGGTGCTTTAGATATTGCTATCAAGAAAAGCAGTAAGCTGTGACTTCGACAATGCGCCTACTTTAGTCGCTTCAACCGCACCGTTTTTGAACAGCATCAAAGTTGGAATTCCACGAATGCCGTACTTTGGTGGCGTGCTCTCGTTGGCGTCAATATCTAGTTTGCAGATTTTCATCCTGCCATCGTATTCACCGGCAATCTCTTCCAGTACAGGTGCAATGACTTTGCATGGCCCGCACCATTCGGCCCAATAGTCGACAAGGACGGGTACATCGGATTTTAAAACTTCGCTTTCAAAACTATCATCGGTGACATGACTAATGTCGGACATTGGTTACGGGCTCCTGGGGAATGGCATAAACTTGAAGGGGCTTATCCTAAGCCCCACTCTAAAATTACTCAACACAATATCCGCAGACGGACAAAAAAGTTGAGCTGAATTATAGTTTTTCGGCGACGTACCTGGCCGAGTACGTCAGGATGCCGTCAGCGCCAGCGCGCTTCATGGCGAGTAGTGACTCAAAAATCACCTCCTCCGATAACCAGCCATTCTGAATTGCGGCTTGATGCATTGCGTACTCGCCACTCACCTGGTAGACGAAGGTTGGGACCTTAAACTCGTCTTTCACGCGGCGAACAATATCCAGGTAAGGCATGCCGGGTTTTACCATGACCATATCAGCGCCCTCTTCCAAATCTAGAGCGACCTCATGAATTGCCTCATCACTATTGGCCGGGTCCATCTGATAGGTCTTCTTGTTACCAGAACCCAGGTTACTCGCAGAACCCACGGCATCTCGGAAGGGTCCATAGTAGGCCGAGGCGTATTTTGCTGAATAGGCCAGAATACGCGTATTGACGAATTGTTTGTCTTCTAAGGCTTCACGAATCGCGGCGATTCGGCCGTCCATCATGTCCGAGGGTGCAACAACATCAACGCCCGCTTCCGCCTGTACAATTGCCTGTCGTTTTAGTGCTTCTACAGAAATGTCGTTCGAGACATAACCGGTTGGATCAAGGATGCCATCCTGTCCATGGCTTGTGTAAGGATCAAGGGCAACATCGGTCATGATGCCTAGACCCGGTACCGCCTGCTTGAGCGCCGCAACTGTGCGAGGAGCGAGTCCGTCGGGATTGTAGCTTTCACTGCCATCTTCGGTTTTCTTGTCCGCTGGAATCACAGGAAAGAGCGCCATCATTGGAATTCCAAGGTCATGGATTTTCTTCGCCTCTTCAACCAACAGGTCTATGGTCATTCGAGACACGCCGGGCATACTCGTCACTGGCTCCGTTGTGTTCTCACCCTCGATGACAAATACGGGATAGATCAAATCGCTGGCCGTTAACTCATTTTCTCGCATTAGGCGTCGGGAAAAATCATCACGCCGCATTCGTCGCATTCGTGTAAAGGGAAAGGTCCGCATATTGGATTGGCCGCTAGAATCAGAAGCGGTGATTATACGCCAAATTGGACTGAAACTAATGTGCTTTGAATGGAGGTTGTGACCTAGGCCAAAATCTTCAGTGCAGGGCTCGACGATTTTATTGAGGGGCAGGATGTATTTACGGATCAGGCTTCTTCGAGTTGCTCCGATAGCGTCAGCCAGTCTTCTTCGGCTTTGGCAATTTCTTCTACCAGACTATGCTGACTTCGGAGCAGGTCCTGAAGGTTGTCTGCCTGGTCAGCCTCGTAATTTGCGGTATCAGCAAGGGCAATCTCGATTTCCGCCAGCTTGCCGTTTAATCGGGTCAGCCGTGTCTCAAGATTACGTACCTGGGTTTTGATTTGGCGCAGGGCCTTCTGATCCTGTTTTTGCCGGGCGCCCGTCGACTTGGCTTTGACTTCGATATTGGGGGTTTTGCTCGATTCTGGGGTGGTGCCGAGCAGGAATTTTTTATAATCGTCCAGGTCCCCGTCAAATTCCGTCACTTTGCCGTCATGCACTAGATAAAAGTCGTCGACGCTATTGCTGAGCAGATGCCGGTCGTGGGAAATCAATAATATTGCACCATCAAAATCCTGTAGGGCCACCGTCAATGCCTGACGCATGTCCATGTCCAGGTGGTTGGTGGGTTCATCCATTAACAAAAGATTTGGTTTTTGCCAGGCAACAAGAGCAAGTGCCAGGCGGGCCTTCTCTCCACCGGAAAACAGCCTGACGGGTTCAAAGACCTTGTCACCTTGAAAGTCGAAGCCGCCAAGAAAATTGCGTGCTACCTGCTCTGAGATTCGGAGGTCCAACTGCAACATATGTTGGTAGGCCGAGTCAGCCATTGATAAATCGTCGACCTGGTGCTGGGAGAAGTACCCGACTTTAAGGTTAGCGCCTTCCTGGCGATGACCGCTGAGTAAAGCGAGTTCTCCTAATAACGTTTTCATCAAAGTCGTTTTGCCCGCTCCATTGTGCCCGAGCAACCCGATGCGGTCGCCAGGGTGCAAATTAAATCGCACACTATTTAGGATGGGTGTGTCATAGCCTAATGCCGCCTGGTCCAGGGTCAATAAAGGATCAGAAGTTTTGTCCGCAGCTGGAATTTGGAAGGAAAAAGGTGAATCCACATGGGCCGGTGCAATCAACTCCATCCGGCCTAATGCTTTAATCCGGCTTTGGGCCTGCTTTGCCTTGGTTGCCTGAGCACGAAAGCGGCGCACAAAGTCCTGCATGTGTTTGATCTCACGCTGCTGCTTAACAAAGCTGCTTTGTTGTTCAGCGAGTCTGGCCGCTTTAATAATTTCAAACTGGGTGTAGTTTCCCGTAAAGAGTTCAATCGTCTGGGCATTAAGATAAGCAATATGGTTAACGGTCTCGTCGAGAAACTCACGGTCATGGGAGATGAGTAACAGCGACCCCTGATAGTGTTTTAAGAACGCGACGAGCCAAACGATGGTATCAAGGTCAAGGTGATTGGTGGGCTCGTCTAACAACAACATGTCCGATCGGGTGATCAAAGTTCGTGCAAGATTCAGGCGGATTCGCCAGCCACCGGAAAAGGATTTGAGTGTTTGGTCAAATTCATCGGATTGAAATCCGAGACCAGCCATCAACTGCTCTGCTCTGGAAACCGTTGTATAGCCATCTATGCTGTCTAGCTGCTCGTGTAAGGTTGCGATGCTCTCGTAGTTTTCACTTTCCTCAGCTTTGTTGAGTTTCGCTTGTATGTCACACCACTCGGAGTCACCGCCCAGAACATAATCCCGGGCAGTTTCGTCGCTCGCTGGAATCTCCTGACTTAGGTAGGCGATGCGCAGATCATCGGGATAATCAACCGAGCCGGTGTCTGACTCGAGTTGACCGACAATCATTTTGAACAGACTGGACTTACCTGCACCATTTGCTCCGATCAACCCAACCTTGCTATCTCTATGCAGGATAAAGCTGGCATTCGAAAACAGTAGATTCGCGCCTCGTCTTAGTGATACCTGATTAAATGACAGCATAAGATTAATTTTAAGTAGGGCGCGCGGGATTGTACCAAATGCTGCACTTAAGTTGCGGAAGCGCTACACTCATTTGATCAAATTTGTGGAACTAGCATGCTCATAAAAGCCATGATTTTTCTTTTAATCGCCGCCTTTGCCGGGTTGTTTTTTATCGAAGGACCCAATGGTGAGCCCTTCATCACCCTTGAAGATCTAATGCCCGCGGTTCCTGAAGTTGAGACAACCACAACACCAACGACTGTTTATAAGTGGCAGGATGAAAACGGCGTCTGGCAGTTTTCGAACCAGCCGAGGGATGAAGACCTGGGAGAGCTGGTTGAATTGGATGGCAACATCAACACCATGCCTGCGGTTGATACATCGATCCTCAAAACCAGTCCAGTAGCCTCGGGGTCTCAGGCCGGAGGGATGAAGATACCATCAGGAATGACCACGGTGCCCGGCGACAAGGTCGAAGAAATGATGAATACCGTCAACAATCTTCAACAGACAGTTGACGATAGAAAAGCCCAACTTGATAAGATGAGCACCGGTAACCCTTAACCCATCGCCTGTTCACCAGGGATTAATAACTCAAAGTCAAAAGCTCTGTGTTAATAGCCCTGTGTTAAAAGCCCTGAGTTAAAAGCTCTGGCGATCGATCGAGTTAAACATGGTTGGAGTTGTGGACGTACTCGATCAGTTGATCTTCTAATTGAAATCGATCCGTCAGAGACTCGCCCAGATAAGAAAGCTCATCGCGGACTTTTTCAAAATCTCGGTGACTCTGTTTTAGCTGCTCGCAACGATCGTTGAAGCAAAGCGCCAGTTCGGTGGATTGTTCCAGATAAGGATACAGAGCATTAACTAACTGTAAGCCTCGTTCGTCGAAGGTTTTTGCTTCATTTTCAAGTTCGGTAAAGACTTCGAAATGTCCAGCAGAAAGGTAATCAACAAGAATTTCACAGAAGCTTTCTAAACGGCGGAGAAAACTAGGCCTGTCGGCATCTTCTTCGGTCAGAGAGCAATACTGGCGAATCAGTTCCTGACGCTCAACTAACCACTTATGAATGACGCTATTAGCGCCCCCAGAAACAACTGCAAAATGCGCCTGTTCTAACATTGGTCCGACTCCCTGTCCGAATTATCCCTATAGACATAAAGGTAGTAGAGAATCGGTAAAGTACAAGGGAGAAAAGAATTAACGGCGAGGATAAAGCATCTGGTATGCGCCAATGATGATCAGGCCGATAAAACCAATCAGGGTCCAGCCTGGGATGCTAATTCCAAACAGTTCCCAGACCACTTCTGCGCAGGTGCCATCGCCACTTAGGATCATTGTCAGAACTTCCGTGAGAGGAAATACGTCCAGTAGATAATCCAGGCTAGCGCCGCAGGCTGGCACTTCATCCTCCGGAAGGCTTTGTAACCAAAGCTGACGGATTGAAATTGCCCCGCCGGTAGCAGCGGCAAAAATGCTCAATCCGCCATAGGCTTTGATTCCGGTCGCGCCCGGTCCGTGGATTGCCGCTATTAGAGCAACAAGCGCCACGGCTATCACCATGACCCGTTGCAGAATGCAAAGTGGGCAAGGTTCTAGCGCCATTGCATGTTCCATATACAGGGCAACTGCCATCATGAAGGTGCAGCCAAGGAACACTGCGAGAAAAACGATACGTGAACTGGGTAATGCCATTGTTCCCACTACATCTGAAAAGGTGGTCTATTATGAAGGAAAGCACTGGGGATAGTCATTGCCCAAGAACGTGGAAACCTCATGAAACAATTTGTGCTCGTTATTGCGGGCCTGCTGATTTGCCTCCAGGCTGTCGCTGAAAGCAACACTCAATATGTGAAGCTCACCAAAGGCATGGTGATCAATTACGGTGAACCCAGCTTAAACCGGCTGAAATACCTAAAGGTTGCCGTGGATGTTCGGGTGCCTAGTGCAGGCGCCGCGGAACTTGTGGAATATCATCTGCCTGCTTTATTGGATGCGCTCGTGATTGTCTTCACCAATTCAGAAGATGAACTGATTCGGTCGAGTGGCGGCAAAGAAGAGATTCGGCGGCAAGCCTTGGTCAAACTCAAAAGCGTCATGTCATCGGAAGAAGGTGATGAGGTGATTGAAGATCTTCTGTTTAGCTCTTTTGTGGTTCAGCGTTAGCACGTAACCATTCGATGGCAAATGCGTTAATCGACGGCATAAACGCGAGAAAGTCAGCTTCCAGGGCCTGCTTGTTTGTCACAAATTCTTCAAAAGCAATATCGAGAGGGTTGGTTCTCTTTAACCGTTCGCCAATGCGCTCTAAGGTCCGATAGACATATTTTTGTGTGGGATAGCTTTCAAGACTCCCATACTCCTGCATTCTGGTAATTGTCATTGTTGCGCTTTCGCCGAGGCTGTGATGCTCATCCAGGATCGATTGGTAAGCATCCCGGCAGAACGAGAGGAAGTCCTGGTCATGGAAAGTCGCCCAGTGGCGGGCGAGAAAATGATCATAGACAACATCACAGATAATGCCCCCATAGCGTCGAAACCGGGGGTCGAATCGGTTGATTGACTGTCTCTGTATTGGATGGGAATCAACAAAGGCGTCTACTGCCCGGTGGAACTTTATTCCAGTTTCAATATTGGGGGGGTGGTCACCTTTTAAAGTACCTTTGACAAAATCCCCGAGAAAAGCACCGGCCATTAGCTGGCCTTCGGACCTCGCCAGGTACAGATGGCCAAGATGATTCATGCGTTAATCAAAGGGTCGTAGGCGGCCATAATTTTTGCCAGATATTCATCAAAACCTCCCTGGTCCGCAGCTTCGATTTGGTCCTGTGCGTCTATCGAGCTTAAGCTTTGTTGGCTGAATGCATCGAGCTCTTGTTTTGTCAGTGCCGTTGCTAAATGTCGTTTCTGGTGGGCCAGGGACTGGTTCATTGCAAAGCGAAAAAAGGGTATCGACTCTTCCTTCATGGTATTTAGAATCCGAGCGCTCGGGGTCTTGTTACTGTTCGTGACCTTGTCTTGTTGGGTCGCGAGGCTTTCTTTATGTTCTTTGATACCCAATGTCTGGTCCAGATGGTCTGCAAGCGCCTCCATACCATTGAGGATGTTGGTTGCCCATTTGTTGAGTTCGATGCTCTGTCCGCCATCGGTCAGGGTCACTTCGGGTCGTCGTCCCTCATGTACCGCTGTTGTCAGGTTGGTTTTTACCTCTGCGCAGCGTTGATCATCATGGGCGGGGCTCGGACTTAGCAGGCAATACAGCAGAAAGGTATCAAGAAATCGTACCGTGGTTTGGCTAATTCCGATTGGCTCAAAGGGGTCGAGGTCCATGAGTCGAACTTCAATATATTCGACGCCGTCTTTTTTCAGGCAGCTGAGAAAATTCTCTCCGCTCGCCGGGACTCGCTTAGCGCGAATAGTAGAATAAAACTCAGCCTCGGACTGTAAAATGCAGTCATTTAATTGCAAGTATTCGCCATTTTTTTTGATGCCGAGGTCGCCGTAGGGCTGGTAAGAGGTTCTGACGGCGCTCGCCAATGAAGACACATAGTTGTCCAGATTGTTGTAGCAGATATTGATTGCATCGGACTGGGCGTCACTTTGGTAGCCGAGGTTGCCGCTGCGCAGGGAAGTGGCGTAAGGCAAATGTAGCGATCCTTCATCAAAGGGTTCGAGCCCGTGCTGTCGACCTTTAACAAAGCTATTACAGACAGCCGGTGACGCGCCAAACAGATAGAGCAGTAGCCAGGAAAAACGGCGGAAATTTCGCATCAGGTCGAAGTAGCGTTGACTCTGGTAAGCCTGATTGTTTGTCTCGCCTTCAGCTTTAGCGAGGGTTTCCCACAGTGCAGGAGGAAATGAAAAATTGTAATGAACGGCGCAAATGGTCTGCATGGATCGCCCGTAACGATTGCCCAGGCCATTACGGTAGGTGGTCTTCAACTTACCAATATTGGAATCCCCGTAGTTGGCAAGGGGAATTGATGTGTCCCCCTGCAGCACGCAGGGCATGCTGGCTGCCCATAGCGTCTCGTCACCCAGATTTTGCGTGACATAACGATGGATGCTCCCCATCAACCCGAATGTCTCCTTGATATCGCTAGAAGCGGGTGTAATCAATTCAAGTTGGCCCTCGGAGAAGTCCGTTGTGATAGTCGGATGGCACAACTTAGAGCCAAATGCCCGTGGGTGTGGGTTGCGAGAAAGACTGCCATGACTGTCTACCCTAAGGCCTTCCCTTTCTATGCCACGCTTGAAGGATAACTCGGGGGCGTTTAGTTTTGAGAGGTGTCCTGAGTTGCGCTCAGGAAGGTTTGCGGCAAAGGAATTGTCGACCTGGTCTGTCATGATAATTTTCCGATGAAAATAACTGCGGTACGGGAGCGGGAGTATGCCAAACAAACCCTAACCCATGAAGTATTGGGTACCGTAGGAACAAAAAGTTACAAACCCACAACCAATTTGTCTAAGGTGATATTGCTTGAGGTCCGACTAGGTCAGCTCGGGTTTTGTTCCTTAAAACGATGAATCTGACGGCGATCTTTTTTGCTTGGCCTTCCGTCTGAGATGATGTGATTGCCCGCAGCTTTTCGTTGCTCGGCAATTTGAAGTCGCTTTTCAATGCTCTCGGGGGTTTCTTCATAAAGCAGGGCTGCATCGGGGGCGCCTTTCCTCATTTCGGACAGAGCTTTGACGACCACGGTTTTTTCATCCCAGCCCTGGCGGACCTGGATGGTCTCACCTACTTTCAGCTCTTTGCTGGGTCGACCCCGATTCCCATCAATATGCACCTTGCCACCGTCTATGGCATCCTTTGCTTTGGCTCTGGTCTTAAAGAAGCGTGCCGCCCAGAGCCATTTATCGAGTCTCACTTTGGTCATGGATATCGCCCTGTCTCTTGCTGGTATGATCGGTCTCCAGATGGGTTGGGTCAACTGCAAAATTGTGCCGACAGGTTTTCAGATAGAACCAGTTAATGGTGTGCTGCCTGGGGTCTTATAGGAGAGTATGGCTGGCGAGTTTGCCAATCAGGCTGTTATTTCTGCCATGGATTGCCATTACCGGCGGATACCACCGTCTCTGCTTACTACATCTGATAAATGTCAGGACTAACCGAAGGTTATAGAGCTGTCTAGTTAACTTGTTGTTCTGTATAGATATTAATCAAAAGACCAAAAACTGAATATTTGCAGAAATATTCAGTTTGGCCATTTAGGGCATTTTGCGATGAATAAAGACGAACTATTGGAAGGTATGGCGAAAATCGCTATTGAAGCTGGCGCTGCCATTCTTGAGGTCTACGAAAGAGCGGATTTTGACATCGAGTCCAAGGCAGATGAATCGCCACTCACCGCTGCGGACCTTGCCGCCCACAAAATTATTGTTGCTGCGTTGGCTGAGCTAGCGCCGGATATTCCGGTGCTCTCGGAGGAATCAGATGAGATTCCCTTCGAAGTTCGATCCAGTTGGAAGCAATACTTTTTGGTCGACCCCCTCGATGGAACTAAAGAATTTATCAACCGAAACGGTGAGTTCACGGTCAACATTGCCCTGATTGAATCCCATCAGCCAGTGCTCGGTGCAGTTTATGTGCCGGTCCAGGACAAGCTCTACCTTGGCAATGTTGAAACGGGTCAGGCTAGAAGGGTTGTAGCGGGAGACTCGGTCCCTATCCGGGTGCGTTCAGTAACGGACGGTCGGGTCACGGTTGTTGCAAGCCGTCGCCATGGGAGCGATACCCTGCAATCCCTGATGAAGGCCCTGGACGCCCGATATGAATTATCAACAGAGAGTGTCGGCAGTTCCTTGAAGTTTTGCTTGATTGCGGAAGGTCAGGCGGATTTATATCCTCGGTTTGCGCCGACATCTGAATGGGACACAGGTGCTGCCCAGGCCCTGGTGGTCGCAGCCGGAGGTCAGGTCGTGAATCTGGACTTCAAAGCTCTCGACTACAACGCCAAAGCCAATATCCTAAATCCTCACTTTGTTGTTTTTGCCGATGCCAGCGTTGACTGGCAATCGATGATTAATGAGTCCTAAATAATAGGTCGAGAGCAATAGGATTTAAGCGTTTGATCTTAAGTGACTGGTCTTGAGTAGCAGGTCTTGAGGGTATTGTGCAGTTTGGATTGAGTTTTGTGCGCGTTGGTCTCGGCTAGCCAAGCTGTACGCGCATTCTTCCTGCCGAGGAGAACACTGTATATACATACAGCTTGGGCTAGCGAGGAGATCAATATACCCCCATCGAATCCCGATGGAAAGGAATGAAAAATGGAGAATCCTACAGCGCTAATTGGTTGACTTTTACAAAATCTCCCTAAGCCCCTGAAATCCAAAATAAAAGAATTGCCAGAGGCCAAAATCTACGACTTTCGACAAACGGTGGTTAATTTGGCACCACTGGAAGGCAATTTTCCTTTTTTATTGAAATAGTTATGGACAACCTGCGATCTCGTTACGATAATGAAAGTAGGTGATTTTTTACCATTACTCCCATGAATATATTGACCCAATTTGTTGATTAAGTATGGAGAAGATTGGCATCACATTTTATTTGCTCCAATGGCACCTGCTGTGACGCAGTGGTCGAAATTAGAATCTGAACTATTCGGTCCTTAAACATGTGTTTTTTGACTGGGTTGATTCATCGAAGGAGGTCTAGTTTTTCCATTACGTCCAAACCTTTCCTTGCAGTAAGCAATACGTTGGAGCAGTACTATGACAACAACCCGTGAAGGAGATTTCGAATCCATTCTGGAGGATGACTCTCTTGATGAATCTAGTCCTGAACTGGATGCCCTCGCCACTCTTACCGAACACCTTGATGAAGAATCTGATGAAGGCGATGAAGCGCGCATTAAGATTTTGATTGATCGCGGCAAAGAGCAGGGCTATCTCACCTTTGACCAACTGACAGAAGTGCTCCCCGATAACATCACCGAGAGTGACGCGTTCGAGAATATTGTGCAGATGTTCGGTGATATGAATATCAATATTGTCGACCAGGCCCCCGACAACAACGACCTGAAGGACAATTCTGGCGAAGAGCTTAATATTGATGCTCAAGCAATTGCTGCAGCGGACTCTCTTGCTGGCAAGACCATGGATCCGGTTCGGATGTATATGCGTGAAATGGGCACGGTTCCCCTTCTGACTCGTGAAGGGGAAATTGTCATTGCTAAACGCATTGAAGACGGGATGCGAGAGTCTATGGCAATACTCTCACACTACCCGGGCGTCGTGGAGCAGATCATCTCTGCCTATGAAGCCGAGGTTGATGAAGGCTCTCTGGCACTGATCATTAGTGGTTACCTTGATCCCGAGGATAGCATTCCAGACATGTCCCTGGTCGCAGAGGCCAAGTCCTCGGGGAATTATCAAGAAGAAGATAACGAAGAAAAGAAAGGCCTCGATGAAGTCGAAGCCAATCGACGTTTTAAGTTAATTGTGAAGCGTCATGCAAAACTGCAACAATTGTTGGCGAGTGACGGACGCAATCATAAAAAGACAGTGGCTGCCCAGGCAGAACTGGCTGACATATTTTCATCCCTAAAATTGATTCCAGCTCAACTCGATGGGTTGCTTGAGTATGTTCGGGTAGATATGGCGCAAATACGTCAACAGGAAAAGTCCATTCGAGAGTTGATGGTGGATAGATGCCAGATGCCGAAGGATGACTTTCTTAAAGGCTTTCTCGGTCAAGAAGACCGGGTTGAGTGGGTTGATGAATTGATCGCCGCAGAAGTGCCTTACGCGGACAAGCTGACCAATCATCGGGTTTCTATTCGCCACGCACAGAAAAGCATTCGCCGCATTGCGCAACGAACGGGTCTCGATATTAGCGAAATTAAAGATATCAATCGGCGATTGTTTATTGCGGTTGGCAACACCCGAAACGCCAAGAAAGACATGATTGAGGCCAACTTGCGCCTCGTGATTTCTATCGCCAAGAAGTATACCAATCGCGGACTGCATTTTTTGGACCTGATCCAGGAAGGCAATATTGGCTTAATGAAGGCCGTTGATAAATTTGAATATCGGCGTGGCTTCAAGTTTTCGACCTATGCGACCTGGTGGATCCGTCAGGCGATTACCCGGTCGATTTCTGACCTGGCACGAACGATTCGTGTCCCTGTGCATATGATGGAAACGGTTAACAAATTGAATCGAATGACACGCCAACTCATTCAAGAGTTAGGCCGTCCTCCGACAATTGAAGAGCTAAGTATTAAAATGGATCTCCCAGAGGATAAGGTGCTAAAAGCATTGGATGTGGCAAAACAGCCTATCTCCCTTGAGACTCCGGTTGGTGATGACGATGACTCAACGATGTGGAACCTGGTGAGTGATGCATCAGCTGAATCCCCGATGGACCATGCGACCGATGAAGGCCTGCGGGAAACCACAACAAGTGTGTTGACTGCTCTGACAGAACGAGAAGCCAAGGTGCTGCGGATGAGATTTGGTATTGATATGAATACAGATCACACCCTGGAAGAAGTCGGTCGTCAGTTCTCGGTGACCCGGGAACGTATCCGTCAGATCGAAGCAAAAGCGTTACGAAAATTGCGCCACCCCGCTCGATCGGAACAGCTCCGTAGCTTCATAGATTTTTAGCGCTGTTGATCTTCTCTGTTGATACTCGCAGTTAAAATTATAGGCATCGGTGTAGCTGTAGATGCATAATTATTCCCGGAGCATCGTTGTTGGCGTCTCTGGGTTTATTCAGATTCACAATCCCCGTAATTTACGTTGCCGTTCAATCTGGTATGGTTTGCAGCAATATCTTTGGTGATCTCAAACATTGTTGAAACGAAAACGTCAGATCGTTCGATTTATTCCTTTCCGTAAAAAAGACATTGTTGAGATGTGTTTACGCGACGGTGGTGTGACCGATGAGCCAACCTTTCTGCAAATTGTTCAGCTCCTCCAAAGTATCTACCACTTTGAATTTCATCAAAAACTCGAAGCACTGAAGGATGCCTACGCGCCTCTAAATCCTAGCCGTGATACTCGTATTGTGTTCCCGACTGATTCCGAGGAGAAATTACTGCCAAAGCTTGATGAACTCCTAAATGACGCAAACTACGACAAGCTGGGTGAAGCAGAAATCCAACAGGCTCTTGAACAAACCTCCCTATTTAATCTGCAACTGCAGGTAGATTTTTCTGAGTTTGAGGAAGTGGCCCTCTATACCCGGGGCGAGTCGGAAAGGCGTGAGCAGGTGCCGCGTTTTATGGGACTATTTCCAAGAGATGTAGCATTTAGTAGTTATGACCGCGTTGTGCTTTTTATTCATTTCTCGAAGCAATTGCCGCCCAACGACTTTAACAAACCAGATAGTACCATTCTCAAGCTCTTTCAAAACGTTCCAAAAGATGATGTTGAAATGTTATTTCCTAACACCCGGCTAGGTATGAGGATGGTGGATAAGTTGGTGTTGGGTGTGCCTGCGATTGTTGGTGGCGGCATCGTTCTAACTACCAAAATGGGCGCCTCACTAATATTGTTGGGTAGTTTGTTAGGCTTCTATGTTGGCCTCAGCGCTGAGCCTGTGCGGCTTGATCAGGCTGCACTCCTGGCGCTTGTTGCAGCCCTGGGGGGATTTGGCAGTTTTGTCTGGCGGCAGTTTACGAAGTTTAAAACCCGGAAACTTGGTTTTATGCAGCGTCTAATGGAAAACCTCTATTTTAGAAACCTGGATAACAACGCTGGCGTGTTCCATCGTCTCGTGGACGATGCGGAGGAAGAGGAATGTAAAGAGGCGATTCTTGCCTACTATTTTCTGCTGACGAGGAAAACCATTCATAGTGCGGCGCTGTTGGATAGCGCTATAGAGAGTTGGTTTCGATCCGAGTGGCAAGCAGATATAGATTTTGAAGTTGAAGATGCCCTGGACAAATTGCGAGACCTGGAGCTGGTAATTCAAAACGAGAAGGGAGAGCTCAGCCCGAGGCCACTCGATGAGGCGCATGCTCGATTAGATCAACGATGGGACGACTACTTTAAGCTGGGCGAGGTCTAGAATGGATAGCCTGGCGGCTTTTCTTGTTGCGATCATACTGCTAACCATTGCGCCGGGTGCTGATACGGTTCTAGTGATTCGCAATTCCCTTAGAGCTGGTCTGCTTGATGGAGTTGTCACGACACTAGGAATTTGTTCAGGGCTATTTATCCATGCGGCGGTTTCTGCCATCGGCATTTCACTCATCATTTTGCAGTCAGCCTGGATGTTCACCGGTCTAAAATATCTCGGCGCGCTCTATCTGCTTTATCTTGGATTTTCGACCCTAAGAGACTCTCGATCAAATCAAAGCGTCCTCAAGGTGCCGGGGTATGAAGGTGAGTTGAAGAAACTATTTAATCCATTCAGGTCAGTCCGTGAGGGACTACTGAGCAACCTGCTCAACCCTAAACCCATTGTTTTTTATATGGCGTTTCTCCCTCAGTTTATTGATCCCACTGGATCCGCGCTTGGCCAAAGTTTCCAGCTTGCGGCCATACATTTTGTGATTAGCGTGATTTGGCTCAGCATTGTTGCCGCCACGGCGGACCGGATGCGGATCTGGTTTCGCGACCAATCGATCCGACAATGGATTGATAGGGTCCTGGGTATTGGTCTCGGTAGCTTCGGCGTGGCGTTAGCGGTTCAAACCTATCGAGAGTGAAGTTTTTCTAATGCTTCTTTTGCCTGCTTTTTGAGTTGTGGGGTAGTTACTTCATTTAATACAAGCTGGTAAGCCTCAATGGCTGCTTGCCTGTGGTCCAGTCCCTCATAAATTTTTCCTGCTAAGAGTGAAGTTTGCGCCGCGCCTGGATCGTTCCAGGTTTTTTCTCGCAACTCATAGTCCTTTAATGTCTTTAGGGCCAGTTCAAAATCCTCCTGTTTCAGATACAAGTTTGCCAACATCAAGGTTGGAAACGCACGACCGGGAATGCCTTCAATTGCTTCTTTGAGTAACTTTTCCGCTTCGATATAGCTTTCGTCTTTCATCACAATTGAGGCGCGCGTGAGTTGTGCCCAGGGTGGGCTTAGTGCCTCAAGGTCCATGAGTTTTTTCTTGCCGAGGTCTATGTCACCTCCAGCAATACCCGGCGCTGAGTAGTAAAAACTTGCAACCCCATACAGTGCTTCAGCATGATTCGGGTCGAGGTGTACAGCTTGCTCCCAGGCTTTTACAGCGGATTTAGCCATGCCGGCTTTACGGAAAATATTCACATCCGCCACTCTGGTTAGTTGGACCGAGCCGAGCAGGTAGTGACTTTCGGCGTGATCGGGAAACCGCTCTAAGGACTTGAGGAGTAATGTTTCAGCCTCTTCAAGTTCCTGGTTCAGATACAGGCTTCGAGCGAGATAAAAGGTTAGCTGTGGATCCTTCGGCTTGCTGTTATGCAACTCTCGGAAGCCTTGTCTTGCAATGTCATATTGTCCGGCCTTAAAGGCAGACAGCGCATCAATCCCAGCGTTTGCTCCCAGGGCGTTTGCCATAAACCCGATGGCCAATATTGATAGGACAATTCTAATAATGTTCATGTCTGATTCTCTCTAAAGGTGCTGCAATGCTATTCTTAGTCATTGATACGGACCACGGAATTATTAGATGACTTCAACAACCGAGACAACCAGCCGTTTTAAGTGGGCGTTGCCTCTGGCTGTGGTTCTTGTTGTGCTTGGTTTTCTCATTTTTGAGCACCTGATAAAAGACCGTATTCTACCCAAACGTTGGGGCGAGGTTGAATCGGGTTTGGTGTTTCGTTCAGGTCAGCTTCATCCCGCGCTTGTTTCTGAAACACTCAAAACAAATGGCGTAGAGAAGATCATTGATCTTCAATACTGGGAAGAGAAGCCTGGTTTGATCGCTGAACGAGATGCCGCCGCCGCCCTTAACATTGATATTGAGAGATTTCCTTTAAACGGCAATGGCACGGGTGATGTGCAACATTATGTGGAAGCGATCCAGGCACTGCATTCAGCCAGGTTAAATGGAACCCCGGTATTGGTCCATTGTGCCGCTGGTAGTCAGCGTACAGGTGGGGTTTTAGGGGCTTACCGCACTCTGGTATTGGGATTAACGGCTGAAGAGGCAGTTAGGGAAATGCGTACATTTGACTGGCAGCCCGAGAAAGACCAGATCCTACTCGATTATCTCAATAAGAATATTGGCTTTATAGCTGAACAGCTTGTGCTAACCGGTGTGATCAGTGCAATGCCATCGCCACTGCCCTACTTCGAAAATCCCCTGGACGCTGCTTCGGGTTGATTATTGTTCGTTCAAAACCTGCTAGAAATACCTGTTAGAAAGGCGGGCAAAAAAAAGGCGATCATTCGATCGCCTTTAAGTAAATCATTGGTCTCGCTACTCAATCAATATGGGTCTTAAGTCGGTTCTTGACCTAATGCCGTCAAGAACCTAGAGCACTTAAAACTGATTCATTGTGTTGTCTTTGCCACCGGCAAGCAGGGCGTTATCACCAGAGAAGTACTCTTTGTGATCGTCGCCCATGTTTGATCCAGCCAAATCCTGGTGTTTTACGGACGCCATGTCCCGGCGGATTTCTTGACGCTGAACATCACGAACGTAAGCCAACATACCAAGATCTCCGAAGTAACCTTCAGACAGGATATCTGTGCCGAGGGCTGTTTCGTGGTAAGTCGGAAGTGTGATCAGGTGATGGAAAATACCGGCTTCGCGTGCTGCGTCTTTCTGGAAAGACTGCACCCAACTGTCAGCTTCAGCGGCTAGGTCAGAGGTATCAAACTTGGCATCCATCAAACCTTTTGCGTCGTTTGCGGGGTCTGGGTAAGCAGACAGATCTTTACCCGCAGCTTTCCACTCATCAAATACCTGGATACGGAAGTTCAATGTCCAGTTGAAGGATGGTGAGTTGTTGTAAACCAGTTTCGCATCGGGCACGTGCTGACGAATGGCGTTTACCATTTCTGCAATCTGGCCCACGTGAGGCTTTTCAGTCTCAATCCAAAGTAGGTCAGCACCGTGTGTCAGGCTCGTGACGCAATCTAGAACAACACGGTCAAAACCGGTGCCATCACGGAAAGAGTACAAACCATTATCCAAACGAATAGGCTTAACCAGCTTGCCATTTTGGTGAATGGTAATGTCATTCTCTTTGAGTTCCGAGAGATCTTTGATCTCCTGGGTTTCGAGGAATGAGTTGTACTGACTAGCCAGATCCCCTGCTTCCCGGGAGACTGGGATCTTTTGAGTCAGGTTAGCGCCCAGTGAATCGGTACGGGCAACGATAATACCGTTGTCGACACCCAATTCTAGGAATGCATAACGGATTGCATTGATCTTGGACAGGAAGTCTTCATGGGGAACCGTGACTTTGCCGGCCTGGTGACCGCACTGCTTAGCGTCGGATACCTGATTCTCAACCTGGATGGCACACGCACCCGCTTCAATCATCTTTTTGGCGAGCAGGTATGTGGCTTCTTCGTTACCGAAACCAGCATCGATGTCCGCAATAATTGGCACAACGTGGGTTTCAAAGTTATTGATCTTGGCCATTGCCGCATCAACGTCACCACCGTTAGCGCGGGCTTCGTCGAGTTCAACAAAGATGTGGCGTAGCTCACGAGCGTCGGCTTGCTTCAAGAAGGTATAAATCTCTTCAATCAGGGCGGGTACAGTCGTTTTTTCGTGCATGCTCTGGTCAGGTAATGGACCAAATGAAGAGCGCAGTGCTGCAACCATCCAGCCACTCAGGTAGATGTAGCTCTTATCCATGGTGCCGCGGTGTTTCTTGACCGACATAGCAAGTTGTTGAGCGGTAAAACCATGCCAGCAGCCTAAAGACTGAGTGTATTTGGACACATCAGCATCATAGTCAGCCATATCTTTACGCATTACGTCTGACGTATATCGAGCAATGTCTAAACCGGTTTTAAATCGGTTTTGTAGGTCCATACGGGCGGCATATTCTGAATTGATGCCTTTCCAGGTAGGGCTAGCTTGCTTAATCGCTTCTAAGCGCGCGATATCCTCTTCATATGTTGGCATGTTTGATTGTCCTCGACTGTGGGTATGGGGGTATCTAAAGGTCGCGCAATGTACCAAGACCGGGGGCTCAATAGAATGGAATATTTGGACACTAATATATTCCTCACTGGCATTGGTTGGTTCGTAACTTGTGTCATGCGATAGAATGGCGATTAGGTGCGATCAATCGCGGTGCTCGGGGTATTTCTTCCTGCTGCGAGCCGGTCTAAAGTCTAAAGGCGATCTAGTGGTAGATTATATGAAAAAGTTGGTTGAGGTTCTTGGTACTTTAAGTTTCTTGATTTGGGCTTCGATGTTTTGGAGTTCTGGGGCAAGTGCAAAAGTTGTCCATGCGGCGGAAAGCGGTTTTGAAATCAAAATGAGTGTTTCTGTCGGGGCAACACCCGAGCAGGCCTATGAGCAATTCCTCAAGGTTGGTGAATGGTGGGACCCTGAGCACACCTGGTTTGGTCAGGCAAAGAACTTGTCGATTGATCCTGTTGCTGGAGGCTGCTTCTGCGAGACCGAAGGGGATAAATCGGTGTTGCACATGACAGTTTCCTACATTGCGCCTAATCGGGAAATTCGAATGGTGGGTGGTCTGGGACCATTACAACAAATGGGTCTGCAGGGGGTTTTGACCTTCAAATTTATACCAATCTCAGACAATGAGACCGAAATTGTGCAGATCTACCGTGTTACCGGTTATGACCCCCAGGGTCTAAAAGCACTCGCGCCGATTGTGGATCAAGTTCAGGCCCTGCAATTGAAGCGTCTTAAAGCCAGGTTCTCGCCTTCGTTCTAAGCAGTGTCTGCCTGCTGCGGGTGAGCCTTTTCCATCAGCATGTGCTGGAAGTCGACGAAGAGTTCCTGCATCAAAGGGGCTTTGTAGGGAAACATATCCAATGGGTCCATATCGTGGACCACCATCGCGTTGCCAGCTTCAAAAATGAGTAGCTGGCCATCCTGAGATTCAGCGCAATCGATGCCGAAGTACTCCAGATCAAAGGCGCTGCCCACGGCTGATAACGCGTCTTCGTGGCGTAGGCCAAACTCCTGACGGAAGTGATTCATCGCCCGCTCCTCTTCGGCTCGTTTTAGTGTCGACTCTGTCATGCCGGCATTTAGATAGTGAATCATCCAATTATCGGAAATCGCCATATGGCACAGATAGGGTGAGCCCTTAACAAAGGCGATGCGATATTTTCTAAATTTACCGTCGGAACTTCGATAGTCCACGAAGGGTGCAACATAAAAGTGGTCAGCGGTTTCCTGGTCTAAATAGGCAAGGATCTCAGCCTGGCTAGAGAGTCTTTTGAGGCCAGCGCCGGCGTGGGAGTCGACCGGCCGAACCAGGATAGGAAATCGATCCTGGACAAGAAACTCACTCAACTGATGACTGGTTGCTGCCATCAATTGTACTTCTTCCCGGCTCAGTAGGAGGTTTTGGGGCATGTAGGTACCCGGCAGTGCATCGAGGATTTCGCAGGCTCGATCCCGTGACAACAGTGGTACCTCTTCAGCGCGATTGATCAAGGGTTTGCCCCATTGCTTTAACAATGTTGCGGCCATGCGCAGGGCGGGCATATTTTGTTTACCCTCGGAAATACCGTTGTAGACCAGGTCATGATCAATTGTTACGGGGTACGGCAGATCTGGCGCAATAAATAGGATGTCGGTTTCAATGTCCGCTGAGCGGATTAAGAATTCAACCGGAGAATTTGCCATAAAGTCTCCAGGGGTCTTTAGCACCAACAAGCGCAGGGCGCTCCCGGGCTGAATGTTGAATTGTTGCCTGATCGACAGAGCCTCTAGTTGCATTGAAAGTCCAACGGACTGATCACCGCGAAGTAATAAAATTGTCGATAGGTCCAACAGGGCCTCGGCATTCATTGGATCAATGCGTGCATTCTCAAGCAGCGAGTTCGCGGTACTTGAAAGGTCGTCTCCGTTGAACATCATCTGCATCAACGCGGCCTGGCCAATTAAGGGATAGTGCGACATGGCAATCTCGAAAGTGTAAAAACTTAGGTGATTGCAATGATCGTGCCCAGACGCAACTGGCTGATCCAGAGGGGGTTGACGGGGCAGTTGTCGTCAAAGCGGCAATTTTTCGCCCCTGGGCGGCATAAAAAGGCCAAGATCTCTTTTTCGACACCCATAAAAAAGGGCCGCTAGTGCGACCCTTTTAAAGCGACTCTTAGAAAAGAGTTTAGGCGTTAGCCTGACGCTCCTTAGTTTCTTTAATGACTTCGTCTGCCACGTTCTTAGGACAAGCCGAATAGTGGCTAAATTCCATGGAGAACTGACCGCGACCAGAAGTCATGGTGCGGAGGTCGCCGATATAACCAAACATCTCAGACAATGCAACTTCGGCCTTCACACGAACACCAGTAGCACCGGCATCCTGGCCGCTAATCATGCCACGACGACGATTAAGGTCACCAATCACATCACCGACATGATCGTCAGGTGTAAACACGTCGACTTTCATGATCGGTTCCATCAACTGTGGACCGGCTTTTGGCATCGTTTGGCGATAGGCCGCGCGAGAAGCGAGCTCGTAGGCAATGGCTGAGGAGTCAACCGCGTGGAATGCACCATCGTTCAGCGTCAACTTGACGTCCAGACAAGGGAAGCCGGCTAAAGGACCTTCGACCAGGCTCTGTTTGAAGCCCTTTTCGACCGCAGGCCAGAATTCCCGTGGGACGTTACCGCCGGTAACCTTGGATTCAAACTCGAAGCCGACACCTGTTTCAGCTGGCTCAATTGTATAATCGATTTTCGCGAACTGACCTGCACCACCGGTTTGCTTCTTGTGGGTGTAAGAATCGTCAACCCGTTGCGTAATGGATTCCCGGTAAGCCACCAAAGGCCGACCCACTTCAACTTCAACACCGTGGGTACGCTTCAAAATGTCCACTTTGATGTCGAGGTGAAGTTCACCCATGCCCATCATGATGGTTTCGCCGGATTCCTCGTCAGTTTCAACCCGAAATGAAGGGTCTTCCTGAATCATCTTCGAAAGCGCAACGCCCATCTTTTCTGAAGCTGCTTTATCTTTGGGTGAAATTGACATTTTGATCACAGGATCTGGGAATATCATCGGTTCCAGAGTCGCTGGCTTGTTTGGATCACACAGGGTGTGTCCGGTCTGGATATTTTTCATGCCAATCAGCGCGACAATGTCACCGGCCTGGGCGCTGTCTCTTTCAATACGCTCGTCGGCGTGCATCTCAACAATTCGGCCGATTCGCTCGGTTTTACCTGTAAAGGTGTTCAGTACTGAGTCACCCTTCTTCAGCTTACCTGAGTAGATCCGGGTAAAGGTCAGTGCACCGAAACGGTCGTCCATGATTTTGAATGCCAGTGCCCGCAGCGGCAGAGAAGCATCAACAACGGCAAATTTACCAGTTTCAACACCTTCTTCATCAACTTCAGGCTGTGGTGTCACTTCCGTTGGGTTCGGCAAATAGTCGACAACAGCATCTAACACGAGTTGGATGCCCTTGTTTTTGAAGGCTGAACCACAAAAAGTCGGGAAAAAATCAAGGGCAATTGTACCCTTGCGTATGCAACGCTTCAGATCTTCGATAGAAGGCACTTCGCCTTCTTCAAGATACGACATCATCAAATCTTCGTCCTGTTCGATCGCAGCTTCGATCAACATCTCACGGTATTCAGCGACCTTTTCTTTCATGTTTTCGGGCACATCTGTGAGCTCAAAATTCAGGGGGTCACCTGAATCGTCCCAGATGTAGGCTTTTTCGATCAGAAGATCGACCATGCCGACAAAGTTTTCTTCCTCGCCAATGGGCAAGGTCATAACCAGCGGGTTTGCTGCGAGCACATCTTTTACCTGCTTCACAACCCGATAGAAGTCCGCGCCCAGCCGATCGAGCTTGTTGACGAAGATAATTCGAGCAACTTCAGATTCATTGGCATAACGCCAGTTGGTTTCAGACTGGGGTTCAACGCCGCCAGAACCACAGAAAACACCAACACCACCGTCTAGGACTTTAAGAGAACGGTAAACTTCAATTGTGAAGTCAACGTGTCCAGGTGTATCAATGATGTTCAAGCGGTGATCTTTCCAGAATGCCGTAGTAGCAGCAGACTGGATAGTAATACCCCGTTCCTGTTCCTGCTCCATGAAGTCAGTAGTGGCGGCACCATCGTGAACTTCACCGATCTTGTGGATTTTACCGGTGATATTAAGGATACGTTCGGTGGTTGTCGTCTTACCGGCATCTACATGTGCGAAAATGCCGATATTGCGATAACGGCTTAAGTCGGTCATAGCGTTGCTCTGCAATTAGGTCTGGGTTGAGGGGGGGTTAAAAAGCGCGCCATCTTATATCCTGAAGGGCTTATAATCCAGCACTGCGTGGCTTCTGGGATGAAGATTCGTCAAATGTCGACGGAAAGTGCCGCTAAAACCCCAAAATGGAGGTGTTGTGAAAGTAACAAGCGTAAATGTCGGGGCAAAATCCCCCCTAAAAGTCGGCAAACGTGAGACAGAAACCGGCATTTTCAAGCTTCCGGTGGAACATGCGGTCGAGATAAAGGCTTTTGGGGTCACCGGTGACCATGTGTTGGACACTAGACACCATGGGGGTCCAGACCAGGCCGTCTATATCTACCGCAGCGAGGATTATGAATTCTGGGCCAAGCAACTAAATAGGGAAATGTTGCCGGGCATGTTTGGCGAGAATTTAACCATCGAAGGCTTGCCATCTCCGGCTTTGAATATTGGCGATCAACTACGATTACCAGGCGTTACCTTGCAGGTGACCGCGCCACGTATTCCCTGCAGTACACTTGCGGCCCGAATGGGCGACCCTGGCTTTGCCAAAGCCTTTGTTAAAGCAGAGCGGCCAGGCTTCTACGTCCGGGTAATTCAAGCGGGTATGGTTCAGGTTGAGGATGCCGTCGAATTAATAGAGACAAATCATGAATCCATCAGCACTATTGAGTTTTACCGGGACGTGATGAGAAAGCTCGATGCCCAGACGCTACAGCGTTACCTTGCTTTACCTATTGATATCCGAACGCGTAAGGATTTTGAACAACGTCTCAAAGACCTGGAAACTTCGGTGTGAATGAATGCTCAACTTAAAAGGTAGGAGCCCCGAGGAACTTATTATCCTATCGGCGGCGTTGATCTGTTTGTGCGGACAGCTACCTTTTGCTGTGATCCGAATCTCAATGGGGGATTGGGCGGTTGCTGGCATTGACCTCATTGGGGCGCTTGTCTCAACGACGGCGATCTATCAAGTTTATCGGCATCGGAGGGTCTCGTTTTTTGGGCTCCTGCTCAGCGTCGCGGCGGTTGGCGGAGTCTTAAGTATTGTTGCCCTGAATGGTGTCGAGGATATCCATTTTATTTACCCGGTGCTTATCGTCAGCTACTTCTTGCTCGCCGCCCGGCTTGCATTAATGCTGAGCCTTGCGGCTATAGCGGTTGTGACAATCCTGTTAAATGACAGTTTGTCGATCTTTTATCTAATGAAAATTGATGTTTCCATTCTTGCCTGCAGCGTTTTTACCTACTCATTTGCATCGTTGCGAAATCATCAGAGCGAAAAATTGTTACGTCTGTCGACGAGGGATGGCTTAACCGGCGTCCTTAACAGGCGTTCCCTTGATGAAAGATTGCAGAGTTTTGAGCAGCGGGCAAAGCGACAACACTTAGGGGGAGTTCTCGTCATACTCGATCTGGATAGATTCAAACAGATCAATGATGAGCAGGGCCATGCTGTTGGCGACGCTGTGTTGATCCGGATAGCAAACACCATTCAACAACGGATTCGGGTCACTGACGATCTGTATCGCTATGGTGGTGATGAGTTTGTGGTACTTGTGCCGGATACAAGTCTCCAGCACGCATTGGGCCTGGCGGAGGATTTGCGAGCAAGAGTAGATGCAACGGAATCCATGGAGGGCTCCGGTGTTTCGATTTCATTAGGTGTTGCCGCCTATGAAGAAGGTCAATCCGCTGAGCAATGGTTGCTGGCTGCGGACAACGCGTTGTTGACCGCCAAGCGATCGGGCAGGAATCAAGTGTTTGCGACCACAATGGAGACGTAATGCCGAAGTTAATGCTTTTGGTCGCAGTTTTATGTTGCTCTGCCGCCGCAGCAGAGCAAAGAATCTATTGGGTCCTCGGTAGCTTTTCCCAGGAGCAAAACGCAATTCGAGAACAGCAGAGATTAGAAACGAATCTCCATGGAACGGGCGCAACAAACGCAAAGGAGGCCGTAACGGTTGAGGTGCGACGCAGTAGCACTGGACTGTATAGACTTATTGTCCCTGCCGCAGGGCTACAGCGCATTAAAGCAAAAGAATTAGTTAGTGGTGCCTGGTTGGCCAAATTGCCAATATCACCGGGAGAACTTGAGCAAGCTTCCCGGGCCGAAATACTAGAACCGAATGTGAGCCCGGCTCCACCGAAGCAGCAGGAGAACTCCGCAAATAATCTTGCAGAAAAATATCCGCGCATCCAGCAAGGTCAATCGCTATCCAGTTATTGTGAGACGTTAGGCGCAGGCGCGCCAGGTTTCTGTGAGCATGGGCGAGTGATGCTTATTGAGGAAAGTGCGCGACGTCTGGACATACGAATGGAGGCGCTAGTCGAATATTGCAATCAAGTCACATTGGCCCAAGAACTGATACAAATCTGTAGCGATTTACGCCGCTGATCCTCCTATCAGTTTCAAATAACATGCGGTATTCTGCCGCCCCTGTAGCACTACTGTTTAAGCACTGGTAGGGAAATGCACGAGGTAATAATCGCCAGGAGAGAAGAATGCGACTCGTTCTAATAGCTTTGCTAACAATTATAGTTGGGTGCAGTGGTGAAAACGCACCGATGAAAAAAATCGAATTAAAAAAGGATACTCCGATGAGTAATAAAGCCGCAGCTGAAGCTTTTATGCAATCTAATGCCAGTGAGCCTGATGTTATTCAGACGGAATCTGGATTGCAGTACAAAATTATTGAGACTGGCAACGGTTCTACTCCAACGATGTCGGACACCGTTGCCGCACATTATGCCGGCCGCCTTTTAGACGGAACCGAATTCGATAACTCTTACTCGAGAGGTGCGCCTCTAACAATTCCAGTGGGTGGTGTGATAAAGGGTTGGACTGAAGCATTGCTCATGATGAAAGAAGGCGACAAGTGGACGCTATTTATTCCACCAGAACTTGGATATGGAGAACGCGGTGTTGGGCCTATACCAGCAGATAGCGCGTTGATATTTGATATCGAACTTATAGAAGTTAAGTAGGAGTATTTATGACAGACACATCAAAAGAATTACGAACTGAGATTACTAGCGCGGGAAAGCTAAAGCTTTCAATTGCCACGATGCCGATGCCTGTCCCGGGAGACAATGAAGTGTTGATTAAGGTGGATGCATCGCCGATCAATCCTTCGGATCTGGGTCTGTGGATCGGTCCTGCGGATGTCAGCACGATGGTCGTGTCTGGCACCGGTGAAGACGCGGTTGTGACCATGGATGTGCCCGAGGCAATGATGAAGGCGATGGCCGCGCGGCTAGATCAGTCATTACCTGCGGGAAATGAAGGAGCTGGAGAAGTTGTGGCCGCCGGTGCTGGTGCTGAAGCCCTGGTTGGCAAAATGGTTGGTGTTGCCGGTGGCGCGATGTATTCCCAGTATCGAGTTGTGCCAGCGTCCAGTTGTTTGGTGATGCATGAAGGAACAACCGCTGCAGCTGCTGCGTCCTGTTTTGTGAATCCATTAACCGCATTGAGTATGGTTGAAACCATGAAGCTCGAGAATCATACGGCTCTGGTTCACACTGCTGCGGCATCTAACCTTGGACAAATGCTGGTTAAGATTTGTCGAGATGACAAGGTGCCCCTTGTTAATATCGTCAGAAAACAAGAGCAGGTTGATCTGCTTAAGTCCCTGGGCGCTGAACATGTCTGTAATTCATCCAGCGATTCATTTATGGATGATCTGGTTGAGGCATTAGTTGCGACTGGTGCGACCCTTGGCTTTGATGCAACCGGCGGCGGCAAGCTTGCGGGCCAGATTTTGACTGCGATGGAAATTGCTGCAAATAAAACGGCTAAAGAATACAGTCGTTACGGATCAACTGTTCATAAACAGGTCTACATTTATGGTGGCCTTGATCGTTCACCCACAACTCTGAACAGAGCGTTTGGCATGATGTGGGGCATCGGTGGATGGTTGTTAACACCCTTTATTGGCCGCATAGGTATGGAGAAATTTGGCGAACTGCGCCAGCGTGTAGCTGATGAAATCAATACGACTTTTGAAAGCACCTATACCAAAACTGTTTCTTTGGCGGAAGTGCTAGAACCAGAGTCCATAAAAGCATATGCAAAACAGGCGACTGGTGAAAAGTATTTGATCAATCCTAATCAGTAGTAATGCTAAACAGCGCTACTTATACTCAGTCGTGCAGCGTTAGTCGGGCATTGTTAGTCGTGCAGTGTCAGTCGAGCAGTGTCCGTTTTACTGAGTAGCAAGCTTTGCCATTTGCTGTCCCACCCAGCGGGGAAACTCTTCCTGCTGGGCCGGTGACAGACCAAACATTTGCTGAAACCCCGTTCCACAAATCCCCCAGCCCACCGCCGCAGATACGGCGAGAAAAACCATGTTTCTTGCTCTGAGTTGATCGTGATCACTTAAGCCAGAGGTAATGCGCTCGATGATATTAGCAACGGACTCGATGCTCGCGTCCGGCATATCAAACTGATTGTTTCTGCCTTCCTCCATCGCACGCCAGGCGAGAAGCTTAATGTGGCCGGTGCTGCTCATCAGGTCGAATAACGCTTCGATACTCGATTCGGGACCCGGGTTCTCTTTAAGGATACGGCTCATATCCTCAGTTAAGCTATTGGTCATTCGAGCCAACAGAGCATTTCGCATACCTTCAGCACTGCCAAAGTGATGCAGAAGGGTGCCATGATTAATATCTGAATCAGCAGCAACATCCTTAATTGTCAGGCCTCGCACCCCATAGGCGGAGAGCCGGACCTGGGCGGCAACAAGGATCAGTTCACGGGCTTCATCGGGCGTTCTTCTCTGGCGAGTTTTTGGCGGCAAACTATTTCCTTATCTTCTTTACTGTTGACAAAGATGTTAACAGGACTATTATTAACATTCTTGTTAATAACCGTTGATTCGATATGATCCAGGCAAGCCGACCTAGAAAGATGCAACCCATTGTTGCGATCCGCGCAATGGCAAAACTTTTGAAGAATCCAGAGGCCACCGAAGAAGTGTTTGTCATCCTTCGCGCACTATCTGGGGATGCGATAGGAAAGGGCTACCGGCGATTTATCACAACACCACAGGCCCGGGAAATTCTTGACAGTGAAACGAGTTTGCTTGAAGTGCTCGGAGATCGTGACGGCCTTAGAGGGTTGCCGGAGGGCAGTCTTGGACAGCGCTATCTGGCCTTTATGGAGGCTGGGAATATCACGGCCGAGGGCCTCAAAGATGCCAGTGAAGGTGAAGACCTCCAGCGATTGGAAAATCCAGATATGGAAACCTACGCCCTCAGGTTACGGGACCAGCATGATCTTTGGCACGTTACCACGGGGTTCGGGCGCGATGTGGCGGGAGAAGCGTGTTTGTTAGCGTTCACTTACGCCCAGACTAAAAACCGAGGTATTGGTTTTATCGGGGCCATGGGTGCGCTCAAGTTACGTAAGGTCTTCGGCAGTCAGTTTTTCAGTAGTATGTGGCAAGCCTATCAAATGGGCCGTAGAACAAGCTGGTTGCCTGCTCAAAGGTGGGAGCAATTACTGGCGCTACCCCTTGAGGAGGTGAGAGCTAAATTAGGGGTTGAAGCGCCGACACGTTACAGCAGCTTACCCCTGGAGTTGGTTATGGGTTAATCCGGGCTGAGCAAAAGTCTTTGGGGCTGCGGTGTTAATCTCCTACAGCCCAAGCCCCGCAAGGAATCTGTAGATTTCTTCACTATTCAACTTTTGGAATGGCTAAACCAGGCGCTATATAATTGATATTTATCAATAATCACACGGTATAAGCAGCGCTGATTAAATCTGGAGGTTCCTCCATTTTCTCTTTAGAATGCCGCCAAACTCGCACCAGACCTCCTATGCTCCACTTATCCAAAACTGTTTTGATCGTGACGTTTGCTTTACTTGGCTTCTATCCCCTGGACGATGCTGCGGCGCCGTTGCCTCAGAATATGTTGCCTGAAATGCCCGACGCCTTTCACGCCACAGCCGTTATGCTCGGTGAGGTTGAAGATCTCAGTGCCCCCGCTTTTGCTAAGATTCGCCACGCCCCTGACCGTAAGGCAGCGTTTTACCAGTTTCTGCTACCGATGATTCATGATGCCAATCTTGAAGTCGCGAAGGAGCGAAGGTGGCTGGGAGGGCTCGGCATGCAATTACTGCATGGACGTGAACTCAGTGACGATCAGCGAGTTGAGTTGTCCAGAATGGAAAAACGTTACAGGGTCAGGCACGCAGATTCCCGTGACGCTCAGCGAGTTGGGATATTGCTAAAGCGAGTGGACACCGTACCTGCAGCACTAGTTGTCGCCCAGGCTGCAAAAGAGTCCGGCTGGGGAACTTCTCGCTTTGCGACAACGGCGAACAACTATTTTGGTATCTGGTGTTTTTATCAGGGCTGTGGTGTTACACCGTTAAAGAGAACCGTGGGACTCACCCATGAGGTCGCAACCTTTTCGACCGCGGAACAATCAGTTCGCTACTACGTCAGGACCCTGAATACTCATATTGCGTATGACGGGTTTCGGGCAATGAGATCCTCCAAACGTTTTGCTAATCAGCCGATTTTCGGCGACGAACTGGCTGACGGCTTGCTCAGGTATTCCGAGAGAGGGCTATCCTACGTTCGGGAAATCCAGGCCATGATTCGATACAACAAGCTGTACCGATTTAATCAGCCCTACCGAATCTAATTCCGCCTGACTAGCGCAAATCTGACCTGGGCAAAGGAGAGATGTTTTACGCCCTGGGTAGGCACGTCGAAAAACGCCACCTCGCTCATATCCGTCGTATCTAGAATCAACACGCCTCGATCAAAATCGTTGACTGCTATAAGCGGTGTAGTGCCGATGTTGGCAAGTCCAAAGGGCGATGTTAAGCCAGCATCACTCACCTTCTTATATTGCCAATTGGAGCTTCCAACGTTTTTCCAGGCAACCAAATTGGCTTCCGTAAAAACGCAGCAGTTTGTGCCACTGGCTGCATTATAAATCATGTCGAAGGGATCCTGGTGGCGTATTTGGAATGTCTCATCGACCGTACCCTCGCTCGAAACCGTTAGTATTGATCCGGGTAGTGGTAAATCGTCTGGGAAGTCGTTGACGTCAAATTTCGATATATAGGATTCCGTATCGGTTCCGAGTAACGAGTGTAAAAAGGCGCGGCCACCTTCTGTGCGACGTACATACTGCTCAACGGCGCCGGTAATCCGAGACTCTGAATCCTCAGCAATATGGACAACACAGCCGTTAGTGGGTAGAGCGACTGACTTCTCTAAAGCTAACATCGGAGAGTAGTAGTAAAGGGCTGGTTTGATTGGCGTTAACAATAGTGGGTCTGCAGGGTTGTCCGATTCCAGGACGCCGTCATCAGCGAGAATAATCTGACCACTTCGACTTCGAATAATGTCGTGGCCATGAATCACAGGAGTTGCTGCCCTATGGAGAATCTTCCCGCTCCTGCTATCGACAATCACTGCCTGGCCACCGCCGGATCTTTGCCGCTCTGTCGCATTGTAGTGGAGAAAAACCTGATTGCCGTCGTCTAGCACAACTCCGTGACCCCCAAAGCCCATACCGTCGGGTGCGTGAAGTTCTCGGGTGACCTGACCTTTATGATCTAGGACGAGGCAGGCTTGATTGTCATCACCGTAGGGGATGGCAAGCCAGCGTTTGTCGCTTAAGGCTTCAAGGCTGTGGCCAAAGCGATAATTGTCGAGGGATTGAAAATCCACTTGTCCGCTGTGTAGATCCAGGGAGAATAACAAAGTTCGTTCTGCGGACTGTTTGTTGAGTGTTGTGAGCCCAAGTAACTTGCCGGAGAGCAATTGGGGCTTTTGCGCGCGAACCAGAGACGGTACGCCTGGCAGCAAAATTGAAAACTTAAGAAAACTACGTCGGTTTAGCGTCAATGGTGGCTCTCAGTTGTTAGAATAGGCACTTCCTGTCTTTCACTGTCTTTCAGACGATTAGGCCCAACCCGGGCCTGACTCATTGGCCCGACTATGCAGTTATACCAACCGATACTAGACCAAACCACCAAATTTTTTGCTGAGGTGAATCTTGAGCCCCGGCGAGTCTTCCATGGCCGAGGTCATATGTACCCTGGATTAGAGCACATTAATATCGATTGGTACCCGCCGGTATTGTTGGTTTCTGGATACAGTGAGATTGAACAGGTCGAAGCTCTGGCTGAAGAGATACTTAAGGGCGATGTGCAAGGTCAAATTCAAACGGTGATTCATCAATCAAGATCCAGCCAGGGAGCAACTGCTGATTGCCTGTTTGGTCAACCGTCTTCACCGGTGATTGTCAGTGAACATGGTGTGAAATATGAGGTGCAGCCGGGGGTTAATCAAAATGCTGGGTTCTTTCTCGATATGCGTCCCCTGCGCCGCTGGTTGATGGACTATTCAAAGGGCAAAAATGTCCTCAACTTGTTTGCCTACACCTGCTCTCTTTCAGTGGCATCCCTTGCCGGGCACGCGAGGCAGGTTGTCAGCGTGGATATGAGTAAGCCCTCGATCAACTGGGGCAAGCGAAATCATGAGTTGAACGGCCAGGACTTAAGAAGTGTAAAATCTATGCCCCACAACCTGTTCAAGTCATGGGGCAAAGTGCAACAATTTGGACCCTACGACACGGTGATTATTGATCCGCCGACGAGGCAGCGGGGCAGTTTTGACGCGGAAAAAGATTATGCTCTGATCCTCAAAAAACTGGATAAATTTCTCAAACCCAACGCGGATGTCATTGCGACTGTAAACAGCCCCTATCTCGGTATGGATTTTCTACCCAACCTGATGCAGCGCTACCAAAGCAAACTGCGCTTGATTGGCGAGATGCCGGCGAGTCCGGAATTTGTCGATCGCTATCCGGAACGAGCGCTGAAGATCTTCCACTTTCGTGGTCCTGCATAGCTCTGAATGTTAGCTTTGAATGTTAGTTCTGAATGTTAGCTCTGAATGTTAGTTCTGAATGTTAGCTCTGAGTGTTAGCCCTGGATATTAGTTCAGGATATTAGTTCAGGGTGCTAGCTGGGGAACTATTATCCCCAGCTATCCGTATCCCTAGGCCGTGCGGGACTCGGGAAATAGTCGAAGGAAATTCTCACTGAAAAACTTCTCCTGGGTTGCCTGGGCAACATCGCTCAAGTTCGTTGAGAATTTCCCAATTGGATCCCGGCCACCCTCAACATGGGGATAGTCGCTGGAAAACAGATAGAGATCCTCATTGGATTGTTCGATCAGGTTGGAAACATCTTCGTGAGGAAATGGGGTAAAGCCCATTTGTTCACTCAGCTGCTGGGAGGGTGGTCGATCGTATCGAACGGACTCATCAACGCGGCCGTAAATCTTTGCGACCCAATCAAGTCGTTTGAGTAGTTCCGGAACCCAGCCGGCCCCAAGTTCAACCGCAGCACCGCGCAGTTTTGGATTGCGATGGAAAACTCCGTCCATCAATAACATGCTAATAAAAGTTTCCGGGGGTTGGTGCATGACCGTGGCATCTTTGGTTCGAACATTTTCACCACCGCCCATCCAATCTTTCACCGCAGCGCGACCATTGTTGCTCCAGGCTTTTAACGCCTGGAGTGGGGAGCCGCCGACGTGTAGCAGGAATGGCGTCCCGGAATCAGCAAGGAGCTGCCAAAAGGGCTCAAGATCTATATGGCCCGGAGATATGTCCAGAGGTGCTCGGTGCGGTACCCATATAGCCTCCAGGCCCTGCTCGATTGCCCATTCAGCCTCTTTGATTGCCATTTCTGGATTGTCCAGTGGCACAATTCCCACACCCATTAAGCGACTGTCATCGGAGCAGAAGTCAACCATATGCCGATTGTGGGCCCGGGTCGCGCCATAGCGTAGGTTCCAGGGTTTCTTGGAACTAGGGTGGAATGGAAAAGCGACACTATGGGTGGCAAACACAAGTTGTTTCTTGAACCCTAACAGGTCGAGGGCGGTTGTACGGTCTGAACGGTCAAAGGCGCCAAGCGCCTGAATCTCTTTAGATTTTGCGATTAGGTCGTCGCCGAGGGCGGCCATGCTAGCCCGATGTTCTGCTGAATGTTTGCCGCCCTGTTGCATGATTAACGCAACTTCTTCATCGGTCACCAGAGAAGCGCTATAACTGACCTCAGGGATTTCATCGCGGATGCTGGGATCGGCATATTTCTTCAGAAAGTCCGGCAACTCCATGATATGGCTGTCGGCGTCGTAGAAGGCTCGTTCTCCTGGTGCGTAGGTCATCTTGGTAGCTTCCTGTAGTAAATCGTTGTTGAGATAGTTGAAATGGTTTTGCCCGGATGCCCCGTCAAGCTTCCGTCAAAAGAAGGCGATAGGGCACATTACCGCGAACGGTTTTAATCTCGCAAGTTGCATGGCGCTTAAAACCGTTCAAAATGCAGCAAGCCCTCGACCGGATCAACCCATGACTGAAACCAATCCAAATGAAGCTATTGAGCCTGCTCTGCAACAAAACGGTATGGTGCCGCCCCATGGGCTCACCGAAGCCATTCATATTGGTGAGACAGACCTGCCCTTTGTTGACGCGGGGGACGGAACTTTGTTGCAGCTCCTGCAAGTTGACCTGAACCAAGGTTTGTGGGTGCTTAGAACCCGGTTTCCAGCGGGTCACCAAGTGAGTAAACACTATCATACCGGGCCGGTTTTTGCTGTGACTTTCTCCGGAAGTTGGTGCTATGAGGAGTATCCAGAGTATAAAAATACCGCCGGGTCCTACCTGTATGAACCTGCCCATTCACTGCACACCCTTGTGGTGGGTGATAAAGGAGCCGATATCTGGTTTTCCATTTATGGGGCAAACGTGAATGTTGATACAGCAAACAATGTCACGGGCGTGACAGATGCCCAGAGTATTCTCGCCGCATACCAGGGATTGTGTGCGGCCCAGGGTCTCAACTGTGAAAAGCTAATTATTAAACAATGAAAATTTTTGTCTGCACGAACACCCGCCCGCTATCCGGTCAGCCCTCCTGTGGCGGTCGTGGCAGCGAGGCGCTGATTGTCCAGCTCGAGGCGGGCATTCGAAATCGCAATATGAATTGTGAAGTTAAGCCATCTGTATGTATGGGGTATTGTGAAAAAGGACCAAACATTAAGGTTGCGGGACAAACATTTTGTCATGGAGTTGATTCTAATGGCATTGTTGCCCTACTGGACGAACTGGAACGCGGGTCTTAAACCATGTTGCGCTCTCTTTCGTCTAATTCCCCAAGAATCTATTTAGCTGGACCGTCTATGAATTTGCTCGCTATCTGCTTGTTGATACTGATGTCCTTTGCAACACAGGCAAAAGACGTCAACGATCGTCGCGATGCCCAGCCTGAAGGGTTGGTTAAGATTGCGGTGTTGCGAGGCGAGGTCGAAATTGAAGGTTGGGATCGCGCGGAAATTGAAGTGAAAGGTGAGTTGGATGAGTTGGCTACTGACCTGCGGTTTGAGGTGAAGGACGGGGTTACAGAGATTGAAGTGATCATGCCCCGACATAATGTTAACTGGGCTGACGGTTCAGATCTGGTGATTCGCGTGCCTTTCCAGAGCAAGGTTGCAGTGGATGCTGTGTCTACAGACATCGTCGTTGAGGACGTCCGTGGCAGCCTGCAATTGAGAACAATCAGTGGTGAAATAAAAATGAAAGGTGGTCGAGAACGGATGAATCTAAAAACCGTCAGTGGCGACATTACTACCGAGGACACCGTTGGAAGATTGCAGGCGAGTTCCACCAGCGGCGACATTGACATCAGCAATCACGAAGGTGATTTTGATGGTGAATCTATGTCGGGAGAGATAGATGTCGTGGCGAAGGATGTTAGCCGCATGCGGGGTTCATCCGTTAGCGGAAAGGTCAGCGTCAAAGTGGGGTTTACCACGGAAGCGAGGGCGGAGCTGACGTCAGTCAGCGGCAAGATTGTGGTTCGAGTCATGAAGCCGATAGATTTATCACTACAGGTTGATAGCAATTCTGGGGACATCGATAATGATCTTAGCGATGACAAAGCTTTCGAAATGTTCGGTATGAAATCTTTGCGTAGCCAAATCGGGAAAGGCTCAGGTACCTTAACGGTGCGGAGTGTCTCCGGCGCAATCGAGTTAGAAGAAGGTTAATATCACTCCATGTCGGTGGCATCCCTAAAATCATTCTATGAAGAGCTAAAGCGTCGGCGAGTGATTCGTGTCGCGACGTTATACGTCGTTGCGATCTGGCCAATTATTCAACTCCTTGACATTATTTCGCCAGCACTTGAAATTCCAGAATCGGTGCTCCGCTATTTAGTTATCGCCTTCTTTTCTGGTTTGCCCTTTGCTTTGATTCTTGCCTGGATCTTTGATCTTGATCGGGACGGTGTTCACCTGGATGACGGGCAAGCCCACGAGCCCTTCCTGGGTTCTAGAACCGACTTAACCCTCGTGGCGGTACTGTGTGTCCTGGTTGTAGGACTGTTCCTTGTTCAGGTTAGCCTGGAAGACGATTCTCTGGTGGAGAATGGTTCGGACGATGGGAGTATTGAGCAGCGTGAACTAGTCAGATCTACCCCGGAAGTGGTTGCGCCGGTGTCAGACAATTCTATTGCGGTGAAGCCTTTTGACAGCTTTAGTGAAAACCCAAGAGATCAATATTTTGCTGACGGTTTGTCAGAGGAGTTATTGAATGTGCTTGCCCGGGTACCAGAGCTCAGGGTCGCAGCCCGAACATCGTCTTTTGCCTACAAGGGGGTCAATCGCAATATTAGTGAAATAGGCCGAGAACTGAGTGTCGCCCATATCCTTGAAGGAAGTGTGCGGGCGAATGACATCGACAACACCATCCGGGTTACCGCCCAGTTAATTAACGTCGAGTCCGGCCAACATGTCTGGTCAGAGACCTATACCCACCAGTACAGTGATGTTTTTAAGATTCAGGATGAGATTTCCGGAGCTGTTGCTGAAAAACTTAAGGTAACGCTTTTTGCTGGGAAAACGACAGGCAGCGGAACCCGTGGTGCGCGTTCCAGCAACCCCGAGGCATTGATTGCTTTTGGTCGGGGTCAGCAAGAACTTTCCAGGCGATCGAAGGATAGTCTGCTTGCTGCTGCCAGCTATTTTGAAACCGCCGTCGCTGAGGATCAAAATTTTGCTCTGGCGTTTGCTGGCCTGTGTGACGCCTATACCTTGCTGGTTAGTTACGAGTACGCTGATCGCGACGAATTCCTGATAAAAGCGAGACAGGCGGTAGACAGGGCCCTGGAGCTAGATCCTGAGCTTGGCATAGCCTGGGCCAGTAAAGGCCTGTTGGAAAGTCAGTATCCCGACAAAAAAGAACTGGCGCGATCTCTGCTAAAGAAGGCGATGAAACTCAATCCAAGTTATGCAATGGCGGTGATGTGGTATGCAACGCTGATTGAAGACGATGGCGAAAAAATGCAGCTTTATGAACGCGCCGTAAAGTTGGATCCAAAGTCACCGGTTGCTTCCTATAATCTTGCCAGCATGTATGCAGTTCAAGGTCGAGATGCTGAAGTCATGACGTTGTTCAGTCACATTGTTGAAAGTGATCCAAACTATCCGAAGGGATATGAGTTGGTTGCTCAGTTGGCCTCCCGTAACGGTCGAATCGGTGAAGCAATTCGACATTTTGAGCGGGCTTATGAGTTGAGCGAGGACCTCAACTACGGCGTTAACGTTTCAAAGTTGTATGCGGACATTGGTGATTTTGAACAATCCGATATCTGGTATCAAAAGCTTGCAGGAGGAGTGCCTGAAGAATACAAAAATCGGGTGTTGTGGTTTCGGATTGGTCGTTTTGTTGGCGCAAAAGATTCGCAAGGTGTTACTGATTTACTGAGAAAAATTGAGCAAACTCATGGCGGTGATCTCGAAACTGAGTACGATCGTTTGCTTGCAAGGTACTATCTGGGCGATAGAAAAAATCTGGTGCGGGATTATGATGTTGCTTTGGCCTCGGGAAAGACCTTTACGCATCAAGATGAATACATCAAAGAATTTCTGCCAGAAGTTCAGATAGTGGTTGCCAGCCAACTTGAATCTGAAGGTGAGTCCGCCCGTGCGAATGAGTTGCTGGCTTCAGCCGAGGCCACCTTGAGGGAGAACCTGGACAACCCCAGTCGGCATTGGCCGGAGGACTGGTATGGTATGGCGCGAATTTATGCGGTGAGGGGCCAGCAACAGCAGGCCTTGATTCATTTACAGCGAGCCGTGGATGAAGGCTGGAGAGAACATTGGCGTCCGGGCTTTGATCCTATTATGCAAACCTATGAATCTAATCCTGTGTTCGTCACCATGATGGCAGGATTGGAAAACCGACTAACCATTATTCGTGACCAGTTCGAGATGGAAGCTGAATTTGCGATGGGCTTCTAGCTCTCGGTTACCGGTAAACTCCTACAGTTTTCCATTGCCGTGCTGTTGCGCGTTAATGCCTCGCAACGTTGAGTAATAGCAGCGTCGAAGCCCGCCAACAGGCTCTTGCTGCGCTCTGCTTGCCATTGATGTAGGCTCTTGTTTAACGACCTCAGAACTCGAAAATTGCGCCCGGCAAAAAGCTCGCTGTTGGCGTCCATTTCACTAAATAGAGACATTGCCACCTGGGTAATGGTTGCTTCATCATCGGGCGTCATTCGCATTAGGGCTCGAACGTAGCTTGCGCCCCACTGAAACCTTGTTGCACTTCCTTTAGCAGTTTCAAAAGCTTTTTGCCGCCAGGCCAGTGCCGTCTCGATGTCCTTTTCCTTTTCCGCAATCGCCGACAGACTACTCATAAAGTAATAGGGAGAACTAGATCGATCGAGTTCAGTTGTCAGAAGTATTTTGGCTTCCGCTAATAAGCGGGCTTCCTGTAACACGCCACTGATCTGGTTGACGACACTTTGTCTGGCAAAAGAATTCTCAGTGGCCTCGTCAGCTCTTTGGGTGGCCGCGAGAACGGTAGTTTTTAGATCATCAGGTAACGCAGTGTTGGATTCGTTTTCAAAATAAAACTCGATCGTGGGGATCAATCCAGCAAGTTGTTCAGCAACCGAAAGTGACTGGTCATCCATCGCGTCAAATATCGCTTTTTGCCAGGTGGCTTTCAGGGTTTCAAGGTCATTGCCACTGGCGGCTAGTGGAGCTAGATCCGTGCTGTAGTAAGCGAGGCTATCCCAGTTGGCAAGTACCAGGCTTCTTGATGCCAATATTTTGTTTAGCATCGGTAATGCAGTGTCGATCACGGTTGGCTCAGCATCTGCCTCTAAAGCCGCGGAAACCTCATAGAGATATTGCATATACAACCTTGTTGAATTGATGCTGTCGGCGGCTAGCTGAGATGCCGTAAGGAAAAGTTCGGGGTTGTAGTTTTTTGGTAGTGCGTCGTGGTCCTGACCCCAGGAGTAGTAGGCGAGCTGTTTCAAATTCTGTTCTGTCAGGCTGGCGGGGTTCTCCGTTAAGGCGATAACCAATTCACGGGTCGGTGTAATGCTATTCAGTGCTGATGCAAGGACGTCGTTATAGCGGGAAATGTCGATACCGCCGGGGATTCGAGTAATTTCAGTGCCTGCACTATTAAACACAATCATTGTTGGGTAGCCCTTGACCCCGAACCGTTCTCCGGCAGCTTGCGCAGCCTCGGTATCACCATCTAAGTAAACAGGGATAAAAGAATCTGTTTGTTCTATAAATCGGCGACTTTTAAAAACCGTGTGCTTAATTTCCTGACAGGGGGGGCACCAGATTGCTCCCCAGTATAGAAATAGGGGTTTTGATTCACTTTTTGCCTGAGAAAAAGCGGCGTCAACGTTGCCTTCAAACCACCCAATGGTCTTGTTTTTGACAACCGCTGGTTCGCTACAGCCGGTAAGACCGACTAACAGCAGTCCGATAATAGTCAGGGCGTATTTCATTTTTTTATTCTCGGATGAGTTTGTCCTGTGCAAGACTACTGCATTATGGGTACGCAAATAAATCGACCGGGGCTTTTTGTTCCGTTGCTCCTGCTAATCGTTCTGGGTGGCTGCCAATCACCGTTCCTTGTTTTTCCTGGGAAAGCCCTACAGGGCGGGCTTCAACAGACAAATAGTTTTGCCTTTGCAGAGCAGTTCAAGGTGCTACAGCTCGAAACCAGGCCGGCTGCACCCTATTCGGTCTATCTGCGGGTGACGGTGATAGAAGGTGAACTCTATATTGATGCATCACCGGGACGGCGCTGGGCAAAATATCTTCGAGAAACGCCGAATTGTCGAATCAAATTGGGAGATTCCCTGTACAACGCAGTCGCGGAAGAAGTGTTGGATCCAGCGGTGATTCAGCTATTCATGCCCGCTCGGCGGGTTTATCGAATAGTGCCCGTACTGGCTGCTGCGAATGAGGACCTGTCAGGAACTACCCGTAGGGTCGTTTCTGGGTATAATACAGCGCTAAATTGAGTGAGGATGTTATGAAGACCTTGTTATTAATTAGTCTGACGCTTGTGCTAACAGGCTGTATCAGCACAGAACACAGCTCAGAATCGTCGCGTGCACTTGCCGCGAATCCCGATGGGCTTATTTGTAAAACTGAAAAGCCCACAGGCTCCCACCGTCCGGTTAAAGTTTGTCGAACAGTTGGAGAATTGGAGCGGGACAAAAAAGAAGTGCGAGAAACCACGCGCCGGGTTCGCAATCAGGCCCAAATCAGCAGAGGTGGGTAGAGTCCAACCTCTACTTCATTGTTTGAATACCGATCGGTTTTAGGGTTCAGTACGCAACTCGTAAGCTAATCTAGCGGTAATTTATTTATCTCGCCGGTTATGTGTCGAGATCGATTATTGCGTTAGGCTCAACGGACAACCGTTAGGAAGTTCAATTTTGGTTTATCAAGTTTCGGATACCCTAAAAAACGCCCGCTCGCTACCGGGTAGTCAATATACTTCCGAATCCACTTTTCAATCAGAAGTGGCTCAACTGTTTCGTCAAGAATGGTTCCCCGTCGCAAGAGTTGATCAGCTTGCCAATTCGGGGGACTACCTCGTTCACGACCACTTTGGTGACGAGATTGCTGTGGTGCGAGATGACAGCGGCAATCTCAATGCTTTTTCGAACATCTGTTTACACAGGGCATGCCCGATCTTGACGGGCGAGGGAAATGTTGGCGGCAGGTATATGAGTTGCCCTTATCATAAATGGGCCTATGAATTAGATGGCCAGCTTCGTGGTGCCCCTTTGATGGAGCAGGCAGAAGGGTTTGTTGTAAGCTCAAATAAATTGCCCTCCGTTGCCCTGGAAATATGGCAGGGCTGGGTATTCCTGAATTTGCACGCAGAGGCAAAGCCCCTTGCACCACGCCTGGTTGAGCTTGATACAAAATTGTCAGCGTTTGGCTTCGCAGACTTGCGACATGTGGAGACCATGTCGTTTTCCTCACCCTGGAACTGGAAAATTCTAGTCGAGAATTTCCTTGAATCCTATCATCACATCGGAACTCACCCGGAGACGCTGAATCCTGTTTTTCCGGCCCAGGGTACCTTCGGAGAAACTGTTGAGGGTGACTATCTGCTGTTAGAAAATCCGTCCATAGACCTTGAGGCTATTCCACCCTTCTGGGCGGGATGTATATTGCCTTCGACGTTGTTTGCCCTGATCCGCAGTCCAGACACGCCCTACGCCGTTTGGTATCAAATGGATATTCAGTCAAAGGATCACTTCGAATTAAAAATCCATGTCATGGTCCATGAATCGATCGCTGATAATCCAGACGCGATTGCGGAAATTGTGGCGTCAACAACGGCCATTCATCTTGAGGATATTCCCGTCTGTGAAGGTGTCTGGAAGGGGGTCAATAGTCGCTTTTATAAGCCTGGCCGTCTGAGCCATCTTGAAGCCTGTCTTTGGCAATTCTACCGGTATCTCGATCAACGAATGGGCATCCAGCCATGATTGAATATCACTGGTCAGATTTTGTTGGCAACCTGGGCGTGTTTCTTGTGTTGCTGAGTTACTTCCTCCTGCAGCTAGAAAAAATTGATGCTCAGGGTATTCGATATTCGTTGATGAATGGTGTGGGTGCGGTATTAATCTGTGTTTCGCTTTATTTCAGTTTCAATTTGTCGAGCTTTATCATCGAGGTTTGCTGGCTGGCGATTAGTTTATACGGAATCTACCGTTACTTAAGAAAGTCGTCACCGCCTTCATCACCACCCAGCTAGGGCATTCTGTGTTGTGCAGGCTTTGGATTTCCAGCTGAAGTCGGCGGCAAATTGTTTACATCCGGTAATCCAAGATACTGGGAAAACGGAACAAATTCAGCTTCTGTTATGACGACAACTCTATTGTCGTCCACAACATGTTTAACCCCCTGGGCGTCCTGCCTGGCATTCTCTCTGGTAAGGCCTGCTTCCGGTCCTGGCTCGATACTCTCAGCCGATAGTCCGGTGGCTGCAATAAATGCAATGGTCCAGATTAACGATTTCATTTTTAGCCGCTCCGCGACATTTTATTGGGGTCCTCTTAAAGACTAGACGAGATTTGATGATTTGCCGGAAATTGCACACCTGTGTCAGGATGCGCTGAATCTTTTTGGGAGTGATGTATGGGACGTTTGGCAGGCAAGATTGCGATTGTAACCGGTGGAGCGAGCGGAATAGGGGAGGGCACCGTTCGCCGTTTTGTAGAAGAAGGCGCCAGAGTTGTGATTGCTGATGTTCAAGATGATCCAGGAGAAGCTCTCGCAAGTGAACTTCAGGGTGAAGCAATCTATTGCCACACGGATGTTTCAAATGAATCCGATGTTCGTGCCATGGTGCAGGCAGCAGTCGATGAGTTCGGTGGCCTGCATATACTCTTTAACAACGCCGGCTTTGGCGGCGTAGCCGGAGATACCGATGCTGTCGAGCTAGGGCCGGAATATGACGCAACAATTGGTGTGATGTTTACTGGGGTGGTTTTAGGTGTGAAGTATGCCGCCAGGATTATGAAACCTCAGCAATCGGGATCTATTATTAGCACCGCAAGTGTTGCTGGTGTCCAGGGCGGCCTCGGTCCCCATGTATATTCAGGCATTAAGGCAGGTGTGATTGGTTACACAAGATCAATAGCGTTGGAGCTCGCGGCGTCAAATATCAGGGCAAACTCAATTTGCCCCGGCGGAATTGCCACCAATATTTTTAAGCCGATGATTGATCCGGAAAACAAACTCAATGAAGCCACGGCGGATGTTATGCGACCCATGCTGGCGAATTTGCATCCCATTAAGCGTTCCGGAGAAGCATTAGATATTGCCAATATGGCGTTGTTTCTCGGTAGCGATGAATCAAGCTTCGTTACGGGGCAACACATGATTGTTGACGGTGGGTTAACGTCCATGCGCCAAAGCCCTGAGAGCATTCTTCCAGATCCCGCATAAAGCACGGGTACTGATCCAACTGGGCGTGGAGAGATGATGATAGAACCAAAAAAAATAGACGCTATCGTCAGCCTGGCGGAGCAGACCGGATCCAGTCAATGCTGTGTTGTGATGTCGGGAGAAACGCTGATCGATTTATCTCCTCAACCGAATGCCGTTGATGTATTTGCAGTTCAAAAGGGTTTTTTAACACTTTTGCTGGGGGTGGCCGAGGATCAATACTTGCTTGAGACCCTGGACAATATTAATCACCACCTTGCGCCCGAGTGGACACAACTCTCCCCATGGGATGAGGCCAAGTTGTCGATTGAAACCTTGTTGACCATGACAACTGGAATGGATGACGAGTTAGCCCTATTGGGCGAAATCAATAAAACCTGGCGATACAACAACACGGCTTATCAATATCTTAAAGAAATCCTGTGCCAGCAAAGTGATCAAACCCTCCAGGACCTGAGCGACTCCTGGTTGCTGGGTCCTCTCAATATGGCGGATACCCGGTGGGTTGAACGGCCTCAGAAGCTTCGAAACGGTAAGCCCTTTACCGGCCTTCAATCTACAGCCCGGGACCTTGCGCGACTGGGTGAGTTTGTTCTGGCAAGAGGAAAGCTAGGTGAGCGTCATTATGTGCCTGACTATTTTATCAAGGCAATGGCGGAACCAGGCTCCGAGGAAAATCCTGCATGGGGTTGGGGATGGTGGAACAATTCAAGCAGCCATTATCTTCAGCCAATGCGAGAGGAAAGTCCGATCCAGGGCCGGATTCTTCCCGATGCACCGGAGGACCTGATTGCAGCTCGGGGCGCCTACGGAAATTATCTGCATGTTGCACCGAGTCTCGAACTGGTGATTGCGCGAACCTCGGCGCTGTTGCCTGAAAAACCGGGCGTCGACTTTGAAAAAGCGATCTGGAAAATTCTAGCGAGCTAATGGTTCAGGTGTTTTTCAGTGCGATTCCTTGGTTTTTGTAAACCCGCTGCCTGGTTGGG
>TARA_R110002072_G_scaffold66355_3_pt1 | contig 65557 bp, 59 predicted proteins | sample TARA_R110002072 | Tara Oceans TARA_R110002072 (sample SAMEA4397118) | marine metagenome | biome: Polar Biome; feature: [SRF] surface water layer (ENVO:00010504); material: water (ENVO:00002006), including particulate matter (ENVO:01000060) such as... | depth 5 m | reverse complement strand
ATTTCAATCGGCAGGGTGGGTCAATTTTCCATCAGCGCCAACAGCCTTGGGTCACCTGTCGAACGCCTCATGTAGCGCATTCTGGCCCGTGAGGGTTTTTGGCTACAGGCGTGCTACACCGGGGCTCAGGCTGGGAAATCGAGCGGATTCGTAGAAATTCGCCATTTCGTACGCTGTTATGGCCGTGGCGCGGCTGATATGGCGCTTTTATGTGGCCACTGCGTGTAACTGGGCGAACTCCCCGGAGAACTTGATGGACGCCTCGTCCTGGGCCTCGTTGGCGTCAAACTTCCCGGTCTTGCGGATGGACGGAAGGACTACCTCGGTGACCCACTTACGGAACGGCTCAGACTGCGGAGCGTGGCCCCGTAGGAGCATCTGGTAGGTCTCTGGCTCGGTGAACATCACAGTGTTGTTTTTGATGTTACGGCCCACTGGATCGGTTGGGAGGTTGGTAGGGGATTCACCCACCAGTGTTTCCTTGAGATAACGCCCAGCGTTGTGGCTGCGGCGATAGTCCCTGGTGGCACTTTTAGGGTCTTTGAGACCGGAGGCGGTTGCCACCTGCGTAGCTATGAACAGAATGTCATGCTCTGGATGGCCAGTCAGGATGTCCAACTCAATGCCCATGAAGCTCTGCTTAACGAATTTCATAGCTGCTGTACCTCAATGCGACCCAGGATGTCTGACAGTTTGTAGACGTACTGAACGGAGCCGATGGTGGCCGTGAGATGGGCAAACAAAAGGGCCGACTCAGTTAAGAGCCGACCCTTGGGTTGTGAGCTGGCGAGCAGCTAACGGTGGAGCGCGCGGATAGTGACTTAGCGGTTGAGGAGCTTTTTGATCTCCTCCTGGCGCTTCTGGTACTTAGCGGCTTCCTTATTGCGGAACTTCTCGCTGCGCTTCAGCTTCTCTGAGTAGGTCTCAAAGAGGCGGCGCTTCCAGTCAGTATCAAGGAGCAAAACAACGACCAGAATGGCTACGCCAATCATCCACAGGTAATTCGAGGGGTCGTTGTTGTACATCAGGCCGCTCCTTGCTCAAGTTGTGTGCCGAACAGAATCTGGAAAGCTGCATCCAAACGCGCCACCTGATCTAACTGCTTCCTGCGTTGCCTTGGGTGAATCTGAGCCTTCAGCATGGCGCGCTCACGGGCTGCCTTAAAGGACATCACAATCAACTGGTCACTTGCTTCGGAGGCCCGCTGCCTTGCCTCACGGGCCGCCCGCTGGCGTTCTTCCTGCTCCATCTCCCTGCGAATCGCCAGGGCCTCTAAATGATCAATCAAGGCTATGGCGTGCATCATTGCGAACCGCTGAGCGTGCCCCGGTAGCAGGTAGACGCATTGGCCGAATGGTTGCCCGTTGTCATCCAAGTGGCGAAGCTGGAAGGGCAGATCAGAGCGAAGCGCGGTCATTGGGTTGCTGGTAGTTGTTATGCTCATTGCGCAGCCCCCATCAGACCCTGCTGAATCGCTTCGTATGCCTTCTGAAGCGGAATGTCTGACCCATAGCCGTCATAAGTGATCGTCCCCGAGGAGTGACCTGTGACCGCCTGTGCAAAAGCTACCGGAACCCCAGCGGCTTGCATGGCGGAGGCGAAGTGGTGCCTTAGGGAATGAAGCGTCTGGTCTCCGCCAGCGACAGTCCCAAGGGCCTTCTGAATGCGCAGGTTAAGCACTTTGCTGGCCTTCACTGGGTTAATGCCGTGGGCAGAGGGCAGGGCGTTAGCCTCGACAGCCTGAAGGAATGCCGGAAGGTCGAACCCAAAGGCACCATCTACAAGCGGGACCATACGGGCGCTGTGCTTGTTCTTGATCGACTTACCGGGATCGTTTTCGTTGATGTCGATACACCAGAGCCCATCGACCTGTTTGATGTCGGCCTTGGTCAGGTAGGCAATCTCTCCGACCCGAGCCCCTGTGATGACAGCCAAGGACAGCGCCCAGCGTTCCCAGGAGTCAGCCGGTAGCGTCCCGGTGTATTCCATTAGGGCGGTCACTTGAGGCCGTGTGAAGCCTTCGCGCTTGCTATCAGCGCCCTTGGTGATCTTCAGCTTGGCGGTATAGACCTTGGCCAGTTTGTCGTTAGCAGCAGCCCAATTGAGCACGGTGGTGAGCTTCTGAATCAAGTTGTTGACGGTGGACGCTGCGCGGTCTTCAAGTAGCTTTGCCCGGAGCGCCGTTAAGTCCTCCCGTGTGTGTTTCCTTAGGTCAGGGACCCCGATGGCCGTGAACGCTTCCCCTATGACCTTGAAGTTAGTCAGCATGGAACGCTGGGTTTCTGGCTTGAGGTTAATGCTGTGTTCCGTCATGTAGAGGTCTGACAGCGTGGTCCAGCTCAGAGGGTCCTTAGGAGCGCCTACAGATAGGGACAGGGAAGCATGCTTATGGCTATCGTTAAGCTCGTCCTGATTGAGTCCTTCAATGATCTTGACCAGCTTGTCAGGGCGACCCTCTAAGCGATCTTGTGCCGCCTGAAGTATTTCCTTACCAGCACTCAAGGCACGCTGTTGCTCAAACGTGAGCCCCAGGCGGGCACTTCCTCGCGATAAGGCAGTGTGCATCTCGTCATAGATCATGCTGTAAGCAGCCAGTGAGTCGTCACCATGGGCCATCTCAAGGCACTCAGTGGCGATGGTCTTCAGTTGTTCCCGAAGTTCTCCCCAGGTTGCCGAAGGCCGATCAAGGTGGAAGGCGGCAAGGGCCCTGATGATGTCCTTGGAGATTTCCATTGCTGTTGTCCGATCAGTGGTGCGAAGTGAGATGGTAAAGACGCCCAGTGTCTGGTTGCGGGGCCTGAAGCGAAGGTAGTAGCGGCCATGCCTGCGAAAGTGCCAAGGCTTAGCGAGCTGTGTGGTCAGCTTGAGCGGCGCGATTTGTAACAGACTTGTGCCGCTTTGGGCATTCGATTTGGCGGTCATTGGCTGGAACCCTTGAGTTTATGAGGTTCCTGACCAGCGGGTGGGATTGCAACAAAACCTTGCGGCCATGGTACAGGCATCGCAGCAGAAGGGCGCCAAGGTGCTGATCCTTGGCATGCAGCTACCGCCCAATTACGGTGTGCGCTACACCACTGCGTTCGCTGAGGTGTTCCCCAAGGTGGCGCAGGCGCATGACGCTGCCCTGGTGCCTTTCGTGCTGGAGGGCGTAGGTGGTGTGCCTTCGCTGATGCAAAACGACGGCATTCACCCCACTGCTGAGGCACAACCCAAGCTGCTGGAAAACGTCTGGCCGACCCTTAAACCTTTGCTCTGACGGGCTTTTCTGTACCGTGCCTTTCGGCTAATGTGGCGGCCCCGCACTGGAGCCCTCAATGCCGCGTCCTGCCTGGTCCTTGCATGCCTACCAACTGATCGAGCCCGACGAGCAGCTTGACCTGTTCGCCTGCCGAGAAGTGCGTGTGCACCTGCTGGCGCGTCAGCTTGAGTTAGGTGAGTTTGCCGACCGCACGTTATGCGGCGGTTTGCTGCCCGCGCAACCCGTATGGCGTGATCTGGATAAGACGATGCTGCGCGACAAACGCTTGTGCCCGGCATGCCGGGCCACACTTGAGGCGCAGAAACGCGGTGATCGTCCAGCATTGCCGGTTCGCTGAGCTATCCAAGCAGTTGATCAATCGGTGTACAATCGGTATCAACTTTTACCAACCTTTTTCGTCAGGAATTTCCGGATGTTGTCGCGTGCCTTTACCGTCACTCGTTGCCTGCCGCTTGCCGCTGTATTTGCGGTAGCGTCTGCTAATGCTCTTGAGTTTCCTCTGCCGCCGCCTGGTGAGGATATCGTTGGCGAAGTGCAGGTAATCCAAGCCAAATATGAGGACACCTTTGCCGACTTGGGTGTGGCAAATGATTTGGGTTATTTGGAAATGGTTGTTGCCAATCCGGGTGTTGACCCCTGGCTGCCGGGCGCTGGCAACGAGATTATTTTGCCGACGCGTTACATTCTGCCGCCTGGCCCGCGTGAAGGTATTGTGATCAACCTCGCCGAGTACCGTCTGTACTACTACCCGAAAGGTCGTAACGTGGTTTACACCTATCCACTGGGTATTGGTCGCGAGGGCTGGAGTTCGCCGGTTGCCAATGCGCGCATCACGGCCAAGACGCCAAACCCGGGCTGGACACCGCCTAAATCGATCCGTGAAGAGCATGCTGCCGATGGCGATCCGTTGCCTGCTTACGTGCCGCCAGGTCCGGATAACCCGCTGGGTCCATACAAGATGGGCTTGTCGGTGCCGGGTTACCTGATTCACGGTTCAAACAAGAAGTTTGGTATTGGCATGCGTGTCAGTCATGGCTGCTTCCGCATGCTCAACCACAACGTCTTGAAGCTGGCGTCGATGGTGTCTGTGGGCACGTCGGTGCGCATCATCAACGAGCCATACAAGTTCGGTCGCAGTGGCGGTAAGGTCTACCTGGAAGCCCATGCTCCGCTAGATGATTCGGGCGATGCTTCGGTTGTTGATAAGCACACGGCCGTCATCAATGCGCTGCTGAAAAATGATCAGTTCGCCGACCTGCGTCTGGACTGGGAAATGCTGCGCGAAGTGGTAGCTGCTGAAGATGGCTTGCCGGTTGAAATTGCTCAGCCTGATCAGGCCATGGTGACGACTGAGCCGGCTATCTGACTTCAGCTTGTCCAAAAGCCCGTTATGCGTAATCGCTGACGGGTTTTTTATTGCCTATAAAACGGTAGTCATTTTTGCTGGGCAATAAAAAAGCCGACCCAGAAACTGGGTCGGCTTGTCATAGCCTTGTGAGCTATTACTTGCGGCTGGCTTTTTCCAGCATACGCAGAGCGCGCTCATTGGCTTCGTCAGCAGTTTGCTGAGCCTTCTGAGCAGCAGCCATAGCGTCATCAGCCTTACGGTAGGCTTCGTCGGCACGGGCTTGAGCGCGAGCGGCTGCATCTTCAGTTGCAGTCAGACGAGCTTCAGTTTCTTTGGACATGCTGCTGCAACCGGTAGCCAGAACTGCGGCCAATGCCAGAGCAGAGAATTTCAGAACGTTGTTCATCGTGTTCCCCTTGAGGTGGAGTTTTTCCATAAAAGCAATTTCCTAATGGTAGGAAATTAGCCGGCGTACATACTACCTGTAACTTGTAGTAAGTAAACGGAGGCAAGGCAAGCCGCCAGAGTTTTTTTCTGCTTTATGCATAGCTGGCCACTTATTTGACATGTTTTGGTTAAAAAACAATCAGTTCCGAGGCCTCTTGCAGTCATACGGGAAGCACTGAGGTCAGGCTACAGTCGCGTTGATCACTCTAGGGGCTTGGAGATGATGCCGTAAGTTATCTGATGATGAATCATCCGAAGGATGCCGTGTCTACAAACGTTGCCGACGCCGACATAGACATCGTTCGGATTGCTTGTGTGCCGAAATGACGCGAGGTGCGATCTAAGTTATTGATTCACGTGACCTCGCAGGTTTTTGCCTGATAAGCTCGTGAGTATTGCCTACAACTTAATTGGTGCAGATGCTGCACCACATGACTGTAGGGGCGAAAGCGGGTTGCGCGTTTTAACAGAGGAGTTGCAATGAGCGAGGCGTTGTCCATTCACCATGACCTGGCAGGCCATCAATTCGAGACCACAGTGGATGGTGATCGGGCATACCTGGCTTATATGGACCTTGGGAAGCAAACCCTGGATATCTATCGCACCTTTGTGCCCAATTCGTTACGTGGGCGCGGGATCGCGGCTGCGTTGACCGAGCATGCGCTGCAGTATGCCGAGCTGCTGGGGTATACGGTGATTCCTTCATGTTCCTACGTCGAACGTTACATGGTTCGCCGCCAGCGTCATGCGGATAAAAGCTGATTAATACGCACACGAAAAGGCCAGTCATTGACTGGCCTTTTTTATATCTGTCTTTCGTCTTTGCAATCAGATTTTGGCGATTAGATTTCCAGCGTGCAGGCCACATTCTTTCTGTGTTGCTTCTTCCCACCACCAGCGGCCTTCGCGCTCATGCTGGTTAGGCAGCACCGGGCGCGTGCAAGGCTCGCAACCGATGCTGATAAAGCCGCGTTCGTGCAGGCTGTTGTAGGGCAGTTCGAGCATGCGGATATAGGCCCAGATGTCTTCGCTGCTCATCTGCGCCAACGGGTTGAACTTGAATAGGGTGTTATCTGCTGTAGAAAAGGCACCGTCAATTTCCACTACAGCAACCTGGCTGCGCGTGCCGGGGCTCTGGTCACGGCGCTGACCTGTGGCCCAGGCTTTTACCGTGGCAAGCTTGCGGCGTAGCGGGGCAGTTTTGCGGATGCCGCAGCATTCACCATGGCCGTCCTTATAGAAGCTGAAAAGGCCCTTTTCCTTGACGAAAGGCTCCAGCGCGGCGGCCTCCGGCGAGAGTATGTCGATGCTGATGTTGTAGTGCTCGCGCACCTGATCGATAAAACGGTAAGTCTCCGGATGCAGGCGGCCGGTGTCGAGGCTGAAGACTTTTACGTTCTTGTTGAGTTTCCAGGCCATGTCGACCAGCACCACATCTTCTGCACCGCTGAAAGACAGCCAGAGTTCATCGCCAAAGTGTTCAAAGGCGAGTTTGAGAATGTCTTGAGGCGACTTATTGGCGTAGCTCGCCGCCAGCTCGGCTGCATCGAAGGGTTGGCTCATCGGCTGAATTCCTAGTTATGGTGACGTCGCGCGTCTTTGTTTGGCGATGGTAGCAAAAGCTGGTTATACGACTAAATAACCAAGTGCCGTAGTAGACCTTTTATTTGGGTATAAAGCTCTGCGTTGCAGAGCTTTAGGGGAGCGGCTAGAGTGCCGCCTTCTCAAATAAATCCAAGCTAGGAGTGTCCTGTGGAAATCGCGTGTCTCGACCTGGAAGGCGTGTTGGTCCCGGAAATCTGGATCGCCTTCGCGGAAAAAACTGGCATCGAATCGCTGAAGGCGACCACCCGGGATATTTCGGACTATGACGTGCTGATGAAGCAGCGCCTGCGCATCTTGGACGAACATGGCTTGAAGCTGTCTGACATTCAAGAGGTGATCGCCACACTAAAGCCTCTGGATGGCGCGGTGGAGTTTGTCGACTGGTTGCGTGAACGCTTTCAGGTGGTGATTCTCTCGGACACCTTCTACGAGTTTTCCCAGCCCCTGATGCGTCAGCTGGGTTTCCCGACTCTGCTGTGCCACAAGCTGATCACCGATGAAACGGATCGGGTAGTGGATTACCAACTGCGCCAGAAGGACCCCAAGCGTCAGTCGGTCCTCGCCTTCAAGAGCCTCTACTATCGCGTGATCGCGGCGGGTGACTCGTATAACGACACCACCATGCTTAGTGAAGCCCACGCAGGTATCCTGTTCCATGCGCCGGACAACGTGATTCGCGAATTCCCGCAGTTCCCTGCAGTACACACCTATGAAGACCTCAAGCGTGAGTTCATCAAGGCGTCCAATCGCGAGCTGAGCCTGTAATCAGCTCTCTATTGAAAAGCCCGCATTTGCGGGCTTTTTTGTGGCCTGCCATCCATGGCGGCCCCCTTTCGGGTCGTCGCTGGGCGATGTCAAAAACTTCTCCCGGAAGTTTTTGTGCCTGCCGTCCAGTTCAGTCGCAGAACTGCTCTAGTGTCTCCAGCAGCACTCTGACCTTGGTAATCGATTCCTGGTATTCGGCCTGGCCGTTTGAGTCGGCGACGATGCCACCGCCACCCCAGCAGCTGATCTGTCCGTCCTTGGCCAGCAGGCTGCGAATGGCGATTGAGCTATCCATTTCGCCGCGGACATCCAGATACAGCAGCGAGCCGCAATACAGGGCGCGGCGAGTGTGCTCCAGTTCATCGATGATCTGCATAGCACGGATCTTTGGCGCGCCAGTAATCGAGCCGCCGGGGAAACTGCCGGCGATCAAGTCCAGGGCATCTTTATCCGCTGCCAGCTCGCCGGTCACGGCGCTGACCAAGTGATGCACATTGGGGTAGCTTTCCAGAGCGAAGAGTTCAGGTACCCGCACCGAGCCGACGGTGCAGCTGCGGCCCAGGTCATTACGCAGCAAGTCGACAATCATTAGGTTTTCCGCCCGGTCCTTACTACTGCCCAGCAGGGCGTCGGCCTGCGCTTTATCCCGCTCTGCATCGGTATGGCGAGGACGGGTGCCTTTGATCGGTCGCGTTTCCACCTGGCCTTCGCTGATGCGCAGAAAGCGTTCAGGCGACAGGCTGATGATGGCGCCGCCGTCTGGCAACGTCTGATAACCCGAGAAGGGTGTCGGGCAGGCGGCGCGCAAGGCTTGGTAGGCGGTCCACGGCGAGCCTTGATAGCCCGCGCGGAAGCGTTGCGCATAATTCACTTGATAACAGTCACCGGCCTGAATATAGGCCTGAATCCGCGCAAAACATTGCAGGTACTCGGCTTCGCTGATATCCGACTGAAAATGCTCCAACAGCCTGAAAGGTTGCGGCTCGGGCGTTGTCGATGTTGCGAATAGCTCACTCAGACGTTGGCGTTCGGCCGTGTCCAAGCTTGGGTGAAACATCAGCTGGCTGCGCTGTTGTTGGTGATCGGTTATCAGGGCCCAGGCGTAGAGGCCAAAACGGGCATCGGCCAGATTGAGGTCATCGAGAGCCTGGGCCGGCAGCTGTTCAAGTCTGCGGCCGAAGTCGTAACTCAGGTATCCAATCAATCCGCCGACGAACGGAAGCGGATTATCTGCCGGTGCTTGGCACTCGCCGAGACTGGCAAGGCTCTGGCGTAGGCGTTGCAGGAAAGCGTTGGCCGTTTCGTCAGGTGCTGGTGCCAGCTCTGCCAATGGCCAGGCGCTGATAAGGTCATAGCGTCCACGCTGCGCGGTTGGGCGTCCGGCATCCAGTAAGACGGCACCGGGTGCATGCATGACGCTGCTGAAGTAACGCGAAGGGTCTGCGAGGTAGGGCAGAGCCTGTACAAGGCAAGTAGGCATATGACACTTTCAAGGTGCGCGGACGCCGATTGTAGAACGTCGCCAACATTCATCCTAGAGCTTGCGCGTGGGTTTACTCGGGATGCTTGTGCTCATTAGTATGGAACTGTCCCCGGATGTTCGATGTGACTCATAAAACAATAATTACTACGGGATCAAGGCCATGGATGAAGTAATGGATCCTGCCGCTGGGAGCCTCTTGCGTGCCAAGCTGATGCCACCTCAGGCGTCTGCTGATTATCTGGTCAGGCCGCAGCTGGAATCGGCGCTGTCTGGCAATCCCCATGCGCGTGTGCTGCTATTGGCTGCCCCGGCTGGCTTCGGTAAAACCAGCGCACTGGTTGCGTTAGCCCAGGCGCGGGCACACAGCGGTCAGGCTGTTGCCTGGTTGTCGCTTGGCCCTGGTGACGATGAGCCTTCTCGTTTTCTGCTGCAGCTGATCGAAGCGCTTTCGTGTCTGTTACCAGGCTTTGGTGCAGAAGCTTTGGCTTACCTGCAGAACACCGTGCGTGTTCCGGTATCTGCGGTGATGGAAAGTCTGCTGGTGGACCTGGCGCAGCTGGAAACCCCGCTGCTGCTGGTGCTCGATGATCTGCACCTGATTCAGGACACCGAGTTGCTAAACGCACTTAATCGCCTGATCAAATTTGCCCCTGAAAGTTTTACTCTGGCCATCGGTAGCCGCTCGCAGCCGGCACTTAACCTGGCCACCCTGCGCGCCAAGGATTTGCTGGTGGAGATCGGTGAGCAGGAACTGCGCTTGAGCAAGGCGGAAACCCGCGATTACTTGCAGCGCTGCGGTTTGCAGCTGGATGCCGTGGCGTTTTCGGCGCTTTACAGCCAGACCGAAGGTTGGATGGTGGGCGTGCACTTGGCCAGCCTCTGGCTGCGTCATCAACCCCAGGCCGCTGCACAGATTGCCGACATGGGCACGGATCAGGTCGCTGTGGGTGCGTACCTGCTGCGCAGCGTGTTCGAGCAGTTGCCCGCCGACAAACAGGAACTCCTGCTGGCTCTGGGTGTGGCGCAGCAGCTCAGTGGTGACCTGGCCAATGCGCTGACTGGGCGGCATGACGGCCAGACCTTGCTGGAAGAGCTGGAAGCCATGCAGCTGTTCCTTCTACCGCTGGACCGCGAAAGGCAGTGGTATCGCTTTCATAACCTGTTTGCCGAATTCCTGCGCAGCCGCCTGAAAGAGCGCGACCCGGAGCGTTTCAAGCAGCTGCATTTCAACGCCAGCCTATGGTTCACCAACCACCATATGCAGAACCTGGCCATTGAGCATGCGTGCCTCGCCGAAGACCCGGAAATGCTCGCAGCGTTGGTCGATGGTTGCGGCCTGGAGTTGATCAACCGTGGCCAGCTCAACCTGATCTACAAATGGCGCCAGCATGTACCGGATGAGATTGCCGAGCGCTTTCCCGTGCTGGTACTCGCCGATGTCTGGACCCGTGCCGCCGAGCTGGGGCTGGTGGAAGCCAACCGCATGCTCGATGAGCTGCTGGAGCGCTGGACGGAAGCCAAGCAGGGCGCGCCGCTGAGCGACAAGTTGTTGGCAACCCTGGCGATCAAGTCGGTTATCGCCTTGCAGAAGGATGACCTGCAGACCTGTATTGCCCTGGCGCGGCGGGTTGAAGTGCAGCTGGGCCAGCACACCGCCTTTCTCGAAGTGGCGATGCTGATTGTTGGCGCGCTGGCCAATGTGATGATCGGCCAGCCGGACCAAGCCAAACGCTTGCTGGCCCTGGCGCAGCAGCGTAATCACTTCCTCGAAGGGCGCTATCTGGATATGCAGTTGGCCAACGTCGAGGTGCTGCTGAGTCTGGAGCAGGGGCAGATCCGTCAGGCCGAGCTGTTGTTCGCCCAGTTGCGCGCGCGGGTCATACCCTGGTTTTCCGATCGATCGCGGGCATTGGCGCTGCCGACCATCACCGAAGCCCTGATTGCCTACAACCAAGGACGCTTGGACGGTATTGAGGAGCGCCTGCGCTGGGCGCTGGCCACGGTGGATGTGATCAATCCGATCGATCTATATGCCCAGGGCATGCTGTGCATGGCCCATGTGCAGCGCATGCAGGATAACCCCAAGGATGCCTACGCCAGCCTGGTGCTGATGCAGAACTTGGCCGCGCGCAACCAGTCCTGGCGTTTCTATGCCCAAGCGGTGGCCGATGAGGTGGTGCAGATTCTTCAGGAGCCTGCAGCGGACCGCCTCAAGCGCGTTGAGCAACGCCTCAAAACGGTGGACTGGAACAAGCTAGCCGAGCATTACCAGCATATGCGCTTCAATCCGGTGCTGTGGGTGCGCGGTCTGACCCGAATTCGTCTGCAGCAGGCGCGCGGCCATTACAGCGAAGCGCTGCATGAAATCACTCAGCTGCGCGGCATGTTGTTGGATAACTGGCACGGCTTGCATCGCTTGCGACTCGATTTGCTGGCGGCGCTGAGTTATCAGCGTTTGGGTTACCAGGAGCGTGCGCAAAGTTTGCTGGTGCAATGTTTGATTGGTGCCGAGCGCGAAGGGGTGCGTAGCTTGTTTGTCGAGGAGGGCGAAGCTATTCGCTTGTTGCTGCAGCAGCTGGAAGCCGCCGAACGCCAGCCGGCGCTGCAGGGGTTTATCCGTGGTTTGCTGGCTATCTGGCCGGGCAACAGTGCGCGGCAATCGCAGGAAGTACTCGAAGAGGGGCTGACCGAGCGCGAGCGTGAGGTGGTCTGCCTGGCGGCTCAGGGCATGTCTAATGACGAGATCGGCCAGCAACTGTCATTGGCCCTCGGTACTGTCAAATGGCACCTGCACAACATTTACGAAAAGCTCAAGGTGCGTAACCGCACACAAGCCATCCGCCGCGCGCGTGAACTGAGTCTTCTTGATCAATGAATAGCCAATCGAAACCCCGTCCGGGCAAGTTACCGTTACTGCGCACCAAGTTGTTTCCTGCTGAGTCCGCCGGCCGCCCCTTGTTGGCCCGCGATGCCTTGCTTGACCGGTTGTTCAAGGCGCGCGAGCAGCGTCTGATTCTACTCAGCGCGCCGGCGGGCTTTGGCAAGAGTACGGTGCTGAGTCAGTTTCGTCTGCGCTTGCTGGAGACTGGTGCGCGGGTCGCCTGGTTGTCCTGCGATGAGGCCGACAGCGAGCCACAACGTTTGCTGCATTACCTGATCGCGTCCATTGAGGCGCAACTGCCGGGCTTTGGAGCAAGCACCGCACGTCTGTTGCGTGACGACCTGAGTGTGCCGAATGAGCTGCTGATGGATTCGTTTATCGGCGACCTGAAAAGGGTCCAAGGCGATCTGTACTTGATCTTTGATGACTTTCATCGCGTGCGGCATGTCGATCTGGGACCGCTGGTCAATTACTTCGTCAAGCAGGTGCCGGCCAATGTGCGGATGATCGGTAGCACGCGCTACAAACCGCGTTTTCTCGATGAGCAGCCGGTTATTTCGCCCTGGGCGCTGTGGATCAAGGCAGACGAGCTGCGCCTGACCCGAGGCGAGACGGAAGCCTATTTTCATGAGCTTAAGCAGCTGCAGCTGAGCAGTGCCGAGCTGGACTTGCTGCACCGGCGTACCGAAGGCTGGATTACGGCCTTGCACCTGGTGGCGCTGGCGCTGGCACTGGCGCGACAGCCTGAGCGCGCTGCATTTCTCTCAGGGCTGTCAGGCACTGAGCGCAATATCGCTGATTACTTGGCTGAGGACGTGCTTGATCATCTGCCGCAGGATCAGCAGCTGTTTCTCGATCAGACGTCGGTGCTTGACGAGTTCAATGCCGAGTTGTGCAACGCCCTGACCGGTCGCACGGATGGCGCACAGATGCTCAAGCGCCTGCAAACGGCCCAGCTGTTTATCATCGCGCTGGACGAGCAGGGCGAGTGGTTTCGCTATCACCACTTGTTTGCCGAATTTCTTCAGGGCCGCCTCAGCCGTGCGGGTGATCCAACCCATCTGCTGCATGCCGCCGCTCGTTGGTGTGAAAGCCATGAATTGACCGATAAATCGGTCAAATACGCCCTGCGCGCGCGGGATTACGCATTTGCCGCTGAGTTGCTGGAACGCCAGGGCGCGACGCTGATTGCGGGTAACCAGGTGTACGGCATCCTGGCGATCCTCAAGGATGTGCCTTCGGAGGTCATCCGTGAACATCCGGTGTTCCAGATTTTCTACGCCTGGCAGCTGGCCTTTGAGCAGAAGTACGCTGAGGCCGAAGCGTTAATCGAAGAGGTCAGCACGCGCCTGATGCAAGGGCGTGGCAAACCGATGCACTTTGGTTTGGCAGTGCTGCTGGCCGTAGCACAAGTGCTGAAGGCACTGGTGCTGCTGTATCAGGACAAGCTGGAGGGCGCGCTGAAAGTGGCGCGGCACTGGCTGGCCCTGGTGCCCGATAATCAGCCGATTTTCCGCGCCAGCATGTCCTGCATTCAGGCCGCGGCCTACGCGCTGCTGGGCGAATTCGGTGAGGCGGCCAAATCGATTGCAGTGGCGCGCGATAACCTGGAGCAGGCCGATAGCGAATACCTGCATGCGGTGGTCAGCCTGATTGAGGCACTGATTTGTAAGGAAATGGGCCAGCCCGAGCGCGGCCGCGTCTTGGCTGAAAGTGCGCGCGCGCGGGTCGAGCAGGTATTTGGTCGGCGCAGTCGGGTCGGCGGGCCGTTGGCCCTGGCTTATGCGGATTTGCTGTATGAGCAGGATCGGCATGCGGCGATTCTCGCTGAGCTGCCGCTGGCAACCACCTGGCGCGACGTAGCCACGCCGGTTGAACTGATCAGTCGCGGCAAACTGGTGATGGCCAAGGCGCGGTTCTTTGCTGGCGAGGGTGAGTCGGCCCTGGCTGAGTTGGACGAATGGTTGGCCGGTTTGCATGGTCCTGGGTATGAGCGCGTCTATGCCCTGGGCATGAGCTGCAAGGTGCAGTTTCTGCTGTGGCTGCGTAAACCCAATGAGGCCGAGCGCACCTGCCTGCAGCTGCAACGCCACCTAGCGGTCCTACCGCCTGGGCGGTATGCCGATGCGGAAACTGTGCAGGTGTTGTCGGAGGCGCGACTGGCCCTGTGCGAGCGACGTGCTGACAAGGCGCAAGCCATACTCGAAGCCTGCCTAGCCAAACAGACGGCCGAGCATCAGCGTGATCGGCGCTTGCGTCTTTCCTTGTTACTTTCTGTGGCGTACTGGCGCAAAGGTAACAGCGACAAGGCCTTTGCCTTGCTCAAAACCACGCTAGAGGATGCCTGGGCCAGCGGTTACCGGCGAATGTTTCTGGATGACGCACTCTGGCTGCTACCGCTCTGGGACGCTTGGCACAGTGCGGAATCCAAGCGAGCCAGCGCCTGGCAGGGGCTGGCCGAACAGCTGCGCGAACAGTGCCGTCGATTGTCTATAGATCTAGAAACTTTTGATGAAAATCAAGATGTTAGCCATCGAGAGCGGGAAATTTTGCGCTTTGTCGCGGCTGGTTTGTCGAACCGTGATATCGCCCAGGCGGTGCATTTGTCTGAGGCCACCATCAAATGGCACCTGCACAACCTTTTCGCCAAGCTGGGTGTACGCAGCCGTACCCAAGCGGTATTGAAGGGCAAGAGCCTGGGGTTGTTGAGTGAAGCATGAGGTCTGGCTGGCTGATTGGCGCCAGATGGGCGCTCCATCCCTTGGATGGGCTGGCAGCCAGGGCCTGCACCAGTAGTTTTAACGTCAGGACGAGAAGCATGGTGCTTCACGATTCCAAGCCTGGCGCGAATAGGGAAGTAGTGTCAGACCTGGTGAGCGGCGCACGCCGCTAGCTGAGACGGACAGGAGTCCAGAGCAGCCTGCCGGGGACAACCCATTAGTGAACTGTGGAGACAATAACAATGAAAACCCTCAAGCAACTGGCCCTGGCCACCGCTGTTCTGGCTGTTCCTTTCATGGCTCAGGCTGAGCTCAAGGCCATGGACGACAGCTCCCTTTCCTCCGTAACTGGTCAGGCTGGTATCAGTATTTCTGGTAACTTCAACGGCAGCATCGGCAAGATCAGCTACATCGATGATGGTGGTAGCCTGAATCTGGAAACCGTCGAATTTGACGGATTCAACATTGCTGATAACGCTCCAGTCAAGGTGGATGTTGTGACCACTGAGATCACGCCCATCGGTGGTACTGCTCCTGTGTCTACTCAACAATTGCAGATCAGCCTGCCGGCCATCACTGGTGAGTTGAGCGTTGGTGCGGTTCGTCTTGGTACTGGTGCCAGCATTGGCGGTTTGGCGATCAACGACATGAACATGGCCGGCACCACTGTAAAAGTCTGGGGCCACTAAGTTCGCTTAGTTGTTCCGCGTGATGAAAAGTCTTACCGGCCTCGGCCGGTAGGACTTTTCTCTTGTTGGATAGGAGTGCGGTTGGCTGATGATCGAGATTCTGCTGGGCAGCCTGATCGGTGTGTGGGGCTTTAGCGAGGCGGTGGATACCAAACCGCCGGCGCCAGGCACTGTGCATATCAATCAGCACTTGCTGCCGAATGGGCCTTTGCGTGAGACGGTGACGCTTGAGCCGATGAGCCAGTTGCAGTTTCGCAATGTGATTCGTCAGGCCTATGACTACAGTTGTGGATCTGCTGCGTTGACCTCGCTGCTGGATTATTTCCTTGGCCGCAACCTGCAGGAGCGCCAGGTGATGGAAGGCCTGTTGCAGTTTGGTGAGGCTGACAAAATCGTTGAGCGGCGAGGGTTTTCCCTGCTCGACATGAAGCGCTTTGTCACCGCGTTGGGTTACAAAAGCGGTGGTTTTCGCGCGGGCTTTGCCGATCTCGACGCGCTTGAGCATCCAGCCATCGTGCCGATCGAATATGCCGGTTTCAAACACTTTGTGGTGGTGCGCGATGTGTACAACGACCATGTTTTTGTGGCGGATCCGGCACTTGGCAATATCAGTTTTACCCGTACGCGTTTTGAGGAAATCTGGGATCAGAATGTGCTGTTTGTGATTTTCCCCAATGGCAATGAGCCGCCAAATGCCCTTGCCTTGAGCGAGCAGGATTTGCGCATCATAGATGACCGCACCATCAGCTTGCTGGCATTTCGCGAGTTTCCACAGATGACCAAGTTCACCGAGAACCAAGCCACTGAGCTGGGTTCCGAGGGCGATATTCGCTATATCCGACGCAAGTAAAACGCCCGGCATAAGAATAAATATTTGGGGGCTGCGCCATGAGAGTTTTGCATTATGTATGGCTGGCCATGCTGGCTGGGGCTGCCAGTTCAGGGGTACTTGCCGATCCGGCTTCGGTCGATCAGGCACGTGAGGCGCTGAGCAAGCAGGATGACGACGCCGACAGCGCCAAGGCGCTGGAAGAGGTGTTCCAGGCTGCGGAGAAAAGCTACACCCTGCTGAAAAAGGGTGAGCGGACGTTGACCTATGGTTTCGATTATTCGCTGCTGCGCGACACGGTGGTGGAGACTGTGCGCACAGGTAACAACGTGTTCAGCGTGGTCTCTCAGGGCGAAGCGCAGCATACCTTCACCAACTCGTTCACCTTCGACTACGGCGTGTGGGACAACCTGACCTTTAGCGTTCGTTTGCCCATGATTGCCAAATATGACACAGAGCGTGATTTGAATGCCTACAGTCTGGGCGATATCTCCGCCAGCCTGCGTTGGCAGCCGTGGACATCGTTGCGCGGCAAACCGGTGACCACGCTGTATGCAACCCTGGGCTTGCCAACAGGTAACAGCCCCTATGACATAAATAGCCAAAGTGATCTGGCGACGGGCAGCGGTACTTACAGCCTGGGCGTCGGGGCGAATATGTCCTATGTGATCGATCCGGTCGTGTTATTCGGATCTCTCGGATACACCTACAACATGCCCATCACCGGTAACGGTCAAGTGCGTGGGGGGCGACTACTTGAAGAGGTTGATCCCGGATCCTCATTCTCGCTGAGCATGGGTTTTGCCTATGCACTCTCCTATGACGTGTCGCTGGCGACCTCTTACCAGATGTCGCACTCCTTGAAGCCGACCTTCACTTTCGCCGATGGTGAAGCTGAGGGCAGTGGACAGACCAGCGCGGTAATGAACTTCTCGCTGGGTTTACGAACCTCACCTGAGCGCATCGTCAACGTCAGCGCCGGTTTTGGGATGACTGAAGATTCGCCAGATGTGCTGTTGGGCATCTCCATGCCTTTGGATATCAAAGGCCTGAAGGCCCAATAGACGCGAGCGAACCTTCTTATGAATACGCGAATTTCGCTGCTGACGCAGGCGATTTTTTGGGTAGCCTCGCTCTGTTGTGGGCTCGCCCAGGCACAGTTGGCGCAAAATCTAACGATTGGTAGCCCTAAGGCTATGGCACTTGGCAACGCAGTTACGGCTGACTTTGTCGGAATCGACTCTGTGCATTACAACCCGGCCGCCTTAAGCAAGTTGAAAGGTCGACAAACGACGGTCAAATTCATCACTGGGATGATGGATATTCGTGCCGATTTTGATGCGCCTGAAGGTTACGGGAGTAACTTTCTTGGCCTCGACAACGACCCCGTTGCCAACTCATCCAGCCGAGCCGGTGCGGCCATGATGTATCTGCCTGGCGTGGGCGGTGCAACAGAGTTGCCGATGCTGTTTGCTCCGTTGGCTGGGTTGTCGATCACGCCTCCAGGCTCCAAATTGACTTTTGCCACCAATATGTACACGCCACAGGCACTGGGTTTTGCCCGTGACGATGACGACCTAGGGCGTTATCAAGGCAAGGAATTGGTTATCCAGCGCCTGACCTACTTTTCACCCTCGCTGGCATATCAGGTCAATGACGAGTTATCACTGGGGTTGTCTATCGGTTTTTCCCATCAGGCGATGGCGCTAAATCAGGATTTTCGTGCGCCTGGCATCCTCACTGGGTTTGTCGGTGTTGCTCAGGATGCGTTGTGCTTGGTTGACAGTAATCCGTTCGAGATTTTCCTGAATATTTGTGGCGGTGAGTTGGGTCCGTTCACTGACATCGCCAATATCGATATCGATATGCAGCAAACCCTTTCACCTACCTGGAACGTCGGTTTTCTGTGGGAGCCAAGCGACTGGTTTGCGTTGGGTGCGGTGTATCAAAGTGAGGCCAGGATGCGCTTGAAAGGGCGCTATGTGGTGGATTATTCGGACAACTGGCAGGGGTTCTGGCAGGGCTTGGACGGCTCATTTATCGGTGCGGTGTTCAATACCCTGACACCGGATGGCTTGTTCGATAAGGAGCAGGGCAACGTTTCCTTGAATATGACCTATCCGGCCCACTTTGCCAGCGGTATCAAGTTCAAGCCGCATGAGCGTTGGCAGATCAACCTGGATGTGAAGTGGACCGACTATGCAGCCTGGGACAAGTTCGAACTGGAGTTCGACCGTCAGCTGGATATTTTGACCATCGCCAGTCTGTTCTCTCCGGAGAACGCCACGTCCACCAGCATCATTCTTGACCGTGGTTATGAGTCCGTCTGGAGTTGGGCCGTTGGTGTCGAATACCAGGTCAATGACCGCCTGAGTTTGCGTATGGGGTATGAGCCAAGACCTTCAGCCATTCCCGGCAACAAGGCTGATGTACTGGCACCTCTTGGGGATGCCAAACTCTATGGTCTAGGGGTGGGTTATCAGTGGGATAAGGACACTGTGATCGATCTGGGCTTCAACTACCTGGTCAGTAAACAGGACATCCCGGCGCGTTCCAGTTGCAATATCAACTGCTCATCCATCGACAGCATGGTGTACAACCCCTATGCCGATCTGGATGTTAAAACCAGTGTCAAAGCCTATGTATTGGCATTGACCTATCGCACCACTTTCTAGGATTCAGTCATGCGTATTGTGCTGATGCTGGTGGGTTTTATGGTGGCTACGCAGGCCAGCGCCAGCGGCCGCTATTTAACCTGGGTGGATGATCAGGGGCGGGTGCACAACAGTTTTGTCGACAATCGCTACGTGGCGCATCAACAAACGGCTACCGGCAACATCCAGCGCAGCGATCAGGCGCGCTTGAATGACGGTGAGGCAGCAGTCTGGCCTGGTAGCAAGAGCACTGGTGAAAGCAAGCGACGTTATTTCACCTGGGTGGACGCAAGCGGCAATCTGCAGAACAGCTTCTATGCCGGGCAGCAGGTGCAAGCCGGTGGTAATGAGGTTCTTCTGGGTACGGGTGAGCGCTCCAGTGCCTACATCAGCTCTGATGTATTGGAGGGGCGCGATTTTGTCCGTGACGAGCAGGATGGACGCTACTTCACCTGGGTGGATGAGCAGGGGCGCATGCGTAACTCCAAGGTCCCGCCCAAGGGAGCCAAAGCGCCGACACCCACCTTGCACAATGTGCCGCTGACCCAGGGTAGGGAAGTGACCTTTGACGCTAAACCACACACTTTGCCGGGGCTGGATGGGCAGCCCACTGCCGCGATGCAGGCCTTGCTGGCGGGTACTGAAGAGAAGGTTGAGGGGCGCTATCAGGAGCTAGTCGAGCGTTGCTGTGGGCAATTGAGTGAGGAAGATTTCACCCCTATCAGCGCCGATGAACCACGTTATGAAGAGCTCAATCGCTTTTCCCCTAGTCTGGATTTTCCCATGGGCAAGAGCTACTACGCTGCCCTGAAACTGCCACGCTCGCAGTACGACTTCGGTTTGCGTATTCGCAGCTTCGCCAACAAGCAGGTCGCTTATCCCTCCTTGCTGTTCCTTGATCAGGCCAAGCAGCCGACACGCCTGGTGAGTGATGCAGTGTATCAGCTGCATGCGGAAACCTGGTATCGCTATGCCTTTATCGAAGGCACTGTGCCGGTAAGAGCCGCCGCCGGTGAGCACTATGTGCTCCTATTGACTACGGATGAAGATAGCAGCCTGCAAACCCTGGATAACAAACCCTTCAAGCGGCCCCTGCAGGCGCTGGCAGTCGATGAGGCTGGTATGCAGACCCATGCACACAGCGATGAAGGCGCATTCGAGTTGGCGATTGTGCGTTAGCGACCCAATCAAACAGCCATAAAAAAGCCCGGACTTGTCCGGGCTTTTTTGTTTGTGCGATCAATCAGATTTGCGCAATCGAGACATGGCCAAACAGCTCTTGCGAGAAGCGCACGCGCTCTTCGGCGGTTTCGACGATGCCTTTTTTCTGCAGTTCGGCGATACGCGCCTCGACTGCGTGGGCGCGGTGGGTGAGGCCGCAGTCGTTGGCGATCTGGATGTTCAGGCCTGGGCGGGCGTTGAGTTCGAGAATCAACGGGCCCTTGTCCTGATCCAGCACCATGTCCACGCCGATATAGCCCAAACCGCAGAGCTCGTAGCAGCCGGCGGCGAGCTTCATAAAGCCGTCCCAGTTAGGCAGTTGCACACCGTCTACCGCATTGGTGGTGTCCGGGTGCTTACTGATCTTGTTGTTCAGCCAGGTGCCGCGCAGGGTCACGCCGGTGGCCAGGTCTACACCGACACCAATAGCGCCCTGGTGCAGGTTGGCCTTGCCGCCGGATTGGCGCGTCGGCAAGCGCAGCATGGCCATCACTGGATAGCCCATCAGCACGATGATGCGAATGTCTGGTACGCCTTCGTAGCTGATGCTCTTGAAGATCTGGTCGGGTGTGACCCGGTATTCGATCAGCGCGCGATCACGGTGACCGCCCAAGGAGTAGAGCCCGGTCAGGATGCTGGAGATCTGATGCTCGATCTCCTCGTGGCTGATGATCTTGCCTGAGACAGTTTTGTACTTCTCTTCAAAGCGATCGGCGATCACTAGGATGCCGTCACCGCCAGCGCCTTGCGCTGGCTTGACCACGAAGTCCGGGCGATCACCGATGATTGCACGCAGGTTATCGATACCTTTTTCGGTATCGATGATGCCGTACATTTCCGGCACATCGATACCCGCTTCGATAGCACGCATTTTGGTGATGATCTTGTCATCGACGATCGGGTACAGGTGCCGTTTGTTGTACTTCAGCACGTAGTCCGCGTTACGCCGATTGATGCCCATGATGCCTTTGGCTTCCAGGGCTTTCCACGTCTTGATCAGACCGAACATGGCATTAGTCCTTGAGGAAGGCTTTGAAGCGGAACAGTTCGGTCAGGCGGTAGCCACGGTAGCGACCCATCGCCAGCATGAAGCCGACCAGAATCATCAGTACGGCCGGGAAGGTGAACACAAAGTAGTTCAGCTCCGGCACGCTCATCAGCAGGTGCGCCAGGGTGGCAGCGAACAGGGTGCCGATGGCGACCTTGAAGGCATGGCCGCCGCCGCGCTCTTCCCAGGTGATCGACAGGCGCTCGATGGTCATGGTCAGAATTACCATTGGGAACAGGGCTACGGACAGGCCGCGTTCCAGGCCCAGCTTATGGCTGAACAAGCTGATCACCGCAATCAGCACCACTACAAAGGTCAGCACCACCGATAGCCTTGGCAGCATCTGCAGCTTCAAGTGCTCGAGGTAGGAGCGTAGCGACAGACCCAGAGCGGTTATCACGGTAAACAAGATAATGCCGAAGCCTAACTGGGTTTCACGGAAAGCCAGGGCAATCAGAACTGGGGTGAAGGTACCCAGAGTTTGCAGGCCACCGAGGTTACGCAGGATCAGAATCACCAGCACGCCAATCGGGATCATCACCATGATCATGAAGGTTTGCTGAGTTTGCAGCGGCAGACCGTACAAGCTGTATTCGAGGAAGTCAGCGTCGGTATTTTCGTCGGTCAGCTTGGCCAGGCGAATGGCGTTCATTTCGCTGTTGTTCAGGCTGAAGCTGACTTGCGCCTGCTTGCCGCCTTCCAGGTTGACCAGGTTGTCATCGCCAATCCACCAGACCAGGCGATCAACAGGCAAGCCTTGCTCGCCGCTTTCTGGGTTAAAATACAGCCAATTCTCGCCGTTGAAGCTGCGTAGCCACAGTTCTGGGTTTTGCTGGATATCCGCAGCCAGGCGAATTGTGTGTACGCGCTCCATTGGCACATGGGCGATGGACAGCAGCAGTTCGATTACTTTGGCTTTGTTCGGGGTGGAGGCATCGCCGCCCAGCAGCAGTTTGACGTTGTCATCATTGCTGTTGTTAACCCGCTTGATGGTCTCGCTGATAAAAGTTTCAACGTCCGCCGAGTGCTGGCGAATAGGTGCGAGCAACGCTTCGGCAGCAATCTTCTCGGCTCCTTCAACCGGGATGCTGTCGCGGAAGATCGGCCCCTTGGCTTTGGCTTGCTCGCCGCTGTAGCGCTTGGTCAGCACCAGGCGGTAGTAGAGAGTTTGCTTGCCACTGGCGCGACGTGCGGACCAGGTGACTTTGCGGTTGCCGTCGGCGCGGTTGATGCTCACGCCGTAGTTATTCGAGATAAAGCTCTCATTCAGGCTGACGTAATCCTGGGCCAACGGCGGCACGAACATCTGCAGCTTTACTGGCTCGCGTGGATTGGCCTGGAACTCGACTTTGGCGTCGATGTTCCACAGGTCATCAGTTTCGTCTTCGGTCATGGGGATGCCGAGGATGAAAATCTGATAAGCCGTGATCAGAACGCCCAGGCTCACGAGGAGTATGACCAGGACTTTCAGATGGAGGGTAAGAGAGCGCATGGGAATTACTCGCCAAGGTTTGCGTCAGGGGCACAAGCAGGTTTACCTGCTGCGTATTTAAGACTCGGATCGACCAGCGCCGAAAAGCGTTTGAGTGCTTCGGAGCCTATCAACAACGGGTATTGGAAAGCACTGCGGTCGGTCAAGTTCACTTCAATTGTGCGTAGGCTGCTGCCCATGCACACATCCATTTCGATCACGGGGCGTGCCGTGTAGGTTTTTTCTTCCTGTGGATCATAGTCGCCTGCGCGGCGTTTGATCTTGCTGATGCGCGCCAGGGGGCGTTCGATCGGGCTGCTATGTGCTTCGTCGATGGCCAGGTAAAAGCGTACCCAGGTTTCGCCATCACGCTTGAAGCGTTTGATGTCGCGAGCACTCAGTGATGCGGTCTTGGCGCCAGTGTCGAGCTTGGCGGCAAGCTTCAGGTCGAGGTCGAATAAGCGGACGTATTCATTAAGCCCATAGACTGTCTTCTCCGCAGCGAAACTCAGGCCGGGAGTAAGTAACAGGCATAGCAGAAGAATGGTGGGCTTTAGTGTCATAAGTCCTGAAGTATGGTGTTGATGAAGGGGCAAGCATATGCAGGTTGCGCAAGCGGCTCTTGATGCGCCTGGGCTTGGAGTCTAGCAGGCAGTCAGAAATTCCTCTGCTCATGTTAAACGGGTGGCATTCTAACATGGGGTTTTTCAGTCGTGACAGGCGCTTATAGGCGTTTATGCAAGTAAGGTCGCGGCTGCAGGCGACTAAAGTAGTGCTGCATACTGTCAACAATAATCTCGGTTTGTTTGACACTTATGTCTTCTGGGCGTAGTTTTCAGGCACTTAATTTGCGCAGTGTCGACAATATGCTTGATGTAATTGAGCCGCTCGAGTCCAGTCAGGAAGATGCTGAAACGCTTTCTGAGCAGGTTTTCCGGCGTATTCAGGCGGCTATCGTCAAGGGCGAGATTGCCCCCGGTAGCAAAATTTCCGAGCCTGAATTGGCGCGCACCTATGGCATTAGCCGTGGCCCGCTGCGTGAAGCGATTCATCGCCTGGAAGGCCAGCGTCTACTGGTGCGCGTACCGCACATTGGCGCGCGGGTGGTATCGCTCAGTCACGCCGAGCTGATCGAACTTTATGAAATTCGTGAGTCCCTGGAAGGTATGGCTTGTCGCCTGGCTGCCGAGCGCATGAGTCAGGCAGAAATTGATGAGCTGCGCGCGGTGCTCGATCTGCATGAGCAAGACGCCGCCTTCAAGGCCGGCGTCGGCTACTACCAGCAGGAAGGCGATTTTGACTTCCATTACCGCATTATCCAGGGCAGCGGTAACAAGACCCTGACCCAGATGCTCTGCGGCGAGCTGTATCAACTGGTGCGTATGTACCGCCTGCAGTTCTCCGCGACGCCCAATCGTCCGCGTCAGGCCTTTGCCGAACACCACCGTATTCTCGATGCCATCGCCGACCGAGACGGCGAATTGGCCGAGTTGTTGATGCGCCGTCATATCGGGGCGTCCAAACGCAATATCGAGCGCCATTTCTCCAGCAGCACAGGAGTGAGCGCACATACAAAGACAGCCAAACCACGAGGTGAGTCATGAGTCAGCTTTCCCCCGGCCAGCGTTTCCGTCAGGCGCTTGCGATTGAGTCGCCCCTGCAGGTGATCGGTGCGATCAATGCCAACCACGCCTTGTTGGCCAAGCGCGCGGGTTTCAAGGCTATTTACCTGTCCGGTGGCGGTGTGGCAGCCGGCTCCCTCGGTTTGCCTGATCTGGGCATCAACACCCTGGATGACGTGCTCACCGATGTACGCCGTATCACCGACGTCTGCGACCTGCCGCTCTTGGTCGACATCGATACCGGCTTTGGCCCTTCGGCTTTTAATATCGAGCGCACCATAAAGAACCTGATCAAGGCCGGCGCAGCCGCCGCGCATATCGAAGATCAGGTGGGTGCCAAGCGTTGTGGTCACCGTCCGGGCAAGGAGATCGTCTCCTGCGAGGAAATGGTCGACCGCGTCCGCGCTGCCGCCGATGCCAAGACCGATCCTGATTTCTTCCTGATTGCCCGCACTGACGCGATTCAAGCCGAAGGTGTGGATGCCGCGATCGAGCGCTGCCAGCGCTACGTGGAAGCCGGTGCCGACGGCATCTTCGCCGAAGCGGCCTATGACCTGCCGACCTACAAGCGCTTCGTCGATGCGCTGAATGTCCCGGTACTGGCCAACATCACCGAGTTCGGCGCCACGCCGTTGTTCACCCGCGACGAACTGGCCTCGGTGGGCGTGGCTATTCAGCTTTACCCACTGTCGGCCTTCCGCGCCGCCAACAAGGCAGCAGAAAGTGTCTACACCTCGATTCGCCAGCACGGCCATCAGAAAGACGTGATCGAGCTGATGCAGACCCGTGCCGAACTCTATGACCGCATCGGCTACCACGCCTTCGAGCAGAAACTCGACGCCCTGTTTGCCGCAAAAAAATAACAACGCATCAACCGGATTTGAGGAGATAAGCATGAGCGCAACCCCGGAAACCACCCCAGGCTTCAAGCCGAAGAAATCCGTGGCCCTCTCTGGCACTGCTGCCGGCAACACTGCCCTGTGCACAGTGGGTCGCACCGGTAATGACCTGCACTACCGTGGCTATGACGTGCTGGACTTTGCCAACCGCTGCGAGTTCGAGGAAATCGCCCACCTGCTGGTGCACGGCAAGCTGCCCAATGCTGCCGAACTGGCCGGCTACAAGGCCAAGCTCAAGGCCCTGCGCGGGTTGCCGGCGGCATTGAAGGTTGCGCTTGAACAATTGCCGCCGTCCGCTCATCCGATGGATGTGATGCGCACGGCTGTTTCGGTGATGGGTTGCGTGTCGCCAGAAAAGGACGACCACAATCACCCTGGCGCTCGTGACATTGCCGACAAGCTGATGGCTTCGCTGGGTTCCGCGCTGCTGTACTGGTACCACTTCAGCCACAACGGCAAGCGCATCGAGGTGGAAACTGACGACGACTCCATCGGCGGGCATTTCCTTCACCTGCTGCATGGCGAGAAGCCGCGTGAATCCTGGGTGCGCGCCATGCACACCTCGCTCAACCTGTATGCCGAGCACGAGTTCAATGCGTCGACTTTCACCTCGCGGGTGATCGCCGGTACTGGCTCGGATATGTACAGCTGCATCGCCGGCGGTATCGGCGCGCTGCGTGGCCCGAAACATGGCGGTGCCAACGAAGTGGCCTTCGAGGTGCAGAAACGCTACGACACCCCGGACGAGGCCGAGGCCGATATCCGTGCGCGGGTCGAAAAGAAGGAAGTGGTGATCGGCTTTGGCCACCCGGTTTACACCGTGGCGGACCCGCGCAACAAGGTGATCAAGGAAGTGGCCCGCGAGCTGTCGGCTGAGCAGGGCAATATGAAGATGTATGACATCGCCGAGCGTCTGGAAACCATCATGTGGGACATCAAGAAGATGTTCCCCAACCTCGATTGGTTCAGCGCCGTCAGTTACCACATGATGGGCGTGCCCACCGCCATGTTCACCCCGTTGTTCGTGATCGCGCGCACCTCCGGCTGGTCCAGCCATGTGATCGAGCAGCGCATCGACGGCAAGATCATTCGTCCGAGCGCCAACTACACAGGCCCTGAAGACCTGAAGTTTGTACCGCTCAAGGACCGCAAATAATGAGCAGCCCAGTGAACACTCAATACCGCAAACCGCTGGCCGGCACGGTGCTGGATTACTTCGACACCCGTGAGGCGGTCGATGCCATCACCCCGGGTGCCTACGCCAAACTGCCCTACACCAGCCGCGTGCTGGCCGAGCAACTGGTACGCCGCTGCGAACCCGCAGCGCTGACTGATGCGCTCAAGCAGCTAATCGAGCGCAAGCAGGACCTGGATTTTCCCTGGTACCCGGCGCGGGTGGTGTGCCACGACATTCTCGGCCAGACCGCTTTGGTCGACCTGGCTGGCCTGCGTGATGCCATCGCCGAACAAGGGGGTGATCCGGCCAAGGTTAATCCGGTGGTGCCGACCCAACTGATCGTCGACCACTCCCTGGCTGTGGAATTCGCCGGCTTTGACCCGGATGCGTTCGAGAAGAACCGTGCCGTCGAGGAGCGCCGCAACGAGGACCGCTTCCACTTTATCGAGTGGACCAAAACGGCGTTCAAGAACGTCGACGTGATCCCGGCCGGCAACGGCATCATGCACCAGATCAACCTGGAGAAAATGAGCCCGGTGATTCAGGCGCGTGGCGGTATTGCGTTTCCGGATACCTGCGTGGGCACCGACTCGCACACTCCGCACGTCGATGCGTTGGGCGTGATCGCCATCGGTGTCGGCGGCCTGGAAGCCGAGACCGTGATGCTCGGCCTGCCGTCGATGATGCGCTTGCCCGATATCGTCGGCGTCAAACTGACTGGCAAGCGTCAGCCTGGGATTACCGCCACCGATATCGTCCTGGCGCTGACCGAGTTTCTGCGCAAGGAGCGCGTGGTTGGGGCCTGGGTCGAGTTCTTCGGCGAGGGCGCAGACAGCCTGTCCATCGGTGACCGTGCAACCATCTCCAACATGTGCCCGGAGTACGGCGCAACGGCGGCGATGTTCTACATCGATCAGCAGACCATCGACTACCTCAAGCTCACCGGGCGTGAGCCGGAGCAGGTGACGCTGGTCGAGCACTACGCCAAAACCACCGGCCTGTGGGCCGATGCGCTGGTCAGTGCTGAATATGAGCGCGTGCTGAGCTTCGACCTGTCGACCGTGGTGCGCAACATGGCCGGCCCGAGCAACCCGCACAAGCGCCTGCCGACCTCGGCGCTGCATGAGCGCGGGATTGCCGACGAGGCCAAGTTGGCCGCTGGCAAGCTGGAGGAGGGTGAGGGCCTGATGCCGGATGGCGCCGTGATCATCGCCGCCATCACCAGCTGTACTAACACCTCCAACCCGCGCAATGTGGTGGCGGCTGGCCTGCTGGCGAAAAAAGCCAACCAGCTGGGATTGCTGCGCAAGCCGTGGGTCAAGACGTCCTTCGCGCCAGGTTCGAAAGTCGCCAAGTTGTACCTGGAAGAGGCTGGGCTGCTGAGCGAGCTGGAACAGCTGGGTTTTGGCATTGTGGCCTACGCCTGCACCACTTGTAATGGCATGTCCGGTGCGCTGGACCCGGTGATTCAGCAGGAAATCATCGACCGCGACCTCTACGCCACCGCAGTGCTCTCCGGTAATCGCAACTTTGATGGGCGCATTCACCCGTATGCCAAGCAGGCGTTCCTGGCCTCGCCACCGCTGGTAGTGGCCTACGCCATTGCCGGCACCGTGCGTTTTGACATTGAGCAAGATGTGCTCGGTCATGACCAGAACGGCAACCCGATCACCCTCAAAGACCTGTGGCCGAGCGACGAAGAGATCGACGCCATCGTCGCCTCCTCGGTGAAGCCTGAGCAGTTCCGGCAGATCTATATCCCGATGTTCGACCTGGGCACTGTCACCGAAGCCGAAAGCCCGCTGTACGACTGGCGCCCGATGAGCACCTATATCCGTCGCCCGCCTTACTGGGAAGGCGCACTGGCCGGTGAGCGCACCCTCAAAGGCATGCTGCCGCTGGCGATCCTGCCGGACAACATCACCACTGATCACCTGTCGCCATCCAACGCCATCCTGCTGGATTCGGCCGCCGGTGAGTACCTGCACAAAATGGGCTTGCCAGAGGAGGACTTCAACTCCTATGCCACCCATCGCGGTGACCACCTGACCGCGCAGCGCGCCACCTTTGCCAACCCGCAGTTGGTCAACGAAATGGCCGTGGTTGACGGTGTCGTGAAGAAGGGTTCGCTGGCCCGCGTTGAACCGGAAGGCAAGGTGATGCGCATGTGGGAAGCGATCGAAACCTACATGAACCGCAAGCAGAACCTGATCATCGTTGCCGGCGCCGACTACGGCCAGGGTAGCTCGCGTGACTGGGCGGCCAAGGGCGTGCGCTTGGCGGGCGTGGAAGTGATCGCGGCCGAAGGGTTCGAGCGTATTCACCGCACCAACCTGGTGGGCATGGGCGTGCTGCCGGTCGAGTTCAAGCCGGGCACCACCCGCCTGACCCTCGGCTTGGACGGCACCGAGACTTACGGCATCCAGGGCGATGTGTCGCCACGCTGCGACCTGACCCTGGTGGTCAATCGCCGCAATGGTGAAGTGGTCAAGGTGCCAGTGACCTGTCGGTTGGACACTGCAGCCGAAGTGCATGTGTACAAGGCCGGTGGTGTTCTGCAGCGTTTCGCCCAGGACTTCCTCGAAGGCGCCGTCGCCTGATTCCGTAGGGTGGATGGCACTTTTCCATCCACCATTTCACGCACCGACGGTGAAGCGTGATCCACCCTACGGCAATTTCACTTTTCAGCCAGGACCAAACCATGGCTCATCTCTCCCAGATTAGAATTCCCGCCACCTATATGCGTGGCGGCACCAGTAAGGGCGTGTTCTTCCGCCTGCAGGACCTGCCGCAAAACTGCCAGGTGCCGGGCGCCGCGCGCGACAAGCTGTTTATGCGTGTGATCGGCAGCCCCGATCCTTATGCGGCGCAGATCGACGGCATGGGCGGCGCAACGTCCTCGACCTCCAAGTGCGTGATCCTGTCGAAAAGCAGTCAGCCGGATCACGACGTTGACTACCTCTATGGCCAGGTTTCGATCGATAAGGCCTTCGTAGACTGGAGCGGCAACTGCGGCAACCTGTCTACCGGTGCCGGGGCATTTGCCATTCATGCCGGTCTGCTTGACCCTGCACGCATCCCGGAAAACGGCGTGTGCGTGGTGCGGATCTGGCAGGCGAATATCCAGAAAACCATCATCGCCCATGTGCCGGTCAGCAATGGTCAGGTGCAGGAAACCGGCGACTTCGAACTGGATGGTGTGACCTTTCCAGCGGTCGAGATCGTGCTGGAGTTCCTCGATCCGTCTGACGACGGCGAGGAGGGTGGCTCGATGTTCCCCACCGGTAACCTGGTGGACGACCTGGACGTGCCGGGTGTTGGCACCTTCAAGGCAACCATGATCACTGCGGGCATTCCGACTGTGTTCGTAAACGCCGAAGATATTGGCTATCAGGGCACTGAGTTGCGCGAGCAAATCAACGGTGACCCTGAACAGCTGGCGCGTTTCGAGAAGATCCGCGTTGCGGGGGCGTTGCGCATGGGGCTGATCAAAACGGCGGATGAGGCACTGACCCGCCAGCACACGCCGAAAATCGCCTTTGTCGCCAAACCCAAGGATTACCTGTCTTCCAGTGGCAAAACGGTGCCTGCGGGCGAGATCGATCTGCTGGTGCGTGCGCTGTCCATGGGCAAGCTGCACCACGCCATGATGGGCACCTGCGCGGTGGCCATCGGCACCGCAGCGGCAATTCCCGGCACCTTGGTCAATCTGGCAGCGGGCGGCAGTGCGCGCGAAGCCGTGCGTTTTGGCCATCCATCCGGCACCTTGCGCGTGGGTGCGCAGGCGGCGCTGGTCGACAGTCAGTGGACGGTAACCAAGGCGATCATGAGTCGCAGCGCACGAATATTGATGGAAGGTTGGGTGCGTGTGCCGGGCGATGCTTTGTAGTATTCATAAATGAGAAAAGGCTCGAAGAGTTCGAGCCTTTTCTTTTAGCTTCAATGAGTTGTGCGAGTTACTTGAGGCGGCGCTCAACACCTTTTTCCACCAAGATCTTCGCGGAGATCTCTTCCACGGAGAAATAGGTGGAGTTGATAAAGTTGATGTTCTCGCGGCGGAACAGGTTTTCCACCTCGCGTACTTCGAACTCGCACTGGGCGAAGCTGGCGTAACGGCTATTGGGCTTGCGTTCGTGGCGAATGGCGGTGAGGCGGTCCGGGTCGATGGTCAGGCCGAACAGCTTGTCCTTGTGCTTTTTCAGCACGGCTGGCAGCTGCAGGCTCTCCATGTCGTCTTCGGTCAGTGGGTAATTGGCGGCACGAATGCCATATTGCATGGCCATATACAGGCAGGTAGGCGTTTTACCACAGCGCGAAACGCCGACCAGAATCAGGTCGGCCTTGTCGTAGTAGTGGGTGCGCGCACCGTCGTCGTTGTCGAGGGCGAAGTTGACTGCCTCAATGCGCTCCATGTAATTCGAGTTATGGCCAATGGAGTGCGATTTGCCGACCGAGTACGAGGAGTGGGAGGTCAGTTCTTGTTCGAGCGGCGCAAGGAAGCTTGCGAAAATATCGATCATGAACCCTTCGGACTCTGCCAGGATGTCACGAATGTCCTGGTTGACGATGGTGTCGAAGATGATCGGGCGAGAGCCGTCTTTCTCGGCGGCGCTATTGATTTGTTGTACCATTGCGCGCGCTTTTTCCACGCTGTCGATGTAGGGGCGCGTGAGCTTGGTAAAGTCGATGGTTTCAAACTGTGCCAGCAGACTTTGGCCCAGGGTTTCGGCGGTGATACCGGTGCCATCGGAGATGAAAAAAGCGGTTCGTTTCATTTGCACCATGGGCCTTAAGCTGAGGACGAATCTTGGCTATCATAGGCCCGCCTTTGCAGGGCCGATCCGGCCTGCATTGTTACTTATTTTCCAGGGCCAGGCCACAATCGTGCCGGCATTTATGCCGCCGAGCTTCCCCAGCCCCTTGAGCTTTTCCAACACCTTAGTGGAGAGATCACCTTGGTAGAGTACGTAGTTTCCCTCGACAAGCTCGGCAATCACGATGTTGAGCACGTAGGGGGCAAGAACGCCTCCCTGGGCGAGATGATCAGCAACCTTGCCGGTGCCGGGGTTTCGGTGCCTGGTGGTTTCGCCACTACAGCCCAGGCCTACCGGGACTTTCTTGAACTGAGCGGTCTGAACGATCAGATTCATGCTGCCCTCGATGCCCTTGATGTTGATGACGTCAACGCGCTGGCCAAAACCGGTGCGCAGATCCGTCAGTGGGTGATGGACGCTGCTTTCCCCGAAGAGTTGAACGCCCAGATCCGCACCGCCTTCGCCGAAATGGCCGGTGGTAACGACAATATGGCCGTTGCCGTGCGCTCCTCGGCCACCGCCGAAGACCTGCCAGATGCCTCGTTTGCTGGTCAGCAGGAAACCTTCCTGAACATTCGTGGTGTGGACAACGTGATCCGCGCTGCCAAAGAGGTATTCGCCTCGCTGTTCAACGACCGCGCTATTGCCTACCGCGTGCACCAGGGCTTCGACCACAAACTGGTCGCTCTGTCTGCTGGCGTGCAGCGCATGGTGCGTTCGGAAACCGGCACTGCCGGCGTGATGTTCACCCTCGATACCGAATCCGGTTTCCGCGACGTGGTATTTATCACCGGCGCCTACGGCCTCGGCGAAACTGTGGTGCAGGGTGCGGTCAACCCTGACGAATTCTACGTGCACAAGCAAACGCTGGAAGCCGGCCGCCCGGCGATCCTGCGCCGCAATCTGGGCAGCAAAGCCATCAAGATGATCTACGGCGACGAAGCCAAGGCCGGTAAATCGGTCAAGGTGGTCGATGTGGACCGTGCCGAACGTGCGCGCTTCTGCCTGACGGATGCTGAGGTCAGCGAGCTGGCCAAGCAGGCGATGATCATCGAGAAGCACTACGGTCGTCCGATGGACATCGAGTGGGCTAAAGACGGTGATGACGGCAAGCTGTATATCGTCCAGGCGCGCCCTGAAACGGTGAAAAGCCGCACCAACGTCAATGTTATGGAACGCTACCTGCTCAAGGAAACTGGCACCGTGCTGGTGGAAGGTCGTGCTATCGGTCAGAAGATCGGTGCGGGTCGCGTGCGGGTTATCCATGATGTGTCCGAGATGGACAAAGTCCAGCCCGGCGACGTGCTGGTCTCCGACATGACCGACCCGGATTGGGAACCTGTGATGAAGCGTGCTAGCGCTATCGTCACCAACCGTGGCGGCCGTACCTGCCATGCTGCGATCATCGCCCGTGAGCTGGGTATTCCAGCCGTGGTCGGTTGCGGCAACGCCACCCAGGTGCTGAAAGATGGCATGGGTGTGACGGTTTCCTGCGCCGAAGGCGACACCGGCTTTATCTTCGAGGGCGAGCTGGGCTTCGACATTCGCAAGAATTCTGTCGACGCCATGCCCGAGCTGCCATTCAAAATCATGATGAACGTCGGTAACCCCGACCGCGCATTTGACTTCGCTCAGCTGCCGAATGAAGGCGTTGGCTTGGCGCGTCTGGAATTCATCATTAATCGCATGATTGGCGTACACCCGAAAGCGCTGCTGAACTTCGCTGGCTTGCCGCCAGAGATCAAAGACAGCGTCGAGAAACGCATCGCCGGTTACGATGATCCGGTTAATTTCTATGTTGAGAAGCTGGTTGAGGGCATCAGTACCCTGGCTGCTGCGTTCTGGCCGAAGAAGGTCATCGTGCGTCTGTCGGACTTCAAGTCCAACGAATACGCCAACCTGATCGGCGGCAAACTTTACGAGCCGGAAGAAGAGAACCCGATGCTCGGTTTCCGTGGCGCTTCGCGTTACATCAGCGAATCGTTCCGTGACTGCTTTGAGCTGGAGTGCCGTGCGCTGAAGAAAGTGCGCAACGAGATGGGCCTGACCAACGTCGAGATCATGGTGCCGTTCGTGCGTACCCTGGGTGAAGCCAGTCAGGTGGTCGATCTGCTGGCCGCCAACGGTCTGGCCCGTGGTCAGGATGGCCTGAAGGTCATCATGATGTGCGAGTTGCCATCCAACGCGATTCTGGCTGAAGAGTTCCTCGAGTTCTTCGACGGTTTCTCCATCGGCTCCAACGACCTGACTCAGCTGACCCTGGGCCTGGACCGTGACTCGGGCATCGTCGCGCACCTGTTCGATGAGCGTAATCCGGCCGTGAAGAAGCTGCTGAGCAATGCCATCCAGGCCTGTAACAAGGCTGGCAAGTACATCGGCATCTGCGGTCAGGGTCCTTCGGATCACCCGGATCTGGCGCGCTGGCTGATGGAACAGGGCATCGAAAGCGTCTCGCTGAACCCGGATTCGGTGCTTGATACCTGGTTCTTCCTGGCTGAAGGTCAAGCGCCAGCCTGATAGCGCGTTTAAATCTTTGTTCAAGGGCGGGTTGATCCTGCCCTTTTTTGTGCCAGCACATCCTGTGCTTACCCCCCTCCGGGCCGTCGCTTGCGACGTGAAAGAATTGCTCCCGGCAATTGGTTGTACCAGAGCGAAGATAGATGCAAAGCAGCAGTGAGCTTTTCCCCGTCACCTTGATCAGTGCAGAGTTTCGGGGCGATTTGAGCGAGGATGTCTATCGTCTCAAACCCGGTAACAGTCCGGACAGCAGTGTCGAGCTGGCACTGACTCGTCTTGGTCGTGCTGGTCATGAACAGGTACGTGGCGTGCCGGTGATTCTGATTCCCGGCAGTTTTTCCAACCGGCGCTTCTGGTATTCCCCCAAATGCATTGGCTTGGGGCCTTACCTGGCGCGCGCCGGTTTTGATGTATGGATTGCCGAAATGCGTGGTCATGGCCTGTCGCCGCGCAATCGTGACTATTCGCGCAACACGGTCAGTGACTACGTGCGCTACGATCTGCCGGCAATTGCTGATTTTGTGCATGAGCAGAATCCGCAGAAGGCTCACTGGTTAGGCCATTCCCTTGGAGGGATTATTCTGGCCGGCGCACTCGGTGGGCAGTATCTGAGTGAAGATAAAATCGCTTCCAGCGTCCTGTTTGGCAGCCAGATCAGCCGGGTTTACTGGCCGTTGAAACTGCCGCCGCTGGAGTGGGGGAGCCGCTTACTACTCAAACGGTTCTCGGTGATTTCCGGGTCGCGGCTCAAGCGTGGTCCGGAGGATGAGCCGATAGGTCTTGCAGTCGAAAGTTTGCGCTGGCACGGCCTGTTCGGCCGCTTTGGTGATGCTGACCGCGATTGGTGGGCGGGGCTGGCCGAGGTGCGTGTTCCGATAATGGCCGTGGCCGCGTTGGGTGACCATCAAGACCCGGTGTGGGCGTGTGAAAAACTGCTCAAGCAATTTGGATCGCCCTTGAGTGAGTTTCTCTGTCTAGGTAAGAAGCATGGTTTCAGCGGTGATTTCGGCCATGTTGAGATGCTGGTTAGCAAAGAAGCGCAACTTGAGGTCTGGCCGTTGGTCGAACAGTGGCTGCGCAAGAGTCCGCAGGTCGCTGCTGAGCTGGCGCAAGCCGAGTTAGCGCGTAACAACGAGGTTTCGCCTGAATAGGCAGGCGCTGGCCGGTGTCCGGCCTTTTACTGAAAGCGTGAATCGATACAGATGGGGCGTGTGGCGTTTGCCCGTTGTGCACCCGTCTGTGGCTCAATGCTGCACAGCAGGGCGTGATTGCTCTGTCAGCTTACTACAACAACTAAGGAGCTTTGCCATGCATTACATCACTCCCGATCTTTGTGACGCCTACCCGGAGCTGGTCCAGGTGGTTGAGCCGATGTTCAGCAACTTCGGTGGCCGTGATTCCTTCGGTGGTGAGATCGTCACCGTCAAGTGCTTCGAGGACAACTCGCTGGTCAAGGAGCAGGTCGACCTGCCGGGCAAAGGCAAAGTGTTGGTGGTGGATGGCGGTGCCTCCATGCGCCGCGCGCTGCTGGGCGATATGCTTGCCGAGAAAGCCGCGAAGAACGGTTGGGAAGGGATTGTGGTGTACGGCTGCGTGCGTGATGTTGATGTGTTGGCGCAGACCGATCTGGGCATTCAGGCCCTGGCCAGTCACCCGATGAAAACCGACAAGCGTGGCATCGGTGACCTCAATGTCGCAGTGACCTTTGGCGGCGTGACCTTCCGCCCGGGTGAGTTTATCTACGCCGACAATAATGGCGTGATCATCTCGCCCTCTGCACTGCAGATGCCGGAGTAGGGCGCTTGCAGGAAACCGTCATGCACGAAGGTGACAACGCGCAATGGGGCCTGGTGCACGCCTTTGTCCTTAATGGTCACGGCGGTGCCCGCAGCATTGCCCGGCAGGAGCTGCATGGCCTCGTCCTAGGCGAGCAGGAAAGCCTCTGGCTGCATTGGGATCGCAGTCATCCGCAGACGCAGACTTGGTTGCGTGCAGAAAGTGGTCTGAGCGCTTTTGCCTGCGACCTGCTGCTGGAAGAGAACACTCGCCCGCGTCTGCTGGCGTTGCCTGAGCAGCAACTGTTGCTGTTCCTGCGTGGCCTGAACCTCAATCCAGGCGCCGAGCCTGAAGACATGGTCTCGGTGCGTATTTTTGCCGATGCGCAGCGCGCGATCTCCCTGCGCTTGCGGCCTTTACACGCAACCGAAGCCTTGATCGAGGATTTGCTGGCGGGCAGGGGGCCGAAAACCTCGGCGGAGCTGATTCTGCGCCTGGCGCATTACCTGACTGACAAGATCGAGCTGCTGGTCGGCGAGTTGTCCGAGCAGGTCGATGATCAGGAAGAGCGTGCCGATGCGCTGGAGAGTCAGGCCCCTGATCATGCCGCGCTACTGCAAATCCGCCGGCGCGCCGCCAGCTTGCGACGTTTTCTGTCGCCACAGCGGGATATCTACGGGCAACTCACAGCCAGTGCTCAGGCCTGGCTGGTCAGAGCCGATAGCAGCTACTGGAACGAGCTGAATAACCGCCTGACGCGCTACCTTGAAGAGCTGGAGTTGAGCCGTGAGCGGGTCAACCTGCTGCTTGAGGCGGAAAATCGGCGCATGGATGAGCGGATGAACCACACCATGTACCGCTTCGGCATCATCACCGGGATTTTCCTGCCAATGAGTTTTCTTACCGGCCTTCTCGGTATCAATGTCGGCGGTATTCCGGGTTCCGAAAGCCCCCATGGCTTTCTGCTGGCGTGTTCGCTGATGGCCGCCGTGGCGCTGGTGCAGTGGCTGCTTTTTCGTCGCTTGCGTTGGATCTGATGTGACTTGCTCTGTACTCGTCTCGTCTAGCCGACACATCCTGTGAGGTGCGCCATGCACGATCCCTTTGAAGAATCACTGCGCGATTTGCTCAAGTCGCCCACCTCGAGTCACGACGATGACGCCTGTCTGCATCGCGTGCTGAAAACCGCCAACCGCCAAGTCGGTGCGGGTGATCTGTTTGCCCTGATGGGGCATTGGGCTGGCGCATTGATGCTGGCTTTGAACAACGGCTCGGCGCATGTGGCGCCGGTCTCGCGTCGTAAAACCACCGATTCAACTGTTAATAAGGCTGACTGAGCATGGAATTTACTCAAGTTCTGGTTGATGCGATGGCCAGCGTTTGGTCCCCGATTGCCGCCTTTATCCCGCGTCTCTTTGGCGCCATGGTGGTGGTGCTGCTGGGTTTTGTGGTCGCTAAGTTCCTCGACACGCTGCTGTCGAAATTGCTCGGCAAGATCGGCCTGGATCGCCTGATGGCGGGCACTGGCCTGACCAAGTTGTTGAGCCGTGCCGGTATTCAGGTGCCGGTGTCGACCCTGATCGGCAAGATCGTCTACTGGTTCGTGTTGTTGATCTTCCTGGTGACCGCCGCCGAGTCGCTGGGCTTGGAGCGAGTTTCTGCGACCCTTGATGTACTGGCTTTGTACCTGCCAAAAGTCTTTGGTGCAGCCCTGGTGTTGCTCGCGGGGGTATTGCTGGCGCAACTGGTCAGCGGTTTGGTGCGCGGTGCCGCAGAAGGCGTCGGGTTGGACTATGCAAGTGGCCTGGGCCGCGTGGCTCAGGGGCTGGTGATCATCATCAGCATTTCGGTGGCGATTGGTCAGCTGGAAGTGAAAACCGATCTGCTCAACAACGTGATCGCCATCGTGCTGATCTCGGTCGGCCTGGCGGTTGCGCTGGCGCTGGGCCTGGGCAGTCGCGACATTGCCAGCCAGATTCTGGCCGGTATTTATGTGCGTGAGTTGTATGAGGTTGGGCAACAAGTGCAGGTAGGTGAGGTCGAAGGGCAGATCGAGGAAATCGGTACGGTCAAAACCACGTTGCTGACGGAAGCCGGTGAACTGGTTTCTGTGGCTAACCGCACCTTGCTCGAGCAGCAGGTAAGCAGCCGCTAAGGCTAATCCCTGTTATTGTATGCGGCCAATCCGCAGCCTGATTTACAGGCTGCGCTGGCTTATGTCCTGATTGTCGGCCCGACTCGTTTTGAATAAAGCCCACTCTGCGTCTCTGCGTTACGACCCCCGCGAACTCTCGGACGAAGAGTTGGTGGCGCGTGCCCACGACGAGTTGTTTCACATAACCCGTGCATACGAAGAACTGATGCGTCGTTACCAGCGCACGTTATTCAATGTCTGCGCGCGTTATTTAGGCAATGACCGTGATGCTGACGATGTTTGTCAGGAGGTCATGCTCAAGGTCTTATATGGCCTGAAGAACTTTGAGGGCAAATCGAAGTTCAAAACCTGGTTGTACAGCATTACTTACAACGAATGTATTACTCAATATCGCAAGGAGCGACGTAAACGTCGCCTTATTGACGCCTTAAGTTTGGACCCGCTTGAAGAAGCATCCGAAGAAAAAGCGCCAAAGCCTGAGGATAAAGGCGGCCTTGATCGTTGGCTGGTGCATGTCAATCCCATTGATCGGGAAATCCTGGTGCTACGTTTTGTCGCAGAACTGGAGTTTCAGGAGATTGCCGACATTATGCACATGGGCCTGAGCGCCACGAAAATGCGTTATAAACGTGCACTTGACCGGCTGCGCGATAAATTTTCGGACAGCGCTGAAACTTATCTTGAATAAAGCCGTCCTAGCTAACGGTTAATTCTGGTAGAATTGCCGGCTGAGTTGTCTTGTGTTCGTCAGACAACTTACTGACCACCAAGATAGGGAACATTAGTAATGAAATTGAAAAACACTTTAGGCGTTGTCATTGGCTCGTTGTTGGCCACTTCCTCCCTCAGCGTTCTGGCTCAGGGTCAAGGCGCTGTCGAAGTGGAGGGTTTTGCCAAGAAGGAAATCTTCGACAGCGCCCGTGACTTCAAAAACAACGGCAACCTGTTCGGCGGCAGCATCGGCTACTACCTGACTGACGACGTTGAACTGCGTCTGGCCTACGACGAAGTGCACAACGCTCGTGGCGAAGATGGCCGCAACATCAAGGGCTCGAACACCGCTCTGGATGCTCTGTACCACTTCAACAACGCTGGCGACGCACTGCGTCCTTACGTTTCTGCAGGTTTCTCGGATCAGAGCATCGGTCAGTCCGGTCGCAATGGTCGTAACGGCTCCACCTTCGCCAACATCGGCGGCGGCGCCAAGTACTACTTCACTGACAACTTCTACGCCCGTGCTGGCGTTGAAGCTCAGTACAACATCGACCAAGGCGACACCGAGTGGGCACCAAGCGTCGGTATCGGCATGAACTTCGGTGGTGGCAGCAAGCCAGCTCCAGTTGCCGTTGCTGCTGTTGAGCCGACTCCAGAGCCGGTTGCTGTTGAAGAGCCGATGGAACTGGTTCGCGTTGAGCTGGACGTTAAGTTCGACTTCGACAAAGCCAGCGTTAAAGAAGAAAGCTACGGCGACATCAAGAACCTGGCTGACTTCATGAAGCAGTACCCACAGACCACCACCGTGGTTGAAGGTCACACTGACTCCAAAGGCAGCGATGCCTACAACCAGAACCTGTCCGAGCGTCGTGCAAGCGCTGTTCGTGACGTGCTGGTTAACCAGTACGGTGTAGACGCTGCTCGCGTTAACGCTGCTGGCTACGGTGAAGCTCGTCCGGTTGCTGACAACGCTACCGACGCTGGCCGCGCTGTTAACCGCCGCGTAGAAGCTGAAGTAGAAGCTCAGATCAAGCAGTAATCGATCTGGCTGTATAGAAAACCCGGCTTCGGCCGGGTTTTTCTTTATGGCCCTTAATCCATGGCGGCCCATAAAGAAAAACCCATGTAAAAAAGCCCGCTGGTGGCAGGCAAGGGGAACTTCGCGAAGCGGTTAGGCGCTGATAGCTGTGAGCTGTATGTCCGGTTGAGCGGCCACCTCGCCAATCACCAGAATGGCCGGGCTTTTCAATTTGAAGTCGTGGGCGGCTTGTTGCATGGCCGCGATGCTGCTGCGGCATTCGCGCTGGTGTGGCAGGGAGGCGTTCTCGATCAAGGCCACCGGCATGTCGGCGCGCATGCCGCCTGCCAGCAGGCTCTCGCGGATTTCTGCCAGTTTGGCCACGCCCATATACACCACCAGCGTTGTGCCGCTCTGAGCCAGAGCAGGCCAGTTGAGACTGCTGTCATCCTGGGTGTGCGCGGTAACCAAGGTGACACCGCGTGCTACGCCGCGCAGTGTCAGAGGGATGCCGCAGTTGGTCGCTCCGGCCAGGCCTGCTGTAATGCCATTGACCATTTCCACCTCGATACCGTGCTCGCTCAGCCAGTCGGCTTCTTCGCTGCCACGGCCGAAGATGCAGGGGTCGCCGCCTTTCAGGCGCACGACGCATTTACCCTGGCGGGCATAACGCAGCATCAGGCGATGGATAAACGCCTGTGGCGTGGAGCGGCAACCGCCGCGCTTGCCTACCGGCACGATCCGCGCGTTGATGCAGTGCTCCAGTACGGCGGGATTGACTAGGTCATCAATCATAACGATCTCGGCCTGGTTCAGGGCTTTAACCGCCTTGAGGGTCAGCAGCTCCGGGTCACCGGGGCCTGCGCCTACCAGCCAGACTTTTGCGCTCATATTGATCTCCTCAAGCCCGTGTGTATCACCAGCAATGGTTTGACTTGGCTACTCAGCAGCCGTGTTGCAACAGTCATTTAGGTGGCCATCAATCTGCTTAATAAAACTCACGCAAAACAAAAAATTGCCGGGAGCAATTTTTGACGTCGCCCCGTGACGGCCCGTAGGGTGGCAGCCATGGATGGCTGGCCACAAAAAAGGCGTCCCGCTAGTCACCTAGCGAGGACGCCTTTGTCCAAGTCCCGTTCTATCGGGAAGTGCAACCTTCTTCGTTGAGGCCGCGCTTTATTAAATTGTGCAATCAGCAATGCAGAGCTTGTGCCAACTTGTATGGTGCGTATTTTAAAGGCTTATCAGCAAGTTACAGCTGTTTTGTGAGGTTTTTACGCACCGTTTAAAGGCATCCCGCGCAGTGTTGGTGCGAAAGTGGCGGCTTTAATGCAGCAGCCCGATCAGCAGGAGCAGATTCAGCAGCAGGGAAAACAAGGCCACGCCGCGCCAGACCAGCAGCGGTTCACGTTCCAGCAGTGGCCGTGGTCGGCTGCTGAGGGATTTTCGTTCCGCCTGCTCCAGGTTGAGCAGCCATTCCTCGGCGGTTTCATAGCGCTGTTTCGGTTCGGCGCTAAGGGCGCGGTTGAGGCTGTCGTCGACCCAGTTGGGTAAATCCGGGCGATAGCGGCTGGCTGGAGTCGGCTGGCCGAAGCGTGGATGTTGGAAGGCTTCAATTTCGCCATAGGGGTAATGCCCGGTAAGCAGAAAATACAGCGCTACGCCTGCGCTGTAGAGATCCTGCTGCGGGCTGGGGGCGACGCCGGTAAAGGCTTCCGGAGCTATATAACTGGGCGTGCCGGGTAGCTCGCAAGATTCATCGCGGGTCAGGCCGGGGCAGTAGGCCAGCCCGAAATCCAGCACGCGCAGCTCGCCGTCATCGCCCCACAGCAGGTTTTCCGGCTTTATATCGCGGTGCAGGATGTTGCGCCGATGCAGCATGCCCAGGGCTTTAATCAGCCGTGGGGCGATGTCCAGCCATTCCGGTAGCCCCAATGGGCCGCTCAGGCGCAGGTGTTCGGCCAGGGTTTGCCCGGCGTATTCGCGCTGCACGTAATACAGACACTGACGCTGCGGCAGCGGGTGCACTTCGACGAAGAAACGCCCGGCCACGCGGCGCAGAAACCATTCTTCAAGCAATAGTGCATGACCGGCTTGCGGCTCATCGCTGCGGTTGGGCGGCAGGGTTTTCAGCAGCCAGCGCCGCGCCTGAGCATCACGCACTCGATACACCATCGATTGGCGCGATTCGGCCAGCAGTCGCTCAATCTGCCAGCCTTCGAAATTCTGCCCTTCACGCAGTTTGGCTGGTAGTGGCCAGTGCTGCAGTTGCGCTAAGGTGTCGGCCAGATCGCTTTGCGGTAATGCCTCAACGCGCAGCAGCAGGGCGCTCGCGTTGTCCTGGCTGCCGGCCAGGTGCGCGGCATTGACCAGCGCACGGCTGGCGGCGGGCAGATCTTGCTCATCATGGAGGATGCGCTGAATGCCCGCGTCGCCGAGGGTGGCCCAGATACCGTCGCTCACCAACACGAAACATTCGCCCTGACGCAGCTCGCCATCCAGGTAATCCATTACCAGATGCTGATCCAGGCCCATAGCGCGCTTGAGTACATGCTGCATGCCGGGTTGTTCCCACACATGGTCTTCGCTGAGGCGCTCAAGCGTGCCGTTCAGCCAGCGGTAGGCACGGCAATCGCCGACGTGCGCCAGGGTAAAACGCCGGCCGCGCAGGATCAGTGCACTCAAGGTGGTCAGCAGCGGCTGACCGCCGCCATTGGCTTGCAGCCAGCGGTTGTGCGCGACCAGCACACGGTCCAGCGATTGGGTGACCGCCCAAGTTTCCGGGGTGGAGTAGTAATCCAGGGCCAGGGCCTGCAGAGTGGCGCGCGCCGCCAGGCCGCCGTCGGCGCATTGGCTAACGCCATCGGCGAGGGCGAACAGGTAGCCCTTGCTGGCCGCCAGGGCCGGAGCCGGGGTGACCACGCGAATGGCGTCCTGATTTTCGCTACGCGGGCCGGTGGCGCTGGCTTCGCCGAAGGTCAGTTGCAAGGCCATGCAGAGGTTCCTGGAGAGGCGACTGAAGAAGCGCTGAGGTAATAATGAATGGCTACAGGGTGGATGAACCGAGCGTCATCCACCCTGCATTTTTGTTATTACACCCGAGCGGCGGTCACTGCGGCGCTGCCCCAGGTGGTGCGCCAGCGCAGCTTGACTCCATAGAGGCCGAACCAGGCGAGTACACCGAGGCTGGCGAACAGCCACAGGCCGAGCTGGTAATCACCGGTCTGCTGCTTGATGGTGCCCAGACCTGCGGCGAGTAGGAAGCCGCCGATGCCGCCGGCCATGCCGATCAGCCCAGTCATTACGCCGATTTCCTTGCGAAAGCGCTGCGGTACCAGTTGGAACACTGCGCCGTTACCTGCGCCAAGGCCGAGCATGGCAGTGACGAATAGGGCCAGCGCGGCGGTCGAACTTTGCAGATTGAAACCCACAGCGGCAATGCTCAAGGACGCCAGGGTGTACATCATCAGCAAGGTGCGGATGCCACCAATACGGTCGGCCAGTGCGCCGCCGAGGGGACGCAACAGGCTGCCGGCACAGACGCAGGCGGCGGTGTAGTAGCCGGCGGTCACCGGGTTCAGGCCGTATTGGTCGTTGAAATAACCGGGCAGGGCGCTGGCCAGGCCAATAAAGCCGCCGAAGGTCACGCTGTAGAAAAACATAAACCACCAGCTGTCGCGGTCACCCAGGGCTTTCAGGTAATCGGCCAGGGCTTTTGGCTTGGGCCGCTCAGGTGCGTTCTTGGCCACCAGAGCGAAGATCAGCAGGGTTGCCAGTAGCGGGATCAGTGCCCAGCCGAATACGTTCTGCCAGCCGAATAGCGCCGCCAAACCCGGGGCAAACAGCGCAGCCAGTACGGTACCGGAGTTACCTGCGCCGGCAATGCCCATGGCCTTGCCCTGGTGCTGCGGCGGATACCACTGCGAGGCCAGCGGTAGAGCGACGGCGAACGCGGCCCCGGCAAAACCGAGGAACAGACCCAGTAACAAGGCATGTTCATAGCTGCTGATGCCGATCTGCCAGGCGCAGAACAACGCCACGATGACAATTACCTGGCCAATCAGGCCGGCGGTTTTGGGTGATAGGCGGTCGGCCAGAAAACCCATCAGCAAACGCAGTATGGCGCCGGCGAGAATCGGCGTGGCGACCATAAGGCCGCGCTGTTGCGCGGTCAGGTCGAGAGCGGTGGCGATCTGCACAGCCAGTGGGCCGAGCACGTACCAGACCATAAAGCTCAGATCGAAATACAGAAACGCGGCGAACAAGGTTGGGGTGTGGCCGGATTTCCAGAAACTTGTATTCATCGAAAACCTCATTCAGCAAAAAAGGGTCCCGGTGGGGTGCGGTAGACCATGGTCGTGGACATGGCGGCCGCACCCCATCGGGGAGGTGGTGTACTTGTGGTACGCCGCCCTGAGGAACAGGGTCTGTTGACGCTTCGACGCGGCTCGCGGCGAAACATCAATAGACCCTCCGCCACAGCTGGGTTGAGAGAGTTACTAGCGCAAGTCCTGGATCGCAGGGCAGGTGCCAGCCCCAAACGCTGGGGCGTAAACGCAAAACGCCGCATAAACCGAGCGCTCTAGGGCGAGGTTTATGCGACGTCTTTGTCGTTTGTTGAGCAGCCGCCATTGGCTACCGGTAACAGGTCTTTAGCAAGAGCTGCGCCAACCGGGCAATCCATGGATTTACGGGGCTTTCAGCTGTTGGATAGCTGCGACTGTGCTGCAAAAGGAGGCGCTGGCGGAGGGCTTGCCCTTGAATAGGGCGCAGAATGTTTTCCCGGTTCCGACAGACCAGGCTTTCTAAGGCAGGCCTCAATCGGCCTTGTGGCGAGTGCGTCAGCTGGTAGGCGTTAGCACGCTGCAGCGTGACTCACCGGGTGTGGCGTCGGCGGCTGCATGTGCAGCCTGGGTCGGTAAGGTAAGGGTCAGAAGGGCTAGAGCGAGTAGGTTGCTCAAAAGCCCGGCGTGGCGGACATGGCTGCGCGTGGTCGGCATAGCAATTCCCCTGCTTTTGTTGTTATGCCTAAGGCGTAGCAGAGGATGTACCAGCTGTCACGGCGGCCGCTAGATAGTTGAGCAATTAATGCTGAATTCGGCAGCTTTGCTGCGATCAAGCGTGATCAGGACGGTAATCACCCGATTTATGCCGATAAGCCCAGGTTACTTGCTCAGCCAGTTGACCTTGCTGAATTTGCCGCTGAAGGTCGCCGGCATCTGCACCACTTTGCCCAGTTTGTAGTTGAAGAACACAAACCCGGACTTGGCCATGGCCACCAGCGTGTTGTCGGCGGGGCGGGTGATGCGGAAAGTAATGTCGCCACCATAAGTGTTGAAATCCATCACGCCGACTTCAAACAGCAACTGATCACGGGCATGAGCCTCAGCGCGGTAGGTGGTAGCGAGGTCCGTGACGATGATGCCGGTGCCGTCTTCCTGGGTTTCTTCGATGCCGAACTCGAACAGAAAACGTGCCCGCGCCTCGGAAATCATCGAGATCATCGAATCGTTGCCCAAGTGGTTGGCCGCATTGATATCGGTCACCCGCACGGTCAGGTGGGTGCTGTAGCAGAACTGGTCTTCGGGGAACTCAAGGGTCAGGCGGGCCATGCCAGCATCCGGTCGTCAGTAAAAGGTGGCGAATGTTAACCCCGTTCGCATCTGTCTGGCAGCCGCTGATGCGCGTTGCAGGTAAAACGGTGATGATCGGCCCATCATCTTCAGGTGCGGAGTTAAGCGCGTATGAACTTCAGGCAATTGAGCATGGGTGGACTGCTGGCGCTGCTGTTACTGGGGGATGTGCAGGCGCAGGGGCTGCGCGATGCCATGAGTGATCGACGCAGTGCCAAAAGTGCCGCGCAGCTGGGTGCTGAACTGTTGGCAGATCTGCCATACGGTCAGCATGAGCGCCAGCGCCTGGACGTTTATCGTCCACTCAATGCGCGCTCGGCGCCCATATTGCTGATGGTGCATGGCGGTGCCTGGGATAAAGGCGATAAGCGTATGGACCGGGTCGTAGAGAACAAGATGGCGCGTTGGTTGCCCCAGGGATACCTGTTTGTGTCGACCAACTATCGCTTATTACCGGATGCCACCCCCCTGCAGCAGGCCGAGGATATTGCCCAGGCGCTGAGCTACGTCCAGCAACATGCAACAGGCTGGGGTGGGGACCCGCAGCGCGTGGTACTGCTGGGGCATTCGGCAGGTGCGCATTTGGTCAGCCTGCTCAGTGCCGCTCCTGAGATTGGCCAGGCTTATGCTGTACAACCCTGGTTGGGCACCGTGGCACTCGACAGTGCGGCGTTTGATGTTGAACGCATTATGCGCGACAGGCACTACCGCCTGTATGACAAGGCGTTTGGCCAGGACCCGGCCTATTGGCGTGCCGCATCGCCCGTGTGGCGTTTGCAGCAAGCAGGCGCGCCAATGCTGGCCGTCTGCTCCAGTAAACGCAAAGAGGCATGCCTCCAGGCGCAGGGATTTGCGGAGCGAGGCCGCGCATTGGATATGCAGGTGACGGTATTGCCACAGGCGTTGTCGCACGGCGAGATCAATGCGCAATTAGGCGTGCCGGGTGCCTACACCGATGCAGTGGAAACCTTCTTCCAGCGCATCGGTGCCACGCCTGCGCCCTAGGCCGCCGGGCGTTGCTGGCGCTGGTAGAGAAACTCCAGCACGGCGGTGCGGTAGGCGTGGTAGTGAGGGTCATTGGCCAGGGTCAGGCGATCCCGCGGGCGCGCCAGCTCGACCTTGACGATATCGCCCACGGTCGCCGCCGGGCCGTTGGTCATCATCACGATGCGATCAGATAGCAGCACGGCCTCATCGACATCGTGGGTCACCATCACCACGGTGCTGTGGGTTTCGCCGACGATGCGCAGCAGTTCGTCCTGCAGGTGTGCGCGGGTCAGGGCATCCAGCGCGCCGAAGGGTTCGTCCATCAGCAGCACCTTGGGCTGCATGGCCAGAGCGCGGGCGATACCGACGCGCTGCTTCATGCCGCCAGAGATTTCATTGGGATGCTTGTAGGTGGCGTGGCTGAGGCCAACCATGTCCAGCGCCGCTTCAGTGCGTTCTTTGAGCTGGGCTTTGCTTTCCTTGCCGGCGAAGACCTTTTCCACCGCCAGGTAGACGTTGCCGTAGCAGGTCATCCAGGGCAGCAGGCTGTGGTTCTGGAACACCACGCCGCGCTCCGGACCGGGGCCGTCGATCTCGCGGCCGTTGCAGATCAGGCCGCCTTCGCTGGCCTCGAGCAGGCCGGCGATCAGATTGAGCACGGTGGATTTACCGCAACCCGAGTGGCCGATCAGGGTGACGAACTCACCCTTGGCAATGCTCAGGTTTACGTCGGTCAGGGCCTGGAAACGACCTTTCTTGGTATCGAAATGCTTGCCGACCTGGGTCAGCTCCACGAATTTATCCATGTTGCGGCTCCTTAAACTGGCGTAATCAGCTACCTGCTTTAACTGGCGTAGTCGAAGCGTTTCGCTAGCAGCAACAGCAGTTGCTCCAAAGCCAGGCCGACCAGGCCGACGATGATGATGGCGATGAGGATGTGTTCGACGTTGAGGTTGTTCCACTCATCCCACACCCAGAAACCCAGGCCCGTGCCGCCGGTGAGCATCTCGGCGGCGACTATCACCAGCCATGCCACGCCAATGGCCAGGCGGATGCCGGTCATCAGGTGCGGCAGCACGGCGGGGAACAGGATGCGTGTGAGCACCTTGAACTCGGACAGCTTGAGCACCCGCGCCACGTTCAGGTAATCCTGCGGCACGCTGGCCACGCCAGCGGCGGTGTTGAGGATGATCGGCCAGATTGAGCTAATGAAAATTACCCAGATCGACGCCGGGCCAGCCGCTTCGAACACCAGCAGGCCGATGGGCAGCCAGGCCAGCGGCGAAACCGGGCGCAGCAGGCTGATGATCGGCGAGAGCATGCCGGCGAGAAAGGCAAAGCGGCCGATGGCAAAGCCCAGCGGGATGCCCACCAGCGCTGCCAGACCAAAGCCGATACCGACGCGGCCCAGCGAATGCAGGATGTTCCAGCCAATGCCCATGTCATTCGGGCCGTTGTCATAGAAGGGGTTGGCAAACAGCTCCAGCGCCGCCGCCCAGGTACTGACCGGGCCAGGCAGGCCCTCGCTCTTGGTCGCAATCAGCGCCCACACGCCGATAAACAGCAGGATGCCGAGCAATGGCGGCACAACCGCCTTGAGCAGGCTGGTCAGCGCCGCTACGCCTGGCAGCACCAGGCGTGGCGCTTTGCGGGTCGGCGCAGCTAACGGCAATGGGGTTTTCAGTGGTGCGTTCATCACGAACCTCCCAATCAGGCTTTAATCGCAAAGGAGTTGGCGTAGGCGGCCGGGTCGGAGCCATTCCACACGTTGCCGTCGATCAGCGTGCTGCTGCGCAACGAGCTGGCCGGCACGGGGATGTTCAGCGCACTGGCGGCTTCCTTGTACAGCGCAACCTGGTTGACCCCGGCGGCGACGGCGGCGTAGTTCGGGTCCTCCTTGATCAAGCCCCAGCGCTTGAACTGGGTCATAAACCACATACCGTCGGAGTGGTACGGGAAGTTCACCGTGCCGTTTTTGCAGAAGGCCATGGCGTGGTCGTCTTTCCAGCTGTTGCCCAGGCCGTCCTCATACTGGCTGAGGAAGCGCGGCTCGATCACCTTGACCGGCGCATTGACGTAGGCTTTGCCGGAAATCAGCTTGGCCGTGCTCTTGCGGTTTTCCTCGCTGGCCTCGATAAACTGGCTGGCGTCCAGCACCGCCATGATCAGTGCGCGGGCCGCGTTGGGGTATTGCTCGATAAAGGCGCGGGTGGTGCCGAGGACCTTCTCCGGGTGATCCGGCCAGATCTGCTGAGTCGTGACGGCGGTGAAGCCAATCTTGTCGGCAATCGCCCGCGCGCCCCAAGGCTCGCCGACGCAGAAGCCGTCCATATTGCCGACGCGCATATTGGCGACCATCTGCGGTGGCGGCACGACGATGGTTTTCACATCGCTCATCGGGTTGATGCCCAGGCTTGCCAGCCAGTAATACAGCCACATGGCGTGGGTGCCGGTGGGGAAGGTCTGGGCGAAGGTCAGCGGGTTGCCGCCTTTTTTCACATGCTCGGCCAGTTGTGCGCCGTTGGTGACGCCGGCCTCTTTGAGCTGTTTGGAGAGGGTGATGGCCTGGCCGTTCTGGTTCAGGCCCATCAGCACGGCCATATCCTTCTGCGGCCCGGCGATACCTAGCTGTGCGCCGTACATCATGCCGTACAGCACGTGGGCGGCATCCAGCTCGCCGGTATTCAGTTTGTCGCGCACACCGGCCCAGGAGGCTTCCTTGCTCGGGGTGATGGTCAGACCGTATTTCTCGCCAAAGCCCTGGGTAGCGGCAACCACTACCGAGGCGCAGTCGGTCAGCGGAATAAAGCCGACTTTCAGCGCAGCCTTTTCTGGCGCATCGGAACCAGCGGCCCAGGCCACGCTACGCAGCGAGGCGGGTGCGCTAAGGCCAAGGGCGGCGACACCGCCAACAGTGCCGGCAACGGCAATCGAGGTTTTCAGGAAGTTACGGCGGCTGTGCAGGCTTGGGTGCTTCGAATCACGATCAGTCATAGGTCTGTCCTTTCTGGCCGATAAAACGGCTGAAACAAAAAACGGCGTACGCCAGGCCACCTCATGGAGGGGACCTGACGGACGCCGTTGTCCGTGATCCGCGGCTCACCGCCGTTGGTGGGCTGCGCAGGAATCTTATGAGGACAACTGCAAGGGGCTTGCCAGTTTTGCTGAAGCACGGCGGCTAACAACCGCCAGCGCACGCTGAGAATGGCTCGAACGAGCCTTAGGTTGGCAGGCTTAAGCGCTATAAATCATAGGCTTAAGCGCAGTATTGAATGTTGGCTAGAGCAGAGGTTTCTTGCCGTAGTGGCGCGCCATGCTGCAGACCAGCGGCGCTTTTAGCCGGCTTATTGAGCCAATGCTGTGCATGGCCAAGCCGCTGCCAAGCGCTTTTGCTTCGCCTTGGTGCTGGGCGAGCCCAGGTGGTAATCGCGCGTCATAGCCTTAGCGGGACAGCGATTTGCCCTGAGCTTCCTCAACAAACTCCTTGAGCCAGCGCAGCACCTCCACCGCCTCCCAGCGCGAGGGGTCGAACATGGCATAGGCCAATCCCTGATAACCGACCACATCCAGCTGACGGTGATAGCCGGCGCGCTGCAGCAAAGCTTCGATCTCGGCAAAACAGGTGTTGAAGTGCACCCGGGAAAACGGCGTTTTGCCCTCAGTGACGATGCCTTCAAGCTGCAATTCATTGACGGTGGGCCGGACTTTTTCCAAGGGCATGCGGTTTACGCTGTGTTTCAGCTGCAGTACGTCGAGCATCTGGGTACTCCTGTTAACGCCTTGTATGGACCCGATCTGCCGGGCGGCATGGTTGGCTGGATGGCATGACCAAGGGTAATCGAAAAATACTGTACAAATAAACAGTATTCGATAATAGTAAGCCCAAGGCCCTAACCGGCACCTACTCGATCACTCGCGCCATCTGCCCGCAAAGCCAATGGCCACAGGCACTGCAGAGGAGTCACTAACAATGCAACAGATGCTGATGACAATTGTGCTGTTGGGTCTTTTGGCCGGTTGTGCCCAACCGCAGCTTGATCAACCGAGGGCCAACGGCACCTACCTGGTGATTGAGAATGGCAAGGCCTGGGCCGTGCTGGTATCCGATGGCAAACGCGTGGAAGAGCAGGGCACGGTGGTGGATGTAATCAGGCTGCCGAGCGCGGACTCTGCCGTGGCGGCCAGTTATGTGATCGAAACGGCCAATTGCGGCCGTGTACAGTGGCTGAGCGAACGCTCGGATGCGGCGGATGGCATGACCAACCTGATGTCGCTGCACAGCAACAATCAACTGGGGCAGAGCGGCTGTGTGATTACCAGTGGTCTGAGCAAGGTTTGGACAGTGCTGGATTACTCCGGCTGAAACCAAAGAGGGCACCCTAAGATGCCCTCTGTTTGCTTACTCGTCGGCCTTGGCCTTCTTGCCGGGTAACAGGCCATCGGCGCGGAACATCGTTTTGATCCCGCGAATCGCCTGGCGGGTGCGGTCCTGGTTTTCGATCAGCGCGAAGCGCACATGGTCATCGCCGTAATCGCCAAAGCCAATGCCTGGCGAGACGCAGACCTTGGCTTCCAGCAGCAGCTTTTTGGCGAATTCCAGCGAGCCGAGTTGGGCGTACTGCTCGGGAATCTTCGCCCAGACATACATCGAGGCTTTCGGGTTCTCGACCATCCAGCCCAGCTCGTGCAGGCCTTTGACCAGCAGGTTGCGGCGCTGGCGGTATTGCTCAGCGATATCGCGCACGCATTGCTGATCACCTTCCAGCGCGGCAATCGCCGCCACCTGCAGCGGGGTGAAGGTGCCGTAGTCGTGGTAGCTCTTGATTCGCGCCAGGGCGCTGACCAGCTCTTTGTTGCCGACCATAAAGCCGATGCGCCAGCCAGCCATGTTGTAGCTCTTGGACAGGGTGAAGAACTCCACGGCAATGTCCTTGGCGCCCGGCACCTGCATGATCGACGGGGCTTTCCAGCCGTCGTAGACGATATCGGCGTAGGCCAGATCGTGAATCACCAGCACGTCATATTGCTTGGCCAGGGCCACCACGCGCTCGAAGAAGTCCAGCTCCACGCACTGCGCGGTGGGGTTGGAGGGGAAGCCGAGGATCATCATTTTTGGCTTGGGAATCGATTCGCGAATCGCCCGCTCCAGCTCGGCGAAGAAGTCCACGCCGGGAACCAGCGGCACCGAGCGCACCTGGGCGCCAGCGATTACCGCACCGTAGATATGAATCGGGTAGCTGGGGTTGGGCACCAGTACGGTGTCGCCATGGTCCAGGGTAGCCAGCATCAGGTGCGCCAGACCTTCCTTGGAGCCGATGGTGACGATGGCTTCGCTTTCCGGGTCGATCTCGACCTCGTAGCGGTCCTTGTACCAGCGCGAAATGGCCCGGCGCAGGCGCGGAATGCCGCGTGAGGTGGAGTAGCCGTGGGTGTCTTCACGCTGGGCGACCTGCACCAGCTTTTCGACGATATGCGGCGGCGTGGGGCCATCCGGGTTGCCCATGCTGAAGTCGATGATGTCTTCGCCACGGCGACGCGCGGCCATCTTCAGTTCGGCAGTGATATTGAAAACGTAGGGGGGGAGTCGATCGATGCGCGCAAAGCGGCGCGAAGCTTGGTCAGCCATGCTTTCCTCGGATACGTAAGCGCCCGGAACCGTCCGAGCGACGTTGGCCAGTGCGCTGGCCAGGCGGCGAAGATAAGCGGGGCGCAGTGGTACTGTCTAGAGCAGTTACCGTGAAACTCGGCAGTACAGCTGTAGGCTGGTAGGTCGTAGCCCGGATGCAATCCGGGGATCGCAATCCCCGGATTGCATCCGGGCTACAAGAGCGGCGGTCAGCCGCCGAGCATGTCGTGCATGGCGATAATCTGTTCGGCCACCTGCGCGAGTTTCTGCTGGCGGCTCATGGCCTGACGGCGCATCAGGGTGTAGGCCTGTTCCTCGTCACAGCTTTTCATCTTCATCAGCAGGCCCTTGGCCAGCTCGATGCGCTTGCGTTCGGCCAACTGGGCGTCACGTGCCTGCAGCTGCGCGCGCAGGGCCTGGTCGCTTTCGAAACGGGCCATGGCCACGTCGAGAATCGGCTGCAAGCGCTGGGCGTGGATGCCTTCGACGATATAAGCGCTGACCCCGCTCTGAATCGCCTGGCGCATCACGCCGGGATCGTGCTCGTCGGTGAACATGACAATCGGCCGCGGTTGATCGCGGCTGACTAGCACCACCTGTTCCATCACGTCGCGGCTGGGCGATTCGGTGTCGATCAGAATCACGTCAGGGCGTACCGCCTCGACCCGTTCCGGCAGGTCGATGGTCAATCCGGATTCATCGATTACCTCGAAGCCGGCCTCGATCAGAGCCGTTTTCAGGCGGCCGACCTTTTTGGCAGTGTCGTTGATCAGCAGGATGCGCAGCATGTTAACGGCTCTCCTGTTGGGCGCTGAGTGGGGCATCGGCCAGGGCGTGCAGGGCAAAGCTGCGTGCGTAGCCGGCCGGGTCGCTGCCGTCCCAGACCTGGCCGTCGAGCAGCTGGTTGCTGCGCATCGCGCTGGGTACGGCGATGCCGAGCGCCTCGGCAGCCTGACGGTAGAGGTCGAGCTGCTGCACCTGTCGGGCGATGGCCAGGTAGTCAGGATCTTCGCGCAGCAGACCCCAGCGGCGGAACTGGGTCATAAACCACATGCCGTCGGACAGGTAGGGCTGGTTGACCGCGCCGCCTGCGTGGAAACGCAGCGGATGGGCGTCCTGCCAGGCGTGGCCGAGGCCGTCCTGGTACTGGCCGAGAAAGCGCGGCTGGATCGCCGACAGTGGCGCATCGACATACTCGCTGCCGCTGAGCAGTTGCGCCGTGCTGCGCTGGTTTTCCTCGCTCTCATCGATAAACCGGCTGGCTTCCAGTACCGCCATGATCAGGGCGCGAGCGCTGTTGGGGTGTTGTTCGGCAAATTCGCGGGTGCAGCCTAGGACTTTCTCCGGGTGATCGGGCCAGATCGCTTGGCTGGTGGTCAGGGTGCAGCCCATCTGCTCATCCACCGCCTGGGCGCTCCAGGGTTCGCCGACGCAGAAGCCATCGATACGCCGGGCCTTGAGGTGGGCGAGCATCTGCGGTGGCGGCACGACGACGCTGTCGACATCAGTCAGCGGGTGAATGCCTTGGCTGGCCAGCCAGTAATTCAGCCACATGGCGTGGGTGCCGGTGGGGAAGGTCTGGGCGAAGGTCAGTTTTGCGCCAGGCTGGTGCGCGCGTTGCGCCAATGCGCTGCCAGTGCTCACACCGGCGGCTTGCAAGGCGGGCGACAGGTTGATGCTTTGGCCGTTCTGATTCAGGCCCATCAGCACCGCCATATCGGTGGCTGGCGCACCGCCGAGGCCGAGCTGCACACCATAGATCAGCCCGTAAAGACTATGGGCTGCGTCCAGCTCGCCGCTTAGCAGCTTGTCGCGCAAGGTGGCCCAGGAGGCTTGGCGCTGCAGGTTAAGGGTCAGCCCATGCTTCTCGGCGAAGCCCTGGGTGGCGGCCACGATGACCGATGCGGCGTCTGTGAGGGCCATAAAGCCGATATTCAGTACCGGTTTTTCCGGTGTATCGCTGCGGCTGATGTCGTGCTCATTCATGGTGCGTTTCCTGTGCCCACACAAAAAGGTGCCGTACCAAACGCCGACTTCAGTCTGCGATCAGAATGACACCATTGTCTATTCAAGCCGTTTCCGCCGTTGGAAAGGCCTTATGCCTTAATACATAGCAAGGCGTATGCCAGTGCACGGCGCGGGCTGCAGACAGAACAAACCCCGCAGTAGCGGGGTTTGGTTTGGATCTGGCAGCGCTGGCTTAGCGTTCCAGCATCTGCTTGACCGAGCTTTGCGGGATCTGCTGCTTGCGGCCTTCGTTGTCAGTGAATTCGATCATGCCGGTGTCCTCGTCCAGCTGCGGTTTACCATCGCTGGTGAGCATCTGGCCGTCGGTGGTGCTGATGATGTACTCGCTGCTGCAGCCGGCCAGGCTGAACACGCAGAGTGCGGCGATAATCCAGTGCTTCATGAGTCTCTCCTGATGGTCCATGGTGCGTTGTTGCACCCCCATGTCTGAAGGTAGCTGTTGGGTTTTGTCTGGCAAGCCAGGTAGAAAGAAAAAGCCCCGCACTAGGCGGGGCTTTCTTGTTGCGGGTAACGCTTAGACCTGAACAGCAGGGATCTGGGCGTTTGCAGCAGCTTCACGGAACTCGGCGATCTGGTCGAAGCTCAGGTAGCGGTAAACGTCCGCAGCCATGGTGTCGATTTTCTTCGCGTAGTCCATGTACTCCTCAACAGTCGGCAGCTTACCGGTGATGGCCGCAACAGCCGCCAGCTCGGCCGAAGCCAGGTAGACGTTGGCGCCATCGCCCAGACGGTTGGGGAAGTTACGGGTGGAAGTCGAAACCACGGTGGAGTTCGCCTCAACGCGTGCCTGGTTACCCATGCACAGCGAGCAGCCCGGCATTTCCATGCGCGCGCCGGCTTTGCCGTAGATGCCGTAGTAGCCTTCTTCGGTCAGCTGATGCTGGTCCATCTTGGTCGGCGGCGACAGCCACAGACGAGTCGGCAGGGTGCCTTCGACTTTTTCCAGCAACTTACCGGCAGCGCGGAAGTGACCGATGTTGGTCATGCACGAACCGATAAACACTTCGTCGATCTTCTCGCCCTGAACGCTGGACAGCAGACGGGCATCGTCCGGGTCGTTCGGTGCGCAGAGAACCGGCTCGTTGATGTCGGCCAGGTCGATTTCGATGATTTCGGCGTACTCGGCATCCTTGTCGGCTTCCATCAGCTTAGGATCGGCCAACCAGGCTTCCATCGCTTGAGCGCGACGTTCCATGGTGCGCGCATCGCCGTAGCCTTCGCTGATCATCCAGCGCAGCAGGGTGATGTTCGAACGCAGGTACTCGGCAATCGCCTTTTCCGGCAGCTTGATGGTGCAACCGGCAGCGGAACGCTCGGCAGAGGCGTCGGACAGCTCGAAAGCCTGCTCAACGGTCAGCTCGTCCAGGCCTTCGATCTCGAGGATGCGGCCAGAGAAGATGTTCTTCTTGCCCTTCTTCTCGACGGTCAGCAGGCCTTTCTGGATGGCCACGTAAGGGATGGCATGCACCAGGTCACGCAGGGTGATGCCCGGTTGCAGTTTGCCCTTGAAGCGCACCAGTACCGACTCAGGCATGTCCAGCGGCATGACGCCAGTGGCAGCGGCGAAGGCAACCAGACCGGAACCTGCTGGGAAGGAGATGCCGATCGGGAAGCGGGTGTGCGAGTCACCACCGGTGCCGACGGTATCCGGCAGCAGCATGCGGTTCAGCCAGCTGTGAATGATGCCGTCGCCAGGACGCAGGGACACGCCGCCACGGGTGCGGATGAAATCCGGCAGGGTGTGGTGGGTGGTGACGTCGATTGGCTTCGGATAGGCTGCGGTGTGGCAGAACGACTGCATCACCAGGTCAGCGGAGAAGCCCAGGCAAGCCAGGTCTTTCAGCTCGTCGCGGGTCATCGGGCCAGTGGTGTCCTGGGAGCCGACGGTGGTCATCTTCGGTTCGCAGTAGGTGCCAGGGCGTACGCCTTTGCCTTCCGGCAGACCGCAGGCCTTGCCGACCATCTTCTGCGCCAGAGTGAAACCCTTGGTGCTGGCAGCAGGTGGCTCAGGCAGCTTGAACAGGTCGGTTGGGCCCAGGCCCAGTTCGGCGCGCGCTTTCTCGGTCAGACCGCGACCGATGATCAGCGGGATACGGCCGCCAGCGCGGACTTCGTCGAGCAGTACTGGGGTCTTCATTTCGAAGGTGGTCAGTACTTCGTCGGTACCATGCTTGCAGACTTTGCCAGCATGCGGGTACAGGTCGATCACATCGCCCATGTGCATGTTGGAAACGTCGAATTCGATTGGCAAAGCGCCGGCATCTTCCATGGTGTTGTAGAAGATCGGAGCAATCTTGCTGCCGAAGCAGAAACCCCCAGCGCGCTTGTTCGGCACGTTAGGGATGTCGTCGCCGAAGAACCACAGCACCGAGTTGGTAGCGGATTTACGCGAGGAGCCGGTACCGACTACGTCACCGACGTAGGCAATCGGGAAACCTTGGCCGCGCATGGCTTCGATCTGCTTCATCGGGCCGGTTACGCCTTGCTCGTCCGGCACGATGCCGTCGCGGGCCATTTTCAGCATGGCCAGGGCGTGCAGCGGGATGTCCGGGCGCGACCAGGCGTCTGGCGCCGGGGACAGGTCGTCGGTGTTGGTTTCGCCGGTGACCTTGAATACGCGCAGGCTGATCTTGTCGGCCAGAGTTGGGCGGTTCTTGAACCACTCGCCGTCAGCCCAAGATTGCAGTACGGCTTTGGCGTGAACGTTACCGTTCTTGGCTTTCTCTGCAACGTCGTGGAAGGCGTCGAACATCAGCAGGGTGTGCTTCAGTTGCTCGGCAGTCACGGCCGCCAGTTCGCTGTCGTCGAGCAGCTCTACCAGAGTGGCGATGTTGTAACCGCCCTGCATGGTACCGAGCAGTTCAACAGCGTGTTGCTTGCTGATCAGAGGGGAAGTGACTTCGCCTTTGGCAAGGGCAGAGAGGAAACCGGCCTTAACGTAGGCGGCTTCGTCGACGCCTGGCGGCACGCGGTTGGTGATCAGGTCGAGAAGAACAGCTTCTTCGCCGGCTGGCGGGTTTTTCAGCAGCTCGATCAGGCCTGCGGTTTGTTCGGCGTTCAGCGGCTGGGGCACGATACCCTGAGCGGCACGCTCTGCTACATGTTTGCGATAGGCTTCAAGCACAGTTATTACCCTCATCAGTGGTCCCAAAGGGTTGTCCGGGACGCGATCCAGAAAACAACAAACCAGGCGCTTCGTGGCGTTATGGGCCGCTCAGCCGAGGTTGCGCTGTTTTCTTGCAGAAGCTGTTTTCAAAGTTTTACGCCGGCAGGACGGGCTTGATGAGGGCTGGTGCAGACACTTGAAGGGTGGCTCAAGGGTCGGCACCAACATCGAACCTGCAGGATTGACTGTGCTCGTGACGCTTTGAAAACAGCTTCCAACGGACGTTGCTGCCTCTAAAAGGCCGGCTGATTCTACTGGAAAGCTTTGAATAAGTTAAGCCAAAGGCCCCGCTTATATAGGGGTGATCTGCCTTAGACAAAGGGCTAAGATGCCAGCCTGTCCGCCAGTGTCCATGCCTTTTGCTATGTCCAACCAACGCATCAAAACCCCTTGTGTCGGCCTGTGCTCCACTGTTTACGGCGATTTGGTCTGCCGTGGCTGCAAGCGCTTTCACCATGAGGTGATCAACTGGAACGGCTACAACGACGAGGAAAAACACGCCGTTTGGCTGCGTTTGGAAGTCTTATTGGTGCAGGTGATGGCGGCCAAGCTGGAAGTTTTCGATGCCGATCGCCTGCGTATGCAGCTGGAACAGCGCAAGATCCGCTTTGTGCCGCAGCAATCACCGTATTGCTGGGCCTATCAGTTGATTGCCCGGGGGGCGCGTGTAATCAGTCAACTGGAGGCCTATGGGATGGTACTGCTCCCTGAGTTTCGTGGCTGGGGCCTGCCAGAGTTACGTGATGCGATTGATCGAGAATTCTTTCTGCTGTCTGAAGCGCACTACGAACGTTACATCGCGCCACGCTTTCTGCTCGAAGGGCTTGAGCTAAGGGTCTGAAACCTGTGGTATGTGAAAAAGCCGCCTGTTCAGGCGGCTTTTTTGTTGGACAGGGGAAATGTTAGCGCTGGGCGACCAGCTCTTCCAAGTGGGCGATGATGTCATCCGGCTTGAGCACCAGGATGTCGCTTTCCAGTGAGTCGAGAATCACCTCGGCGGTGTTGCCGATCAGTGCGCCGGAAATACCGGTACGCGCCACAGTGCCAATCACCGTCACACCTGCGTTGAGTCGATGCGCGGTCTGCGGGATCAAGACATCGGCTGGGCCTTCGGCGATATGCAAGCGCTCATCGCTGATTTCGTACTCGGCTTGAAACGCCTTACATTGCTCGCGGTAGCGCGCTTCGATGGTTTCCTTAAGCTGGAAAGTCGGGTCGGCCGCCGAGAGCATCGGTGCCGGATGAGCGCTGATTACGTGCAGCTCAGCCTTGGCCAGGGCGGCAATATCAAAGCCATGGCTGACGATGCTGGTGTGCAGGGTGCGGTGTTCGCCATCGGCATTGCCGACATCGACCGCAGCCAGGATGACGCTACCAGCCCAGGATTTTTCGGTTTTCACCATCAATACTGGCGCCGGGCAGTAGCGCAGTAGTTTCCAGTCATCGGGGGTGAGCAGGGCTTTTTTCAGTGGGTTGTCGGGGAAGTGCTGCTTGACCACCAAGCCGCAGCCTTCGGCCTGTTGCACGTTGATGATGGTCTGGTGCTTATTTTCATCCCATGCTTGCTGGCTGGAGGTGCTGAACCCTTCGCTGTTGAGCAAGCCGGTAAGATCGCGCAGGTAGCCGGTGTGATCACTTTTCTTGTCGCACACCAGCAGATGCAGGTGAGATTGAGTGACGCCGGCAATCAGTTTGGCGCGTTTCAGTGCCAGGTCTTCCGTGTGATTGGGCTCCATCACCACCAGAATGCTGCGAATAGCTTGCATGATCATCTCCATGTGCAGTCAGTTGTACTGTTTATCACTATAGATCGCGGCCACTGGCTTGATGCTTGACTGGTGTCAATCGAGTGGCTGTTCGCGCGCTCATTCGTATAATGGCCGCGCTCTAGCCTTATCACTCCCGCCTGCCTGGTTTTGTGAATTTATGTATCTGTTAGCCGCAACCGATGATCTGCTGCGTTGTTTTGCCCCTTATTTGTTGGCATGTCGCCGTCTGGTTACGGAGACGCTGCGATGAACCTGCCGGAAATTCATGAGTTTCTCGGCTGCCGAACGCCAGATGCCTGGATCACTGCCGCCTTGGCTGATCAGCAGACCCTGCTGATCGACCACAAGAACTGCGAATTTAAGGCCGCCAGCACAGCCCTCAGCCTGATGGCCAAGTACAGCACCTATGTTGACCTGCTCAACGCCATGTCGCGTCTGGCCCGTGAGGAGCTGGTGCATCACGAGCAGGTGCTGCGCATCATGAAGCGCCGCAAGATCGGCCTGCGCCCGGTGTCAGCAGCGCGCTACGCCTCAGGCTTGCGTAAGGTGGTGCGCACCCATGAACCGCACAAGCTGGTGGATACCCTGGTGGTCGGCGCCTTTATCGAAGCGCGCAGCTGTGAGCGTTTCGAGGCCCTGGTGCCGCATCTGGATGAAGAGCTAGGCAAGTTCTACTTCGGTTTGTTGAAAAGTGAAGCGCGGCATTTCCAGAATTACCTGAAGCTGGCGTATCAGTACGGCGATGCGCGTGATGTGGGCCAGGCCATTGAGCGGGTGAGGGTGGCCGAGCGCGAGCTGATCGAGTCGCCGGATACTGAGTTTCGCTTCCACAGCGGTGTGCCGCCGCTCTAAAGCAAAAAGCGCCCAGTAGGGCGCTTTTTTGTAGGTGGGTATGTAGTGCTTACTGCTGCACTTTCAGGTCCAGCGACAAGTCGCGTGCGGCCTTAGTGGCCAGAACACCCATCAGCTGGCTGATTTCATCCTGGCGGCTGCTGGCGCCTTCGCTACCGCCACCCATCATCACGCTCGGCACTGGTGCTTGAGCCGCTGCTTCGGCCCAGACCTTGTTGATCGCGATCAGCGCATCCAGCTTGGGTTGTAACGCACCGTCCGCCTTGATGACCGCTTCACGGGCATAAGCCTCGGCATCGGCGGTGATCTTCGTCGCATCGGCGGTGATCGCGGCCTTGTCGCGTAGCAGCTCGGCGGTCTGCTTCTCGATCTCGGCGCGGCCTTTCTCGCGTTCGGCGTTGATACGCGCCAGTTGTTTCTCGGTTTCCGCCTGGGTAGTGCGCTCGATCTGGTCGCGCAGGGTTTCCTGGCGACGTGCTTCCACTTCCTTCTCACCTCGGGCGGTCACCAGCAGCTTCTCTTCCTCTTCCTTCAAGCGGTTCTGCCGCGCCACAGCCAGCTCGGCCAGTGCCTGCTGAACCTTGACCATGCGCTGCTTGTACTGCGGGTTGGGGTCGACGTTGGTGATGCGCGCCTCGACCACTTCCACGCCGTATTTGCGGAACTGCTGCTGCTTGCGTACCGGAATGCCCTTATTGTCCATGACCTTTTCGGTGACGAACTGGCTGACGTTGTTGTCGCCGAACACACCTTGTTCAGTGCCGGCCTGCAGGATTGCGGTTTGCGTGGGCTGGTGGCCGCGTGGGCCGCGAATTTCCTTGCGCTTGATCAGGTACAGGCCGTCATTCAGCTGGTTTTCGAACTCGGCGGCAAACTCGCTGCGCGCACCGGCATAGAAATCGTCGGCACTCATCAGTGAGGCGGTGGCTTGCAGGGTTTCCTTGATGGCAGGAACCAGCGCAGTTTTGATGAAGTTCTCCGGGTTGCGGTATTCCTGAGCGATTTTCAGGAACTGCTCGCCTGCAGGTAGGCGGAAACGCGCGGAGGACTCGACCTTGGCATCGACGTTGCCGAGAAACACGATGGGGAAGGCTTCGATGGTTGCGCCGAGCGAATCGTTGTCGCTGCTGTCGTCGATGGCCAGGGCTTCGGTGAGCACCGATTGCACGCTCAGGGCCTTTTTCCAGGCGGTGGCGCGGCCGAACCATTTGGTGGCGTAGCCAACGTCGTCGACCACTTTCTCTTCACCGAAGATGGTGCGCACGTGGGTGGCAAAACCGGCTTCGTTATAGAAGAACACACTGTTGAAGGTGACGAAACTCACCGCCACCAGTGCGGCGGGGGCGATGGCGTATTTAAAGATATGTTCCTTGCTGAGCAGCATGATCGGTCCCTGATGGCGTTTTGAGGTCGCTGATGCTGATGATCGGCGAATCGTCCGTCAAGTGGGGGCGATCAGCGCTTTGTGCGCGCCGTCAAAGTTTCATGCAGGATCAAGATCGAAGGCACTTTGCTGCAAGCCTTGGCTGTCGATCTGCAGTGCCCAGCCCTGCTTATCCCAGTCGCCCAGCACAATTCGTTGCGCCGCGTGGCCGTTAACCTGCAGTTGATGAGTGGCGGGGCGATGGGTGTGGCCATGAATCAGCGTGCGTACGCCGTGCTCGGCCATGATGCGCGGCGCTTCTTCCGGGGTGACGTCGACAATCTCGCTGGCTTTCATCCGCGTTTGCGTGCGGCTTTCATTGCGCAGCTTGCGCGCCAGTTTTTGTCGGGTGCTGAGCGGCAGGTTGCGCAGGATAAACAGCGAAATCGGGTTGCGCAGCCAGCGGCGCAGCTTCATATAGCCGATGTCCTGAGTGCACAGACTGTCGCCGTGCATCAGCAACACGGGTTCGCCATTCAGTTCGATCACGCTGGGATCGGGCAGCAGGGTGCAGCCGGCTTCACGGCAGAAGGCCTTGCCGAGCAGAAAATCGCGATTGCCATGCATCAGATAGATGCGTGTACCGCGCTCGCTGAGTTGGCGCAGGGCTTGGGCAATCGAACGTTGAAAGGGGGTGATGGCATCGTCGCCGATCCACACTTCAAAGAAGTCGCCGAGGATATACAGCGCCTCAGCCTGGGTCGCGCGCGTCTGGAGGAAATGCAGGAACGCCCGGCTGATGTCCGGGCGCTCCTGTTCAAGATGCAGGTCGGAGATCAGTAAGATCACTCAACGATCTCGGCACGCTCGATGATCACGTCCTCAACCGGTACATCCTGGTGGCCGGATTTGCTGGTGGTGGCAACGGCCTTGATGGCGTTGACCACGTCCATGCCTTCGACCACTTCACCGAACACCGCATAGCCCCAGCCTTGTACGGTTGGTGCGCTGTGGTTAAGGAAGCTGTTGTCACCCACGTTGATAAAGAACTGCGCGGAGGCCGAATGCGGCTCCATGGTACGGGCCATGGCCACGGTGCCGATCTTGTTGGCGACGCCGTTGTTGGCTTCGTTCTTGATCGGGGCGCGGGTGGTTTTCTGCTTCATGCCCGGCTCAAAACCGCCGCCCTGGATCATGAAGTTGCTGATCACGCGGTGGAAAACGGTGTTGTCGTAATGACCTTCTTTGACGTACTGCTTGAAGTTGGCCACGGTTTCCGGGGCTTTGTCTTCGAACAAGTTGAGGGTGATAACGCCGTGGTTGGTGTGCAGCTTGATCATGTAGGTAATCGCTCTGTCGATAAATCCGTGAGCCGCTGAATTTCCAGCAAAGGGCGTTGCAGCGGTTCTTGGGCCTGTCAGGGGGTTGACAGCTTCGGCTATGATAAGCGCTTTGTATAAGTCGGCCTACCCTGAGAGCCTGTTGACGCGTTGCCTGGTGCACGCGAACCGGTTCTGAGCCGCGCCTCGCACTCGCTAAGGACCCCATGAGCAAGCCAGAAACTGTCGCCGCCGCCAACTTTCTTCGTCCTATCGTCCAGGCTGACCTGGATGCTGGCAAACACGCGAAGATTATTACCCGCTTTCCGCCGGAGCCCAATGGCTACCTGCACATCGGTCACGCCAAGTCGATTTGCCTGAACTTCGGCCTGGCCAAGGAGTTTGGTGGCGAGTGCAACCTGCGCTTTGATGACACCAACCCGGCCAAGGAAGACCAGGAATACATCGACGCGATCAAGAGCGACGTGCAGTGGCTGGGCTTTCAGTGGGCGGGCGAGGAGCGTTATGCCTCCAATTATTTCGACCAGCTGCATGCCTGGGCCATTGAACTGATCAAGGCGGGTAAGGCCTTTGTCTGCGACTTGAATGTCGAAGAAATGCGCGCCTACCGCGGCAACCTCACTGAGCCGGGCAAGAACAGCCCGTTTCGTGAGCGCAGCGTCGAGGAAAACCTCGATCTGTTCGCCCGCATGAAAGCTGGTGAATTCGCCGATGGCGCCCGTTCGCTGCGCGCGAAAATCGATATGGCCTCGCCGAACATCAACCTGCGCGACCCGATTCTGTACCGCATTCGCCACGCTCATCACCACCAGACGGGCGACAAGTGGTGCATCTACCCGAGCTATGACTTCACCCACGGTCAGTCGGACGCCATTGAAGGCATCACCCACTCGATCTGCACCCTGGAGTTTGAAGACCACCGCCCGCTGTACGAGTGGTTTCTCGCGCAACTGCCGGTGCCGGCGCAGCCGCGTCAGTACGAGTTCGCCCGGCTGAACCTCAACTACACCATCACCAGCAAGCGCAAGCTCAAGCAGTTGGTCGACGAAAACCACGTCAATGGTTGGGACGACCCGCGCATGTCGACCCTGTCCGGCTTCCGCCGCCGTGGTTATACCCCGGCTTCGATTCGCACTTTCTGCGACATGATCGGCGTCAACCGCGCCGGCGGCGTGGTCGATGTGGGCATGCTCGAGTTCGCCATCCGTGATGACCTGGATGCCAACGCAGGCCGCGCCATGTGCGTGCTCAAGCCGCTGAAAGTGGTGATCACCAATTATCCGGAAGGCAAGGTCGAGAATCTGGAACTGCCGCGCCATCCCAAGCAGGATATGGGCGTTCGTGTATTGCCGTTCAGCCGCGAGATCTATATCGACGCCGGTGACTTTGAAGAAACCCCGCCAGACGGCTTCAAGCGTCTGGTTCCCGGTGGCGAAGCGCGTCTGCGTGGCAGCTATGTGATTCGTGCTGACGAAGCGATCAAGGATGCCGACGGCACTATCGTCGAACTGCGCTGCAGCTACGACGAAAACACCCTGGGCAAGAACCCTGAAGGCCGTAAGGTCAAGGGCGTGATTCACTGGGTGCCGGCGGCTGAAAGCGTTGAGTGCGAAGTGCGCCTGTACGACCGCCTGTTCCGCTCCGCCAACCCGGAGAAGGACGAAGAGGGCGGCAGCTTCCTCGACAATATCAACCCGGATTCGTTGTTGGTGCTCAAGGGCTGTCGCGCCGAGCCATCGTTGGCTGAGGCTGCGCCGGAAGAGCGCTTCCAGTTCGAGCGCGAAGGCTATTTCTGCGCCGATATCAAGGACAGCAAACCGGGTGCGCCGGTATTCAACCGTACCGTAACGCTGCGCGATTCCTGGGCCTAAGGCCCCGTCGCTCTGATTAGAACCGGGCCAGTGCGCTGGCCCTTGGTTTTCCAAGGAACTCCGATGCTCTCGATCTACAACACGCTGACCAAAAGCAAAGACGTCTTCAAACCGCTGGTGGGTAACCAGGTGCGCATGTATGTGTGCGGCATGACGGTTTACGACTTCTGTCATATCGGTCACGCGCGGGTGATGGTGGCGTTTGATGTGGTGACTCGCTGGCTGCGCCATCGCGGCTATGACGTGACCTACGTGCGTAATATCACCGACATCGACGACAAGATCATCAAACGTGCCAATGACAACGGTGAGCCGTTTGAAGCGCTGGTCGAGCGCATGATCGCGGCCATGCATGAGGACGAAGCACGCCTGAATGTGCTGCGTCCGGATCAGGAACCGCGTGCCACCAGCCATATCGCCGGCATGCACCAGATGATCCAGACCTTGATCGACAAGGGTTTTGCCTACGCGCCCGGCAATGGTGACGTGTATTACCGGGTCGGCAAGTTCGTCGGTTACGGCAAGCTGTCGCGCAAGAAGATCGAAGACCTGAAGATCGGCGCGCGCATCGAAGTTGATGAAGCCAAGCAGGACCCGCTGGATTTCGTGCTGTGGAAGGGCGTCAAGCCGGGCGAACCGAGCTGGGAGTCGCCATGGGGCGCCGGTCGTCCGGGCTGGCATATCGAGTGCTCGGTAATGTCGACTTGCTGCTTGGGCGAGACCTTCGACATTCATGGCGGCGGCCCTGATCTGGTGTTCCCGCACCACGAAAACGAGATTGCACAGAGTGAGGCGGCCACCGGCAAGCTCTACGCCAACGCCTGGATGCACGCCGGCGCGGTGCGCGTGGACGGCGAGAAGATGTCCAAGTCCCTGGGCAACTTCTTCACCATTCGTGAGGTGCTGGAAAAATATCACCCGGAAGTGGTGCGCTACCTGCTGGTGTCCAGCCACTACCGCAGTGCAATCAACTACTCCGAAGACAGCCTGCGCGAAGCCAAGGGCGCTCTTGAGCGCTTCTATAACGCGCTCAAGGGCCTGCCTGATGCTGCACCGGCTGGCGGTGATGCCTTTTTCGAGCGCTTTGCGGCGGCCATGGACGATGACTTCAACTCGCCAGAAGCCTGCGCCGTGCTGTTCGAAATGGCCCGTGAGATCAATCGTCTGCGTGAAACCGATCTGCAGGCCGCTGCTGGCTTAGCCGCGCGCTTGAAGGAATTGGCTGGGGTGCTGGGTGTGTTGCAGCTGGAGCCTGAAGCATTCCTGCAGGCCGGTGCTGCCGGTAAGGTCGATGCTGCCGAGGTGGAGGCATTGATTGCTGCACGCCTGCAGGCCCGTGCCGAGAAGAATTGGGGCGAGTCAGACCGTATCCGCGACCAGATCACCGCCATGGGCGTGGTACTGGAAGACGGTAAGGGCGCTACTACCTGGCGCCTGGCGGACTAGATTGATTGCTGTATAAAAAGGCCGCTTTCGAGCGGCCTTTTTTATTGCGTACGGTTTGCTAGTTCCACAGCCAGTTCCACAGGCCCGGCAGCCGAGCGTACTGCTGTGGGTCGCCGAGGGCGCGTCTTAATGCAGCACGTTGCAGGGCATCACGTTGGCCATAGAACGGCTGTTTATCGGTAGCCAGGCCCACATCTGCGGCCACATCCAGAAGAATTTGCAGGTATTCCTGCATATGCCGTGCGGTGTAGGGGTTGAGGTCGTGGAAGGTCACGACTACGGGTATCACCCCATCGATTGCCGGCAAGGCACCGACGCTGATCTGCTGTGCGGCCCGCGCCAGCTGGTCACGCAGGTTACTGCG
>TARA_R110002072_G_scaffold89232_6_pt1 | contig 65614 bp, 58 predicted proteins | sample TARA_R110002072 | Tara Oceans TARA_R110002072 (sample SAMEA4397118) | marine metagenome | biome: Polar Biome; feature: [SRF] surface water layer (ENVO:00010504); material: water (ENVO:00002006), including particulate matter (ENVO:01000060) such as... | depth 5 m | reverse complement strand
TTGCCTGGAAGTGACGCCAGCAGCACTGCCTAAAGATAAACGATTATTGCATTCACAATTTAAAGCTAAATTTTTAAACCTGCTTTTCAATCTGATGATGAAAACTGATGATGAAAACTGAGTTTAGAGCCAAGTACCTAACAATGGAAAAAAGGCATGTCTGACGAGTTTTATGTGGTTGCCGCCAAAAGCGAATTGTCCGAAGGCGGACAACTGTATGTTGAACTGAACGGCGAAGAAATTCTTCTCTGCCAGCACAAAAATGAGTATTACGCTGTTGCTTATTTTTGCAGCCATGCTGAGTTCAGCCTGGAAGGCGGTTTTCTCCGGGACGGTTGTATCACCTGCCCTTATCACGGCGCAGAATTTGCCTTAGCGGACGGCAGTGTTCAGGCGCCCCCAGCCTTCGAGCCAATCAAGACATACCCTATTAAAATAGTCGACGACACAATCGCAATTAGTCCTAACGCCAAATGAACAACGCCCTGGACGCCGCTGCAGAACTACTCACCATCCTTGAGCTCGAAACCATCGATGTAAACCTCTACCGGGGTCAAAACGATTCACTACACAGGCAAAGACTGTTCGGCGGCCAGGTGCTAGCCCAGGCCATCTCCGCTGCAATCAATACGGTGGACTCCGATCGTCCCTGTCACTCGGCCCACGGTTATTTTCTGCGGCCCGGTAGCCCAGAAGTGCCTGTGCTCTATAGAATTGATCGAATCCGGGACGGCCGCAGCTTTACCACTAGACGTATCGTCGCCCTCCAGAAAGGCGAAGCCATATTCAGCATGGACGCGTCATTTCAGGTGGTCGAGTCAGGCATGGAACATCAAATGCCGATGCAAAATGTTCCCGGCCCTGAAGAACTTGAAGATGACGTTATTATTGCCAAACGAAATGGGGTGACCAATCCCTGGCAGTTACGCGAACGTCCTTTTGAAATTCGTTCAGTAGCCCAGCTCAGTGACGCCAGTAAAAATAGATCTGAAAACCCAGTATGGGTTCGATTTCGGCAGGAGGTGCCGGAAACACAGCGCCACCATCAACAACTACTCGCCTACGCCTCTGATATGGGATTTGTGAGCACCTCGTTCTTACCCCATCAGGAGCAACACAATCGAGACCATATCCAGATGGCGAGCCTTGATCATGCCCTGTGGTTCCATAAAAAAATCTCTGTTTCCGATTGGTTACTGTTCGCTAAAGAAACCAACAACTCTGAAGGGGCGCGGGGCTTTAATCGCGGCGCATTCTATAACCGCGACGGCATTCTCGTAGCATCGGTGATGCAGGAAGGATTAATGCGCGTACGGCAGTCTTGAGCTAAACCAATTTTGGGCGTAATCTAATCCCAGTTCCGTGCGAATGCCGGAACATATAACCACTGGAGGCTAGACCCCAGTGATACCCCAACTAATGGAGGAAATCCCATGAGATATCGATCTCTTTGCTGGCCCATGCGCCACGCTTATGCAGGAAACTGCAACACCCGTAACGAGAAATCCCACTCAACAGAAAGCTTTATGGAATCCCGCTGGCATGGCCGCCGCGGTGCAAGCTTCGGCGTGCGTCGACCGCTCAGGTACTTAGCCCACAACCTTGAACTGGATGAACATCAAGTGCGCCGGATGGCCACGGTGCTCAATCAACTGAAGACTGAGCGAGAACAAGCTGCCCTTGACGAAAAACGCACCGTCGCCGGAATTGCAGCTTTAATGGCCGAAGGCACCCCAACCCTTGAAGAATGCAGGACTGAACTCAAGGGTCGTGCCCGGGCAACGGAACAGCTCAACGAGGAAACCTCGAAGGCTATCGTCGCAATTTGCGAACTGTTGGATGATGATCAACGAGCAGAATTTGTTGACCTGCTACTGACAGGCGAATTTGCTTTCTAGGCAATTTCGCTTTTAGCTTTGCGATAACACAACCTAGACCTCACTTGATTTCAGACAAAGTGAGATTTAATGAGTGTCTCCCGGGGTAATCACCCCGGGATCTCCTTTAAAAACCGCCATTTTTAGGTGAAATCAGCCTCCACAGGGAACGAATGTTAGCTGTTAGGGTCAAAATGTGAACCAGTCCACACTCTATGGCGCGGAATTGTCATTAAATAGCTCTCCCCATATGTGAGCAAAGTGTAAATAAGCGTGGCTACATCTGGGCGGGATATCTAGTTAACCGAAACAAATAGACGATTAACTAGATGGTAGGTTAAACAAATAGGCTAGAAAAATGAAAAATCATCAGCTGGAAATCTATCTTGACTCCTACAACAGCGAGCCCTTTGTCACAAATATGACTGAAGATGGGCCACTCGATAGCAGTGTATGCGACTGGTTGAGGAGCCAAACCGGAAAAACCATCGACATTGAAAAACACCTTAAGATCGAAGATGTTGGCCATCCACGCATGACTCGCGACTTCGAGGCAACGCGCCTTAGGGTCAAATTAGTTTAGAGCTTACCCCGGCGCATCTGATCCCTTTCAATAGATTCAAATAGCGCCTGGAAATTCCCTTCGCCGAAACCCTGATTACCTTTTCTCTGAATTAACTCAAAAAATATGGGCCCAATCTGATTTTCGGTAAATATCTGTAGCAGTATCCCCTCTTCCTGATTTCCATCAATTAATATGCCCCGCTCCTGCAGCCGACTAACATCTTCTTCGTGGCCGCAAACCCGGTCCGCAATGCCATCAAAGTAGGTGTCTGGAGTTTGCTGAAAGCTGACCTGATTATTGCGAATTGCATCAACGGATGCATAAATATCATCGGTTCCCAGGGCGATATGCTGAATCCCTTCCCCCTTGTATTCCTGCAGATATTCCTCGATCTGTGACTTGTCATCGGAGGATTCATTAATGGGGATTCGGATCCTGCCGCAGGGACTTGTCATTGCCCGACTGGTGAGGCCCGTTTGCTGTCCCTCAATATCAAAAAAGCGCACTTCACGGAAATTGAATAAATCCTCGTAGAAGCCCGCCCACTTACTCATCATGCCTCGGTTGACGTTGTGGGTCAGATGATCCACGTAGGTCAGACCCGTTGGAATCACAGCGGGATCAACCTCAACCGCCTCAAAATCGACGTCATAAATGGTGTTGGTGCCGTAACGGTCAACCAGGTAAAGGCGGCTGCCGCCAATGCCTTCAATTGCGGGAATATTGAGCTCCATGGGGCCAACATTGTCCTGAACCGGCGTCGCTCCCATTTCCACCGCCCGCTTAAATGCCGCCCGGGCGTCCTTGACTCGAAATGCAATCGCGCAAATAGAGGGACCATGGGCTGCCGCAAAGCTCTGGGCAAAACTATCAGCCTCTGCATTAATAATAAAATTGATGTCACCCTGGGAGTGACGGGTCACGTCTTTACTGCGGTGCCGGGCGGTAACAGGAAACCCCATTCTCTCAAACAGCACTCTTAGGTGAGCAGGATTAGGAGAGGTGTATTCAATAAACTCGAAGCCGTCGGTGCCCATGGGGTTATCAATCATCAAACTCATCCCTTGTTGTTCAATTTGGTTAACAGAAGACACATTCTACAAAAAGAACTTGAGAGTATTTTGTTAATTTAGACCCCCATATCATCACATTTTGGGTGTTTTATTCACCTAATAGTTGATTAAATAGGAGAATCCTCCAATAAGGCATTACCCCTTGGACAAAACCGACCTTAAGATTCTCGAACACCTGCAAACCAACGCCAAACTCAGCATGGTTGAACTCGGGGACCGCGTAAACCTGACCCAGACTCCCTGCGCCAGACGGGTACAGAATCTAGAGAGCAATGGCGTGATCGAGCAGTACGTTACGCTACTCAATCACAAACAAGTTGGTCTAGCGGTGAACGCATTTGTCGAATTAAGCCTTAAGCGGGAAGATGCCAAGGTAGTCCCGGAATTTGAATCGGGACTTGCTCAGTTTCCAGAAGTCATGGAGTGCTACGCACTTTCCGGCGGGCACGACTATCTCATCCGGGTTGTGGCACCGGATTTAGATGCTTATCACAGCTTTCTCAAGGAAAAACTGCTCACCCTCCGGGGCGTCGAAGGCCTTCAAACCAGCTTTGCTTTGAGCCGATTGATCTATCGAACTGAACTGCCCCTGACCCACCTACCTATCAGTCAATCCTGAGCGGGAGCAGAGTCAGTGGCTTCATCCCGCCGGATGCTTTATTTTACGCCCACGTTAATTTGACTAATATCTCGAGGAGAGAACGATGAGTGTTGAAGGAGTAGAAGGAAAAGTCGCCATTATCACAGGTGCAGGTGGTGGCCTTGGCCGCGAACACGCCCTCTTACTTGCCAGGCATGGCGCAAAAATTGTCGTAAATGACCTGGGCGGTAGTGTTGATGGCGCCGGACAAAGTGATGCGGCGGATGCTGTAGTGGCCGAAATTAAGGCAGCCGGTGGCGCCGCCGTGGCGAATAAGGATTCCGTTTCCGACAAGGAAGGCGCAAAGCGTATTGTGGAAACCGCCGTTGCTGAATTTGGCACCGTCGATATTGTCGTGAACAACGCTGGCATCCTCCGGGATAAGTCCTTCAAGAAGATGACCCTTGAAGAATGGGACCTCGTCGTTAATGTGCATCTAAACGGCAGCGCCTACGTGACCTGGCATGCCTGGCCGATCATGTACGAGAAAAACTATGGCCGGGTTATTTTCACGGCGTCGGTTTCTGGCATTTTAGGCTCCTTTGGACAATCCAACTACGGTGCTGCAAAAATGGGCATGGTGGGCTTGATGAACAACCTGTCCCGGGAAGGTGCATCCCACAATATCCACACTAACTGCCTGTCTCCCGGTGCGGCGACCCGAATGACAGCCAGTGTACCGGGTAGCGAAATCGACCCTGACAAGCCCGATCCCCGCAATCACCCCTCATTGGTTAGCCCTGTAATTCTCTATCTAGCCTCCAAGGACGCACCAAATGGGCGCATTATCCAGGCGGCGCGGGGTAAATTTGCCAGCGACATGGTTTATGCCAACACGGGCATAGATATGGGGCACGACTTCTCCGCTGAAGACTTTATTGACCGAGCGGATGAAGTTCTCGACATGTCCGACGCAGAACCCAAAACCAAGTTCTGGCGCTAGTTCTCTCCATCGGCGCATAGAAAGTAAACAAGAAGTTGTATCAATTCGGGTGACGCTCCTGCGTCGCCCGCATTGCATGTGTTGCGCCCCACGGCTTATGATCCTACCGATCTACCTAGAAACAATTATTACCAACACAACAACTATCAAAATAACAATAATTGATCGAGCGAATTCATGAGACATGCGTTGCGTCACCTGCCGTTGTTCACCCTTTTTTGTGCTTCTGCTGCGTTTGGGGCTGAATTGGACCGCATCGAGTCCACTCCAATCTCCACCCCATTAAAGTCGCAAACCACCCAAGTGCGTTACACCGAAGAAGACGTCCAGTGGTCGGCAACCTCCGTCACCGTGATTGATCAGACAGAAATAGAGGCAACCTACCGTCGCACTCTGGAAGACCTGCAGGGATACGTACCGGGTCTCGTGATTGATTCAATCAGCGGTTCACCCCAGGGAACCGCCATCGGTCTCAGAGGCATTCATTCCAGCAACCCCTCAAAGGGCTTTGAACCAGCCGTCGCCGTGTCTATTGATGGCGTTTATGTCGGCACCCACGCAGGGCAAAACCAGACACTTTTCGACTTCGAACAAATCGAGATCGCCCGGGGACCCCAGGGCACCTTTACCGCGGCTCCCGCCGAGGGCGGATCAATTAATATGACCCGCACCAAACCTACCGGCGAGCTAGGCTTAAAAACCCGGGTAAGTGCGGGAGAATTTAAAGGTAGAGATCTCGACGCGGTTTTGAACTTCCCTATTGTTGAGGGATTGGCGGGTAAGTTCACTATCAACCATCAAAAACGCGATGGTAAGGACCTTAAAAACACCTTCCTCAGCCGCCGTGAAAACGGTATCGACCGCACCGCCTATGCTTTGTCATTACTCTGGCAAGCCAGAGACAACGTTACCGTACAATATACCGTTGACCTGGAGCGAGATGATTCTGACACGCCAGGTTTGCAAAATTTTAGTCAGACTTCTGAACTGGTCTGCGTCCCCGACCCCGCCAATGCGCCCAATACGCTTGCCAATTGCACCAGTATCATCGATCGACGCCTCCCAGAAAGTGGCAACCCCCAGCGGTTTATCCAGAACTTTGCAAATGATCGATCATTTGAAACCGATAATCAGATCATTCGAGTTGAAGCGGAATATTTTGATCATCAAATTACCAGTATTACCGGGTTTCGCAGCACAAAAGAGAATTTTGCCCAGGACTTCGACGCCACCTTCGCTGACAAGTTCTCTAGCATTTTAGACACTGACTATGATCAAGTCTCAACGGAACTGCGCATTACCGGCCAATACTCAGACAACCTTAGTTATATTGTTGGTGGCTACTACTTCAGAGCTGACTACGACCAAACCCGCAGCGACCTATTTCTCCTAGACACCTTAAGCGTTGCTGGCCGAATTCTTCCCGCGCTGGTCCCCGGTCAAACCAGAAACACCCGTAGCAATCAGGAATCTACCACGCTCTCGGCTTTCGCCACCGCGACTTATCAGTTTGATGACCAATGGATTTTTGATGGTGGTCTTCGCTTTGCGAGGTACGAAAAAGATTTTGATCATGTCATCGATGGCATTACTCGGGTACCCGCTAGCGCAGCACTCTTCCCCGCTACTGACCAAGTGATCGGTGGCAATCATGATTTTAATGAAGTGGCTGGTCATCTAGGCTTTAGCTTCAAAGTGGATGCACTCGCCATGATCTATGGTCGCTACTCGGTAGATCATACACCCGGTGGTTTTAACGATAGCGCTGTCAGTGTTCTGTCCGCGGGTAACTATGAATCCAGCACCACCCAGGGAATAGAACTTGGGATGAAGAGTCACTGGATGGAAGATCGTCTACGACTCAACATGGCATTTTATAACAACTATCAGGACGACAAGGTCCAGGGTTTTGCCGATCGGGTTGCAAACGGCCGGGTAGAATTTTCCTACGACAATATCAGTGAGCTAGAAGTCAGAGGGTTCGATTTAGAACTAGAATTTTCTGTAACGGAACAGCTTTATCTGCGCGGCGCATGGGGTCACATTGCAAACGACTATGTCCGATACGAGGTGCCTGATCTCACCACGCCCGGCAGTGTATTAGCGCTGCAGCGAGAACCGGAAAGATCTCCTGAAAACACCCTGTACCTAAATGGCCAATACTCCATCCCATTCCGTACCGGTATGTTTAACATCTTTGCCGGATATCAGTTCTTCGATAGCTACACCACAAACCCCGGAATCGATATTGCTCGAGTTCGACGCCATTCCACATGGGACGCTTCCATCGAATACGCCTGGCAAAATTATCGGCTTAGGCTCTTTAGTCAAAACATCAACGACAAACGATTTATCGTGAATGTCGATCAGTTTGTTGACGCTCAATATACATCTTTGCCCACTTCGTTTACCGCGACACAAAACATAGTCACGGTCGCCGACCTAAATCGCCCCAGATATACTGGCCTTGAATTTATCTGGACCCCTACTCTGTAGACAGGAATACGCAAATGATCTGCCCTAAGTGCGAACATGATCTGGAAGTCGTCTCCTACAATGATATCGAAGTTGATCGTTGCACCAATTGTTTTGGTATCTGGTTCGATCATCGCGAGCAGGATGAACTTAAGAAGCTTCAGGGTGCAGAATCAATCGACATAGGCGATGAGTTTGTCGGTGCAAAGTACGACCATATGCACAACATCAACTGCCCCCGCTGCGCAATCCCGATGCACAAGGTAGTTCATGAAGCTGAACTGGAAATCCACTTTGAACGCTGCCCCGAGTGCAAAGGTAGTTATTTTGATGCCGGTGAATTTAGCGACTATCTAGCGGAAGAAATTTTTGACGAATTTCAGCAGGTCATGCACGACCTCGACTCACTCGAAAGCGGGCAAAATCTCGTCGATAACTAGCCTGGTTTGCTCTGCCATGTCGTCGCCGCCCGCACTCATGGGCAGCAGTACAAACTTTGAGCAGCCCTCATCAATATATTCAGAAATTCGTTTCACAATCGCATCAGCGTCACCGACCACCATAAATCGCGATGGATCTTTCTTTAGCCGCCCTGCCAATGCCTCGGAAGTTCGCTTCGCGATGGGATCGCTCTCATTGCCGAACCGAAAAGAAAAACTCGCGCCGTAGTGATCCTCGTCTATTGTCCGCCCAGTCTCAGTCAGCGCCGCTTTGATGCCTCTGACCATAATGCCAGCCTGCTCCGGCGAATCGAGCCCTCCTAGCCAACCAGTACCCACTCTGGCGGTCCGTTGCATCGCCACCTCACTCGAACCACCAATCCACAGGGGCAGGTGAGCATTGGCCGGTTTAGGTGCAATAGAAGCTTTGTCATATTGAAAAAACTCACCCTCGAAGCTGACATCATCTTCTTTCCACAGCCGGGCAACGAGCTCTAAGGCCTCGTCAGCCTTCTTTCCTCTTCTTTTGGTCGGAGTACCAGACGCGACATAATCTTGGCTGAGGGCGCTTCCAAGCCCAAAGGCGGGCAATAATCGTCCACCGCTCAACATATCAATGGTGGCACATTGCTTGGCGACGATCAGAGGGTCCCGCAAAGCAATTGAGGCAACATTGAACCCAAATCGAATTCGGCTGGTGGCCCCCGCTATCGCAGCCATAGCGGCGAAGCACTCCAGCATCGGTTCTTTAGAGATCAGGCGATCTGTCTGCCAGATAGAATCCACATTGCCTGCTTCACATTGCTCAACCCAACGCCAGTAGCCCTTTGCGTCCTCAAAGGGAAAACGAGCTATTCCAAGCCCAATACCAATTGCCATATCACCTGCCCCCGAAAAGTAACCGGATCATAAGAGAATGACGCTCTAATACCAATCGAGAATGGTCAGGCTGGGTCGATAGATAGTATCCTCCGGTTTTTGATAATGTGTGAACGATCAGATGCGAGCAATTGTCTGCAATAATTTTGAGAGCCCCGATAAGCTACAGGTTTCTCAGGTTGACGACCCTGTACCAGCCGAGGACGAGGTCCTGATTCAGATCAAAGCGACTGGGCTCGGTTATGTTGATGCCTTAACGGTTGCTGGCCTATACCAGATCAAGCCGCCACTACCTTTTACGCCGGGTAACGAGATTGCAGGTGTCATTACCGCAATCGGCAGCAAAGTCAAACATCTCCGTACCGGTCAACGGGTTATTGCCATGCCTAGTCAGGGGGGGCTCGCGGAAATGGTTGCCCTTAATGAACGCAGATGTTTGGCGATTCCAGAAGTATTGAGTTTTGATGCTGCTGCCTCATTTCTTGTTAACTATTGCACCGCGTACCATGGGCTCACCTACTGCGGTGATCTAAAAGCCGGAGAACGGGTATTGATATTAGGTGGCGCTGGCGGTGTTGGTGTTGCTGCTATAGACGTCGCAAAAGCGATGGGAGCGGTTGTCATTGCAGCGGCTTCGACCGAAGCAAAGCGGACCGCCTGTATTGAATACGGCGCCGACTTTGCCATCGACTATACAAAAGCAGACTGGCGTGAAGACCTCAAAACCCAGTTAAACGGTGAACCCCTCGATGTGGTTTACGATCCTGTGGGTGGTGATTTTTCCGAATCTGCTTTGCGCTCCCTCGGACCGGGTGGGCGCTTTCTTGTGGTCGGCTTTGCCACCGGAGAAATCCCAAAAATCCCCCTTAATCTTGCCCTACTCAAACGCTGCTCCATTGTTGGCGTGAACTGGGGTGGCCATATCGCGGCGAATCCAACCGCATCCAAACCCGTTACAACCCGATTGCTGGAGTGGATTGCAGCACGGAAATTGAAGCCCGAGGCCGGTGAAATTTATTCCCTTGAAGAAGCTGGAGCCGCCATGATGAAAATGCTCAACCGGGAAGCGATTGGCAAGGTTGTCATTAACATCGGAGAATAATATGACTGAGATTACCCCCTTCCAGATTGCCGTTGATGACAAGGTCCTGGAGGATCTAAAAACTCGCCTGGCAATGACCCGTTTTCCGGACCGGGAAACGCCCTCGGATTGGTCCCAGGGCATCCCACTAGCTTACATGCAGGAAGTTCGTCAGTACTGGCAGGAAAAATACGACTGGCGCGAAAGAGAATCCCGACTGAACCAGTGGCCGGGTTATAAAACTGAAATTGACGGCCTCGATATTCATTTCCTTCATATACCCTCGAAACACAGCGAAGCCAAACCCTTACTGCTCACCCACGGCTGGCCCGGTTCGATTGTTGAATTCCACAAGGTCATTGCCCCCTTAACGGACCCAACCGCCCATGGCGGTGAAGCATCCGATGCCTTTCACCTGGTCATTCCTAGTCTGCCCGGCTTTGGCTTTTCCGGTAAACCGACCACAACTGGTTGGGGCATTGATGCCATTGCAACTGCCTGGAACACCCTGATGGTTCGACTCGGCTATGACCAATATTTAGCCCAGGGTGGCGATTGGGGGTCAATCGTTACGACCCAGATTGGGGTTCAGAACCTTGGCAACTGCAAAGCAATCCACGTCAATATGCCCGTGGTGGGTCCAGACCCCGAGACAATGGAAGACCTGACAGAATTAGAGCAGATTTCACTCGCTGGCTTGCAGTTCTATCAAGAACACGATTCCGGCTACTCGAAGCAGCAGTCGACCCGTCCTCAAACCCTGGGCTATGGCCTGGCCGACTCACCCATCGGCCAGGCTGCCTGGATCATGGAAAAGTTTTATCAGTGGATGGATTGCAACGGCCATCCCGAGAACGTCTTAACTCGAGACGAGATGCTGGACAACGTGATGTTCTACTGGATCAACGACGCAGGCGCATCCAGTGCGCGCATCTATTGGGAGAGCTTCGGCAGCGTTTCCAGGGACACGGTCGAAATCCCCTCGGGCATTAGCATTTTTCCCCGGGAGATTTTCAAGACCTCAGAACGCTGGGCAAAGAAACGCTTTCTCGATCTACAATATTTTAATGTATTGGACAAAGGTGGCCATTTTGCGGCATTTGAACAACCGGCATTATTCGTCGAAGAGGTGAGAGCCAGTTTTAGACCGCAACGAAATTGGAGTTAGTCCCATTTCGCCTCAATCCTTGCTAAAGTGAGGTCCGATTTTGAGAGAACTGGCCAGATTGCATCAAATTTTGGCCTCATCTCACCTTTTCGAATTATTTGCGTCACTTAAAATTATGCGCTTTGCGTAAAAGCCCATGGCCCAATAAATTGGGCCGACAATCTAGGAGAAAAATCCATGGCAAAAATCATATTCGTATCGCACGACGGCGACAAAACCGAAGTTGATGCAGATGACAGCATGTCTTTGATGAATGCAGCTATCGACAACGGCGTTGCTGGTATCGATGCAGATTGCGGCGGCGAATGCTCCTGCGCAACCTGCCACGTGCTGATCGATGAAGCCTGGATGAGTAAGCTCGCAACTCCTACTGAGGGCGAAGAATCAATGCTTGATCTGAACCCAGACCGCGAAACACGATCACGCCTGGCTTGTCAGATTCCAGTATCAGATGCCATTGATGGAATTGTCGTTAATCTACCTGAGTTCCAGTACTAGAACTCCAAGGGTATAAAAAAGGCCGCTTAGCGGCCTTTTTCTTTTCTAGCTTGCCGCTGCCTGTTGGCGGAAGCGTTTATTTGCATACATCTTTTGGTCGGCAATGCTGACCAGTTCCTCCGGGGTCAGGCCGTCCTCGGGGTAGTGCACAATACCAATCGACGCACCAACGACAATGTCCGCATCTCGCCAATGAACCGGCTGTTCACATAACGTTCGCACCCGATCAACAACGTGGGTGACTTTTGCCTGAGTTGGGTTGTCGAGGATTATGGCAAACTCATCACCCCCCCAGCGCGCCAAAAGGTCACCGCCACGAATGGCACTGCGAGCACGTTTGGCGAGTTCAATCAGAAAGAAATCACCTGCACGATGCCCATATTTATCATTGATCTCCTTAAAGTTGTCCAGGTCCAAATAAAGCACAGCGAAACAACCGCTGTTTCTGCGGTTATACTTTTCACAGAATCGTTCTAAAAAAAGATCAAATTGACGGCGATTTGCAACGCCGGTCAATTCATCGACAAGTGCCAGCCGTTGAAGTGCCCGCCTCTGATGCAAAATTGTCGTCACGCCAATACCCAAACACAGACCGAGTAGCCAGCCAACCAACCGCCAGGTGCTAATCAACGGATCCTCAGAAACATGTTTCGGATCAAGTGCCAGTTCCCAACGCCCACCGGGGATGGCTACATCCACCCGCTGCGACCTGGAGTTTTCAAATGCATGTCCACTGCCATAAAGCAGCAATTGAACATCTCCGCTTACGCTTCGAATCGACAGATTTCCCTCGGCGAACATACGGCTTGATGCAACGCTGTTTAGGTAAGACTCCAGATCAATAACCGTAGATAAAAGCCCCCAGTATTGCCCGTTAACTCGAATGGGTGATCGATAAATCAGTGCCTCACCACCCTGAATCAATTGTACCGGTCCAGCGAGCACCCCGTGTTTACTGTTAATTGCAGCCAGGACGTCGGGCCATTGCCCTGGTAAATCACGGTAATCGATACCCAACGCAGCTTGATTGTCTTTCTCGGGGAATATGTAGGCAATCCTGGTGCCCTCGGCCAGTCCAAAATTTCGGATGTGAACGCTGTCGGCATGCAACGCAGCCAGCATTGCATTCATCTCAGCTTCATCAATATCACCGGACTTTGCCTGGATATAAGCGGTTAATCCCAGTGTCCTAAAAATCAAAGTACTTAAGGTTCGATCGATTTTTTCGCGAACCGTGTACAAATCGTTTCGCATCTCCATATTCGCTGCCATTTGATCCGAGCGACGTTGGGTATCGAGCATTCGCTCCGTCAACAATCCGACCCCGACAAACAACCCCAGCCCCAGTACAAAGGGCAATTGGCGGTTCACAAAATCTAGATATCGGGATGCAATCATGAAGGTTGTTTTGTTGGTCTTATTATTTAAGGTTAGTTGGATTTAGTTAAACTGCTCGACTCTCGTCAGAGCTCACCAGCTCTCATTTATTGGGGCCTACCTGCGACCCGCAATCACCTGTTTGATAAATTTTTCATGGCTCGAGACAAATAAATCTGAGACCACCATGTTGTCGATCACCCCATCTTCATTAATAAGATAGGTTGCGCGTCTGACCCCCATCCCCAGCAATCCATCAGCGCCATAGGCTTTGATCACCTTTTTGTTTTCGTCAAACAGCAGGGGGAATTGTAAACTGAACTTATCCTTGAATTTGTTATGGCTTGCACTATTTTGCGGGGACACGCCGACTACCTGCATATCCACGTCCAATATTTCTTCATGCATGTCTCGAATGCTACAGGCCTCTGCTGTACAAATAGGCGTAAAATCTGCTGGGTAGAAGTACAAAATTAGCGCTCCTTTCTCCAACAGATCGCCTAAGGTCACAATTTCGCCAGCTTCGTTAGGCAGTGAAAACTCTGGAGCTTGATCACCTTTCTTTAACATTATGCGTACCCAAATTTACCTTGATCGATGACAACTTCACCGTTCTGGTTGGTGGTTCTAAATAACGCTGAATCACCTGACAGCCAAATGGATATCGTGAGCTCATCGCCAGGAATTACCGGCTTGGAAAATCGCGCTGACATGGATTTAAATTTTGCTGCTTCGCCGCCACACAAAGCATGAAGCAATGCTCGGCCGGTAAATCCATAGGAACACAATCCATGCAGAATCGGTTTCTCGAAACCGCCCATCGCCGCAAAAGTCGGATCCGAGTGCAATGGGTTTCGATCACCTGAAAGCCTATAGGTCAGGGCCTGATCTGGGCGAGTTTGGTAAGTCACCAGATGGTCAGCTGCGGCATCTGGAAATTCAATTTTGTCAGAGGGGCCCCGGTCGCCGCCCCATCCACCTTCACCACGACAAAATAAGGTAGAACGGGTTCTGAGCAACACTTCGCCCGTCGCCACATTCGTTGATTCACTGCTGAACTCCAGAACTGCTGCGGAGCCCTTGTCGTAAATACCGGTTACCTCTCCTATGCTTTCAATCTCTCCGGCAGCCGGTATCTCACCTAGTAATTCGATACCTTGTTCGCCATGGACCATTAACGCGGGATTAAAACTGCCCACCTTATCCATCGGGATGCCTCCGCCGCCGATGATCACCGCAAATGTCGGTAAAACCCTCTGGGGTAGGTCTTTGGTGTTTTCAGTTGTGTATTGGAGTTCATCCAGCCCCGCTCCGACGCCAACCGCATAGAGCAGCGTATCCTTTGATGACCAGGATCGACGTACTGGAGTCCCTTTAGCGCCTACTGCTTCTGGATTTATCGGCATAAGATGACCTTTTGTGCTTTCCCTGCATAGTAGCCGTCCCCCTGCAGGATTGGAATGCTTGTTGATATCTGTGAAACAATAATGATTGTGCCCTGAGCGGGCTTTAGTCTGGAGATACCTACATGGAAGTCTACGATGTAATGCGAACTACCTTCGCTGCTAGAGACTACACCGACGATGTTGTCAGCGATGAGACGCTACACAGAATTCTCGACAATGCCCGGTTTGCACCGAGTGGCGGTAACCGTCAGGGCTGGCGGGTCATTGTTGTCAAAGACAAGGCCGTGCGGCGCCAACTTAAAGACGCCCTGGTCCCAACAATTAAACAGTACAAAGCCCAGAAAAATCACGGTGAAACCCCCTTCAACAGCATTCATCCGAGTCAGGTAAGTCCAGCAACCATTGAAGCCACCTCCCCGGCTTTTCCATTGGTGGATGACCTTGAATCAGCCCCGGTAGTACTGGTCGTCTGCGTGGATCTCACCAGCGTCAGTAGCTTTGATAAAGATCTTCCCCGGGTTGGCGTCATCTCCGGCGCTTCGATATACCCATTTGTCTGGAATATCCTGCTATCCGCACGAAATGAAGGTCTTGGGGGGGTACTGACAACATTCCTGTCGAATCAAGAATCCGCAGCAAAAGCTATTCTCAATCTGCCCGACCACTTTGCAGTCGCTTCCATGGTCGGGATTGGCAAGCCTAAAAAACAACTCAGCAAATTACGTCGAAAACCCGTCGATGAGTTCGTTCGCATAGATTCTTGGGACGGAGAGGTCTTTCGGCCATAATACGGCGCCATGAAAACTCAATCTATTACTGTTTGTGCGCTTTATCATTTTGTAAAGCTTCCACACTTCGAAGACCTCAAAGCCCCCCTCTTAAATCGGATGGAAGCGAATCAGGTTCGTGGGACGCTGCTCCTCGCCCAGGAAGGCATCAACGGCACCATCGCCGGCACTGCTGATGCGGTGGATGATCTCATTACCTATTTGACCGGCATGCCTGAGTTTGCCGACCTGTCCTGGAAACTTTCTTTTGATGACGAGATGCCGTTCTATCGCAGCCGGGTAAAGCTTAAAAAAGAGATTGTCACCATGGGCGTCGAGGACATTGACCCCAACAATATTGTTGGCACCTACGTTGAGCCTAAAGATTGGAATGACGTTATCAGCGATCCGGAAGTCATGGTGATTGATACTCGAAATGAGTACGAGGTGAACATCGGCACCTTCAAACATGCTGAGAATCCACACACCACAACCTTTCGCGAATTTCCTGATTATGTAAAACACAACCTTAACCCTAAGAAACACAAAAAAGTTGCCATGTTCTGCACCGGTGGCATTCGATGTGAAAAATCAACGGCCTACTTAAAAGCCCAGGGCTTCGAGGACGTCTATCACCTAAAAGGCGGTATTTTAAAATACCTTGAAGAGGTGCCCGAACAGGAATCACTATGGCAGGGAGAGTGCTTTGTTTTCGACAACCGCGTCACCGTTGACCACAAGCTGGAATCCGGTAGCTTTGACCAATGCCATGCTTGCCGCATGCCCATCACGGATCAGGACAAAGCGAGCAATGCCTATCAAAAGGGTGTGAGTTGCCCCCACTGTATTGAAACCCACAGCGATGCCCAGAGAGCACGCTTTCGTGAACGTCAACATCAGGTACAACTCTCAAAGGAGCGCGGTGAAAGCCATATAGGTACCGATGCTCGAATTGCCCAACAAGAACACAAAAGCACTAAAGCTGCTCAAAAAGCGCAGCAACGCAACCAGGTAAGGAAAGACAAATGACAACATTGAATAACAAAAATGCATTTATTACTGGCGGTGGTAGCGGTATCGGCTTTGCCTGTGCTCAGCACTTTGCCAGCCGCGGTGCCAACGTCCTTATTATGGGGCGAAACACTGAAAAACTAGACAAAGCTGCGGCAGAACTCAGAGCGGCGCACCCCAATGTCGACATCAAAACCCATAGCGGTGACGTCAGCATCGAAGCAGACGTCATCGCTGCTGTTGAGCAGGCAAGTCATGGAGGTCTAGATATTACCGTCGCTAACGCTGGCATCGGCGGTCTTGCTCCGATTATGGTGACGGAAGGAGAAAGTTGGGACAGCATTATGCAGACCAACTTAAGTGGTACTTTCTACACCATTAAACATGCCGGTCGCGCTATGGCAAAAAGCGGCGGCGGTTCCATCTGTACCATCTCTTCAATCGCTGGCGTCCGGACCCATCGGTTTATGGGGCCCTACTGCGTCAGTAAAGCGGGAATTGACATGCTGGTTCGAAATTGTGCTGATGAACTCGGCGTCGCTAACATTCGCGTTAACAGTGTTTGTCCTGGCCTGGTCGACACAGAAATTGCAGCGGGCTTAATGACAACTGAGGATGTTCTAAAAGATTACCTCGAGTGCATGCCAATTTCTCGTACGGGGGTCGTTGAAGACATTGCAAACGCCGTGGGATTTCTTTGTGGACCGGATTCAAGCTGGATTACCGGCGTCACCCTGAGTGTTGACGGCGGCCATCACCTGCGCCGGGGCCCCAATGTGGAGCCCTTCTCTCGCATGTTGTTTGGTGACGATATTACCGAGGGGAAAGTCTAGCTCAACGTTAAAAGCTTGATCTAGGTCCAACCGTCATAATGAATAATGCTGGATGCGGGTGGCCGAACCGCACGCTTAAAGTCAGTCCCTTTGGTATAGGCGACCGGCAGCAAAGCTATCTGCAAAATGTCATCGGGGATATCCAGCAGCTCAGCGGCTAGATGGCCATTAAACAGGTGCAGTGAGGTTAAACAAGAACCCAGTCCACGGGCTCTGAGTGCCAACTGAAAGCTCCAAACCGCAGGAAATATTGAGCCCATCATTGCAGTTATCCCCGCCATCGGAGTGCCCTCCGGTGGTTTTCCCGTTAAACAGGGAATCACATGGACCGGTGCATGCTGTAGGTTATCCGCTAAGAACGTTGCAGAATCAACCACCCGGCCCGTCTGAACATCTCCAGAATCCTTCGCCATCGCAGCCTGGGCTGCCAGGTAATCACCGGAACCCATACGATAGATTTCTGCAAGTCGCTCACGCTTTTTGGCGTCCTCAACCACAATCCATCGCCAGCCCTGGGAGTTGGTTCCCGTTGGAGCCTGTTGCGATAAAGAAATACACTCCTCAATAACGCCCCGGGGTACCGGCTTATCAAAGTCTAAACGCTTTCTCACCGCCCGTGTGGTGGACAGCAAGTCATCGGTCATTGCCAGATCAAAATCCATATTCAGTTTCCTTCACTAATTAATGTCTAAATCTGCCAACCTAAGCCGAACCTTCGTATTCTGCTCGGCTTAGGCGTCAATTCTCAAAAGTTTGGGTAATAGACGAAACACATCCACATTGGTTCCCATACCCACATGGCTCCCCTTAATCTCAAAATGCTCCACGTCGGGGTTCATGTTATCCATGCAGGCTTGCCAACTGACAACACCATCTAGCTTGCTGAAAATAGCGCGTATCGGCACGTCAATATTAACTCGTTGCCGTTCTCGTAATATTGCAGACATCGCAGTTGATGAGAGCCCGGTGGTTTGTTGAACCAGAGCACCGATACTCGAGGCTTCAACGCCACCCTTGACTGGAGAACCGATGGTAATGACTTTGGCAACCTTCTCCGGTGTATCCCGGGCCAGTTCTCTGGAGAGAATCCCCCCACGACTCCAGCCAACTAATCTGACTTTTTGCCCGTGTGCTTCTATCACCTGGTCTAGAAGTATTTGTAACTGAGGCAGGAGGCTTAACATTGGTTGTCGATTTATCCCCAGCCCCCAACCTACAGCCCGGTAACCGATGCTGTTGAGATATCCTCGAAGGACCATGGTTGAACTGTCGTCAGCCATAAAACCCGGTAGGACAATAACAGGCTCGTTATGACCTCTTTTAGCCTGAAGTCTAAGCAGAGGGAGTTGTAAGATCAGTTGGCTAGCTTCTAAGCCTGCCCGTCCCTCAAGCATTCGCAGTAACATTCCCGGTGCTGTAATCTTTTCGTTCATAATGTTCCTCTGGGTTGAGGATTGCATAACCCAAATAACCTTGCAAAGATATTCGCGCGCAGGCATTGAGAAGTAGAAGAATATGGAAATTGGATACGTCAGATGAGTCAGGAAAATACCAGAGCACGATTCGAATCCATCGCAAACTCTGCTGAGGAGGACATCCGGATTGATGAAGCTGCGTTAGTCATTGCGGCTGAAACTGACCAGAACGTCAACATTATTGGCTCGTTGGAGAAGCTTGATCAGCTCGCCAATCAATTTGAAACCGCAAAGGCGGAAGATACAGTTTTTGGTATATCAGTTGCGCGGCTCATTGATTTTATCCACCAGGAAGCAGGCTTCTCCGGCAATGTCAGAGACTACTATGAACCGGAAAACAGCTACTTAAATCGAGTTCTGGAACATAAGGTTGGGATACCCATCACACTTGCGCTCATCCACATTGGATTGGGTGAACGATTGAACCTTCCGGTATACGGCGTCAACTTCCCCGGACACTTTCTCGTTAAGTATGGCAACGAAAATAGGTTACTGGTTGACCCTTTTGCCGGACGAATACTCAGTGAACCCGATTGCGGTACATTGTTAAAACAAATCGCCGGAGCAAAAGCGGTACTCCAGCCCCAGTACTTTGATACTGCATCAAAAAAAGACATCATGGTGAGAATGCTCGATAACCTAAAGCAGGTGTTCTGGCGCAAAAAACTCTGGGATGAGAGTAAACGGTGCATCGAGCGGCAACAGCTACTAAGACCTTTGGAAGATGAGTATGCCGTCCAACTCGGTGCCGTATACGAAATGCAGGGTAACTTAAGTCTGGCCCATCACACCTATACTGAAATTGTCCAGCAATCCGAGGATGAACAGATCCGTGTCCTTGCGAGCAAGCGCCTGCTGGCAATGCAATCCGGCAGCCCAACAATTCACTAGTTCCACAGGGTGGAATCACTGCGCCAATTGTTGCCGGTTAACGCTGGGACGCAACCCACCGTCGAATCTTGGTATCCAACACATTTAAAGGCAGTGCACCATCAACTAATAGTTGGCGGTGAAATTCTCGAACATCAAACTTTTCACCTAGTAGGTTACTGGCGTAGGACCGCAGTTCTGTGAACTTAAGTTGACCCAACTTATAGCTCAGGGCCTGGCCCGGCAGCACCATATATCGCTCCACCTCTGCCGCAGCACCTTCAGGGGACATTGCCGAGTTATCGACCATATATGCGATAGCCTGCTCCCGACTCCATTCAAAGGCATGTAATCCAGTATCCACCACTAGCCGCATGGCGCGAAGTTGAGCATCCTCGAGGTTGCCGTATTCCATTAGTGGGCTTTCATATAGTCCGAGCTCATACCCTAGAGTTTCCGCGTACAAAGCCCAGCCTTCAATATATGCTGTGTAAAAAGCCTCCCGGCGAAAAGCCGGAAGACTTGTCAATTCCTGTTGAATCGACATTTGGAAGTGGTGGCCGGGAGCAGCTTCATGCATCGATAAGGTCATCAATGAGAACTTCGCACTCGCACGCCCTGGGGCTGTATTGATATAAAATATTCCAGGTCTCGTACCATCCGGCGCCGGTGGTTGATAGGAAGCACCCGCCTCCGATTCTGCTCTATAAGCTTCAACGGGCCGAATTTCATAATCTGCCTTTGGAAATAGCCTAAAAAGGCGAGGTAACTCTTTATCCACCACCTGTTTGACCTCTCTATAGGCCTGCAGAGTTTCCGCCGCGGAATCAAAATAGAACTCAGGGTTATTCCTCAGATAATTAAAAAAACCATTTAGGTCTCCCTCATAACCAAGCTCAGGTTTTAACTCTGACATTCTCGATCGATTCGCTGCGACCTCCTGCAGTCCGAGTGCGTGGACTTCTTCAGCCGATATTTTAAGTGTTGTATTGCTTTCAATTTCGAAGTCATACCAGGCTTTACCACCGGGAAGACTAGATAATCCAACGCTGGTACGCGCCGCCGGCAAATACTCTTCAGCGAGGAATTCAGCAAAACGTTGATATACCGGAACCAGTTGCTCGAGGATCATCGCTTCATAGGCAATTGTTAGACGAAGCTTGTCTTGTTTCGAAAAGCTGTCCGGTAGGTTTTTAATTGGGCCGTAAAACACGCTGCTCTTGGGGTCATCAACAACGTGCGTATTCAACTGGGGGATGAGTTTTTCGACTATGGGCTTAGGATAAACAACCTTGGCTTTGACACCCTGTCTCATTGCCTCAATGGCACTATCCATCCACAGAACAAAACCGTTAGTTCGAAGCAGAAAATTTTCATAATCCCGAATTGTGTTAAACGGTTGCGCACTCTGACCAGACCCCATCTGTGGGTAGTACAGATGATAGCCACCCATCTGACTAATGGGAAAGTATCGATCAAGATAATCAAATCGGCGTAGGCTTTGAACTCGATTCCGCTCGAAGACCTGGGCTGACAATTGATCCTGACGACTCAACTTTTGCTGGTCGATTGTCTGGATCTGAGTGAGATACTTTTTAACAAAGGTTCGCTGCATCGCCCGACTTTCTGAACTCAGCGGCGAGTCAAACCGATGGTTATTCTCATGCTTCGCACGGAAAGTTGCCGCAACGGGATACATAACATCACGTTCAGCGTCAAAATCATTAAAAATCTGGTGCAACTGTCGGCTCGAATCCACGCCAGCTGGCACAGGCGCAGCCAGGCAAAAGGAGACAAAAACGGAACAAAAAAGGTACAAGCAGATACGACGCATCATGGAGATACCGGACAAAGCGTTACTATTTCATGATGTGAATATTCAATCCACACAGACTATCTCTCTTATCTGTCAATTTATCGAATATCCAATGTGGTGGCACGGACAGCCTGAAGGGTTTTTAGATAGGCCTCGTCATCAAGCTGCGCGAGATGCTCCGCCTGCTGAAGGGCATGGTATTTAGCATCGCGATAATTACTCATCGCTACATCGAGAAACCCAGCAGTCGCCGCCGCATCCGGGTCGTACATTCTTGCTAGGGAGGTAGCCGCGAACAATTCCGTGCGATTCAATCGATCTTCCGCTAACTTTATCGCTAAGGAGCTGAGAGCAATGCCATTTGCCACCTCAGAAAAACCTATCTTGCCACTGCGGCTGACCCCTACTCGATAGTCGGAAACCAGCAGTAACATTGCCCCGGCAGCCGCTGCGTGGCCGGCACACAGGGACACAATACGAATTCGACTATTGTACAGATTGTAGAGAAGCTGCCCCATATCCTGCAGCATAGCTTCCATAGCATCACCGCCCGCCTGCATGAGCGCAAGATCAAGACCAGCGGAGAAGGAACGGCCGTTACCTTCAATCACCAGGGTTTTGACGTCCTTATTGGACTCCAAAAACTGAAAGGTTTGAAGCAGCTTGCTCAGCACATCGGGTGTAATGATATTAAGGTCACCATCGTCATAAATCAGATGGGCAACCGCGCCGTTGATTTCCGTATTAATCATTGTCGTGATTCTTTATTGTTTTAATTGTTGAGTCGAGTTGTGATTAGCTAAGCAGCTCCAATGCAGCCGTGGCGCGGATTGACACGCCCTCTTTTTGTTTATCAAGATCAACTTCGCGATCCTTACCCATGGCCCCCATCAAATAACGCTTGTAAACGCCCTGGCCAATTGCGGCAAGTCGCCAATGGGAAAATGCGCGATAATAATTAATGGTAGATAAATCACGGCCGGTATTGTTTGCGTAAATATCGCAGAGCTCGTCTCTCGATGGATAGCCACCAACGGCTGTCGGGGATTGGTCCCCTTCTCGGGCTTCTATCTCGCCCGGTGAAACCCAATTATTCAGTAGATAACCCACGTCCGCCAGCGGATCACCTAAGGTGCACAATTCCCAGTCCAGGATCGCAAGTACTGACTGATCTTTTACAATCATATTTCCGAGTCGGTAGTCGCCGTGAACAATGGCGGTACCAATTTGTTCTGGCATGGCTTCCGCCAGTAATCTTGCACTCTCTTCCATCTCTGGAATTTCATGGGTTTTAGAAGCTACCCATTGTTTGTTCCAACGTTTTAGTTGCCGTTCTAAATAGGCGTCCTTACGACCGAGGTCACCGAGACCAACATCATCAGGGTTAATCGCATGAAGTCTCGACAAAATTTCCATTACGTCCAGACCAATGCCCTGCCGATCTGCCTCCGGCACCGTAGCTCCAATAACCGAGTCATTGAGCACTTTCCCCTCGACAAAGCCCATCACGTAAAACGGCGCATCGTTAATGGTCGTGTCCGCACACAATCCCCAGGTCTTAGGTACAGGTAAATCTGCACCCTGAAGGGCATGGATAATTTTGTGTTCTCGACCCATATCATGAGCACTCTCAAGCACATGGCCGAGGGGCGGCCGCCTTAATACGTAGCAGGCGCCAGACGCATCCCGACACATATAGGTCAGGTTTGAGTGCCCGCCGGTAATCAGAGAGTATTGAACGGGTGTTTTTAAATCAGGAATAATCCCCGCCAACCATGCAGTGACCTTTTCCTCGTGAATTCCATCAATCATATTGGTACGCTTTTTTAAGTTTTTGCAATTTCAGTGTGTGCTAATAATTCGTCAAATGTTTCCTGAATATATCCGGAAAACACATCGGGATCCGGAACCATCTTTCGACAGGAGTTAAACGAGACCGTAATCTGACCGCCGTAACTAAAGACCGGGAAGATTATTCCCATGCCATCAAAAATAGGCCCCATGCCATATTGCGTCACCAACCTGGCGCCGGCCATGTACAAAGGAAACTGCGGACCTGGAACGTTGGTGACAACACAGTTAAACGCCTGGGCAACATTCTCCGCCATCGCAAATTCCGTATATAAACGGGTTGCCAATGCCGCAGTTGTGGACGGAATAAACTGGCTGAAGTCAGTCATCAATTTGGCACCAACTGCATTTGTCATTTCTTTCGAAGACATCGCAGCATCGTGTACGTGGGCCAGACGTTGTAGGGAGTCTTCGATATCCGTCCCCAAACGGACTGTCATTGCAGCAACCTGATTACCCAGGGCATTTTTGCCATCGGTGCCACGCACAGAGATAGGCGCCATTGCGACCATCGTTTTGCTCGGCAGCTCTTTTTTACTCTGCAGATACTTTCTCAACGCGCCACCGACGATGGTCAGGACCGCATCATTGACCGTTGCGCCTTCGACCAGACTCTTGATGGCTTTGATTTGTGCGAGCTCAAAGCTTCGGCCTTCGACAACGCGATGGCCCGAGACAATGCCACTAAATCGCGTCCGTGGAATATCGGCGTTCATGGTGAATTTTCTCTCGGCCAGACCACGTCCGAAGCGTCCCATTGCCGGTACCGCTTTTGCCATGACCTCCGCGAAGCGGAACGGCTGGGTCATATTATTAATCTGGGCGCGCGTCATAAGTTCTAGCGGGTTCGGTTCCTTTTCACCCTGCCACGGCTTCTCAGGTGGTTCAGGGGTCGGTGGGTTAGGCTCAATGCCATGAATTGCCTCGGTAATATCGGAGCCTGAAACTCCATCAACGCAAGCGTGATGAATTTTCGAGACGATGGCGTAACACCCTTTCGGCAGGCCAGGTACTGAATCTAGACCTTCAATAACGGTAAATTCCCAGAGTGGTTTTGTCAGATCAAGCGGCCGCGCGTGTAATCTTGAGGCCTGGATACATAGTTGCCGCCAGTCACCTGGTTCCGGCAGACGGATGTGCCGCAGGTGGAACTCAATATCAAAATCCTGATCTTCGATCCAGTATGGGTGATCAAGGTTAAACGGCACGTTGATGAGCTTACGACGGAATGTTTTAGCGAGGTGAAGTCGGTCTTCGATGAAATTCAAAATATTCTTGAATCTCTGGGTTCCGCCCTCTAATTCCGAAGGATCATAGATTGCGATTCCACCAATGTGCATTGGACTTCGGGGTGTCTCAGAATAAAGAAATGAAGCGTCTTGACCGGTCAGTTGTTCCATGTGAGTCGCCCTTTTGTTATTTTCGTTTTGAGCAGAATAACCCAGCTTTCGGTTTGGTTACCATCACTCCCGTCGAATCACACCGGATTGTGCAAGGGCATCAATTTCTGCTGGATTAAACCCAGCCTCGGAAAGTACTTCCGAACTATGCTCTCCAATCCCGGGCGCCCGTTTGATCGGGACTTTGGCCATTCCCTCAACAGAAATAGGGCTATTAATCGTCCATTGATAGTCGGGGTCGTCATCCCCCGTTGGGATAATCACTTCGTTTTCGATCAGTTGAGCATCCGTTATAACATCAGCAAGTCGTTCTACAACACTATAGGTCGCATCAACCTCGTCCAGCGCTGCAATGGCTTCTTTCAAATTCAGTTTCAAAAATGCAGCGGCAAAAGCATCTCGAAACTCTACCCGGTTTTTCATGACCCCTTTCATATCCGCGAAACGAGAATCTAAGACCCAATCAGCCAGTCCTAGGGCTTTGCAAACTAGAGGCCATTCACGCTTAGGGTTAGCACCTACCAGCATCACATAGCGACCGTCCCGGGTTTTATAGGACATGGTAAATGGAGATTGGGGGCCCTTTTGGTCGAGCAGCGCGGCGACATCATAGCCAGCAATTGCACCCTGCAATGGCATGCCCATAGACCAGGCCCCATTTGCCGCAAGGGATGAACTGACAAAACTGCCTTCGCCGGTTTTTTCTCGTCGGTACAGCGCCATCATGATTGCCCCGAACATGGACATGGCACTGGCATGGTCTCCAACGCCGCCTACTCCGTTTGTGGGAGCCCCGCCAAATGGTTTCATCATGTCCATGATGCCAGTTCGTGCCCACCAGGCCGCAACATCAAAGGCGCGACGATTTGCATCGGGACCACGATTACCGTAGCCCGTGAGCTGGGCCAGTATCAATCTTGGATTAATAGCCTTTAGGGTTTCGTATTCGAGCTGGTATTTGGCCAACTGGCGGGGATTGAAGTTGACAATTAACACATCACAACTTTCGATCAGGCGATGCAGAGTGTGCTGTCCCTCGGCGGTGGTGATGTCTAATGCCAGACTACGTTTGTTACGGGAGGTTAAAAGCCAGTTATAGTCCGTCCGGTACCGGGCAGCGAGGCCCCGATAACCATCCCCCTGGGGCGGCTCCAGTTTAGTGACTTTGGCGCCAAAATCCGCTAGAACGGTCGCCGCAGCGGGACCGGCGACATAGGAAGCAGCATCAATTACCGTGATATCTTCAAACATTAGAGCCCCTTTCATTGCATCGTTTCACGAGAATACATATCTTAGGGGCTAAATGTTGCAACAAACTTAAAACAATAATTTACGAATACCTTTTCTACCGCTTTGGAGTGTTACCCGTATGTATGATGAGTTGAGACAGGTCTGGGATAATTTAATCAGCCCGGGACAGCAATTTGAAATTACAGAAGTCACCGTTCGCGGCGAGACGATCAAAGCTTATGCCAATGCACCACCAAGTCTGCGTGAAGTCTGGATGGCGTCAGCGGCCTTTGCCGATCGAGACTACCTGGTGTTCCAGGACGAACGATGGACCTATACCGAGGCTCACCAGCAAGTCGCGTCAATTGCAAACTGGTTGAAAAGTCAGGGAATTCAACAGGGTGATCGAGTCGCCATCTCAATGCGAAATTATCCAGAATGGCTACTCACCTACTGGGCCTGCGTGAGTCAGGGAATTGCAGCAGTTGGTATGAATGCCTGGTGGATAACCGAAGAATTGGAATATGCCCTAAAAGATTCCGAACCTAAGGTACTTTTTTGCGACCAGGAACGATGGGATCGTTTTGCACCACTACAGGAAAGTTTTCCTGAAATGAAAGTAGTCGGCGTGCGGCTCGATACGCCCGTCGCGGGTGTTACACCTTTCAGCGAAGTTGTCGCCACGGGCGGTGAGTTACCGGACTGCACCATTGAAGGCGATGAAGATGCCTGTATTTTCTATACCTCTGGTACCACCGGTTTACCAAAGGGAGCTCAACTAACCCATCGCGGTTGCGTGAACAATATTATGAACCTCGCCTTCGCCGGCGCTGCCCTCGGCACAGCCGCAGCTCTTGCTGCAGGTGAAGCTGTTCCCAATCCAGAAGATGCTCCGATTGGTAGTGCACTCGTTACCACACCACTGTTTCATGTCACGGCGAATAACTGCTTGAGCCACGGCACCACCCTTACCGGCGGCAAATTGGTACACATGTATAAATGGGATGCCCTTGAAGCCCTCAAGATTATTGAAAAGGAGAGGATTACCAATCTTACCGGTGTACCCGTCATGTCACGGGAACTGATCTCCCATCCGGACTTTGACAAATATGACACCAGTACCCTCCTGTCCGTTGGAGGTGGAGGCGCCCAATTACAACCAGACCTGGTTGGCAAGATTGATCAATCTGTTAAATCTGCGAAGGCGAGCACCGGCTACGGCATGACCGAAACCTGCGGCATTATCACCTCAATCAGCGGCGCTTACTTTTTGGATAAGCCAGACAGCTGTGGTCCAGCCATGCCTAACTTTGAAGCCCGCTGCGTCAATGCAGATGGCGAGACCGTGCCTCAAGGCGAAGTAGGTGAACTCTGGGTAAAAGGTGCCCCAGTGATTAAGGGTTACCTTAATCGGGAGGAAGCAACCGCAGAAAGCATTACCAATGGTTGGTTGCACACAGGAGATGTAGCGCGCATTGATGAACATGGCTTCATTTTTATTGTCGACCGGGTCAAGGACATGGTACTTCGAGGTGGTGAAAACATTTTCTGCGCCGAGGTTGAAACTGTGATCTTCGCTATGGACGATGTTGCGGAGTGTTCAGTATTCGGCGTCGAGGATGATCGGCTCGGTGAAGAGGTAGGCGTTGCCGTCATGTTAAAACCTGGTACCACCACCAACGCCGATTCTATTCGAGAGTACTGTCTCAGCCATATGGCAAAACACAAAGTGCCTCGATACATCTGGATTCAAACAGAACCACTACCCAGAAATGCAAGCGGGAAATTTCTTAAACGAGAACTTAAAGAAATTCTTTCAGTGGAGGATGCTGCTTAGCCAGCAGCACTCTAAACAGATCCCGCCCGTTAGATTGGACTACCGGGCGGAATCTTTGCCGTATTCCCGCGACGACTATACTCACCCTTTACCTCAGCCCGTTTAATTAGCCCGACGAGATATTGATTAAAGTTATCATTGTCACGCTCGAAGCTCCGCTCAATTTTCCTCAACTGCCCATGGGCAATTGCCTGAACCTCAGGAACATGCTGGTCACCCCAGGTAATATCTAGCAGATGTTCAATCATCAGAAATCTCACTCGCTTCGAGATTTCAATTTCAATACCCTTCGCTTTTTTGGATGCCAAACCAACTTCAAGCAAATCATCAAGCAACTCCTGCAACGAAAGTTGATCTCTGATGGTCTCCTGCTGGGCAACCCTGGCCAGACGTTGAGGGTTCAAGAGAAACTTAAGGGTTTCTTCCGCGGCAGCTTCCGCAAGCGTGACAGGATCAAAATAGGGTGAGGTTTGTGACGGCGCATTTTCCCGGCTTCGTTTATATCCTGCGGCAGCAGGGGGAACCAGAGCACTCAGATTGGGTGGCAAACTCAGAAACTCCGGTCTCAAGGTACTCAGCAACATCCACAGCGCTTCACGCTGCTTCGATGCGGCAACGGGTTCGACTGGTTTTATGCCCTGGCCTTTTACCCGATAGTCGTAGCTCGCACCACCAATGAGTTTGGTTACCGCCTCAGCCTGGTATCGATGTAAGAAATATACCGGTACCAGAACTCTTTCCAGCTCCGAATAGGGCTGTCCTTGTCTGAGGCTATCTTCACCCAAACCAGAAAGCGCAACGCCCCGCACCCTGATGGTATTGTCGAGCCCCGCAACAATATCTTCATCACTATCCCACAGGTGCGCCGCCGGATGACCACCCCCGGGCGCTCTGGCATCCGCATCGGTCATCAAACTCATGCCCTTAATACGGGCCTCCTGTATTAATTGCTGCAGAAACTCAGACTCTTTAATACCGGGGACCTCTGCGTAGCCGTAGGTGATTGCGTGCTTGTCCCAGGGGCCAATTCCAACAGCGTAGGCCTGTGACAAATCTATCTGGTCCTTTTTAAGTCGCAGCATTGGATGTGGATAATCCATCACCGATCCTCGCTCAAATTCACCACCGTAGGTGCTCGCGGAAAAATTATGCACCAGACCCAGTGTGTGACCAATTTCGTGGGCGCTTAGTTGACGAATTCGCGCCAGGGCTAGTGCCTTTAACTCTTCAGTAGCAACCTCGTCACTGATGCCAGATTTAAAGGGTGACAACAAACCCTGGGCGATCAAAATATCCTGCCGGATTCGCAGCGAACCCAGCGTGACCTTGCCTTTTAATATTTCCCCTGTACGCGGGTCCCGTACAGACATGCCATAACTCCAACCCCGGGTGCGCCGATGAACCCATTGAATGACGTTATAGCGGACATCCATCGGATCAGCACCCTCCGGCAGATACTTAACCTGGAAAGCATCAACGTAACCCGCCGCTTCAAATGCCTGATTCCACCAGGTCGCGCCTTCAAAAAGTGCTGACCGAACGGGCTCCGGGACAGCCGGGTCCATGTAATACACAATGGGTGTTTTTGCTTTACTCTTTTCAGCATTGGGGTTTTGCTTTTCGAGGCGATGACGGTGGATAAAACGCTGTACAAGATCAGCCTCAACCGGCGCTGAGAAATCCGCATAGCTCATGGGAAAGTAACCACTCTCGGGCAAGTACTCGCGCATTTTGTAGCCGGCTTCAGGCAATGCGATTAACGAATGGTGAACATGTACAGTGACTGCAGTTTTATTAGGGGTAACGGCGCGCAACTCCTTCCCGGCGCTATTTCCAACCAGTGTCAGAAGACCTTCAAGCTCAGTATTTTTTGGAAAACTTTTGGTCAACGGAAAGTGCATGACGGACCGCTCAGAGCTCAACTTGAAGTCGCCTTGCTCCTGCTCTTTGAGAACAGCACCAATGCCAAAGCTATCGGATAAGAGAAAATCCGTGTAATCAATCAGGTAGCTCGAATCCCCTACCGCTACGACCTTAAATCCCCACAATACGCTCGTTGCAAAAGCTTCCTCAACAGCTAGTTGCTCCGGCTTGTTATCGGAGCCAGCACGAAAGTCTGTATTTTTTGCCTGCAACAGTACCTTGTTGCCTACCCGAAGGAACTCTACTAGCTGAGTCTCTCCGAGCCGACCACGATCCAGGCCAATATCATTAGACCCAATCCCCCGCGCCAGGCTTTCCTGATAGATCAGCTCACCCAGGTCGTTAGGTATCTCAATATAGGTTTTACCTTCTTTATGATCCAGAAACAGATTCAAGAATCCCGATCTTGATTCAAAACCCTGGGTAAACTTTTCTACTGAGGGTGCGCCCAGGGCGGCCAGATGGAAAAACAGCAAGCACAAGCCAATAATACTGTGTCGCATAGGTTTTAGGCTCCAATATGAGAAAGTTGAAAAAGTAGGGATTCGATCAACAAAAATCAGCTACAGAACATCCTTTTGCTTATGCAGCCAATCTAAAGCCAGACTACTGAGTACTTCAACTCCTACTGGCAACGCCTTGTCGTTCACATAAAAGTAAGGGGAATGGTTTGATGCACTCTCACCCGGCGCTTTGCCATCAGCGGCGACACCCAGACCAATAAATAGCCCAGGAATCTGATTAGAAAAATAGGAAAAATCCTCTGCTCCCATCACCGGCTTTATGACAATCGCTTTCTCCCCCGCGGACACTCGATCCAATACCGGCGCCATTTGTGCGGTTAATTCGGGATGATTGAATGTGACCGGCAGCCCAAGGGGAATATCAACTTCTGCGGTTGCACCAAAACTCTTCGCCACCAACTCTGCAGTTCGTTTCACCCGCGCATGTACATCGGTACGCATTTTTTGATCCAGCGTACGAATCGTACCCGTCATTTCAACCTGCTCTGGGATAATATTGCCGCGGTTACCGCCGTTGATTGAACCTATGGTCACAACGGCGGGCGCTGCACTCAGGTCAATCTGACGACTGACAATCGATTGCAAACTATTAATAATCTGCGCTGATACCGTAATCGGGTCTACCCCACTCCAGGGAGAAGAACCATGGGTTTGCACGCCCTTAACTGTAATTTTGAAGCTGTCCGCAGCCGCCATCATACCCTCGGGTTTGTACATGATCAGGCCCGCCGGGGTCGGGAAAACATGTAAACCAAAAATTGCGCCAGGTGCATACTCACCTTCTAACACGCCCTCTTTAATCATTAGTGCTGCGCCACCTTCTTCCCCTTCCGGCGCACCTTCTTCGGCGGGTTGAAAGATAAACTTAACGGTACCTGGTATTTGCTCCCTCATACCCGACAGTACCTCAGCGACACCTAATAAAATTGCCATATGCGCATCGTGACCACAGGCGTGCATCACGCCGGTTTCTCTGCCTCGCCATTCGGTTGTGACCTTCGAGGCAAAGGCTAAGCCAGTTTTCTCCGTGACGGGTAACCCATCCATATCCGCCCGGAGTGCGACCACCGCGCCAGGTTGGCCGCCTTTTAAGATGCCAACAACACCCGTGTGGGCAACACCCGTTGTCACCTCATCAAAGCCAAGCGCTCGTAATCGAGCAGCAATTTTTTCAGCGGTTTTGAATTCCCGATTGCCTAATTCTGGATGGGCATGGAAATCATGACGGGTCTCAACAACACCATTTATTACTTGCTTAGTTTTGTCACTGACCAAACGCTGCCAGTCTTCCGCATAGGTAACTGACGCAATAAGTATGAGTACTAGACTGATTAAGGCTTTCATATAGTTCTCCCAGGAATCCTGGGAGAGACTAACAAGGGCTTTAGGGGTTTACCAATTATCTCGCAAGGCTTGTTTCTTTGGCCTCAAGTGCTGCCAATTCTTTCGCGATCGCCTCTGGGGAGCCTGTATTGCGTGCAAACAGGCTATACAGGGCCGGAATCACGAACAGTGTTAAGGCCGTTGCCATTAAGACCCCAGAGAAAATGACAACCCCGAGGGTGGCGCGGCTTTCGGCTCCAGCACCACTGGCAAGGATTAACGGGATGGAGCCCATAATGGTCGACAACGCCGTCATTAACACGGGTCGCAGTCGAACCTCCGAGGCTTTATAGATGGCTTCGATAAAGGAGCTACCGGAATCCCTCATTTGATTAATAAATTCAACAATCAAAATGCCATTCTTGGTAGAAATCCCGATCAATATGATCAAACCAATATTGGAGTAAATATTTAGGGAGCCACCGGTTAGATATAGTCCAAGTAGTGCACCAAAGGTCGAGAGCGGCACCGTCGCCATAATGACAAAGGGATGAACAAAACTTTCAAACTGCGCCGCAAGCACCAAAAATACAATTAGGAGCGCCAGGGCAAAACTAAATATCAGTCCTCCAGCCGCTTCCTTCAATTCCAGAGATTCTCCCTTATAGTCAATCTGCGCAGATCCTGGCAGCTCCTCACGCACGACCCCTTCAAGATACTCTAGCATTTCTCCAAGGGAGTAGCCGGGGTTTAGATTGGCAGAAATCGTGATCGCTCGAAGACGGTTATAGCGGTTTAGTGTACCCGCATCTGCAACGCTTCGAACCGAGGTCAGATTCGAAAGCGGTATCAGCTCACCGGTACTTTCTGATCGAACATAAACGCTGGTCAGGTCATCAGCGGTCACTCGCTGACCATCTTCGGCCTGCACAATCACATCGTACTCTTCACCACCATCTATGTAGGTGGTGATGCGCCTTTCACTCATCATGGTTTGCAATGTTCGGCCTATGGTCTGAATACTGACGCCAAGGTCCGCCGCACGGGTTTTATTAATATCCACAATCAGTTGCGGTTTGGTTTCCAGGTAGTCTGCTTGAACCCGGGTCAAACCGGGGTGGGCCTGGGCTTTTTCAAGAACAATGTCTCGCCACTCCGAAAGCTCTTCGTAGCTGCTACCACCCAATACAAACTGGATCGGCTGGCCACCACCACTCCTTTGTAACCCAGACCGCATAAAAGGAAAGCCTCGAATGCCCGGGATCTCTTGCCACTCCTTGGACAGTTTCTCCATCAAACCGATAGTAGAAATCTTTCGCTCCTCCCAGGGCACCATTGTCACAAGTGTAACCGCGCTGTTGACGGATTCTGCAGCCCCCCAGCCAGGTAAGAACACCAGGTACTGCAGGACATCACCGGATTCAACGTAGGGGTCTATTGTCGCCTCAAGTTGCCTGAGTTGCTTTTGCATAAACGAAAAGCTTGCCCCCTCCGGTCCTGATATGCGGGCAAAAAATACCCCTTGATCCTCCGCCGGAGCAAATTCATTCGGCACTTCTTTACCCAACCACCAGGTGCCAAAGCCAAAGATCACCACCAGAACAATTGCAATATAAGGCCGGGGCACAACGTACCGTAGGGCACCATCATATTCATTTTGCAACCAGTGGAAGAAGTTATCGATTTTATTCGTGAGCCAACTTTCGTGGGCATCTTTTGTCAGCAGCTTGGCGCTCAACATGGTTGTCAGAGACAGCGCTATCACCGAAGAAAAAATCACCGCCGTCCCAATGGTGACAGCAAGTTCAGAGAAGATGACACCCAGGTTACCACCGACAAAGGCAATCGGAACAAAAACAGCAATCAACACAACGGTCGTGGCAATCACCGCAAAGCCTACTTGTCGTGAGCCATTAAAAGCCGCCAACAGCGGCGGCTCGCCTTCTTCAATTCGGCGCTGAATATTTTCCAGCACCACAATTGAATCATCAACCACCAGCCCAATAGCTAGCACCAGGCCGAGCAGGGTCACCAGGTTAACCGAAAAATCAAACATCGACAGACCAATAAATGCGGACACCAGGCACACCGGAATGGTAACGGCTGGCACAATTGTCGCTCGCACGGAGCCGAGGAACATGTAGATGACAAGACTCACCAGCAGCATCGTTGCCGCCATAGTTTTGTAAACAGACGTAATAGCATTTTCAATAAACACTGAATCATCAGAGCTCGCCACCAGAGTCATTCCGTTAGGTAGTGAGGCATTAAGCGCTGCAGCTTTCTTATTTGTAGCTCGAAGGACATCCAGGGTATTTGCCGTTGATTGCTTAACAATACCCATGCCGACATTAGGCGTAGAATTACCGCGGAATTCATCTCGATAGGTGGTTGGGCCAACCTCAACCCGGGCAACATCTCCCAGGTAAATCAGCTGATCGCTATCTCCACGGCCAATAATCAGGGTTCTAAAATCATCAGCCGTTTCATAGGAACGACTTATTCTGACGGAAAATTCCCGATCTAAAGAGTCTACCCTTCCGGCGGGCAGCTCAACATTCTGACGCCGCAGTGCGGTTTCAATATCTTCCGGGGACAAACCCCGGGCAGCTAATTTCTGGCGATCAAGCCAAATCCTCATTGAGTATCGACCTGAACCATTCACACGAATATTGGCAACACCATCAATTGAGGTGAACTGATCAACAAGATAACGATCCGCATAGTCCGTCAGTTCCATACTATCCATATTGGGGCTTCGTAGTGAGAACCATTGTATGGGTCTGGCATCACTATCCGCTTTGGCAATTTGTGGCGGGTCGACATCGTCGGGCAATCGATTGAGTACTCGCCCCACACGATCACGCACGTCATTAGCGGCTTCATCAATATTTCTGTTCAAGCTGAACTCAACGGAAATTCGTGATGAGCCATCACGGCTGGAGGAACTGATACTTTCTACGCCTTCGATACCGCTAATTTGGTCTTCGATGACCTGGGTAATCTTGCTCTCAATCACCTTTGCTGAAGCACCGACATAGGTAGTGGATACCGACACAATGGGCGGGCTGGTTTCCGGGTATTCCCGCAGCGGTAGATCTCGAAACGCCAGAACACCAAAGGCCACAATCAACACGCTGACCACGGTGGCGAACACCGGGCGCTTGACAGAAATATCGGAAATCAACACGGCTATTCTCCTTCTGCTAAGACGGAAGTATCATCTACTGCACCGGCCCCGCCTGGGCTCGCGCGTTCATTTTTAACCACAACTGGACTACCCGGTTTGATTTTGATCAAGCCCTCGGTAATGACCCTGTCACCCGCTTCAAGCCCTGAGAGCACTTCCACAAACCCCGGTGCGCGCCGCCCCGCGGTAAATTCACGACGCTCGGCTTTGCCGTTTGCGACCACATAAGCAAACTGTTGGTTCTGTACCGGTACAACGGCGGATTCAGGTAAGGCCAGGAACTCTTTACGCTCCTGAATCAGCCTCACCGTCAGCAACATACCGGGTCTGAGTAGCAGGTTGTTGTTTTCAAGTCTGGCTCGAACCTTTACCGTTCGTGTGTTGGGATCAATTCGGGAGTTAATCGTCGAGACTGTGCCTGCAAACGTCTGGCCTGGATAAGCAATACTCAATGCCAACACTTCCTGCCCGGGCCTGACACTGGCGAGATAACTTTCCGGAATTGAGAAATCCAATTTGATGGATGAAATGTCATCTAGCGTGGTCACCGGCACGTTCGGGCTCAACAAAGTGCCTGGACTCACGTTTCGAAAGCCTAGCTTGCCGCTGAAGGGCGCCCTGATGAGGCGATCATCCAGACGCGCCAGAATGCCTTCAAATCTTGCCTGAGCGGTTTGCATCCGATTGCGCTCAACATCGAGCTGGGTCTCTGCAGCCAGCCGTTGTTCAATGAGATTCTGGACCCGCTCAAACTGGCGAGTCGCCTCATCGACGTTTGCTTTGGTTTCATTGAGTAAAGCTGTCTCTTCAGCATTGGTCAGCTCAACCAAAATGTCACCGGCATTAACAAACATGCCATCCTCAAAATTAACCTTGGTCACCGTTTCCGTCACCTTTGTTGTAATCGCGACGGATTCGTTCGCTAATGCTGTGCCTATAGATTCAACCTGATCAACGAAGCTCTGCAGAGAAACTTCCGCGACAACAACGGAGACTGCGTCGCCTCCGCGCCGCTCCGTAGCTTGCTTCAAGTTAGCGAAATAGGTCTGGGCAAACCAGGCAGATATGCCGATGACAACAATCGTGCAAATAATCAATAAAGGGTGGTGGCGTAAAAAACTCAATGGGACTCCCGGTATCGCGACACTCCCCAGGGATGCTGGGCAGCTACAGTTAGAGACCGGAAATTCTATACCGACAGCTTCAAACTGTCTGTAAATTACGTCTTTTTTCTTGGCTTTGGGTTATGGGGCAAGCCCGTATGCTGGGTGCGGAATGATTTTCCCGCCATTGGGCTACGGGATCTGGCCGTTAAGGGTACAAGTTGGTGCTTACCGTTACCGATGAGATCATTGCGACCCATCTTTTTTAGCGCCGTTCGCAGCATCGGCCAATTGTCAGGATCGTGATAACGTAAAAACCCCTTATGTAATCGCCGCTGTCTTGCGCCCTTGGTAATGGGAACAGCTTCACTCTGGCGAGAAACCCGTTTTAGCGGATTTTTCCCCGAGTGGTACATTGCCGTTGCGCTCGCCATGGGCGAAGGATAAAAATTCTGCACCTGATCAGCGCGAAATCCATGTTGTTTCAACCAGAGCGCAAGATTCACCATGTCGGTATCGGTGGTTCCCGGATGCCCCGCAATAAAATAGGGAATCAAGTATTGCTCTTTGCCGGCTTCTTTTGTGTATTTTTCAAACAATGCCTTGAACTCATCATAGGTGCCAATGCCGGGTTTCATCATTTTTGACAATGGACCCTGCTCAGTATGCTCCGGCGCTATTTTGAGATACCCACCGACATGCTCGGTCACAAGTTCTTTTACATATTCTGGCGTTTTCACCGCAAGGTCATAACGCAGACCTGATGCAATAAGGACCTTCTTCACCCCATCAATGCCTCTCGCCCTGCGATACAGGGAGATCAATGGCGTCTGATCGGTATTCAGATTCTTGCAAATGCTCGGATAGACGCAGGAGGGACGCCGGCAACTGGTTTCTATTGCTTTACTCTTACAATTCAGCCGCCACATGTTTGCAGTTGGGCCACCCAGATCAGAAATAATCCCCGTAAAACCTGGGGTTTTTTCCTTGATGTTTTCGATTTCATTGAGAATTGAATCCTCAGACCGACTCTGGATGATTCGACCCTCGTGTTCCGTGATGGAACAGAAGGTACAACCACCAAAACAACCGCGCATAATATTCACGCTAAACCGGATCATCTCGTAGGCGGGAATTTTTGCCTCACCATACTTGGGATGCGGCACCCGTTGGTAAGGCAGCTCAAATACCCAGTCTAATTCTTCAGTACTAAGGGGAATTGGCGGCTCGTTAAGCCAGACAAACCGATCCCCATGGGATTGTACAAGGGGCCTGGCATTACCCGGGTTTGTTTCTCGGTGTAAGATCCGTGATGCGTGGGCATAGAGCTCTTTGTCTTCTCGTACCGCCTCATAGGACGGCATTCGAATATAGGATTTAGTCTGGTCGAGCATCAGCCGTACAGGCTTCTCATCGGTATCATCCACCAGTAGTGATGCATCAATGGCCTGGTAGTCTCCGGGCAATTCGCTCAGCGCAAAAGCAGTGCCACGAATGTCTTTAATGTTGTCGATGGCTTCACCTGCGCCCAATCGATGGGTTAGCTCAACAATCGCTCGCTCCGCATTGCCGTAAAGCAACAGATCAGCCTTGGCATCCAATAGAATCGATCGGCGAACTTTTTCGCTCCAATAATCAAAGTGGGCAATCCGCCGTAAACTGGCTTCAATACTGCCAATCACGACGGGCACGTCCGGGTAGGCTTCCCGGCAACGCTGGGAATACACAATGACGGCTCGATCCGGACGTTTGCCAGCGACATCGCCCGGTGTATAGGCATCATCGTGGCGTAGTTTTTTGTCCGCGGTGTAGCGGTTGATCATTGAATCCATGTTGCCGGCCGCCACACCAAAATATAAATTTGGCTTGCCTAACACCTGAAACGGCTCTTTGGATTGCCAATCTGGCTGGTCAATGATGCCAACTCGAAAACCCTGTGCTTCGAGTACCCGTCCGATAACAGCCATACCAAAGCTGACGTGATCCACATAGGCATCGCCGGTCACGATAATGACGTCGCAGCTATCCCAGCCTAGTGCATCCATCTCCTCTCTTGTTGTGGGTAAAAACGGCGCGACGCCAAAACACTCAGCCCAATAAGGACGGTAGGTATTGATGACTTTAGGTTGAGTTTCCAATCCTGATTTAGACGCAGCTTTAGATGGGGCTTTTGAGGGGGAGACACCAGACATGACAGGGAACGAGGCTGATTTAAGGGTGGCTAATCATACGCACCTAAAAAAGAAAGGAAATAGCCTATTTTACAGAGCCTTATGATCAATTCTGTCAATGGCGTCGATCAGAGATTCTGAGTCGATTTGAGAATGATTTTCGGTTATCCTAGCCCGCCTTAAAAAGCCGCTAATATCTACCTGTTTGGGTTGCCATACAGGTTGTCACCAAGGTCCGCATATATGTTAAAAAACAAACAGTTACAGTCATGGCTTGACGACATGGTAGGTCTTTGTCAGCCTGATAACGTCGTCATCTGCGATGGTAGCCGGGAAGAGTATGACCGCATGTGGGAGCTGCTCGTAGCATCGGGCGCCGCTAAGAAATTAAACGAAGAGAAGCGGACCAATAGTTACCTCGTTCGCTCCGACCCCGCGGATGTCGCCCGGGTTGAGAGCCGTACCTACATCTGTCCTGAAAATAAGGTTGATGCGGGTCCGAACAACAACTGGGTTGCTCCGAACGAAATGCGCGGCACTCTAAACGGCTTGTTTGAAGGCTGTATGAAAGGCCGCACTATGTACGTTGTGCCTTTTAGCATGGGTCCCGTTGGCTCCCCAATCGCGCACATTGGCGTGGAGCTTTCAGACTCACCCTACGTTGTCGTCAACATGCACATCATGACCCGGGTTGGAGAAGCCGTTCTAGAAGAATTGGGTACCGACGGCGAATTTGTGCCCTGCGTCCATTCCGTGGGACGCCCCCTGGACAACGGTCAAGCAGACGTTACATGGCCCTGCAATCCTGAAAACCTGTACATCGCACATTTTCCTGAAACACGGGAGATCTGGTCCTTCGGTTCCGGCTATGGCGGCAACGCCCTACTTGGCAAAAAATGTTTTGCCCTGCGAATCGCTTCTGCAATGGCCCGGGATGAAGGCTGGTTGGCAGAGCACATGCTGATTCTCAAGCTTACCAACCCCGCCGGCAGCTCCAAGTATATTGCCGGCGCTTTCCCAAGCGCGTGTGGTAAAACCAACCTGGCAATGCTCGAACCCACCATCCCGGGATGGAAGGTTGAGACCGTTGGCGATGATATCTGCTGGATGAAGTTTGGCGACGACGGTCAACTTTATGCAATTAATCCAGAAGCTGGATTCTTTGGTGTTGCTCCAGGCACCGGCATGGATAGCAATGCGAATGCCATGCTAAGCCTGACTGAGAATTGTATTTTCACCAACGTTGCGGAAACCGATGATGGCGACGTCTGGTGGGAAGGCATGGGCGAGGCGCCAGCCCATCTAATAGACTGGAAAGGAAACGATTGGACGCCGGAATCCAAAACAGCGGCAGCCCATCCCAATGCAAGATTTACGGTTTCTGCAGCACAATGTCCTGTAATTGCTGACGAATGGGAAGACCTTGCTGGGGTACCTATTAGTGCAATTCTTTTCGGCGGCCGCCGCGCCACGGTTGTACCGTTAGTTAATGAAGCACGGGACTGGACCCAGGGTACATTTTTTGGCTCTATAGTTTCTTCTGAAAAAACCGCCGCTGCCGCCGGTAAGATTGGTGAGCTACGTCGTGATCCGATGGCGATGCTGCCTTTCTGCGGATACAACATGGCGGACTACTGGGGACACTGGCTTAATACTGGCAAGAAGGCCGGCGCCAAACTACCCAAAATCTACTACGTTAACTGGTTCCGCAAAGATGACGACGGTAAGTTTATGTGGCCTGGCTTTGGTGAAAACTCCCGGGTGCTCGAATGGGTCTTTAAGCGATGTGACGGGGAAGGCGAAGCAATTGAGACACCAATTGGCAACCTGCCCACCCTCGACGGCATCAACTTCGATGGGCTGAACCTTTCAGAGCAACAAAAAGCTCAACTGCTCAGGGTTGAGGTAGACGGATGGTTAAGCGAAATCCCTCTGATTGAAGAATACTTCGATCAGTATGGTGATCGCGTTCCCGCGGAACTCAGGGAAGAAGTTGCCCAGCTAAAATCAAGACTTGAAGCAGCAAAACAAGCAGTTGCTTGATTGCTAGGAAGAATAAAAATGGCGGCCCTGGCCGCCATTTTTTTGTCCGTAATAATCAGTCTGCTAAAACTTTTCAAGAATCAATCTGGCAACCTCGCCGCCATGGGTGTTCTGAAGAAAGTGACCCGCATCTGCAATGGGGTCAAAAGAAGCCTTCATACGTTTGGCCCATTCACGGCCCCAATTTTCCGTAAACACATCGTCCTGGCAACCCCAGATAAAATGTACCGGCTTAGTCCAGTTTAGGAGCACTTCATAGTGATGGGCTTGAGCTGCGCCATTGCCGTTGTCATAACTGTCCATGGGGATTGACAGCGGAAAGCGGCGAGCCCCATTGTAAGCTGAGTCACCCATCGCCTTATAAGGTGCCAGATAAGCATCATGCATCTGCTGCGCCGCCAGAGTTTCAAACTGCGGAATCTGGCCCGACACCAGGGCTGGGAACATGGCTTCTCTTGCGAGCAATCCGGAACTCATGGCCATCAGCAATCCAACATTGGGGGTTTCTCGACAAAACAACCCGCCTTCATGCCAGTTCTTATTCCAGTTGCGGATAGCCTCGGAGTATTCATAACCTTCATGGTGCAGCCAGGTGTTCATAATGACCAGGCGGTTAAATCGGTCCGGCATGGTAGCCGCCTGGGCTAAACCGATGGGGCCACCCCAGTCCTGACATACCAGGGTAATGTCATTCAAATCCAACTTAACGATTAAAGATGTTAACACCTCGGTGTGTCGGGCAATCGTGTACCAGTGGATATCGGTAGGTTTATCTGATTTTCCAAAACCAAGATGATCTGGCGCTATACAGCGAAACCCTGCATCCACCAACAACGGAACAATGTCGCGATAAAGATAGCTCCAGGTGGGCATGCCATGCATCAATAGCATCACAGGGCCATCCTTTGGGCCCTCGTCCAGATAATGCATCTTCATGTCTTGCCATTGATGGTAATGTGCAGCGAAATTGTAGTTTGCTAATCCCTCAAAATTTGCCGCCGGTGTGGTGACATACTCGGTCATATTCGAACCTCCTTCCTTTGATTCCCCGGCCGCACCTAGACGCTTAGACGGCAAAGGCTTTTTAACACGCTAAGGGCTTTATATTCGCTAAAGGCTTTTCAACACGCTAATGGCTTTATATTCGCTAAAGGCTTTTTATCCGCTAAAGGCTTCTGATCACGCTAAAGGCTTTCTATCCGCTAAAGGCTTTTCATTATGAGTTCGCAGTTGTTGTTCGAGAGCGGAGATTTTTTTCTTCAGCTGAGTAACCTCGGTTGCTGTTGAGCGTCGCTTGTCCAACTCAGCATGTAATAGTTCTATTTCTTCCTCTAACTCATCTATTTCCGTTTCCAGCACATCTTCCATTGTCGGCAGCAGCTCATATTCCTGATTGAAGTCGGCAACCTGCTCACCCATCGTAAATAGATCATAAATCCAGCCAACAACAAACAACCCGGCCGTAAAAAAATACAGCACGCCCCAAAATGGACGACGCAGGTAAAACTTGTGAAAACCCAAAAAGCCGAATGGCGGTATCGCGAGTAGGTATGCGATGGGTGTCCTACGAGGAGAAATTGAAACCTTGGGCATAAGTGGGGTTCCGATGGAGAGGCATAAGGGAGCAGTTATTCCATCACATAAGCCCCCGGGACGCTACCGGCCAATTTGGCTCAGGAAATTTAGGCAAAAAAAAGCTGGGTTCCCAAAGGAACCCAGCTTTTCAATTGCTAATAAGTTGAGGGGAACTTAGTTAGCAGAACTGAACTCAGGATATGCTTCAACGCCACACTCACTCACGTCAACGCCTTCGTATTCCTGCTCTTCTGATACTCGTATACCCATGGTGACTTTCAGAATTGTCCAAACCACCAGACTGGTAACAAAGACCCAACCGAAGATTGTCAGGGCACCTATGATCTGGCCAGAAAAGCTAGAACCATCATTAGTCAGCGGTACAAGCAACAGGCCGAGTAGTCCAACGGTGCCGTGGACCGAGATAGCACCTACGGGGTCATCAATTTTGAGTTTGTCTAACGCGACAATGGAGAACACAACCAACACACCACCAAACGCACCGAAGATTGTTGCCTGTAGCGGTGTAGGTGTAGAGGGTTCAGCGGTAATGGCAACAAGACCAGCCAACGCACCATTCAATAGCATTGTTAGATCCGCTTTGCCGAACAGGATTCTTGACGCAACCAGAGCGGCAATCGCTCCACCGGCTGCAGCTGTATTGGTATTCAGGAAGACCATCGCAACGGCGTTAGCATTGGCAATATCACCAAGCTTTAACACAGAGCCACCGTTAAATCCGAACCAACCCATCCAGAGGATAAACGTACCCAGGGTAGCTAGCGGCAGATTGGAGCCAGGTATTGCATGAACGGCACCGTTAGGACCGTATTTGCCTTTACGTGCACCGAGCAGTAGAACCCCGGCCAACGCTGCAGCTGCACCAGCCATGTGAACAATACCTGAGCCAGCAAAGTCAGAGAAACCAAGGTCGCCTAACGTGTACATCCCAAATACAGATGCTCCACCCCAGGTCCAACTGCCTTCCATAGGATAGATAAAGCCAGTCATCACAACCGCAAAGGCCAGGAACGCCCAGAGCTTCATCCGCTCGGCAACTGCACCGGAGACAATAGACATCGCCGTGGCAACAAACACTACCTGGAAGAAGAAGTCAGAAGCATCTGAGTAAACAGAACCTCCATCAAAACCTGCTTCGTGAGACTCAGCTAGAACCGTAGCGGTCAATGCTTCGGCAGTCTCAGCACCATCTAATCCAATACCTTCGAGGAAGATGCCGCCACCGTACATAATGGCGTATCCGCAAACGAGATACATGATGCAGGAAATCGCAAACAGCGCGACGTTTTTGGTTAAGATTTCGGCGGTGTTTTTAGATCGCACCAGGCCGGCTTCCAGCATCGCAAAGCCCGCTGCCATCCACATGACAAGCGCGCCGCATACGAGGAAGTAAAACGTATCCATCGCGTATTGAAGTTCTAATACTTGGTCCACAGTAGGGCCCCTCCACAGGTTTATGGTTTGGTGTTCTTTTATTTAAGGTTCATTCAAGTTTCATTCACTAAAGAGCAAACTTGATGCCAAACTAAAAAAACCGACCAAAATAACCCTGTAGCCCTTTAGAATTGCGGAGCTTTAAGAACACAGCTATTCTCAAAAGTGGCTTTCGCACAAAACCGGCGCACAATAATGATGCGCATGCATTCGACGCGCCCCAATTACGCGCGCCCGGTAACTGAAGAGCCTTCAGCGCAGAAAAGAGCCTTCAGCGTGGAAATGAGCCTTCAGCGCGAAACAACAGCCTTCAGCGCGAAACAACAGCCTTCAGCGCCAAACAAGAGCCTTCAGCGCCAGAGAACAGCCTTCAGCGCCAGACAACAGCCTTCCCTGTGAATAACAAAAACAACAGCCCAAAAAAAAGGGGCCATGCGGCCCCTTCGATCAATCCAGTTGTTTTCAGGGACTAATCAAGTCTTTCGATAATGGTACCCGTTCCTAGACCGCCGCCACAGCACATCGCAATCAACCCATAGCGGCCGCCAGTGCGCTCAAGTTCGTGTAATGCCGTGGTGATCAGACGTGCGCCTGTGCTACCGGTGGGGTGGCCCAGAGCGATCGCGCCGCCATTGACATTGACCTTAGTTGGATCCACACCCAGATCTTTCTGCCAGGCTAAAACGACAGAAGCAAAGGCCTCGTTAACCTCAAACACGTCAATGTCATCAACCGTCAACCCGGCTCGTTCCAATACCTTTCGAGTTGCAGGGATTGGCCCCTTCAACATGGTGACCGGATCTACTCCGACAAGGGTTGTTGCCACAATCTTCGCCCGGGGCTTTAAGTTATTTGCCTTAACGGCCTTCTCTGAGGCCAATATGATGGCCGCAGCACCATCGGATACCTGGGATGAGGTGCCCGCACTGTGGATTTCCTGTCCAGGCACTGCCTTTAAGCCAGCTAATGAAGCGAGATCGGTAGCACGCAACCCCTCGTCGCGATCAATCATTTGCGTCTTACCGGTGGGCTTGAAGTCCTCGCCCAGAATTGGTGCTTCGACTGGAACGATCTCTCTTTGAAATCTATTTTCTTCCCAGGCTTTTATCGCCTTTTGCTGGCTCTCAAGACCAAACTGATCCGCATCCTGACGGGTAATCTGATATTCCTCAGCGATCATCGACGCACCAGCAAATTGGCTGGTTGGCTGATAGTGACTGGCGTAGTTCTCACCCATTGGGTTGCCATCTTTCATCGCCGCACCCAGAGGCACCCGACTCATCATCTCAACACCACAGCTCATGACCATTTCTTCAATGCCGGCGGCAATCATAGACGCACCCATACTGGTCGCCTGCTGGGAAGATCCACATTGGCTGTCAACGGTTGTTGCGGCGACCTCCATTGGCAATCCCTGGGACAGCCAGGCGATACGGGCAATATTAAAGGTTTGCTCTCCCACCTGAGACACACAGCCACCGATTACCTGATCTATTTTCAGCGGGTCAATGCCGCTTCTCTCGAGGGCAGCTTTTTGGATTGCGCCAAGTAAATCAGCGGGCTTTAAGCCAGCCAAGCCCTTGCCACGTTTGCCAATAGCGCTGCGACAAGCCTCAACTATGTATACATCTCCCATGGGGTTTCCTCTTGTTAGGTAGATTGTTGAATTGAAAAATAGTGAATTTATAAGCCAAATTTGAGCGAAACAGCATACCAGCGGAGCTATTTGGATGGCAGCCTAAACCGGGACAAATAACCGCTCCAGAATGCTAAAATGCGCCTCAATAGCCACTGAACGAAACCCTCCCATGACCCCCGCAGTCACCAGTCTTGAGCAAGCCAAACTCCCCTACAAACTACACGAGTACGACCATGACCCGGCTAATAGCCAGTATGGTCCTGAGGCTGCAGCGAAAATGGCTGTCCCACCAGAAAGAGTGTTTAAAACACTGGTTGTAGAACTCGACAATGGCAAGCTCGCCGTGGCGGTCCTGCCGGTGAGCCTAAGCCTAAACCTCAAGGCCATGGCAAAGAGTGTCGGAGCCAAAAAGGCTCATATGGCAAAACCAGAACAAGTCGAAAGAAGTTCTGGTTATGTGCTGGGTGGCGTCAGCCCCATCGGCCAGAAAAAAGCATTGCCGACTATTGTTGATCGCTCCGCTACCGAATTCCCTACGATCTACATCAGTGCCGGTAAACGAGGTTTAGAGATTGAACTGGCGTCGGAGTTGCTCTGCCAGCTCACCAACGCCCGCTACGAATCGGTAGGTGTTAGCAAATAATTGCCGTGGGACGCTGCAATGGGTTTTGCTTTGTCTTCCTGCCAGATTTCAGCACGCACATTTGCCACTCGACGACCCTGCCGGGTGACAATAGCGCGGCCATACATCTCCTCTGGACGGCCTGAACGAAGATAGTCGATCGAGATATCAACGGTTCGCGGCAAGCTCTCACAGGACGTTAAAAACAGTAGCTGTATAACCGACGTCAATTCCAAAAACGCTCCGAGTACACCGCCATGAATTGCTGGCAGGTTCGGATTACCAATCAACATCTCTTTAAAGGGTAAAACCGTTGTCAGCTCATTGCCTTTACGTTCTACCTCAACCCCGAGAAATTGAGCATAGGGTATTTGCTCAATTAAGGCCTGCATATCGTCAGCGCGATTCTCATCTTTGAGTTTCTGTAGGATCTTCATAGATTCTTGCCCTGGGTATTGGGCGTGCCCAACATAAAAGCGCCAATGGATGTTGCTACCGGTTTATCTTTATCACCCTGATGGGCCAGCGCTCGAACAAAAGCAACCGAACGCCCCAGCTGGTAGCACTCAGCCTCCACAATCAAATCCTGCTCTGGGGTTGCGGGCTTCATATAGTCAATCCGAATATCAAGGGTTGCCATGCTGACACCCTCGGCCCAATCCTCGTGACAGCGAACCGCCCAACCTGAAGCATTATCGAGCGTTGCGGTAATCACACCACCATGGAGTATGCCCGTGTCGGGATCCCCGACCAGGTGTAACGCATAGGGGACTCGAACTTTACAACGTCGCTCGCCTGCTTCGATTAACTCCATGCCAATTGCTTGAGCATGGGGAGGTAACTCACTCATGTTTTGTTGAAACGGGTCCACTCTTCACTCTTTTTCGAAAGTCTTCGGTTGTATTGGTTTGAGGATAGGCCTCACTTGGCACCTCAACATTGAGAAATTCACACAGGGGCTGCCAGCCATCGGCCGCTTCAAAAACCAACAGCTTTTCTGCCGGTAAGGTCGCAATGACCTCTGCGTTATGGGCTTCAAAGATGCCCTTGGCATGTTCTGCATTTGCTATATCGCCGCCGAAGGTGTTCTCAAAAATCAGCGTCTGAATCATTTTCATATGAGGATCATCGCTAGCTCGATCCATTCCTTTAAAAATGGTTGCCGATGCGCTGGCGAACCATTTGTCAGCATCACGCCTGCTCAAAATGAACTTAGCCTCTGGATAAACCTCCGAAAGCTCTTTCCAAAACGCACAAACGGGCCAATCAACGGCGGCTTCATAGCCAGCAAAAACAGCAGACCAATCCACTGCCTTGCCGTCGGCTGCATCCTGCCAAAGCGCAATATGGTCAGGTTTACCAAATACTTCCATCATATGGTGACAGGGATTAAAGCCTAGTTTTTCCAACGCAATTTTTAGGGACAGGGTGCCGGTTCTGCCGAACCCCGCGCCGATCACTTTTAGTGTCATGTTTACATCTCCTTAATTTATCGAAAGCCTATACATAACCTACATAAAGCTTATCAAAAGGCTTGTGATGGGATTTTCGGTCAATTTTTTGAAGACCCCGGCAAGGGTCTATAACGCAATTTCGACCCGCGGCTTCCCACCATTTGATTCAGCCGTCGCAGTACAGGCATAAAGTCGATTGTCCAAAACCCCACCCGCTTTTAACACTGCTTTAACCGAGCGGCTCCGAATCTGGGCCAAGGTCTTAATCCTCGCCACATCTCGAATCGCCGAATCCTCCTCGGTGCCCGCTTTCTGATCAGCGTCTTTTTCAACATCATTTTGTTCAGTACTGTCTGCCAACTCAGCTGAATCAATTTCCCGCAAACGCTCTAACTCACTCAAATCAGCAAAGCCGCAAACCGTTACGGTGAGTTCACTTTTTGTGACCAATAGACCCGCCAGCTTTTCGACGTAACTCTTCGCCTTTGGAGTGAGTACACCGCTTCCCCTTTCAAAAGCGACTGGCTCAAACTTAGGGCGCGTCATCACACCCAATAAATCTTTTGCGAGAAGCAAACTACCATAGGGTTGGAGCGCATATTGCGCATAAGTCACCGCGGTCGTTCGCGCTGCCCGTATCAAAGCTGTTTGAAAAATATCGTTAAAACCAATTTCAAATTTATCAAAATCCGTTTCAATCGGAACCTCTAGTTCCACCTCATCATTCTTGTCTTTGAGCAGAAATAGCGCCGTGGCCAGTGACATCTGGTCTCCGCTATTCTGTGCTGACTCATCAATTTTGACATTCTTGATGTGAATTTTGTTCTTAATAGATAGCCGCCCTGCATTCATTTTCAATCCGGAGTCCAGTTGCAACCGCCCACTCCTAACACCATTGCCTAGATAGGGTGCAATCTCGTGCAATTCAAAATTAGAGAGACTGAAGTCCACGTTGCCATTCAGTCTTTTGATTTCCACATCACCCTTTGCTTTTAGCTTGGCTTCTAACCCTGTTTCCCTTTGGTGATCAGCAACAAACTCAAAATCGAATGTATCCGCCAGGGAGAACTCATTGATCGTTGCAGCCATATTGTCAAGCTCGAGGTCAACGAGGGGTTCGACAGATCGATCAACAAACTCAAGCTTACTGTTCTTGAGCTGCACCTTCTGAACTTTTAAGTCCATCTCACTTGCTGGGCTTGTATCGCTTGTAGGGCTTGGAGCGCTTAGGGGGCTCTCAGCGTTTTTGTCACTACCGCCTGCAGCAAGTACCGAGAGTTTGGCAGCAACGGCAAATTGGCCATCGGCGAGGCGCTCTAAGAGAAGGTCCGCATCAGACACTGCCAAATTTTGGACAAAAAGACCGGTAGGTGTCAGATCAATATCGCTGACCAGCAATTGACCCACCTTGCCCATACCGAAGGGCACTAGCTCATCAACTCGAACATCACCCTGCAGACTAAAATCGTCAGTGGACCTAAATCCAAGCTCACCACGCCACTCAGCGTGACCAAACTCTCCAAACTGGCTCGCAAGATCATTAAGCTTCAGTTCACCAGCCAGGGAAAGTCCGGTTTCCAGATACGTCAGCTGACCATCCCAATCCAGTTTGGACGCTTGATTCCCTGCCAGTGAACCAGCACGCATCTGCAACCCACCAGTAGCGCGGGCGGTAACATCCTGTGCATTTATTCCAATCTCGATCGATTGGTGTAAATCCAACCGGCCGGAAAGACTCCCCAGGGTAGCGGAGCTAGCAGCAAAAGAGGTGGATAAAGCTGCAAGATCCAGATCTGTGATGGTGATATCAGCGGAGAATTTCTGCACATCAGCCAGGATCAAGAATTCACCTTGCATATTGATAGCTGACCCATTGAGTAACAACGCCGCCGTCACCGGCGTTTGTTTTTGCCCAGTTGTGTCAAACAGCCCAAGACTAAAAGACTGGATAACAAGCTCCTGTTTAGCTCCCTGATAGTTCACCGCGAGATTGGCGCCATCGAGAATCAGCGCTTCGATACTGACACGCCATGCGCCCCCCGCTTCATCGGTTGGCGAGGTTTCCGTTGCAATAGGAAAATCTGCAACGCTAAGATCATTTGCGCTGGAACTGACGGGTAACTGGATGCCAGATAGGTTGAGTGATTGGATATGCAAATGACGTTGTAACAAAGGCCACATTTCTATATTGACTCGAGCCTTAAACAAGCCTGTATTCTCACCAATCTTTAATTCATCAATACTTGCGGTGCCTAAGAACGGGTTGAAGGACATCGCCTTTATAGCAACCGATTGATGCAGGTACTCGGATAGGAACTTTTCCGCCTGCTGCTTAACCAGTAGCGGAAAGCCGAAGACCAAACCAGTTGCTAATATTAACGTTAGGATCCAAAGCACTTTGACTCTTGCCCTCATAGTAGCCAATCACCTTTTGAAACCAGGTTGACCTGTCCGCCAACCTCAACGATAAATTCCGCTTGTCTTGAAGACGCTGGTTTCACGGCTTTGAGATGCAGAGCCGATGGCCGTCCAATTTCAAAACCCTGCCCGACAATAACATCAACGGTCGATTTACCGAGATACGAATGTTCCGCAAGATACGCCGCAAGACAACCATTAGCACTGCCCGTTGCGGCATCCTCACCCACCCCCAATCCCGGCGCAAACATCCGTGCTGCAATCTGATGCTCTGGTTTATAACCCTCTGCACAAAAAGCCAGAATACCTATATCGCTCCCGGTGTCGATTGCTCGAGATCTTCGGAGTGCAGCTAAATCCTTTAACGGCACAATCAAAAATTCCAGCCCCGTCGAAACAAGCTGCGATGAAAAGTCCTCGTCGATATCAGACTCTTCCAAGCCAAGCATCTGCGCAACTTCCAACCGGGTTGGTCCCGCCGCAAACTCCGGAGGATTCTGACGCATCCAAATAACTCCATTGGCAGCGAAGGTAACGGGAATCGGTCCAACATTAAGATTTAAAACGAGCTGATTCGTATTGAACCCGACGATTTGGTTTTTGATCAGAAAGGCGGTACCCAAGGTCGGATGTCCAGCAAAGGGTAACTCTCGATCCGGTGTAAAAATACGGACCCGAAATCCATCCGTTTCAGTTCCACCGAGATAAAAAGTGGTTTCCGCAAAATTGAATGCCCGGGCAATCTGCTGCATCTCAACATCGGACAAACCTTCAACGTCCACGACGGTCGCAAGTTGATTACCGCTATAAGGGCCGTCACTAAATACTTCTGTTATGTAATATTGCCGGCTCACCCCTGAGCACCACCTGGGGGTACTCGCAAGATCACGCTCAAGATTGCGCTAAGAATGGGTTTTCTTAAAAGGCGAGTGTGCTTCCATATAATCAATTTCTTCATCGATATAAGCCCGTTCCTGATCAAGGAAATGGCGAACAGCTTCACTGAAGGATTCATTCACGATCCAATGGGCGCTATAGGTATGGGTTGCCAGGTAACCACGCGCCAGCTTATGGGTACCCTGGGCGCCTGCTTCAACGCGTTTAAGTCCGCGCTCGATAGCAAATTCAATAGCCTGATAGTAACAAACTTCGAAGTGCAGAAAGGGGTGATGTTCGATACAACCCCAATTCCGACCAAATAAACAGTCGCTGCCAATAAAATTAATTGCGCCGGCCACGTATCGACCTTCTCGCTTACACATCACAAGAAGGATATTGTCAGCCATGGTTTCCCCAACCATAGAAAAAAATGCGCGGGTTAAATAGGGTGTCCCCCACTTACGATTCCCGGTGTCCGTATAAAACTGATAAAACGCATCCCAGTGTTGCTCCTCAATATCCGATCCGGTCAGTCGTTCGATCTCAATGCCATTCTCATTTGCACCGCGACGTTCTCGGCGGATATTTTTCCGTTTCTTGGCACTCAAGGCAGCGAGGAAATCTTCAAAACACGTGTAGCCATCATTCAGCCAGTGAAACTGTTGGTGAGTTCTTTGGAGAAACCCCAGCTTACCTAACTGGTCATACTGCTCTCGAGTGGCAAAGGTTGCGTGAACCGAAGACACCTCAAGTTTTTTCGCAACCTGCATCACACCGGAGATCAGATACTCAGTGTGCTCGTCACTCTTGCTTGAATTGGCGGTTAGAATTCGACGACCCGTTGCGGGAGTGAAAGGCACTGATATTTGTAGCTTTGGATAGTAGCGTCCCCCCGCCCGTTGGAATGCATCCGCCCAGTTATAGTCGAACACATATTCACCCTGAGAATGGCTTTTAAGATACATCGGCACAAGACCAAGGGTCTTACCATCATCTTCGAGGGCAAGATGATAGGGAGCCCAACCGGTTTCCGCCGCAGCAGAACCGCTCTCCTCCAGGGCTAAAAGAAAATGGTAGGACAAAAATGGGTCAAAGGGGATGCCGCAGTCCGGATCGATAAGATACGGATTTGCGGCGGAATCCCAGTCGGATTGGCCTATTTCACGAATGCTACTAACTGCTTTTATGGAATAGGCCATATCACCTGGCTTGTCGCTGATGCTTGTCGTAAATAATAGTGTCTATCGATTAAAGCAGTTCTGAGGCAATGAGTTCCAGCGCCTCTGGCTGTCCCGCACCAATTAACATACTACTGACATGACCTTTTTCTCCAGCCGCTTTCCAGGCCTGAAGCCGTTCTTTGATTCGCTCTGCAGGACCCACAAGGTGTACCGCATCAACTAACTCGTCAGGGACTGCAGCCATAGCTTCATCTTTCTTACCCGCTAGATACAAATCTTGAATTTTTATTGCGGCATCTTCGAAGCCAAGCTTCTTCGCATAATCATTATAGAAATTCTTGTCCCGTGCACCCATACCGCCGATATATAGCGCAAGGTTACCTTTGATCGGCTGTCGGCAGGCATCAATGTCATCGCCCATAATACAGGTCACAAAAGGCGCAATATCGTAGTCCAACATTGTTTTACCGGCTTTATCCAAGCCTTTTTGAATCGGTCCTTCTAAAACGTCAAAACGGTCAGGGTTCATCCAAATTGGAAATACACCATCGGCCACCTCAGCACTTCCGGCTAAACCCGCAGGGGTAATAGACGCGGTATAAATGGGAATCTCATTATCCGCCTGGAGAATGCTCTTCAGCGGCTTACCGAGACCAGTACCATCTTCACCGTCGTAGGGCAGTGAGTAATGAAAACCTTTGTGCTCAACTGGCGCTTCGCGGGCCATGATTTGTTTCACGATCGAAACATACTCTTTAATTCGAGTCACAGGCCGACCGTAAGCCACACCGTGCCACCCTTCAACGACCTGGGGACCAGAGGCACCCAGGCCTAAAATAAATCGACCATTAGACAACTGATTTAATGTCATTGCGGTCATCGCCGTGCAAGCGGGTGACCGACCTGGCATTTGCATAATCGCCGTTCCGACTTTAATTTTATCGGTGTGGGCCAGGATCCAGGTTGCCGGTGTTACCGCATCAGAGCCATAGGCTTCCGCGGTCCAGACAGAATCATAGCCCATACTTTCAGCCTGTTTGATTCTATCGAGACCAAGGTTAACAACCTTACCCGAGTAACCACTTAATAGTCCTAATTTCATACTCATCCCCTTAATTTAAAATTTTGATTAGAAAGAAAAATTCTTGCCGGTAAAGGCTTCGAAAGTCGCAGTAGTTTCCTTAGGCGAGACACAGGAAATAATATGGGTGGTGATACCCATTTCTCCATATTCACGAATTCGATCATGGCATTCTTCAGCACTGCCTAAGATTGCGATGTCATCAACCAATTTATCGTCGAGCGCACCGGTGGTTTTGGCTCGATCCTTTGCGGCCCAACCTTCTCGAATGGTTTGGGCAACATCCTCGTAACCCGCCCAGGCAAGAAAGGCGTTGTATACCGGGGTTGCGTAGTAAGGAGCAAAACCGCCACGAATAAAGTTTCTCGCATTTTCTTTATCGTCGGTCACGATGACTTGATGGCGACAAACGACTTCGACGTCTTCAAGTTTCTTTCCGGCTCGCTCAGCGCCAATTCGAATATGTTCCATCATTTTTGGTAGCGCGTCTTTCGGAAACAAATTCAAAATAATACCGTCACTAAATTCCGCTGCAGCTTCTAACATCTTGCTCCGTAGTGCGGCCATATAAACGGGTTGGGCACCTGCTTCTAAAGGTAACTGCCGGTAACCATGGCTGCTCACTGTTTCACCATCAAAGTCCGACTTAGCGCCGCTGAGCATATCTTTGATCAACAGCGTGGTTTCTTTTACGCGAGAAAGTGGCTTCTCGAACTTCAGACCATGCCAGTTCTCCATCATCGTTTGGCTGGATGAACCCAGACCTAAGATGAATCGACCGCCGGAAAGTTGATTTAACACGTGCGCTGTAGACGCAAGCACGGCTGGTGTTCGAGAAAACACAGGAATGATCGCTGTGCCAATGCGACACCGCTCGGTATTCAGCGCAACGGCCGCCGCGGTGGTCAGTGCGTCGACTCCGGAGGCATCAGCGAACCAAAGGTCATCATAACCTTCTGCTTCTGCCCACTTCGCAATCTCGATGGTCTGGTGAACCCCTCTGGGGTCTGGAAGAGTGAGCGCGGTTCGTTGTGGCACAGGCATAATGATTCCTTTTGTTCTTAATGAATGTAAATGTGTTTTAGTTAGTTAACGGTTTGTCGCCAAACCTGAGGATTTTGCATTTCCGCCAGAGAAGACAACTCAATTCTCCAGGGAGTCAACTTAAGCACCCCGTAATCTTCAGCCGACGGGTCGGGCCAAAAAAGTTTTAGGTCATAACCCAAGGGCGGCGCGGTATCAGCATAAAGATCCCAGACCTGTTGTTTTGATTCAGCATCATCTACCCACTCAGCCTTACACTCGGCGTGAACCTGCTCATGATCTGGGTCCCAGTAGGTCAGCGAGACAAAGGGGTTATGATCCAGATGTCGCGCCTTAAAACTGTGGCGCCCGGTTGCAATCCAACCCTCATGCCCTTCCCAGATCGGATGTAACATACGGGATCTGGGTCGATTCGACCGATCGATAGTTGTGAAATTGCACCACACGATTTTAGAAATTCTTCTGTGGAACTCGACCTCTATGGCTGAAAAGTTATCTACGTCCATCTTCTCTCTTAACTTAAAAGGTTTCTAATAGAAAAGTCTTAAATCCAAAGTTCACTACTTACCAACAATCACAATTTCCCAGTTAGCTATTGGCTAAATTATATCTGCGCCTGTGATCTTGTCTTCGCCTTCCAAACCGGGCCTCACAAGGGTTTTCTTAACCTTGGGCCCCACCCTCTCGTACTTTGCTGCGGACTCGTAACTCGGTTCCAACAGCGCTTTTGCGCCGAAGGACTTCTGCTTTTGTAACTCAGACACTTCACCATAAGCCGTTGATCGTTGCCGCGGAATTCGCCCAATACTAGTAATAATTTCTTCCATTTCCTGGGGAGAGGTTTCCTGGCCATGGCTGGCGCCCGCAGCTCGGGTAATGGTCTCGTTCATCAGGGTACCACCGATGTCGTTCACTCCGGCCTGCAGGCAGGCACGGACACCATCGTGTCCAAGCTTGGTCCAGGATGCCTGAATATTGGTGAAGACTGGATGCAACACGAGTCGTGATATTGCATGTATCAGTATCGCCTCTCTAAATGAAGGGCCTTTTCTGGCATTGCCTTTTAGATAGAGGGGAGATTCCATATGGATAAAGGGCAAAATCACAAACTCGGTAAAACCGCCAGTCTTTTCTTGCAGCGCTCTAACACGTAAAAGATGTCGCGCCACATGTTCATAGCGTTCTATGTGACCGTACATAATGGTAGCCGTGGTGTTAAAGCCAACCTCGTGGGCTGCTTCCATGACTTCGAACCACTGGGAGGTGTTAATTTTATCCGGGCATAATGTCGCCCTGACCTCATCGTCCAAAATTTCTGCAGCGGTGCCGGGTAACGTACCTAAGCCCGCTTCTTTAAGCTGCCCCAAAAAGTCCTTAATCGGAATATCTAAGGTGTGCGCACCCTGCCAGACCTCTAAGGGCGAAAACGCATGAATGTGCATTTCAGGGACAACCTGCTTAATGCTATGACAGATATCGATATAGGTTTGGCCCGTGTATTCCGGATGAATACCCCCTTGCAGGCACACTTCAGATGCGCCCCGGGCAAATGCCTCGGCAGTACGCCGCATGATTTCCTCATGGGAAAGGTCATAGGGACGACCACGCAGGTTCTCACTCATTTTGCCTTTTGAAAATGCGCAAAACTGGCATTTGAAATAGCAGACATTGGTGTAGTTGATATTGCGATTTACACAGTAGGTAACCGTTTCACCCGCCATCTCGGCTCTGAGTTGATCCGCGGTTTGGCAAATGTGTGTGTAATCGTCGCCTCGCGCCTTAAACAGTCGCACAATATCCGCTTCGTTCATGACTTCGCCGCTGCTGATTTTGGCGAGAATAGCCGCCACATCAGAATTTGGCTGGGACTTTGGAATTGCCGTCACCTTAACCAGGTCCGCGGCTGGTGGCTCACCGATTGCTCCGGCCGTCCAATCGTCCATGCGCGCAAAACCCTGACCATCAATTGCCTGGCGAACCCCTGAGCGCACCTGAGGATCAAGCCAGGTATCAACGTCCATCGCATAGTCCGGGTAGATGGCCAGTCGCTCAATTAAAACCTTACCGGCATTTGCCGTTTCCTGGGCAAGATTGCTGAGGTGCGGCCATGGAGCTTCAGGGTTTACAAAATCGGGAGTTACCGGTGATACGCCACCCCAGTCGTTGATACCGGAATCGACAATTTGCGGTAGCACTCCGGGACTCAAGTTGGGCGGAGCCTGGATATTCATCTTCTCACCAAAGATGATGCGTGACATGGCGATAGTCCATAACAATTCATTTAAGTCAGGCTCAGGCGCTTTTGCCATCAAGGTCTCGGGCTTAGCCCGAAAATTTTGAACAATGATTTCTTGAATGTGGCCGTGGTCAACCTGGATATCCCGGAGCGCTAACAACGATTCAATTCGCTCAATTCGAGTTTCGCCAATGCCGATCAATATTCCGGAGGTAAATGGTATCTTGGCTTCACCAGCAAGACGCATGGTTTCAAAGCGCCGTTCAGGCACCTTGTCCGGCGAGCCATAGTGAGGCATACCCTTTTCTAGCAACCTATCCGAAGAACTCTCGAGCATTATGCCCATCGAGATTGATACTTTTCGCAGCTCAGCTAAGTCGTCTGCATCCATCAAGCCGGGATTTAGGTGCGGAAACAATCCAGTTTCTTTGTAGACGAGTTCCGCCATATCCCGCAAATAAGACAGCGTGGACTCCTGACCTAGTTCTTTTAGGCCATCTCTTGCTGCCTTGTATCGCGCCTCAGGTTTATCTCCGAGAGTAAACAAGGCTTCTTTACAACCAGCTTTTGCTCCATCCGAGGCAATCTTCAGGACCTCCTCCGGGGTTAGATAGGGCGCCTTGAGTTTTCGAGGCACCTGGGCAAACGTGCAATAGTGACAGACGTCACGACAAAGATGAGTCAACGGAATAAATACTTTTCTCGAATAGGATACAGCGTTCTGATGACCACGATCCCGGATTTGCGCCGCGACCTGCATCAATGCACTAGTATCCGTCGAACGAGCAAGCGTCAGTATTTCAGAGTCATCTAACGATTTTGTTAGGGCGTCACCCAACAATTCATCCAGCTGTGTCATGGATCACCTTTAATTAGCCGAGAGATTAGCAAAGACGGTAATGCCGCCTTGTTCTGTGCTGGATAACAAGCCGTTAGCCAGCAAACAATGATAAGTGTGGGATTGAATGTCCTGTTGAATAATTTGATTGACCAATTCTTGCAAATCTTCTGGCGTATCAATATCAAGTCCAATACCCGGTAGCTTCGCAACAATCGGTTCAATTCCTGCAGCTCTTGCCAGTTTTAAATGTCGACGAAAGCTATCCTCACCAAAACCGAACGTCATGCAGTCCGGTGGCGAGCAGACCACACAGTTCGACCCGCCCAGATCAGTCGCTGGCACAATCAAAAATTCCGGTTCTGTTTTTTGACCAAAGCCATCCAGCACCACTTCAAGTTCTTCAACATTAACAAGCGGAGTATCTCCGGGAAGAAAAATCATCACGTCCACACCTTCAGCACTAAGTGTCCCGGCCGCGTGGGTGACTGCATTAATCAATCCGGGATCCTCGGGCTCTGGCATGATGCGTGCGCCGTAAGCGCGGCCGAGGTTCGCCACGGTATCGTCTGCGGTAATTACCACTACTTCATCAATGCGGTCGCAGGTTGTGCCTACCTCTAAGACATCTTCTACCATGGCGCGAAATAGCGCCTGCCGTTGGGCAGCATTAAGCAACGATCCAAGCCGTTGCTTGGCATCTTCGAGTTGCTTAATAGGAATGACGAGATTTACCTGCATAACCAAAAATACGTGGTGTCACGAAGGGGCTACATTATCACGACTGATTTGGTCCTGACAGCCACCAGACCGGGGCTACCCCTATTCAAATAGGTTATAGGCTTATGCTCTGGACCGACCTGGCATAGCTGCTGCATAGTCCAGGCAGGACTGGGCAAGTCCAATGCGATCTTCAAGGGAAACCATTAATGTTCGGGTGACAAAACACTTCATCCCAAGCTGCTCTATATCTTTGGCCAATGGCTCGTCAGCCTCATCAATAACAAACCCATCTACCCGGCCAACATAATGTTTCGCCACAGCCAGCGCACTCTGGGGCATGCCGAGCTCCGCCATCATTTTTGCCGCAGGACCCTTGATGGCCTCACCGCCAATAATGGGCGATACCGCAAGCACCGGGGCGGATGTAGCCTTGATTGCCTCCATAACCCCGGGGACCTTCAGAACCGGATCTACACTGACAAACGGGTTCGATGGACAAATAATAATGGCATCAAGGCCAGGGTTCTGCAGCGACGCAAGAAACCCCGGAGAAGGTTTTGCAGTTTCAATTCCAGAAAATTCAAAACCAGTCACCTCGGGCTGACATCGGTCTCGAACAAAATAGTGTTGGAATGCTAGAGTTTCTCCTGTCGTGACTTGGACCCGGGTTGCAATCACATCATCACTCATCGGCACAATCGGCTGCTTAATCCCCAGCGCGGTACAGAGCTGCGCGGTCACCTCCGACAGGGAACAACCGGATTTTAATAATGCAGCCCTATGGATGTGGGTTGCCATATCCCGATCCCCAAGGCGAAACCAACTTTCTCCGCCCAGTCGTTCGAGGGCCTCAAGAAATTGCCAACTCTCCCCGGCCTGACCCCAACCAAGCTCCCGGTTACTGAGTTCCGCAAGGGTATACATTACCGTGTCGAGGTCTGGGCAAATCTTGAGTCCGAGATGATCAAAGTCATCCCCGGTATTACCCACAATCACCAATTCTTCAGCTGACAAAACCCTGGATAGCCCAAGGGCGAGCTTTGCGCCACCTACACCACCTGATAAAGCAACGGTTGTCATTAGCGAAACATATCCATTTCCCGGGGACGAATAAGCGGTTTTACACCTTGTTGCTCTGGATCCGCTGGCGATTTAGGTTGATATCCCCGCACCAGCACAACGGGCGTTTTCTCCGTCGTTTGGCCCATCACCAATGAAGCACCCGCCGCCAACTCATCGGCTGCAGCCACCTGGGTGACCCGCAATTCGTTGCCATAAATATCAGTCTGGCCAATGTAATCCTCAAGCCCCGTAAAACCCGCAATGCCAATAGATAAACCAAGAGACCCAACACGCCAGGCCCGGCCAATACTGTCATTAATAATCACGCCGACATCAATGCCTAGCCGCGCTTTAATTTGTTGCCGAATTAGCTCCGCACTTTTATCAGGATCTATCGGCAACAGCAGGCAACGATTTTCTTCATCGGCATCAATATTGGATTGATCAATACCGGCGTTGGCTTGCACAAAACCGAGCTTATGCTCAACAATCAGAACCCCCGGGCGTTTTCTGACAACTTCCGTTGATTCATCAAGAATCGCCTGGACCTTTCGCGGATCCTTATCGACTTCGAGAGCGAGTTGTTCCGCCTCAGCGGTCGGTACAACCTCTCTTAAGTCGAGGTATCGTCCTTCGGATTTTGAAATAATTTTCTGCGCAATGACCAGCACATCATCCTGCTGCAATGACTCGCCGCATTCCTCTAGTGCAACCAAAATGGTGGCTACGAGATCATCTCCCGGTTCTACCATCGGCAGACCGGGGATACCAAACAATCGAAGATCCATCTAGGAGGCTTTGGGTTCGCCGGAAATCATAATTCCCGCGCCTTCGATGCCATGATGCCGATTAATTGTGATTAACACCGAGGTCATCGCTTCAGCGGCCGCCGCGTTTGCTATCGGTCCAGCGTGCCAGCCTTTCAGGCCCACAGCTTCGACGAGTTTAATGACCTCGTCCCGTGCAGCTCTTTTATTACCGGTTACCAGCACGTCACATTGAATTTGATGATCTTCCTGCAGGTGCACAGCACCCACATTTTGAAACGCAGAGACAACACTGACCTCATCACCGAGAAAGTTTTGTGCCATTTGGCCAGCAGAGCCCTCTTCGGGAAGCTGCACAGAACCAACCTTTGGCGGCTTTAGGGGAACAGTGACATCAACCAGAATCTTACCGGCTAATGCTGGCTTAACGGTTTCTAAGGTGCTGATCTGATGATCGAAGGGAACCGTTAAAACAACCAGATCGGCCGCAGTAGCGGCTTCAAGGTTCTCATGACCCGAAACGTTCAAGTCCGGAAACTCACTTAGCAAAGCCTCAGCTGCCGCCTTACCTTTCTCGTCAGTTCGAGAGCCAATTAGAATTTTGTATCCCGCCCTGGACCATTGTCGAGCAAGGCCGCCACCTAGATCTCCGGTACCACCAAGGATGGCAATAGATTGAATTGTCATATTTTCTGGCCTGTTTTGATTAGCGGCTGATTATTCCTGAATCCAACACTCCAGACAACAAAAGCTCAAAGAACGGCTTAAAAGCTCGAGTCAAAAAGCAACCGGCATACAGCATCAACGCAAAAACATTAATGCTGCTTATTCATCAAAGGAATACCACTAACCGAGCCTGTCGTACTCGTTCTGTATCAGTACCACACATTGTGAGGCATGCAGCATAATGGGGCCCAGGGATATCGGCAGCACGCCCCGTCGTACCAGAGACTTTGCTTGCTTGGGCGGCATCGGAATGTGATCCGTGAGCACAAAAACGCTGTCATCCGGCAACTCCGTTTGGCGGATGTCCTGGCCTTTGCGATCTAGCACGTATACCTGGCGGTTTTCCTGATATCCCTTAATAAGCTTTTCGAAACTCGTTGCTGCAACTTCAATGCCCTGGTCCGTGATAATTGAGGCTTCTTTTTTAAGCCCTGCGCCCGCCGCGAGACAACGGGCGAACAATCGGAGCAAACCCTGTTCAGAGTGATCATCGATTCGCCCCAGTGTTTCGCCGCGAAAATGTATTACCCGTGAGAAGTCTGCGCTGCCTTCAAACACATAGGTTAGACAGACATCGGAGCGGTGCCCTTTGCTGACAAAAAGTGTATTCAACAAAATTTGTGTCAAATACTCAACGTGGGCCTCTTTGCCGGGATCACCGAGGAATTTACTCGCTTCCGTGGGCGCTTTACGCGCCCGTACCACAAACTCAATCAACGCCAGACCTTTTTGCAATAGCGGCTTGCAGAAGAGGGGCCGTGGCAGACAGGCCCCTCCGGGAAATAGCCGTTATATAGACCTGGATATCTACAGCTAGAGCTAGAACTACAACTACAGTGCGGCATACATCGCCTGGGCGAGATTGAATGAACGCAAGTCCCCGACCAGCCCCACATGCATCTTGTTCATCACGTAGGACATCGACATGCCGGCATCCTGATCGATCAATGCGAGTGAGCCGCCCCAACCACCCCAAAAACAGACATTTGGGTTTGGAGATAATAACTTGGCCGTATTAATGCCAAAACCAAGACCGAAGGACATCGGAACCGCAAGTGCCATGTCCGTCCCTTCAATTCTGACGTCCATTACCTGCTTGGCCAGGGCTTCAGAAAAAAGCCGCACCCCGTGGGCTTCACCTTTGTTAGCCAAAAGTGCGTGAATCTTGGCGACACTTCTTGCATTGCCATGACCGTTCGCAGCGGGAATTTCAGCCTTCCGCCAGCCAGGGGTTCTTGAAGCCAGCGCGGAGGTTGCGGGGTATTTAAATGTTCGGACCGCAATGCTGTCGGGATCACCATCCTGGGTTAGGCTCGCGTCTCCGCCCGGGGGCATAAGATCTCCAATCCGTGAAAACTCGGACTCGGGCACACCAATCATAAAATCAGCCTGTAGTGGCCCTGCGATTTCTGAAGCAAAGAACTGGCCTATCGTTTGCCCGGTGATGCGTCGGACCACTTCGCCGATCAAATACCCCTGGGTCAGTGCATGGTAGCCGGTTGCCGTGCCAGGTTCCCACCAGGGCGCCTGTTTCTCCAGAGCAGATACGACCTTCTGCCAATCGTATAAATCATCGCCCTTGAGCGGTTCGTCGGTGCCAGAAAGCCCTGCCGCATGGTCCAGCAGGTGCCAGACCTTAACTTCCTGTTTGCCGTTCTGAGCGAATTCAGGCCAATACTCGGCAACATTGGCGTCAAAATTGAGTTTACCTTGCTCAACTAGCCGCAACGCGCAGAGGAATGTCATGGTCTTGGTAGTACTGTAGACGTTTACAATCGTGTCTTCCTGCCAGGCTTGGGTTTGACCCTCATCCAGGTGTCCGCCCCAGATATCCACCACCTTTTCTCCATGGATGTAGGCAGAAAAGGACGCACCAAGATCTTCACCGCTTTCAATGCTGGACGCCAAAACATCCTTTACCTTCGAAAATCGCGCATCACATTCACCAAATATCTCTACTGAACTGCTCATACTTTCCCTCTTTAGTTAACCAGGAGTTACCTGATAGTTGTCTCAAAATTGGCCTGCTGGAATGTAGCACAGAACTCCCCACCGCCTCGACACGCCGTAAAACCGCATAAAGCCCATGGATTAGCAGGTTTTAGACAAAGCTGTGGATAACTATGGTGATAACTTTGGGGATAGGCCTTGATTATCCCGAGTTCTATGTTGCAGAGCACAGTGAGGTGAAATCCGACAAATGGATTTACCTCTTTATATTTCAATGACTTACAGAGTTATAAGGAGAAGTCACATGCAAACACGCACCTATGTAGGGGTTGACAATCGAGTCAGTAGGCAAATGTGCATAAGTCAGGTCTTGAATGTGCGATTAACACTATATTTACAGTGGAAACAGCCCTGCTTACGTCGAAAACTCTACATCTGACCCCTTAGCAAACAAGAAAACGCTCTGATTTAAGGTGGCAAACAACCCCGATTTAAATACCGTGACAGGGCGCTTTTTTGCCCACCCAGAACAACCGTCAGAAATTCGACGCTGATTTAATTTGTGCTAAACGATCCGCAAAGGAATCTTCGCGGTAACTTTTTTTGATACTTCTCTTTAAAGCTTTCAAATTAACCGCATCAAAACCTGCAAATCTGGCGGCCATCGCTTCACTGACCTGCAGCACTTCAGAATCGTCAACACAATCTTCGGCAATTCCAGCCCCCACTAATTCATCACCAACTAGCCGTTTACCCAGCAATGCCATCCGCAGGGCGGTCTGATAACTGTGGCGCTGGCTGAGCCAAAACACATTGAGGGGTGCGAGCATATTTCTCTCCACCTCAGACACGTGCATAAATGAGGTTTTTCCAACCACCAGAAAATCGCAAGCCAGGGCCAGGGATGAGCCGCCGGCGATAGCAAATCCCTGTAGCGCACCAATAATTGGTATGTCCGCATTAAAAATAGTTTTATGAAAGTCAGCCCAGTCATCCTGAAAATTCACTTTCCAATCTGGGGCTGGATCAGCTGAGAATGCTTTTAAATCTAGTCCCGCACAAAAATAGCCTTCGGCGCCGCTAATAATGACGGCTCTGCAATCGGGGTTGTCCAGCAGGGAAACCAGACCACTTTTCAACGCCAATACCAGGGGACCCGTTAAGGAGTTTCTCTGGGCTGGTCGATTCAAAATCAAATGACCAACACCTTCGTTATGCCGCACAATTACCTCTGTCATTTCAACATTCCTCTCATTAGACTAATTTCGAAAAATCACGATGGCTGAATTTATGAGACTAACATCAGGCACTCGACTCGCCTATCTGGCACTGATCATTAGTGGGATGTTGTACGCTCTGCATATTGGCATGACGCAACCTCCTGAAGTCATTTCCAAAATCGCACCAGCAGATCAGTTTTCTGCCGAGAGAGCGATGGAGGTCCTTGCAGATTTACTTCAACAAAACCAGCCGCATCCCGTGGGCTCAACCTCTAATCAATTTGTTAAGTCGAGGATCGAAGCACAGCTCAACCAACTTCAAATTGAATACAGAACCCAGCGAACCTGGGCATGTCGATACCAATCCAATCATTGCGCGATGATTGAGAACCTGATTGCAGAGATGCCCGGCGACTCAACAACGGACAAAATTGCTTTGATGGCACACTATGATTCTGTACCCACGAGCGTCGGCGCTGGAGATGATGGCGCAGCTGTTGCTGCGATTCTGGAGACCGCGAGGATACTGCGCTTAGAAGACAGGCTAAAACGAAGCGTTGTATTGCTGTTCACCGATGGAGAAGAACGAGGATTGCTCGGAGCCGAGGCATTTTTTAATCAGGATAATGAATCTAACAATATTTCAGTGGTGCTCAATTATGAGGGGAGTGGCAGCAAAGGTGTGGTAAGAGTACTTCGGACCTCGGAGCAAAATACTCTACTAATCAAGTCCTACCTCGACATAGCTAACCCTGTCAGCGGCAACTCCCTCAGTAATGAGATTTTCAAACGGATGCCCAACGACACTGACTTCTCGGTTGTGAACCGGAAAATTATCGATAACAGTATCAATAGAATTCGTGAAGGCAGAATCACGGGTATCGACTTTTCCTTCGCTGACGAACGCAGTCACTATCACACGCCTAACGACAACTTGAATCATCTAGATTTGCGCACGCTCCAGCACCACGGCAACAGCATGCTACCCCTCGTTAAAAAATTGATTAACAACGACACCCTGGTTTCGGAACCAGAACATTTAGTCTACACAGACCCTTACGGCATCGGTCTGCAGTGGCCGCAAGATTGGCAGCCCTGGTTAATCATGATTGCCACAATACTGTTAGTAGTGAGCCTAATCCGGCTCGAAGTCACTCTGAAGCGACTCATGATTGCCCTGGGCATATCCATTGCCTTGCCCATTATTGCCACACTGGGAGGTTATTGCATGTTTCTCCTGGTGAGTTGGTACCATGGGGCGCAGCCAAACTGGCCAGCTCATCTGCTCGGTTTTCGAATGATGCTCTTTGCTGGACCTACCGTTTTTGCCCTGGGCACCATGGTCTGGCTACAGCGTTTCACCGACACCCTCACGCTTATTTGTGCTGCCTGGCTCTGGTGGCTTTTATTTTCACTGCTTCTCACTATTTATTTGCCCGACGCGGCGAATCTATGGATTGTGGCATTGCTGCCGGCAACCCTGGTGCTTGGAATTTCAAGCTCTGTCCCAGGCAGCCTGAAGCTAAAGGTCTTACTGCTGACACTGGTTGGCGCTGTGCCTGCCACCCTTGCGGTGGTGCTGCCGGTTGAAGGCTCGCAGGGATACAAACTAGTGCCCGCCATGCTACTCCCAATTGGTTTATTTTTGATGTTGGTAATGCCACTGCTCCTCAATCCAAATCTTCGGTTTATGGCAATATTTAGTGGACTAGTGTCGATCACAGGAATAGGGATTAGCTTACTGTTACCTCTGTATTCTGAATTTCGGCCCCAGCAATACAATCTCAACTTTTATCAGGACCAGGACAATCAGACCGCGTACATTGCGGTAACTGGTCAGCAGCCCTTTCCTCCATCCCTGCGAACGGGCCTCCAAACAATCCTTGAGACAGCCCTGGCATCAACTTCAGAAACGACCAGTGCCCATTTGGAACAGACTGAATTTAGCTCTACGGAACAACAGCTTTTGCCCTTTTCACGTTGGCAATACAGTACCTGGAGTAACTTGCCCCCGCAGGACCTGCCGTCCACCACGGTCACAGAATACTCGCGATCCGGAGCAGAGGTTTCCCTCCAATTGACCTCTCCCACCGGTGCTTCGGAGATCCTCTTGTACCTACCCACAGAGGCTAACCTCGAAGGATTTAGCCTGGATGGCCAGGCATTCGAATCCCGCCAGGAGAACCATAGGGCCTATCAGGTTATCGGTTTGATTGGCACCTATGGCCGCTCAATTAACCTTCAATTGACCACGGGATCCGTAAAACCTATCAAGGCATACCTGGTCACCAAACACCAACGACTCCCGGAACTGCTTGAGCCATTAGTGCAGTCCAGAGAGTCGCTCGGCACCCCTGTGCATCAAGGAGATCAGGCGTTATCATTCCGTTCCATCAATCTATAAAAATAAGCCGAAGGCACACGTATGGGCATCCAGAGTTTTGTTGGCGATCTTAAAGTTCTTTATAAAGCTGCCACAATAAAGCCGCCAACCTCGAACACCGTTGGATCTCTGCCGCTACTTGTACAGGTCAACGCCCAGAAGTATCCAAATGACCTTGCGCTTATTTGCGAGGGTGAAGACATCACCTGGGTCCAGCTGAACGAAAGAGCCAATAGGGTTGCTCACCAACTCGAGGCGATGGGCATCCAAAAAGGCGATTGCATCAGTTTGTTTATGCAAAACCGGATCGAATTTGTCGTCTGTATGCTCGGCATTCAATCCCTCGGGGCCGCTGTCGGCATGATTAACACCAACCTCACCAAGCAGCAGTTGACCCATTGCATCAACCTGATTGAGTCTAAGAAATGCATATTCGGTGAAGAATTGCTTGAGCCTCTAGAGCAGGTCCGGAGCGACCTAAAATTAGCGGACGGTGAGGATTATTTATTCGTTCGAGATCCACAATCCGATAGCGGCCCACCGCCAAACTGGGCGGTGACCCTGGATTCGGG
>TARA_R110002072_G_scaffold302060_2_pt1 | contig 65634 bp, 62 predicted proteins | sample TARA_R110002072 | Tara Oceans TARA_R110002072 (sample SAMEA4397118) | marine metagenome | biome: Polar Biome; feature: [SRF] surface water layer (ENVO:00010504); material: water (ENVO:00002006), including particulate matter (ENVO:01000060) such as... | depth 5 m | reverse complement strand
TGCTTTCTCTGTGGCTCTCTGTGTAACAACAAATAAACCCAGAATACAGAATAGAAGCCTAGAGTGTTATAGTGATGAGTGATGGTGATGAAAAAAAAATTACTCTGCGGACCTCTGTCCTTTCTCTGTGGCTCTCTTCGTAAAGAAAATTGATCAAATAATCAATTTACCCTTTGCTCAAGAATAATATTTCTTAAAAAAAATCGTTCCATTCTTATAATAAGCTGTTATGAAAAACTTTTCTATCCTATTCATCCTAACCGCAGTAGTTATTTTAGGATGTAAAAAAGAGGAAACCACAATTGCCATTGATTCTAAAATTTTAGTAGAACTACGAAAAGACGCTAATGATAATTATCAAATTATTGCAACAACTGAAAAAACATATCCTTATTCTAACTATCCAATCCTATTTAGCAAAACAAAAGTAGGCTCAACAATTACGGTTAAGTTCAAGAAAATAAGTACCGGAGAAACTCTATTACCAGCATTTGGTCCCGCAAAGGCAACCATTGATTTCAAAAACTTGACCAAAAATTCCTACAGAGTTAAATTTGAACTTAATGGAAAAACAACTGAAGGAACTTTAACAATCAACCCCATGAGTATAAAACTACATGGCGGAGGTAATGTGCTAGAGAAATGAGAAACTACTTAGATTATTATCTCTAACTAAACGGATAATCTCCAAATATTCTTATTTTTGCAAGAATTTATTTTTAAAAAGTAGATTCATATGTCTCTATCAAATTTATCCCAAATAAAAGAAGGTTTAACATTCGACGATGTACTTCTTGTACCGGCGCATTCAAAAATATTACCAAAGGACGTTGTCCTTAAAAGCAAGTTAACTCGTAACATTACAGTAAACACTCCTATTGTGTCTGCAGCCATGGACACCGTTACAGAAGCTGGTCTGGCTATTGCCATAGCACAACAAGGTGGTATTGGCGTTATTCATAAGAACATGTCCATCGATACGCAAGCATTACATGTCAGAAAGGTGAAACGCTCTGAGAGTGGCATGATACTAGATCCTGTTACATTGGATGTTAGTGCATTTGTTTCAGATGCATTGACATTAATGAAGGAAAATAAAATTGGTGGTATTCCAGTCATTGACAAGGAGAGATCCTTGATTGGAATTGTCACCAATCGAGATTTACGCTTTGAAAAGAAATTAAACAGACCTATTTCCGAGGTAATGACTTCAGAGTACATCATTACAACTTCAGAGAATACGTCACTATCAGAGGCAGAACAGATTCTACAAGAAAATAAAATTGAAAAATTGCCCGTCGTTGATGATGAAAACAAACTTATAGGACTGATTACATTCAGAGACATCATCAAGGTTAAAGAGCATCCCAATTCTTGCAAAGATTCTTTTGGAAGATTAAGAGTGGCTGCTGCAGTGGGTGTAACGGATGATACAATCGAACGAGTTGATGCCTTGGTGAATGCCGGAGTTGATGCAATCGTTATTGACACAGCTCATGGACATACAGAAGGAGTTGTCATTAAGTTAAAAAACGTTAAAGAAAAATATCCTCAACTAGATGTAATCGTTGGCAATATTGCAACACCAGAAGCAGCATTGTTTCTAGTAGAGGCAGGTGCAGATGCTGTGAAAGTTGGAATTGGTCCAGGTTCAATTTGTACTACTAGAATTATTGCTGGTGTCGGTGTGCCTCAACTCACAGCCATTAATGATGTCGCTATAGCACTTGAAGGGACTGGTATTCCGGTGATTGCTGATGGTGGAATTCGATACACAGGAGATATTGTCAAAGCTATTGCCTCCGGAGCTGATACTGTAATGGTTGGCTCAATGTTTGCAGGAGTAGAAGAGTCTCCAGGTGAAACAATCATTTACCAAGGAAGAAAATTCAAAACCTATCGAGGGATGGGCTCTTTGGAAGCCATGCAGAAAGGGTCAAAAGATAGATACTTTCAAGATGATGAAGATGATGTAAAAAAATTAGTGCCAGAAGGAATATCTGGAAGAGTTCCTTTTAAAGGGAAATTAAAAGAAGTGATGTATCAAATTATTGGTGGTCTGCGCTCTGGAATGGGTTATTGTGGTACTGCAACAGTAAATGATCTGCAAGGAGCAAAATTTGTTAGAATTACTTCTGCTGGAATACACGAAAGTCATCCGCATGACGTTACTATAACGCGAGAAGCACCAAATTATAGTATAAAATAAGAAAGAATACTTTATATTTGATAACCTTAAAATTAAATGAATAAAAAAATGAATAATTCAATTACAAAAAGTGCAAGAAATATTTTTTCTATTGCAATTGTTACGTTGATTGGTTTCACTTCTTTCTCTCAGGAAGATCCTGTAATCATGACAATCAACGACTCAAAAATTACGAAGTCAGAATTTTTACAAATTTATCTAAAGAATAACAACGATCCAAAGTTTGATAAGGAGTCTGTAGATGAATATATGGAGTTATTTAAGCGGTTTAAGCTTAAAGTTGCCGAAGCGGAGGCACTCGGTTATGACACTATTCCTAAATTAATGACTGAGCTTGCGGGTTACAGAAAACAATTAGCTCTTCCTTATCTTATTGATTCTACACAGAATGATCAATTAGTGAAAGATGCATATTTCAGAACAAAAAACGAAGTCAGAGCATCGCATATATTAGTTAAAATTTCACCGAATGCAGCCGCACAAGATACGTTGGAGGCATACAACAGGATTCTTGCGTTGAAAAAGAGAATTGAAGCAGGAGAAGATTTTGCAATGGTTGCATCAGGAAAAACAGGCTCTGAAGACCCCTCTGTCTCTAGTAATGGTGGTGATTTAGGCTTTTTCAATGCTTTTCAAATGGTATATCCTTTTGAAGATGCAGCATTCAACACTGAAGTAGGAACTATTTCTGATCCTTTTAGAACGCGTTTTGGATATCACATCGTAAAAGTGACAGATAAACGTTCTGCAAGAGGAACAATGGAGTCAGCACATATCATGGTGTCTGTTGGAAAAACTGCCGACGAGAAAGCAGTTATCAATGCAGAAACGAAAATTACTGAAATTTACGACGAATTACAAAATGGAGCCAACTTTGAAGACTTAGTCGCTAAATATTCCGATGATCCTTCTTCTAACAAGAAAAATGGTGTTCTACCCACGTTCGGCACTGGAACAACTACTAGAATGGTTCCTACCTTTGAAGATGCAGCATTTTCTCTAAAAAATGATGGTGACTATAGTAAGCCAATTAGAACTGACTATGGATATCATATAGTAAAAAGAATAAAATGGATAGATGTTCCTTCTTTTGAAGAAATGGAAAAAGGTTTAGAAGCTAAAGTCACCAAAGATGAACGTTCCAAAACAACGCAAAACTCTTTTGTAAACAAATTGAAAAAACAGTATGATTACAAAAATAAAAGCAAAAAAGGGCTCGAGTGGTTTAAAAGCAATCTTGACTCAACATTTTACAGAGGTAAATTTAGGCCTGAGTCATTTAAAGGAAACAAAGTGATGTTTACCATGGATAAGCATGATTTTGGTCAGCAAGAATTTGCTAACTACATTGCACGTAATTATAGATCTTATTCTCGTGATGATATTTCTACAGCTATGAATAAACTCTATACTAGTTGGGAAAAAGTAGCTATTTTGGACTATGAAGAATCAAAACTTGCAGATAAACATCCTGCTTTTAAAGCGCTCATAACTGAGTACCATGATGGAATTTTATTGTATGAGATTATGTCTGACAAAGTTTGGAACAAAGCAATGAAAGATACCGTTGGATTGAAAAAATTCTTTAATGATAATAAATTAAATTATGTTTGGGGCAAAAGAATTGATGCAAACATTTTCGAAACGTACAAAAAAGAGGACGCAGAAAAGGCTTATCAATTGTTGCAAAATGACACCATTTCAGAAGCTGGTGTTGTTAAACAAATCAATGGTGATTCAGAATTAAACATCAGAAAACGTACTGGAAAATTTGATCTAAAGAAAACAAGTTATTTACAAGATGTAAACTTGAGTAGAGGTCTTAACAAACCATTTGAAGTGGATGGGAAATTTTATGTAATTTCTGTTGAAGAATTACTTGATTCTTCTCTCAAAGAATTTTCGGAATGCAAAGGAGCAGTTACTTCTGATTATCAAAATTATTTGGAAAAAGAGTGGTTGAAAGAGTTAGCTCTCAAACACAAAATAACGGTCAATACGGAAGCACTCTATTCTCTTGGGAAATAAATACACTAACATATTATTAAAACAGGCTGGCATCATTGTCAGCCTGTTTTTCATTCTCTCAATTTCAAGCTGCTCTAGCAATGAAAAAATAGTTGCATCCGTTGGAGATTCATTATTATCGGACAATGATGCAATACTCTTGCTAGAAAGCAAGGGTTTCAATCTTACGGATAGTGTTCAGTATATCCAAATTATTGAAGAATGGTGTGAACAAGAGGCATTTTTGCAATCTTTAAAGAAACATCACCCCGAAAAATATCGCTTAATTGAACTTCGATCTAACGCTTTTTCGGCAGATTTGGCGCGTTTTTTCATTGAAGAATTTGAGTACAAAAAACAACTAGACACTATCGTGTCGCAAGAAGAAATAGTAAGTTACTATCAGTCCCATCAGGAAGAATTTATTTTGCAAGATTATTTAGTAAAAGCACTTTATCTCAAAATTCCGAAAGAATTGGACTATAAATCCAAAGGTATTAATCAAAATTTCTTGTTAAAAAATGATAAAGATCTAGCAGAAATAAATTCTTATGCTAAACTTTACGCTGAGAATTATTATTTTAATGATTCTACGTGGATTTATTTTAATGAAATAGTAAAAGATGTGCCTATTGTTAAATATAACGTGGACAACATTGTCCTTAACAGGTCTAAAACATATTTTTCTGATGATAATTTTACGTATTTTATAAATATTATTGATTTTAAATTAAAAACGGAAGCTCCACCAGTTAGTTTTCTATCTGCTGATATAAAAAGAATAATTGTTTCTCAGCGATTGCAAGAAATAATAGAAAATAATGAATCTAAGTTGGTTCAACGAATAAAAAACGAAAATGAAATTAATACTAGTCTTTAGTTTTTCCTTAATTACAATCTTCACTTCCTTTTCACAAGATGGTAAAGTGATTGATAAAATCGTTGCTCAGGTTGGAGACAATGTTGTCTTGTTATCGGATATTCAAGCTCAGAAATTACAAGCCATTCAAGGAGGTGTTGAAATTACTCCGGGGATAGAATGTCAAATTTTAGAGCAATTAATGTATCAATATCTTTTGTTAAATCAGGCACAATTAGATAGTATCATTATCACCGATGAACAAGTGGATGCCGAAATGGAAAATAAACTTCGCGTTATCGAACAGCAAATTGGAAGTCGCCAAAAATTAGAAGAATTTTACGGTAAGACGGTCAATCAAATCAAACGAGAATTTAGGCCCATCATTAAAGATCAACTGCTTTCTAAGGAAATGGAACGACAAATGACAAGTGAAATTTCAGTAACTCCAAGAGATGTACAAAATTTCTACAACTCCTTACCAATGGATAGTATTCCATTGATTAACTCTCAACTGAGCTTCCAGCAAATTGTTTATTACCCAGAAATTACTGTAGAGGATAAAAAAAGAGCATTTGATCAACTTAATGAAATTAGAAATGCCATTATCAGGGAAGGTAAATCATTCTCAACTCAAGCAAGAATTCATTCTATGGATCCAGGAAGTGCTACTAAAGGAGGGGAAATGACAGCGACAAGAGGGATGATGGTGCCGGCATTTGAGGCAACCGTTTTCAACACAGCAATTGGTGATGTTTCAGACGTATTCGAAACGACTTATGGATATCATATACTTAAACTTCTAGATAGAAAAGGAGACAACTATACCGTACAACATATTCTTATCATTCCAAATTTTGAAAATGACGCAATTGAAAAAGCAGCGTATAAATTGGATTCTTGTTATCAACTTTTGAAAACTGGAAAAATAACTTGGGATGAAGCTGTTACTCAATTCTCTAATGATGATGCAACTCGTCAAAATAGAGGGATTATTACCAACCCAATTACTGGTGAACAAACATGGGATATGGAAGATTTGAACAGAGTTGATCAACAAATATATTTGTTGACAGATGCAATGGACAAAGGTGATGTCTCTGAACCTAATCTATACACAAACGTAATGGATCGCAAACAAGGGGTAAGAATAGTACGCTTAATGAACAGAACAGCTCCTCATAAAGCTAATTTAGATGATGACTACACGTTGATTCAGCGAGCGACAGAAAATGACAAACGCATGAAGCATATTGAAACGTGGACTCAACAAAAGATTAGCAACGCATACATCAAAATAGATGAAGAATATCAAAAATGTGAATTTCAAAATACTTGGATTTCAAAGTAAATAGTATATTCGTTCAGATAAATTCGATATAAAATGGCAGACAGAGAAGAAATTGATCAATTAGTAAAGCATTACGCTGCACTTAAAACAGAAATACACAAAGTAATTGTTGGTCAAGAGGATGTTGTTGACCAAGTTTTAATTTCTATATTTTCTAGAGGTCATTGTTTATTAGTTGGGGTGCCTGGTCTGGCAAAAACATTACTTGTTAATACTATTTCCGATTGCTTAGGTTTAAGTTTCAATCGTGTACAATTTACACCTGACTTAATGCCTTCAGACATTATTGGTTCTGAAATTTTAGATGAAAGTAGGAGTTTTAAATTTTTAAAAGGTCCTATTTTTTCCAACATTATTCTAGCAGATGAAATTAATCGAACGCCTCCAAAGACACAATCTGCCTTGTTAGAAGCGATGCAAGAGAAAAAAGTAACAGCAGCTGGCACCTCTTATGATTTACCTGCTCCATTTTTTGTCCTTGCCACTCAAAATCCTATTGAACAAGAAGGAACCTACCCTCTACCCGAGGCGCAATTAGACCGTTTTATGTTCAATATCTGGGTAGATTACCCCACTTTTCAAGAAGAAATGGCCATTGTAAAATCTACGACAACTGACCAAAGCGTCCAATTAAAAGAAATCATTTCAAACGAGCAAATACTTAACTACCAAGCTTTGGTAAGAAGAATACCTGTAGCCGACAATGTCTTAGAGTATGCCGTAACATTAGTTGCAAAAACAAGGGCTGATAATGAATTAGCTCCTCAAATAACGAAAGATTTTATCACCTGGGGAGCTGGGCCAAGGGCTTCACAATATTTAATTATCGGGGCAAAATGCCACGCCGCATTGAATGGAAAGTATTCTCCAGATATTGAAGATGTAAAAGCTGTAGCAAAACCAATTTTAAGACATCGATTAGTAAGAAACTACCGTGCCGAAGCTGAAGGATTTTCTATGGATAAAATTATCGATAAACTTTTATGAGTAATTAATACTCGCTTTTAATAGCTGGATTTGTAACGACTTTTACCATTTCTTTTGTGATTAACCTATTTAATGTTTAACTTTGTAAACCCTTATATTAGGGTAATCAACTAATTAACAAAGATGAGACTTACAACTACACTACTTTTCTCATTATTTCTTTCGGGTTTTAGCTTTTGCCAAAGCTATGTTTATACATTTGAAGGGAATCTTGATATTTCTGCTATTTCTGAATTGGAAAAGACCTGCACAAAGATTCAAAGTGTTCATTCTGTAAAAATTAAGTACAAGGAAGACACTAAAATGGGTGAAATTTTTATCATTCTAGACGAAAGTGAAAAAAATCCGAAAGGAGAGCAAGAAGCTCTTTTCACACCTGTTGATTTCAAGTCTTTTTTAATTTCTAATAGTCTTACTCCACTCTATTTCAGAGAACTTAAGTAATAATTAAATCCCCATGAAAAATTTACTACTAACTATACTATCTCTAGTTACTCTGGCGCTTTCAAGTTATGGTCAATCTGATGGTTGCTCCGCCGCAACTGTCATCAGTGTAACTCCAAATTGTATTAGTCCAACCGCCGGAACAACAACGGGAGCTACACAAACAATTGCAGGTTGCGTTGGAAACGCTGATGATGATGTTTGGTATCAATTTGTTGCCACATCGACTGCTACCCAAATAATTGTTATTCCTTCTGGGGGTATGGACCCTGTTGTTCAACTATTCTCTGGGGCTTGTGCTACATTAGCATCACTTGCTTGTAGAGATGGTGGATTAACTGGTGCAACTGAAACAATTAATTACAACGGTCTAACAATCGGAGCAACATATAGAATTAGAATCTATGACTATTTTGCTGGTTCGGGCTCGGGAAACTTTACAATATGCGTAACTACTCCGTCCCCGCCCCCGATAAACAATCTTTGTGGTAGCCCTACAAATTTGACTGTTAATTCAAGTTGTACCTTCACAAATGCTACAACAGATGGAGCATCAGAGTCATATATAGGTTGTTCAGGAAACGCAGACGACGATGTTTGGTTTAGTTTTACAGCTACAAATTCACTTCAAAATATTTTAGTAAGACCAATTGACAATTTAGACCTCGTTTTTCAAGTTTATTCTGGATCTTGCGGTTCTTTAACTTCTCTAGGTTGTATTGATAATTCTCTCACGGGTCAAGACGAGCAATCTGACATTGTTGGATTAGTACCCGGACAGGTTTATTTAATTAGAGTTTACGATTATTATGCCGGTTCAACGGGTGATTTTCAAATTTGTATAAATGGAACTCCTACTCCCACACCGACAAATGATGAGCCTTGCAATGCGATTCAATTACCAACTGTTACATCGACTTGTCAGTATCTTCAATTTACAAATGTAGGAGCAACATCTACTGTATCAGCTCCAGCACCAAATTCATGTACTGGAGGGGTTGGAACTACTGGGGGTTATTCTGGATCTTCCCAAGACGTTTGGTTCGCTATAATTGTTCCAGCGTCAGGAAATGTTGATGTAACTTCACAACCACTTAGTGGAGGAGGTACTTTAACAGATGCAGTTATGGCTCTATATAGTGGTACTTGTGGGTCTTTGACTCAAATTTCTTGCTCTGAGGATAATAATTATCCAGGTTCTGCGAATGATGAAATGCCCTTCATCTCTTCCAACGGTTTAACACCCGGATCTACCGTTTACGTAAGATATTGGGGGAATGGATCTTTATCAGGAACATTTGGAATCTGTGCTTCAACAGCAACCAATGACGATTGTGTTAATGCTCTATATATCTGTGATATTAATGGCTACAGTGCATCAACAAGTGCATCTTACACTGAAGATAGACCAGACAACATGTTTGGAAATAACGAAACATCTACTGGAGTCGATCTAACAAACGGAACAAACTCAGGAGGACCTTTTGGAGATGGACAACCATGGAACATGGCTTTTCCTTTTACTGGATCTCCGGCGATAGATGTAAACATTGATAATAACAGTTGGATTGAATTCACAGCGGCTGCAACAACAGCCACTTTAACCGTTAGCGTATCTGATTGCTTTACCAACGCTGGAATTCAGATGCAAATATTCTCAGCTAACAATTGCACCAATTTTGTTCCCGTCTCAAACTTTGAAGAAAGTAATATCGGTTTCACTATAACGGGCGTTAATCTTACCGTTGGTGACAACTATTATTTAATGGTTGATGGCTTTGCTGGAGATATTTGTAACTATACAATTGCTGCAGAATCTGGTATCCAATTTCCTGAAATTACGCCCACAGCGCCTATATGTACAGGTGGAACCCTTACTCTAACAGCTCCTCCAGGAGCAACTTCCTATGACTGGACGCATTCAGGTGAAACATCGCAATCTGTTACTGTAACTCCAGCTACTACTCAATCCTATTCGGTCGAAGTTACCGGATTGTGTGATTTTAAGCAAACATTAACAACAACTGTTGTTGTTAACCCTTTGCCAAACGTGAACATCACAAATGGGACGAACACAGCAATTTGTTTTGGAGACAATATCAACCTGACAGCATCAGGCGCCTCGAGTTATACATGGAGTAATTCTCAATCTGGGACCACAATCAATGTTGCTCCAACTACACTTACAAATTATACGGTTACCGGTACAGATGTAAATGGCTGTGTCAATACAGATGTTATTGCCGTTAGCGTCAATTCACTTCCAACACTATCAGTTAACCCAACATCAACACCTTCAAACTGTGGAGGATCGACAGGTACTTTAACTGGAACCGTAATTGGAGGGACACCAAACTTTGATTACTCCTGGTCGAATGGTGTTGCCGTTGTAGGTAACTCTTCAGATCTTAACGGAGTTCCAGCTGGAAGCTACACATTATCAGTAACAGATGGGAATACATGTAGCTCAACTTTTGGACCTTTTGACATTATTAATCCAGGTGCTCCTATTGCACCCACCTTAACAATTGATGATGATACACCTTGTATAAATGCGAGTGCTCAACTAACAGTTTCCGGTGTGGGAGGTGCTACTTTTAACTGGTCTGGACCTAATTCCTTTTCCTCTTCGGCCTCAGTTGTAAATTTAACCAATATTACTTCTGCCGAGCAAGGAACCTATTGTGTATCTCAGACTGTTGCCGGTTGCACAGGGCCTTCGATTTGTCAGTTAGTAACTGTTGAACCATTACCTCTAGTTGATGTATCAATTGCGAACAATGATTCTATCATTTGTTTAAACCAAGATTTTGTTTTGACGGCAAGTGGAGCAACTAGCTACACTTGGTCTGGTCCAAATGGGTTTAATGGAACCAATTCAATCGAAACAATTACCGGAGCGACTGCGGCTTCCAACGGAATATATACTGTCATTGGAGTAGATGCGAATGGTTGCACAAATAGCGGGAGTATTCCCGTATCAATTGTACCCTTACCTACAATTAGCATAACAGCAAACAATACGAATTCAACTTATTGCAACGGTTTTTCTGCAATTCTGGATGCGACAGGCGCAACTTCTTACTCTTGGACAGGCCCTAATGGTTTTTCCGCAGCAGGTACTCCAGTAAACGTTTTGTCTCTTGATGAGAATTCTCAAGGATATTATGTCGTTCAAGGAACTGATTCAGAATCTTGTGTCAATACCGATAGCCTTTTAATAACAGTGGTAACTGATGTGTCAGCGAACGCACCGTCGGATACATCGCTTTGTCCAGAAACTTCACTTACACTATATGGGAATGGAGTCGGTAATTTTATATGGTCAGGACCAGGAGGTTTTTATTCTGAACTGCAAAATCCTACCATAAGTAACAGCTTAGATTTCTCAGATGAGGGATGGTACATGTTAACAGTGATTGACAGCGCAGGATGCCTTGGATATGATTCTACTTATGTTACAATTGAAACAGGATCAGATTGCCTTTTCATACCAAATTTAATCACTCCAAACAAAGATGAATTTAACGATGCTTGGGTTATTATTGGTATAGAAAACATTGACAATGCCGAGGTTTCTATATTCAATAGATGGGGTAATTTAGTTTATTATTCCTCTCCTTACAACAACAATTGGGTGGGAGAAGTCAATAGAGGAACTGTTGTTGATGGTTCTGATGGAATTGTACCCGCAGGAACATATTTTTACATTATCAATTTAAACGAGGGGAAAGAAAACGATATTTTTAAAGGTTATTTAGAAGTAGAATATTAATTCCTAACTAAAATTATAAGAATGAAAACATTACTTTTTCTATTCATTATTGCTTTTTCTCAGCAAATAAATGCACAGCAAGATGAACAATTGTCCTTGTACATGTACAATAAGCTTGCGTTCAACCCAGCCTATGCAGGAAGTCGAAAAGCACTAAGTGCGATTGCTATTGGACGCTTTCAATGGGTTAATTTTGATGGAGCTCCGAACACGCAATGGTTCAGTATTCAAGCACCAATTCTCCAAGGAGGAATGGGAGTTGGGGCACATATTGTTAATGACAGAGTAGGAAACAGGACAAGAACATCTGTTTTTGGGGACTTAAGTGCAAGTATTGCAGTCAATAAAAAGACAAGTCGATTGGCCGTAGGTCTATCAGGTGGATTTGATATGATAGGGTATGATTTCACATCTGTGTTAGTAAACAATCAAAATGATCCGTATTTTGGGACAACTTTCAATGAGACCAAGCCAAATGTTGGTGCCGGAATTTACTATTATAGTGATAAACATTTTTTCGGTATATCTTCACCAAGGCTACTAGAAGCTACTTCCAATCTTATAAATTTGGGAGATGCAAAATTAAATGCTAGGCACTTTTTTATTACGGGTGGGACTATTTTAAAATTAAACAGTGTGTTAAAAATGCAACCATCTGCGCTTATCAAATACACACCAAATTCTCCCATTACGGCTGATGTCAACCTCAGTTTATTAATGTATGAGAAACTATGGATGGGTATCATGTATAGATTCCATGAAGCAATGGGAGTAAATATTGTGTATAATATCAAAGATGCGTTAAGTATCGGGTATGTGTATGACTTTCCAATAAATGGATTGAGAACCTATCAATCCGGCTCACACGAGTTATTCATCAGATTCGACTTCAAACCAAAGAAAGCTGTTTATTCATCTCCAAGATACTTTTAATAATGAAATTAATTATTACACTAACTGCTATTCTATTATCAATCAGTTCTTTTGCTCAGTTGAAACAAAAAGTCGCGAACAAATTATACCAAGACCAAGAGTATTATAAGTGTGTAGAAATGTACAACGAGCTCGCCGATAAAGTATTGGCTGGCAAGAAAAACGGAAACTGGGATAACGTTGAGAAAGCTGCCGAGTCCAATTTTCACCTCTATCGAATGAAAGAGGCAACGTCTTACTTTAGCCAACTTGCAACAAAAAACAAGCTCAACGAACATTCTAGAATGCACTACATTGATGGCTTGCGATTTGCAGGAAAATATGGCAAAAGCAATGAAATTGCTCGTGAAAGTGCTAGTCTCTTTCCAAAAAATTCATTCTTTAAGCGTTTAATGGACGAAAAAGACCAATTTAATTCTCTTTTTTCAGATTCTGCATTTTACAGAGTAAAAGAATCAAGTGTTAATTCAGGTAAAGGTGATTTTGCTCCTGCCTACTTCAACAACTCTATTGTTTTCGCTTCTAAAGCATTAAATACAGGTTTTATTAATCCCAAATATGGTTGGGACAATGATTATTATATTAACGTAATGCAATCAAAATTTGATGCAGATTCTGTTCTTGAAGATGCTAAAATGTTAAAGCATCAATTCATATCTAAGGCACATGATGGCCCTGTAAGTTTCAATTCTTCTGGAACAGAGATGATAATCACTAAGAATACAATCGGAAAAAAGAATGGAAAAAAAGTCATTGTATTATCGCTTTACTTTTCTTCTTTCGTAAACGGTGAGTGGACAAAATTAAAAGCATTTGAATTTAATAACCCAGCATATAACGTTGGACATGGAGTACTATCTGATGATGAAAATAAACTTTACTTCGTTTCTAACCAACCTGGTGGTTTTGGAGAATCAGATATTTACGTTTCTGAACGACTTGGTAGCGGTTGGGCAGAACCAAAAAACATGGGGGGCACGATTAATAGCGAGCGTAAAGAAATGTTTCCTTTTGTACAAGAAGGCATCTTGTATTTTGCCTCTAACGGCCATTTTGGTTTGGGCGGTTTAGATATTTTTGAAGCAAATGTAAATGGGACAGAGAAGCCTCATAACATTGGGTATCCTGTTAACTCTTCCAACGATGATTTCGGCTTAATCTTTGAAAAGTCTGGCAGAATTGGATTTCTTTCAAGCAATAGAGAGGAGAATATTGATAAAATATACCACGTTACAAAACGTAAATTAACCATTGACCTGGTTGTTGATGTTTTTGAGCAGTACAAAGAATTAGAACCTGTGACTAATCAAATGGTCTATATCAAAGATGTGTCAACACAAGAATTAGATTCTATACCAACTGGAACTGATGGGACATTGACAACATCAATTAAAATTAATCATGATTACAGAATTTACACTTCAAAAAGTGAGTTTATTTTGCTAAAAGAAGCGTCGGTTAATTCAAATGGTATTCGTAAAGATTCTACATTTAGGGCAGAGTTGATTTTGAAGCCCACAACGATAGTCATACATTTAAGAGTTATCGAAAAAGCTACAAAGAAGGTCATACCGCTTGCCACGACGACAATTACAGATTACAACTTAAAGAAAGACACTACGCTGATTACTGACGCTGATGGAATAGTTACACTTAAAGTTGATAGAAACAAAGTACTTTGGGCACACGGTTCTAAAAGAGGTTTTATAGATGCTGATGTATCTTTCAACACAACTAATGAGACTGATAAAATCATTGACATTGAATTAGCTTTGAATCCTATTAAAAAGGGTCAAAAATTTAAGTTAGAGAATATTTTCTATGATTTGAATAAATCTACTTTAAGAGAAGAAAGTATGGCGTCTTTGGACAAATTATCCACGTTTTTGATAGAGAATGACTTAAAAATAGAATTAAGTGCTCATACAGATTCTAGAGGTAGCAATGCTTACAATCAACGTCTTTCGCAGGCTAGAGCGCAAAGTTGTGTTAATTACCTGAAGAAAAAAGGAGTACTCAGCAAGAATATGCGCGCAAAAGGTTATGGAGAATCTAAATTGGTAAACCGATGTAAGAATGGAGTTAAATGTTCAGAAGAAGAACACCAGGAAAACCGAAGAACAGAGGTTAAAATTTTGGAAGTCAATTAGTCTTTTTTCCAAATAATTATCTTTTTATCGTCAGAACAAGAGGCAAATTTCCTTTCAGATATTTTTGCTAAGGAATTTACAGAATGTTTATGACCTCCAATCTTAAAGTCTAATCGCTCAGAAATTTCAAGGGACTCTTTATTCACCTCCCAGACTTTTAGGTTTTTATCTCTACTTGCAGAAATAATGCAACTCCCCTCCTCCATTGAAATTAAATCATAAATAGCATACGTATGCGCAACGATACTTTTTAATGCTTTTTCCTCCTTCCAATTCCAAATTTTAAGCAATGCATCTTTACCCCCAGAAATGATGAGTTGAGGGTTTTCAGGATGAAACAAAACGGCGGTAGCACCATTTTTGTGCGCAAAAAATGAATGAATTTCATTAAAATAACCTGTTTCAAAAACGCGAATAGTACTATCTTGACAAGCCAAAGCAAAATTCTGCCCATTGTCAGAAATTGCAATTGAACGGATTTTTCCACAGTCCAAAGGAAGATAAATGACTAAATCCAAAGAATTACTGTCCCAAACTGAAAAATTACCTTCTGCATCGCCCACATAGACATGACTTCTATGCTTATTATACTTGATAGAAAAAATGGCTACCGTGTGCTGCTGATAGAACTTTACTTCTTTATTATTCAATAAATCAACTATATGTAAATCGCCGGAAGATAGACCTGCGAAGAGATACCTATCCTCAATTAATTCAAGAGAATAAATTGAATGTTCAAAATTAATTGCAAATTTATCTTGCTTGCCACTATCAACAAACCAGCGAACAACAAATTTATCCCCACTCGCAGAATAAATAAACTGATTAGTAGCCAGGCAATCATAAACAGCACCAGCATGACCATTAATATCTAATTGTTTTGAATACGACATCTATCTTCAAAAGTAATTATTCTAGAATTAGTATATTTGAAAAACGAAAACTAATATTCAAATGCAACTTTATTGTGAGTGCCCGAATTGCGAAAGCATAAATAATTTTACATCCTATTCATCAACACGAGTAGATTTTGCCATGGATATTGGAGACGAAAAAAGTGTTCATTGTTCAAATTGTGGTTACGATAATGATATCCATGTTAATAGTATGTTTGCAAAGAAGTCCAAACTCGCTCTAATTATAGCAATTAGCTTCGTGGTAATCGGTCTGCCTGTGCTACTTTACATTTCGCTTTATCTAATGAAAAATACCATAATAATAGGTACATATATCGTTGCACCTTTTGTTATTTTCATGATGATTAACAAGGATGAATAGAATAAGTAACTTTAACAATACATATATTAGTAATCGAAACAATTAATCAACGTATGAAATTCTTTTTCTTTTTTTCGGTCTTCTTTCTTTTATCAGCATGTAATTTTGAAACCGTTAAAGGGTCTGATATCATCACTCAGAAAAGCTTTGACATAACAGATTTCACTGAAATTGATGTTTCCTCTGCGATTGAAGTTGAGCTTCTCCAATCGGATGATTACAAGGTCACTTTAGAATGCAACGATAATGTAGTTGAGGTTATTGACATTTCCAAGAAAGAAGAAATTCTCCGAGTTAAAGTGAAAGGAAGTTATGCTTTCACGAATGTGAAAATTAAGGTAACAATTCACGCACCGGCAATAAATAGAATAGAATCTAGTGGAGCTTCATCTATTACGATAGAGGATTATGAGGCAAAAAACTTCGAACTTGATTTTTCTGGAGCATCAGAAATTAACGCTAAACTAATCGTCTCAGAACAACTCAAGGTAGAGGCTTCTGGTGCATCGAGTATAAAACTTAGAGGAAAAGCAAAGAATGTTTCGTTGGATTTTTCTGGAGCGTCCGATTTTGACAGTAAAAAACTAATTGTTTCCGATAAGTTAACTGCAGAATCTTCAGGTGCAAGCTCAATAAAAGTAACGGCAAATGGTACTTTAGAACTAGACGTAAGTGGAGCCAGCGAAGTCACATATTATGGAAATGGGACAATTTCCAAATCCGATATTTCTGGAGCAGGAAGTGTTGAGCAAAAGTAAATTAATCTTCCTCAACCACCTCATCATCATTCACCTGTTTTAAACGTTCCGCGTAATCTGCAGGTAAAAAATCAAAGAAAGTATCTCCTCTTAGACCAACTCTCAAACATTCTAATGGAATCATTTCATTTGGAGAAATATTTCCAAGGTTTACATTGCACCCAAATAGCTTAATGAACCATACTTGCTGTGTTTTTTTTGGAGCTTCCCAAAGAATATCATCTGGTTTCACTTTGGCGATGATTCTATTAATAAGTAAGGTATGTGCGTTTCCATTAGGTCTAAAAACACCAACATTTCCAGATTCTCGTCCTTCTGCAATAACCTTCCATGACCCAGCTTGCAATTCTGTTTGCATCCATTTTACCCATTTAGCAGGAGAAACAATAATTCCAGAATCTTTAGATCCTACTTCAGAAAAGACAGTTCTTTCTTTTGCAAAAGAATGAATGAGTTCACATTTCTCATCATGAGGAATTATAATGGAGCCATCAGAAATTTCAACTAAATCTAGTTTATATTTATCCAACATTTGTAAATACTCTTTAACCATGCCTCTTGCATAGAACGCTTCAAATAAAGTTCCACCTAAATAAGGTCTAATTCCTGCTTCCTGGTATATTTTAATTTTTTCTTCAAAATTTCGTGTAACAAAAGACGTCCCAAAACCAAATTTCACAACATCAGTAAGGTGACCAGATGCATCAATGAAATTTTCTGTTTCTCTCAGACTAAGTCCTTTGTCCATCATCATTGTTACTCCCGAATTACGAGGTTGTACAGTTCTTGTCGGGATATGGGGTAGTTCAAAATTCATTTTTTTATTTTTTAAATTTATTCTTCTGATAAATCAGCAAATTCTTGCAAGTTTTTAAACTCAGGATATATTTCAAATAATTCTGTTGCTTTTTTTCTATCGTTTTCAATGCACACGGCAAAGAGGTTCAAGGAGGCCACTTTGTCCCCCATTTTCCACAAAAGGGAAACCCTTAATATGGGAATGATTTTATTTTCACCCACCACAAAGGTATTCAAAAAATCAAAAGCTTCAACCAAAGAACTTTCTGATAATAGCGCTATGTAATTTGTAAGGCATTCTTCATCTGAAGGATCCATTGCTAAAGAAAGTTCATAAAAATCTATTGCCTCACCCAACTCACCCAGTTTTTCATGCGCACCAGCTAGAACATGGTAGATTCCAGCATTGTCAGGATCCAATTCTACCGCTTTTTGAATTAAAGCCAAACCTTCTCTTGTATTTCCTTCTAGGTCTTTTACAATCCCTAATCCCAACCAGGCATCTGGAAGCATTGGGGCCAGTTCTAAACTCTTATTGTAAAAATGTTTTGCTAATTCTAGTTCATCCAATTGTTCGTGACATTCACCGATGTAGCAAAAGGCAATTGGATCATCCCCGTCAAGTTCTATACATTTGTGAAAATTCTCAATTGCCTTTGTGTATTTGTTTAATGCTAAAAATGCGTTAGCCACGTTAAAATAAACTGGACCAAAATCATCATTAATCAAGATACAATAATCATACGCCCATATCGCTTTCTCAAATTTATTCAGTTTTGAGTAAGCATTACCCAGATTATACCATGAAGTAAACGAATAAGGATTTTCGTCAATGAAGTCCGAATAACATTTTATTGAACTCTCATGATCACCTAAATGATCATAGCAAAAAGCTATTTCATAAATAGCTGATTCGTTATTCGGATTTACTCTAATGGCTTCTTTCAAAACTTTGATAGCAGACTTATGATCTCCAATATTTTCATATTCGACGGCTAAATCAAGGTAAACCTCATCTTTGTCTTCTTTTTCAGCAAGAGACAAACCTTCTTTAAAAAAGCGAATTGCATTTTTAGAATCTTTCAACTGACTAAAGATGGATGCTTTGGTTAAAACAATTTCGAAAGATGATTCTCCTTGTTTTTCTATTTCTGAAATAATGTTGATCGCATCTTTTAGCCTACCTAGAGCAGAATAAGATTGGGCCAGACGCAAATTGAACAACGAATTAAACGAGAATTGAGTCAATGCTTCCTCACAGCAAATAGCTGCATTTTTAAAGTGACCATTCATTAAAAAATGATCAATCAAAGCTTCCCATCTGTCACTATCAATAAATCCTATTGATTCTCCATTAATAAACGCATCGAATTTTGCAAGATCCTCATTGAGGTTCCCGTCATCAAATTCTTGGCTCTCATCGTCAAACATAATTGTAATTCTTACTCTAAGATACAGAAAAAATTTGCCATTTTAAAATTGAACAATACTATTTTTGAACACTGTATTAACATTCTTCAAAAAAGAGTCTATGTCGCAATCAATATATGCTATCCAAAACAAAGATGCAGCTTCTATAAACAGAAAAAAATGACTTTTCTTTCTTTTAATTACCTGATCTTTTTCTTTCGTTTTCTTTTAACAAGACTTTACGCATTCTAAGACTTTCTGGAGTAACTTCCACGTATTCGTCAGATTGGATGTATTCAAGACATTCCTCAAGACTAAATACTCTTGGTGGAACAATTCTCACTTTCGCATCTGTTCCTGATTTACGCATGTTCGTCAATTGCTTCGTTTTTGTAACGTTAACAACCAAGTCATTTGCACGGCTGTTCTCTCCAATCACCTGTCCTTCATAAATTTGCTCACCGGGAGCGATGAAGAAAATACCTCTTTCTTGCAAGTTATTCAAAGAGAAAGGAATGGAAGTTCCTAATTCCATAGAAATTAACGAGCCATTTAAACGTCCAGAAATTTCACCTTTATAAGGTTGATATTCCAAAAATCTATGCGACATAATTGCTTCACCCGCTGTTGCTGTCAATAAGTAATTTCTCAAACCGATAATTCCACGTGAAGGAACCTGGAAAGTGATGGTCATACGTTCGCCTTTTGGCACCATATTTAACATTTCACCTTTTCGCTTTGTCACTGCTTCAACTGCTGTACCACTATTTACTTCTGGTAAATCAATTGTCAATTCTTCAACAGGTTCGCATTTGACACCATCAATTTCTTTAATGATTACTTGTGGTTGACCTACTTGTAATTCATAACCTTCACGACGCATTGTCTCAATCAAAACAGATAAGTGCATTACACCACGTCCAAAGACCATCCACTTGTCGGCTTTATCCGTTTTTGCAATTTTCATTGCCAAATTTTTCTCTAATTCTTTTTCTAAACGCTCAGAAATGTGTCTAGAAGTAACAAACTTTCCCTCTTTACCAAAGAAAGGAGAATCATTGATAGAAAACAACATACTCATTGTTGGCTCATCTATCGCAATACTATCTAAGGGGTCTGGATTTTCAACGTCACAGATAGAGTCTCCAATTTCAAAACCTTCAATTCCAGTTATAGCGCAAAGATCTCCACCTTGAACTGAATCTGTTTTCACACGATTTGTTCCTTCAAACACAAAAACATCTTTTATTTTGTGTTTTTGCTTTGTTCCATCTGCTTTAGCAAGAATAATTGGCATATTTGGTTTAATTACTCCTCGAGTTAAACGACCAATAGCAATTCGACCAACAAATGAAGAAAAATCCAATGATGTAATTAGCATCTGTGTATTTCCCTCTTCAATTGTAATTGGTGGGTAGTAATCTAAAATTTTATCTAACAATGGAGTAATAGAATCAGTTGGCTTTTGCCAATCTTCAGCCATCCAACCATTTTTAGCAGAACCATATATTGTTGGGAAATCTAACTGCTCTTCAGTTGCATCCAATTCGAACATCAAGTCAAACACTTTCTCATGAACTTCATCAGGAGTGCAATTATCTTTATCCACTTTATTTACAACCACCATTGGTTTAATACCCATTGATAAAGCCTTACCAAGAACAAAACGCGTTTGAGGCATTGGACCTTCAAAAGCATCAACCAATAAGCAAACACCATCAGCCATGTTCAAAACACGTTCAACTTCTCCTCCAAAATCAGCGTGACCAGGAGTATCAATGATATTTATTTTAGTTCCTTTATACGTAACAGAAACATTTTTTGAAACGATGGTAATACCTCTTTCTCGTTCGAGGTCATTGTTATCCATGATCAATTCTCCTTTCGGACGATCTCTTTCATTATTAACAGTACCTGCTTCAATCATCTTGTCAACCAAAGTTGTTTTACCATGATCAACGTGTGCAATAATTGCAATATTTCTAATTTCCATTTATTTTATTTGTTAAGAAGTTAAGTAGAGAGCTGGCTCATGCCAGATCTCTTACCCTATTTATTTTTTTTTCTTCTTCTACTTCTAATTCTTTAATTTAGTCTCTACTTCTTCTATCTCCACGATCTCTTCTATCACCTCTATCGCTATCTCTGTCTCTTCTTTCAAAGCCACCTTCGTGTCTTCCTCCATTTCTGCGATCTCCACCACTACTTCTTCTATTTCTATCTCCACCTCCGCTTCTTCTATCGTTGCTGAAGCTTCTGCCACCTCCACCAGATGATCTTCTGTCTCCGCCTCCACTTCGTCCACCTTCTCGTTTCTTGGTAACTTCAACTTTCACTCTATGTCCTTCATAATCAGACCCAGTTACTTCACTAACAATTTTATCAGCTAAATCTTTATCAGCATCAAAAAATGAGAATGAATCCAGAATATCAATCCGTCCGATTTTGTCAGATTTTAAGTCAGTAGAATCACAAACAACACGTAATAAACCGCCTGGGTTTAAACCATCACGCTTTCCGATATTGACAAAAAATCTTGTTTTGTTTTCATCATCTCTCCTGCCTCTACTTCCACCTCGGTCGCCTCTATCACGATCACGTCCACCTCTATCTCTGTCACGTCCTTTTCCTCTGTCTCTATCTCGTCCACCTCTATCATTATCTCTATCGCCTGCTTTTGCATTTAAATCTCCAGCACGCTCGTAGTATTCAATGAATCGGTTAAATTCTGCAGAAACAAATTTCTTGACAACTTCTTCTTTTGATAAATCTTCAAATTCACTCATTACAATTGGCATGAACTCAGCAATATTATCTTCTTTCACTTCAGAAGTAATTACTTTGTCAACCAATTTCATCAATTGAATTTCGCAAATTTCATTTGGTTGAGGAATAGATCCTTTCACAAAAGTAGTCCGAATTTTCTTTTCAATTTGTCCAATTTTATATCCCTCTCTTGTATTGATAAGCAACAAAGATTCTCCTTTGTTACCTGCACGAGCGGTACGACCTGAACGGTGAGTATAGTTTTCGATCTCATCTGGAAGATTGTAATTAATTACGTGAGTAATATTGTCTACATCAATTCCTCGAGCCGCAACGTCTGTGGCAACAAGAATTTGAATCGATTTTCTTCTAAATTTACCCATCACGTTATCGCGTTGCGCTTGAGATAAATCTCCGTGCAACGGTTCTGCGCTGTACCCTTCTTTTCCTAATTTTTCTGCAACTGCTGCCGTCTCTCTACGAGTTCTACAGAATACTAAACCGTATATATTTGGATTAAAATCAATTAATCTTTTCAAAGCGGCATATCTATCTCTTTCTTTTACAACAAAATAGATGTGTTCGATGTTTTCGTTTGTTTGATTTTTATGCCCGATAGATACTTCTAAAGGATCCTGCATATAATTTTTTGCAATTGCCTCTACTTCTTTAGGCATTGTTGCAGAAAACAACCAAACGTTTCGCCATTCAGGTGTTTTATCCAATATCAAATCGATATCTTCCTTAAACCCCATGTTTAGCATTTCATCTGCTTCATCTAAAACCACCCATTCGATGTCTTGTAAAACAATTGCTTTTCTTTTTGTCAAATCGACCAAACGTCCAGGAGTTGCAACAACAATAGCTGCACCTCTTTTAATTTCAGAAATTTGACGTTTAATGTCTGTACCTCCATAAACGGATACTACATTAATATTCAATTTTTTTGAATAATTCTGTAAATCTTTTGTGATTTGAATGCAAAGTTCTCTAGTCGGACAAATTACTAGCCCTTGTGGAGTTTTCGTCTTGTCATCTACTTTGCTTACTAATGGTAAACCAAACGCTGCGGTTTTACCTGTCCCAGTTTGAGCTAATCCTACGAAATCGCTTTCCTCTTTTAATAAATGTGGAATTGCTTTTTCTTGGATCGGAGTAGGTGTTACAAAACCCATGTTTTCTAACGACTGTAACACCTCACTCTTTAGCCCGAGTTCCTCAAATGTCATTCTATGTATTTAAAATTGAGTGCAAAGATAGGAACAATAAAGTTAGAAACAGCAATTAAGAAGAGAATAGTCAGATGGGGTAGATTCAACTACCTAATAACAATTTCTCACTTTTATTCTGATTTGGCCGAATAATTACGTACAATTGTTGTTTTTTATTTTGTAAAGCACCCTTAATAATGCTTTCCTTTTTCTATGAGTTCATTTGTTTTCAATTCAATGGCTTCATGCCCTAATTTAATCACGACTATATTTGCGTAATCACCAAAGGTAGATGCAATTTCTGAGCTGTTAACATGATTAAAGTCCAAATTATTTGCTATAGCCACATCTAGAATAAATGAATCCGTAGTGTCAAAATAAATATTAAACTCTTCCTCAGCACTGGCATTTTTAATTTCAGAAAAATTCTTAATAACACAGCCACCGCAATAGTCAGGAAACACCACTAAATCAATTTCACTTTTACCTCCTGAACATGAGGCAAACAAAAGTAAAACAAAAGTGAATATCAATGAGTTATAGTTCATATATTATAGCATTATTGTTATAAATATCAAATAGATAAAGTTTATCATTATCAATATAAGTAAATGAATAAAATTTATTTTGAATATAATAGGTCTTAATGAAATTAAGTTCCATATCAAATTTCCTAAGTTCAAGGCTATGCTTATACTTCCTAACACCATTCTCATAATAAATTTTGTCTGGAGTTTCTTTGATTAGATATATATAAGCTCCTGAATTAATTATCTCTCGGTTATAATCAGTACTAAATCTATACTTTTTCAATTTAGAAATCTCATACTGATCCAAGTGATTTATCGTTAGATAATTATTAGTTTTAGCGTCAATCTCAGAATTAATAATTGTTGAAACTTCACTCGTTTTAGAAATACAATTCAGAACCCTAGGGGCATGATATATAGAACCATTATCATTTGTCACGGTGGGGTATCTAAAATACTGAAAAACACTATCTTGAAGTTTTTCACATCCCTCTCCTGAAAAGAAAGAAGTGTCCTTATTAAAAAAATAAAATAGATTCTCAGAATTTTTAAACAGACCACTGCCATCAGGCAATTCATCAACGACATAATACATCAACGCAAAGTAATCTTTCATCTTAAACAAATTTGAATTATTCTCAAGAGTAAAATCAATACCATGCTGTTGATCAATCACAGGGTGTTTATAAGAAAATGAATCAATTGTATTTAACTGAAAATTTTTAATGAATAGTATATCATCATATAAGAGATATATCAACGAAGAGTCAATCTTATAAGCTTGAATAGTACTGTTACATATTTTGGAAGAATATGAGTGTTCATTTGTGCTAAAATTGAATCTATGCAATTCGTTATCAGTATCTATACTTAAATAACAAAAATTGTTTCCTGAATCCAAAGTCAGCATTTGTCCATATCGATTTTCAGAATAGTTCGCTAATTTACCCTTCCATGAATCTGAAGAATAGTTATAACTCAAACTATCAAATGGAGCTAAAAATGATTTTTCTTCTTTTAGAAAATTTAACTCATTTCCAGTTTTTTTGACCTCATTACAACCAAATAAAAAAAGCAAAGACACAAAAAGCACCCCAATCAAAAAATTGGGGTGCTTAATATTTAATTTAACGGGCATCATATTAATATTCAATTCCGAATTTTTTACCTGAAATTGTTCTTCCTATTATCCTTGTAATTGTACCATCTTGTTCAATTTCAGTAGTTACGATGGGCTCACTAATCGGAGCTAAGAACCATGATGGGTTATCCTTAAGCCATTTTGTATTGAATCGAACACTTTTAACCTTACAATTGTCACCTGGCTCTTTACATTTCCAAACTACAGGCTTATTTGGGTCCGAGTTAAACTCTACTTTTTTCGTATATCCATTACCTTGTATAGCAGCTTTAACTTGTGGGTTATCTATAGTAGATTCATAATTATATGCTTTTACAACATTTCCAGCACTATTTTCTATTGTTAGATATGGAAATGTGAACCTTACTTTAAGTTGTCCGGTAGAAATTCCAGATGTTATATAACCCTGTTTATAAAGTGACGGAAATTCGAACCTTAATTGATTTTTCTTAAAAGCTTGATTTAAATCATTGTTACCTACCTCAATTAATTTAAGAATTTGGCTAAGAGATAAATCTATTACATCACCATCTGAAGCGGTAAGTGTAGCCCCTACCTCACACCCACTTCCTACCTGAGAGCAATCCATCTTTTCATTAATCCAAACATATTTTCTGATCTCCGTTTTATACACAGTACCAGGTAATCCTTTGCTTACTATTCCTGTTTCATCTGTTGCTTCATTCTCACCAGACAAACTAATTGGAGTAATATTTTCTTTACTACATCCAACAATTACAATCCCCACTATAGCAAGAAATGAAACTCCATAAATTAATTTTTTCATAAGTATATATTGTTTATTTGCTATGAAGATAAAGATAAACTATTTTTTGCAGTAAAATTAAGCGAACTCATTTTTGAAAATTTATAACTTATTGAATTTTAATCTTTTACTCGTTAAAAAACTTGTAATAAGCAATCTACTATTTTTCGTCAGAAGGATGCTCTTTTTTGGATAGAGAAGCACTATTAGATTCTTTCAATTTTTCCTGATCAATTATTGTAGGCTCCCGAATAATTTTTTTCGGCTCGTACTTTATCGTAGAATCAATATCAATGGCCATTTGATCCAGAGGTTTTTTTATATCATTCGTTGTTTCTTCAATGATACTTTTGAGATTGAGGTCTTTTTTGATGTCCATTCCCGACTTTTTAATTTCAGATTGAATGTCGGAAGATGCATCTTTTATTTGCCTTATCGTTTTTCCAAATGTTCTTGCCAAAGTAGGGATGCTTTTAGACCCAAAAAAAATGAGTATAAAAACAAGGATGAGTAGAATCTCAGAACCCGCTATATCGTTGAAGATAAGAATCATGTTGTAAAGTTAATGATTTTAAATAGACTACATGAACCTAGCCATTCTAAAAATTAAATAATTCAAACTACTTAATTCTAAATAGCGAAACCGGCTTTCGATGCTGGATAAGCATTGAAAGTACCTGTTGCAGTTGCAATCATTTTCCCAACTTGATTCTCTATTACACCTTCAACAAATAAAATTCGTTTCCCACTTTTAATAATTTTTGCTCTGGCAATCATTGTATCTCCTAGTAAGCCAGGAGAGATAAAAGATAATTTCATCTCTAAGGTAGAAACCACTCTATTTTCATTTATTACCTCTGATAAAGCACAGACTCCCATTGTTGCATCCATTAAGGCACTTATAGAGCCTCCATGAGCAGCAATGGGAGTTGCTAAATGTTTTTTAGTGATGGGCATTCGATACTCTACTTCTCCATGATTTACAATATTAAATTGCATTCCTAGTTCTCTACCAAAGTTGTTTGCTTCAATGTACCCAAGAATAATAGGATGGTCAAGCATATTTGTCATACCCGTTAAATTTATCCTTCTTTTGACAAATGAACATCCATTTGCGGGAATGGAATAGACAATCCTGCAGCAGTAAATTCGTTGTAAACTCGTTCGTGCATATCAAAATAAACATCCCAATAATCTGCATGATTTACCCAAGCCCGCGTAGTAATGTTAACTGAAGAATCACCTAATTCTCCAAGTCCAACGAAAGGAGCTGGATCTTTTAAGATTCTCGTGTCTTCGGCAATAAATTTCAAAAGCAATTCTTTAGCAATTTTAAGATCATCACCATAGGCAATACCAAACACCATGTCCACACGTCTATTTTCAGCTTTTGTAAAATTCGTAATTGTTCCATTGGCAACGGCACCATTGGCAAGAATGATGATTTTGTTATCTAAAGTAGTTAAAATAGTATTAAATATCAAGATTTCCTTTACTGTACCTTCTTCTCCTTGCATATTTACATAATCTCCAATTTTAAAGGGTTTAAAGAAAAGAATCATCACTCCACCTGCAAAATTTGAAAGAGTACCAGAAAATGCCATACCAATAGCTAATCCTGCAGCACCAAGAATAGCGATGAAAGATGTCATTTCTATACCTAATTGGCCTATTGCCACAATGACAATCATGATTTTCAGCCCCATACCAGCAAGACTTGAAATAAAACTTGTTAGACTCTCATCCGTTTTTTTCTTGTGAAGTATCTTCGTAACGGTTTTCTTAACTTTTTTCGCTAACCAAAAACCAATGAACAATACGGCAAACGCTATCGCGATATTCAGGACATTACTGACTATCACTTGCCATAATTCTCCTTTCCCCATTCCCAACCAAGATTCTAATTTTTCCATTTTACTTTTCTTGCAAAAATAAAATTTGTTTTAGTCATTCTCTTCACCAAATTGATTTAATTTTAGCAAATGTTTTTTCTTCTCTCGAAAATGTTGCTTTTTTTACTCTCTCCTTTTTTCTGGTTGATTGTTTTTATTGGTGTTTATTTTTTCTCGAAAAGAGGGCGCCTAAAAAAACGTGTAAAATGGATTTCCATCGTTGTTTTTTTATTCTTTTCTAACTCCGTTATTTTTTCTGAACTATCTCGCTTCTGGGAAGTTCCTGGGAAAAAAATTTCCTCTATCAAAAGGCACGATGTTGCAATTGTTCTCGGAGGTATGTTTGAATACAACTCCGATACAGAGAATTTAAGTATCAGAAGACAAGGAGATCGTTTAATTCAGACGATATCTTTGTACCGCTCTTCGAAAGTTAGAAAAATTCTAATTTCAGGGGATTCCGGATACATAAACGATAGAGGGCTTCATGAAGCTAAACAAGTTCGAGATTTACTCATTCTATGGGGAATTCCTGAAACAGATATTATTACCGAAGAAAATTCTAAAAACACGCATGAAAACGCGAATGAAACAAGTAAAATTCTTACAAAATCATTTCCTCATTTTGACAAATTTCTATTGGTGACTTCAGGTATTCACATGAAGCGATCTTTAGCTTGCTTTGAGAATGAAGGATTAAGTTGCACCCCGTTTTCTACAGATTTATACGCCAATCAAACTCATGAATATACATGGGATCAATGGATTCTACCTAACATTGATAATTTTACACTGTGGAACAAATTCAACAAAGAAATTGTTGGCTACATAACTTACTGGGGAATGGGTTATTTGTAAATTGAACTGATATAACTTTTACAAAGAATATTTTCTACCGTTAGAATAAACGATATAGGAGTTATTAAATAATTCTACCAAAATTGAACTGCCATGAATCGAAAATTTTGAGTTCATTTGGGTTGTAATTTCAATAATTTTACCATTGACAAGAGCGCTCACTCCTCCCATGATATTTCTAAATGCCACAACGTCATTCTTTAGCAAAACTTCCTCCGTTTTATAGTTTGCTAATTCGTATTTTACACCTTTAATCATCGCATAAGTGAAGCCATTTTCTTCCCATACTGCAACATCATCAACAACTTGCCACTTGTCTGCACCATAATTTGTCAATTGCTTTTTAATTCCTTGAGAATAATAAATCAACTCATTGTTTCTATTCTCATAGACAATAAAACCTCGACCCGCTCTGTATTTCCCAACATGAAATTCTTCGACATCTAAAAACTGTCCATTCTCAAATACTGCAAAGGTTCCTGACATTGGATCGTTAAAGCATAGAATATCAGTGCCAGCTTGAAAATCAAAGGGATTATGCCATACTTCTAAATCATAAATTCTTCCTCTCCAAAAAACCTTATTGAAGTTCCCATTATCCCTATATGCAACGATATTTTCTCCAACGAAGTCAGGAGGGTCAATATCACCGACAGATGTATATAATGTTCTCACTTTTCCAGCGTAATAAACATTCACAGTATTGTACTGCATATCGTCAAATACAATGATATTATCCTTAACGGTGTAGTTTTGATTCGTAAAAGAAAGAGTTCTAATTTCACCGTTATCCCACATATTAAGTGTTGTACCAATCTTCCATGTCATCAAACGATCTGATACTTCATACTCGACCTTTAAATTGGCTAGATTCTTTTTTTTAACACCGTCATAAACGATAAGATTACCTCGAAAATCTACATAAACTACTAAGCTATCTCCAGCTTTAAACTCTTTTATTCGTTGGATTTCTATTTGCTGAAAAAAACCATCTTTAAAACTTTTAAAGAATCCATTGAAATCCAGCATTGGTACAACACTTTGCGAAAATCCACTAAAACTGGAAATCACTAAATAAATAATAAGGATTACTCTCATGCTTCAAATATAATCAATATTCAAGCCAAACACGAGTTGAGATTTTATATTCTTAACCATGTAAACTGAGCGCACTTTTCCTATTATATAGTATATTGTCATAAAAAAACATATTCATGAGTATTTTAGTATCTGTATTAATTGGAGCAATTGCTGGTTGGTTAGCTAGTAAACTAATGAAATCAAGTTCTAATGGAACTTTTTTCAACATCATACTGGGGATAATAGGAGGGTATGTTGGTAACGGAATTTTCAGTTTTTTAAATCTATCGATTGAAAAATCTTGGTTAGGATCTACTATTACATCGACAATTGGCGCGATGTTATTGATCTTTATTGCTCAACTGATTTTAAAAAAAAAGAAAGAAAAGTAGAAGTGAAGTTATTCTTTTCATTTCTACTTTTCTTTCTTTGTTTTCACTCTATATCTCAGAGAAAAAAAGAAATATTCGCTCCAGAAGTATTTGATTCTACGCAGTTTCTGTATGAATTTGACATGAAATATCTTGGTAAATCGACCAATGTTGACCCGAATTATCGGTATGTTTTGGAATGGTTGGTGGAACTTCTTGAAAAAAACCCATCTTGGACCGTTCTTACTAGAGGGCATGTATGTTGTGGTCCAAGTGAGAAGGTAAGTAAAAAAAGAGCCTGTAAAGCTTATAAAGCTCTTCTTAAAATGGGAGTTGCTAAAGATAGAATTAGCTATAAAGGATTTAGCGACACAAAACCCATCATTTTTCCAGAAAAAACAGAGGAAGATGCACAGACGAATAGAAGAGTTGATTTTGTCATAACCAAATAGATTCTATCTTATATATTATTTGTAAATTGATGCAAATTAAGTAATTAACGATGAAAGAAAATTCATTTATAGAGCAAATTGTTACGAAAGAAATAACAGCCACTTTGAGAGAGGATGGGATTATACATTTATTTATCCACTCTAATACAGAGGTAACAAAAAATACCTTGGACAACATTCTTGCAAGCTTAAAAAAATTGCAACAAGGACCAATTCCTTTAATTGTGGAAGCCGGTGAATTTGTAACAGTTAGTAAGGAAGCTAAATTATATGCTCAAGATTACGAGAGTAAAATAGATGTAGAGTCTAGATCCTTGATTACCAAAAATTTAGCTCAAAAAATCATGGTCAACTATTATTATAAGAACAGACCAATTGATAGTGCTTTTAAAGAATTTAGCTCCATCGACGCAGGAGTTAAATGGCTAAAAAAAGAATCCTAGCGGAGAATATTCAACTATACACTAGAACAAACTCAGTATTCGTGTGAAAATAAAGCTCATAATTTTTATTATTAACCTCTGCCCAAATTTTAGAGTCACCAATCTCTATGACTTTTATTGCTTCTTTAAAGTTTAAAATTTTACCTTCCAAAAGCTTGTAAAGCGCTTCTTTTGCCGACCAAATCAGATGAAGGTTCAATTCAGACATTTCGATATCGCTTTCTTCTTCTTTATTGACAAAATAGGACTTACCCTTGAAAAGATTCTTTTTGTAAACTTGAATATCAAGACCTACTTTCTTGGAATCACATAGTTGAATCGCATAAAAATTTTTCGAATGAGAAATAGAAATGTTTTTATGTGAAAAATTAGCTATGAATGGAGCCCCTGACTCCCAATGACAAATAGTCACATCTGAATTAAGCAATTCACTGAAAATCTCCGTTACAACTGAACGTTGATGTTTTTCTTTGGAGTCAAAACTAGATGTTTTTTCTACAATAGACTCATAAACAAATACTCCTGTCATTTCTTTTGAAGAATGAAATTTTAATATTTGTTCGATTTCACGCAAATTGAAAGTGTTAATTATTTCAAAGTTAATCAATCTATTCAAAATAGTAAACGTTCTTTGTTTAACTTTACAACCTAAACAATGAAAGTGCTCTTGACTATAAAAAAAATTGGTCTTTTTTTAATAAAAGGTCTTCTTGTTGCACTTGAAGTGTTCGTTGGTTTGGTCTTTGCACTTGTTCTATACATCATGATTTCTTCTAAAATTAGTCCTCCAAATGTGCACGAAATTCAAATTGGAAAGCGCGAGAAAGTAGGAGAAAATCATTTCGTGTTAGGTGACAATTGGCTAAAAAAGAATGAACAAGGTATCTGGGAGATGTATATCGAAGGAGCACCTTATGAACGTGGGTTGATTTACGGTGAACTAGCCAAAGAATTGATTCAAAAACAAGAGACAATTTTCGTTGGCCAGATAGATAAATTTGTACCCAGCAAGGGATGGCAGCGAGTTTTGCAATTAATGATTGGATTTTTCAATAAAGATTTACCTGATCATATTCAATTAGAAAATCAGCAAGAAATATTTGGGATTTCCAAATCATTCTCTGATGATTACGATTACATATCTACAAAATACGGAAGAATTCTCAACTATCATGCAGCTCATGATATTGGCCATGCTTTGAATGATTACAGCATGGTAGGATGTACTTCATTTGCATTGAAAGGACATAAGTCCAGTGACGGAAAGTTGATGATTGGTCGAAATTTTGATTTCTACGTAGGTGATGATTTTGCCGAAGAAAAAATCGTTTTATTTCTCAAACCAGACAAAGGTCAAGCATTTGTATCTTATTCATGGGCAGGTTTTAGCGGTGTAGCTTCAGGACTGAATATAAAAGGTTTGTCTGTTACTATCAATGCGTCAAAATCAGACTTACCCACTTCTACCAAAACGCCTATTTCACTTTTAGCGAGAGAAATATTGCAGTACGCTTCCACAATCGATGAAGCTATTGCTATTGCTAAAAAACGAGAAACATTTGTTTCAGAAACTATTATGGTTGCTTCTAAAATTGATGGAAAGGCTGTACTTATAGAAAAATCACCTTCAAAAATGGGAGTCTATGACCCAGGAATGGATGAATTGATTTGCGCAAATCACTATCAATCAATGGCCTTTTTAATGGATTCTTCCAATATTCAAAATATCATGGACAGTGATTCTCATTTCAGATACGCCAAGGTTCGAACGATGGTTTCACATAAAGATTCTCTTTCAACGAGTGATGCTCTCGCAATTCTTCGTTCTCAAACTGGAATAAATGGTGACACGCTTGGTATGGGAAATCCAAGAGCTGTTAATCAATTAATTGCTCACCATAGTGTTATTATACTGCCCGAAGATTTATTATTCTACGCTTCCACCAATGACTATCAATTGGGGGAATACAAAGGCTATGATCTTGAAAAAATATTCGCCACAAAAGAAATCAATCCGCCAAAAATGCTTTCCAAAGATGTCTTCATTGATTCGGAAAATTATTCGAAATTTAAACAGTTTAAAAAGAGTAAAAATAAAATTACCTCTTTTCTACTTTTCGGAAAGGAGTTAGAACTAACTGATAATCAAATAGAAAAATTCATCAATACGAACAAAGAATCATATATAACTTACGAAGTTCTCGGAAAGTACTATTTTAAAAAAGGGCAGAAAAATTTGGCCAAACGACAGTTCAAAATTGCTTTAACTAAAAAAGTAGCATCTTTAGCCGTTGAAAAGGAATTATACCAATTAATTAAAGAATGTGAAAAATGAAGACAATTACAAATTCAACTTTTTGCACAGATGAACAATTAGAAAAATTAGTTGCAACGATTAACTATACGGTTAAAAATTCTTCGTTTTACAAAGATAAAATCAGGCCAGTTACTTCTTCATTTTCACTAGAAGAATACAAAAAATTTCCTTTTACTAGCAAGGAAGATTTGAGTGCAAGAAATGATGATTTCCGTTGTGTTCCAAAGAATAAAATTGCCGAATACGTGACTACTTCTGGAACGACTGGCTCTCCCATCTCTTTGTTTTTAACCAAAAATGATTTACATCGATTGGCGAAAAACGAAAAGGACTCTTTATCTTTAATGGGTCATTCTTCAGATGATCTTTTTCAATTGCTTACAACCATAGATAAGCAATTCATGGCTGGGATCGCTTACTTTCTAGGCGTACAAGAACTCAATGCAGGAATGATACGATTAGGTCCTGGAGTTCCCAAAATGCAGTGGGAATCGATTCTAAAATACAAGCCCACTGTATTAATTGCTGTTCCTTCGTTTATCGTGACTCTGATTGAATACGCAAAGGAAAACAACATTGATTTTCAAAAATCGAGTGTTGAATCTATTGTTTGCATTGGGGAACCGATTCGCAGTGATGATTTATCACACAATATCCTTGGTAAAAGGATTACTGACCAATGGGGTATAAAAATATATTCTACCTACGCATCAACGGAAATGGGGGCAGCATTTTCAGAATGCACAGCGCAAAGAGGTTGCCACTTGAACGATGATTTATTATTCTTAGAGGTGATCAAAGTCGACGAAATGGAAGCTTCGCATGGAGAATCTGGAGAAGTTGTCATCACAACATTAGGAGTAGAGGGTACCCCACTCATTCGATACAAAACTGGGGATATTGCAACAGTTTATAGAAATGAATGCTCGTGCGGAAAGAAAACACCGCGTTTGGGCCCAATTATAGGTCGTAAAAACCAAATGATAAAGTTCAAAGGAACATCCTTGTATCCGAAAGCTATTTTTGAAGCGCTCGAAGAATTTGCTTCTATTTCTTGTTATAAAGTGCTTATTGAGAAAAACGAATTGGGCAATGATGAAATTATTGTCCTTTTAGAAGATAAGTTTAAGACGCATTCAGAATTGAATTTAATAAAGGCTAGTTGCAAAGAAAAGTTACGTGTTTCGCCACAATTTCAATTTATGGAAGCAAATAAGCTAAGAGGATTGGTGTATAAAAAACATATGCGTAAGCCAGAGAAGATTAAATTTCTGTAAAAGACAAGCTCAACACCCGAGGATTCGTTGGCTATTTCTCTAAACTGATTACTTTTGCCAAAGTTCCCAAAAGGGTCTTGTGCTTCTTTACAAACGGGTTACTCATATCCCAAACATAACCCGCAAGAACAGAGCAAAGTTGCTTTTTGAATTCTGTATTACCGCCTTCGACAAAGAAAATTGTATGCAAGTTTCCATTGTACCAAGCATCCACATAAGAGCGAAATACTTCAACTCCATGGAGGACAACCTTATCGTAATCGATATCCCAATTAACCTCTTCACCAGAAAGTTGTTTTGCGACTATATCTGCTGCTTGATATCCAGTTTTTAATGCAAACATGACGCCCGAACTAAAAATGGGATCTAAAAACTCTGTGCTGTTCCCACACAAAACAAATCCTTCACCATGCATTTGCTTTACGGCTATTGAGTAGCCAAGTATTGTTTTTGGTTCGAATGTAAAATCTGTTTCTGAATAACGACCATTAAGACCTGGAAATGATCTTACTAAATTTTTGAATTCTTCTCCCTCATTCTCCGAAATGGTAGAAACAAAACTATCTTCTCCAACAATTCCAACAGAAGCTGTTCCATCTGAAAATGGAATGGACCAGATCCAAGCTGTGTTATTGTTAAATGCATTCACAAATATATTTGAACCTGCTTTTTCAGTTCTTTTATCATCTTTTACATGCGCAAAGACAGCACCTCTGGGGATGGATGATGCGGGTATGTTCAAATTAAATAATTTAGGAAGAACGCGACCATAGCCGCTTGCATCTATTACAAATCTACAAGAAACAGTTTGTTTTTGCTGAGTCATATCTGTGTAGGAAACAACTTGCTCGTTTGCTCCACATGTAACGTCTGTCACTTCTGATTTAAAATGTACAGTTGCGCCTTTTCTCTCAACTTCTTTAATTAATGCGTGGTCAAAGTCAGCTCGTTTAACTTGATAGGTATAATCCCACCCACCTGAATAATTATCATCAAAAAGAAAATCACAAATCTTATTTTCATGGTAAAAAGAAACCCCATTTTTAACCTGAAATTTCTTCTCGACTACACAATCCAGTAAATCTGTTTTATCAAGAATATCCATACATTGAGGCAAAAGACTTTCGCCAATAACAAAACGAGGAAATTCAGTTTTTTCAATTATTAGAACAGATAAATTATCCTGTAATAATCTTGCGGCAGCAACTGCCCCTGAAGGGCCTGCACCAATTACTACGACATCAAATTCTTTCATTTCAAATTGTTTATTTTATCTATTAAATATCGATCATCAATAAAATTAAAACTATTGACCAAAGCACCAATGGTGGCTCCTAAAACTCCATGAAAAACTAAATTCTGACCCGTTAAGAATAAATTCAGCACTCTCGTTTTAGAATTTATCTTAGAATGCATAATGTTGTTGAAATCCTTTTTCAATCCATATAACGCTCCGTCATCAGTTCCAATATAATCTTTGTAGGTTAAAGGAGTAGAGCAATAAACCCCTTTTATAGCTTTACGAATATCTGGGAAAATTTGCTCCAACTTTTTGATCATTTGTTGTTCTTTCTTTCTTTTAAACTTTGTATATCCTTCCCCCCTTTCGGATGAGTTTGAAACTGTATTAAAGGTAGAATTCCATTGCTCTACTTCTTTGAAGTCCATATAGGCCATTACCGACAAAGAGTCGGCAAATTCTCCCTGATTTTTCAGTGCAGAGGTACAAATAAATAGAGCTTGTGGCCAATGATTTTGGTCATATTCCACAGTGTCCCAAACACCATTCTGTGAGTAAGAATACATGTTATAATTAAGATACGGAAAGGAGTTTTTATGAAATGAAAGATACAGCATAAATGAAGACACCGTATTCTCAAGCTTATTCAGACGTGTCCTGTAGGCAGGTCTAAAGTTCTCTTTACCAAATACTCCCACAGTTTGGCGTGGATGTAAATTAGAAATAAACTGAGTGGCATAGAATTCATTTCCTGCCTTTGTATTTACAGAAATTATTCTGCCATTCTCGTAATTCGCGGAGATAACTTCTTGACGTTTTAGAACTCGACCTCCTAAGGAGTGTAACCTTTTAGTAAGCAACTTTGCAATTTGAGAGCCTCCATTTTCCATTCGGTAACTTCCCTTTAAGTAGCTGTTCACAATTAATGCCAACACATATAAAGGAGTAGTTTTAGATTCACCTGCATAAAGTAATCCATTTCCTAATAAAACTGATTGCAATGTCTCATTTCTGGTTATCGACTGAATGTATTCATAAGCGCTTTCTGACATCAATTCGGGTTTATCAATATACGAGAAACCTTCTTCAACCTCAAGGTTATAAAGTGGAAATTCTTTACAAATAGCCCGAATCCTATCAATATATGTATCTATTGCTTGTTCTTCTTCTGGAAATTTCTTTAGTAACCCAATCTTAAAATTAGTATATCCTTGACCGTGCTTATACGTTGATCCATCAGGTAATCTAATTAAGTCGAAACAATCATCATCTAAACGTTTCATGCTCAAATCATCGATGATTCCTAGGTACTTGAAAATAGAATGCAGAGTCTCCCCTTCATCCAAAGAACCAATGTAGTGAACGCCTGTGTCAAATACTACTTTGTCGCGACTAAAAACTTGCAAAGATCCTCCAACTTGATGATTTTTTTCTAAAACTAAAACCGAATGACCTTCCATAGCTAAAAGGACCGAAGATACTAAACCTCCAATGCCACTTCCCACAACTATAAAGTCGTACTGTTTATTTGTTTCTTTCATTAACTATTTTCGGAGAATAAATAAAACATTTGATGTTTTCTGTGATTGCTCAAGCATTTCGCAAGTAAGACTTCTCTCTTCTGCGAATTTAAAAATATCTTTAGAAGAAAAAAAGCTTAGCGCTTCTGTAGTTTTATTAAAACCAAAAATGGCCGTTGAATATTTCTCTGTTGATTGTGTTACATTATGTCGATTGGAAATATCAGTGATACCGTCACGAATCAAAATGAGTCCTTCATCATTCAAGTTATCAACAGTTCTGTTAAGAACTTCCATTTGTTGGTCGAAGGACATGTAATGTAACACATCATTGAAAAAAACGACATCCGCATTTTTTATTCCAACTCCCCTAGCATCTCCAGTAATAAATTTTAATTTATCAGTCTTGTCATGTCCGTTTTGAGCAAAAATGACTTTGTCATTATCATAATCAATTCCTGTAATTTCACGGGCGGTATTTCGATAATGTAAAAAATAACTTAGATAACCCAATCCACAACCAACATCGTAGATTCGAGTTCTATCTTGAATCAATGAATCGTAAAAATTGAAATTCTCCTTTTCAAACTTCCATTTAATCCGCACGTACCACTCCATAGCAGCTCCTTTGTACAAATAATTGTACTGCACTCTTTTACTAAGGTAATTTGCATTTTCTATTTCATGTTTGGTGGCTTGCAGTTGCTCTCTCATATTAGAGAGAACCGATTTCGCAAACAATCCAAATCTCTGCTGATAAATCGCCGCTTCTGGAGCAATTCTTTTCATAACATCCAAGGTCAATGTTCCCGATTTAATGATGAAATCATTCTTCGGGTTTACATAAAAAGCTCCATGTATAACAATAGGTTGTATGTCAAGTTTCAATTCTTGAGCTAAATAAAAAGCGCCTTTATGAAAACGTTTAATAGTCCCATCTGTGCTTCTGGTTCCTTCAGGGAAAATCATGATAGAATAACCTTCATCAATACGTTGTTGCATTAATTCGAGATTGTACTCAGTACCTTCAGCAACGTATAAATAGCCCGCATAGCGAATAAACAAACCAAATACTGGAGAATTATACACCCATTTCTTGACCATAATGATGACTTTAGGATTCATCATGATCATTAAGAGAATATCTAAGAATGAGGTATGATTTGCAATTATAATAGATGGCCTGGAGAAATCTAGTCGCTCTTTGTGGATTGTTCTTTTATTCACATAAAAACCAAAATTAATTACCGAACCTGCCAATTTCGATACGAGATAATTTAAAAACTGGCGCTTTTTATTCTTAGCAATTGGAAACGGTATTATTACAAGTAATAATAAAGTCAAAAGCATGCAACCTAGAAAGAAATAGATGAAGAAACATAAACTAGCTAGCAAACCCAAAAAAGTAACTGGTGATCTTTTATTTTTTGTTCGATTGCTTACAAATAAATTAAAAATAGTGGGTTGAAGCACAAGTGTAACAAGTAAAATACATGCAATTCCCACAACACTGACGATAGCAATAGAATGGATTGCTGGATGCTTGGAGAAATACAATGCGCCTGTACCTATAATTGTAGTTATTCCAGAAAGAATAATGGCTGATTTAAACGATTTAAGCACATTAGAATTGGTCTTATGTTTTTGAAGCAGTCCGTCTGTAACGAAAATAGAGAAATCATCTCCCAGTCCAAATATAAATGTTGCAACAATGATGTTTACGAAGTTAAACGAGATATCAAAAATAGAAGCTATTCCTAAAATCCATACCCAGCTAATAACCATCGGAAAAAAGGCAAAAAGAGCCAATTCTATTCTACCGTAAATTATAAGAAGCGAAAACAGAACAAGTAATGAAGAGAATACAAGTAAATAATTGAAATCATCCTGCACAGAGATCATTAATGCATTTGCCATTTCGGAAACATCAAAAACATATACATCAGTATTTGCAATCAATTCGGATTTGAAATCATTTAACTGATCTTTTTTAAGAACAACACTGGTGATAATATTCCATTTTTCGCCAGAAGAATACACCAATTTATTCAAGCCTAAACTTGACTGAATTTTATTCTCATCATTTTTTGTTATGGAAGAAGAGGTCTCTTTTGTCCACTCTTCAAAAGGAGCGAATGCCACTGAAGAAAAATCCAATTCAGAAGCTTTTTCGTTGATTTGACTTATTGCTTCTTTCCCATTTTTTCCCCAAAACAGATGCCATTTTTGATATCCATTCTTTCTCAATTCTGCTGGAATAGCATAAGGAGCAATTGAAATAATTTCTTCTAAACCATTTGCCTCCTTATAAGAAGAAAGTTGCTTGTATAATTTATAATTTTTTGCCTCAGCCTCTTCTTTTGTATCACCTGACACAAACAAATGCAATTTCTTTTCTTTGTGGGGATTAATTCCTGTAAAAACTTCTTCTTTCTGTGCTAAATCATCGGGGTGATAACTTAGATTATTCAAGTCTGAATCAAATTGAAATCCGCTTGCATTCAAAAAGAAAACAACTGTTAGTAGAAGTAAAAACCAAATGGAAACTCTTGTAAACCATTTTGGGATTCTCATTCGGGTTTTTGATTCTCTTTCTCCCTTTGGTTTGTAACTCATCGTAAATAGAAAAGTTGGTAGCAAGAGCAGTGTAAAAAAAACAGCAGCAGACAACGTACAAAGTGCAATTAGGCCAAAGTTTTGTAAAACTACAGAATCGGTAAACATCAAAGCAGAGAATGCGGCAATAGTTGTGAAGCTACCTACCAGCATTGGAAACGATAAGGTTTCGACGGTTGCTAATAGGTTTTTTGAATCATTATAGTGCGTAAAGAAATGGAAAGAATAATCTAGAACGATCCCCATTAAAACAGCAGATGTTGCAATGGAAATGGCTGAAATTTCCGGTTGAATGAAGCCAACAATTCCCAATCCGCAAAAACCAGAAAAAATAGCAGGAAGAATAAAGAAAATCGGAGTTAAAAAACTTCTGTAATAAACGATTAACAATAGGAGAATTAATACAATGCTAATAATCATCGTCAAATAGGTATCCTCTTTTACCTGCCTAGAATTTTCATAAGAAATTTGAAACGTGCCAAAATAATCAAAATTGATTCCACTTTGTTCATTTATGTCACTCTTGAGTTTATGAAGCAGGAGGTTGAGTTGTTCATTTTTGGAATTGTTTTCCAATTCAAAATTAAGAACAGCTGTAAACAACGCCCGCTTTCTATTTCCAGAAAACAAAATTCCATCTTCTACAAACATGGCATTAGAATCTGAACGAGGTTTTAACGAATTTAATTTACTCCAAGCAATTCCTAACGGATCTTTTGCAAAAATCTTTCGCATAAAGAATGCATTGGGCGATGTCATTTTATTGTAGACTAAATCAATGGATTGGTTAATTGAGTCTTTAGTCAGCTTCTCTTCAATATTTTCATAGTCAACAGAAGTTAGCAGACCTGGTAGTGATTTGTAAAAATAATCCAGTACATCTTCTTGTTGATCTTCTTTGAAAATTTCAAAACCACTAATTAATCCATCGGAATTATTAATAACCACTTTAGAAACCGAATCTAGTCTTTTATTCAGGATGGTTTCTTCCAATTCCGCATCTATAGAAAAGAAGATTTGCTTGTTAAGATTGTTTTCCTTTAAAACTTTATTGAATTTCTGAAACTTGTCTCCCTGCGGAAAAATGGAATAAATATTTTCATCTAACTGAAGCCGTGACACTCCATAAAACATAAATAGTACGATAGCAATGAGCACTGACAAGTAGAACAAGACATTCCTATTAAAAAAAGAGACGATATTGACGGCTAATTTACTCACTACTGAAAAGTATAAACGAAAATTAAATGTTGACTTATTTATTTGCTAAAAGTAAAAAAATCAAAGGAATAAATTATCGATAAAGTTATTTGATAAAATTTAATCCTGCCCATTAAGAAAAAAACAGTATTTTGTAGTCCATAAACAAAAAAACAAATGAAACACTTACTATTATCAACACTATTTATCGGACTTATTAATTTTTATTCTTCAGCTCAAGAAGTTAAACTATCTAAAGATTTTAGTTACTCAGTTAGCACTCCATATAAAGTTGTGGATGGAATGAAATCATATTTTAGTAGAGATGGAGAGATTCTTGCCGTTAAATATGGTAGGGGCAAATTCCATTTTCAAAAATTTTCTGGAGAAAAGTTTAATGAAACCGAACATAATACTGTAGAAAAGGGTGAAGGATTTACACCAGAATCTTACTTAGAATTTGCAGGCCAATATTATTTTTTCTTCTCAAGATGGGATAAAGCTAATGAAACGGAGCAATTATTTGTTAGAGAAATAGACTTTGACAAAGCAAACTGGGCTGGGAAAGAAAAATTACTTATAAAAGTAAAAGGTAAAGTGACCGGAGGATTCGGAATTACCGGATTTGGCGGACTATTTGGAATAACTGCAGGTGCTCGCGGAGGAAAATTCAACTTTGACCAGTCATACTCAGAGGAGCGATTTATAGTGCAATACAGAATGAAACCTGCAACCAAAAATGATTCAAAAAGTAAAGACATTATTGGTATGCATGTTTATTCAAAAAATCTCGAAGAAGTTTGGTCTAAAAAAGTGATTATGCCATACACTGAGAAGAAAATGAATAATGTAGGTTATACCATCGATGAAAAAGGTAATGCATACATCCTTGCGGAAGTGTATCGAACGGAGACTGCAAAAAAAATCGTTAAAGGAAAATTGAACTATGACTTAGAATTGATTCGAATTAGTTCGGAGGACCAAGAAGCTACATCTACAAAAATAGAGCTTAAAGATAAATTCATTAAAAACATTGGTTTCTATGAAGGAAAAGAAGGTGGAATTATAATTGCTGGCTATTATGGGAACAAATCTAGAGGCGGAACCGATGGAGTTTTTATCTATAAATTAGATGATGAAGGAATTCTAGCGAATGAGCAATCGTATGAAGTACCGCTGGATGTAATGAAAATGTACAAATCAGACAGGGCTCAAAGTAAAATGGAGAGTAAAAGTGGCGTAAAAGACTATTCTATGCCAAATATGGTTCTCAGAGAGATCGTTTATGGAGATGACGGGTCAATTACCATTTATGGCGAAAGATATTATGTTGTTTCTCACCATAACCCTAAAACTGGTCAAACGACTTACACTTATTATTACCAAGAAATTTTAGCTACACATATTGATGCAGATAATGAATTGAAATGGATGCTTAAACTTCCTAAAAATCAAAGAGGTAGTGCAGGACGGGGAGGAATGGGATATTATGTCATTTCTCAAAAAGATTATCATTATGTTTTATTCTTGGATAATGTAAAAAATATAGAACTACCATTGAATAAATATCCAAAAGCGCATCAAGACGGAAAAGGTGGTTTTCTAACTGGATTTAAAATTGAAAAAGAATCGGGTGATGTTAAGAAAGTTTCTATTCTTGATTCAAGAGATGCTAAAGGAATCGCTTTATATCAGTTCAACACAACAAGAATTATTGAAACTGACGATGGAGAATTTGCCGTGGAATGTTACAAAAAAAAGAAAGAAGACGTAATGCTTAAAATAAAACTGAACGACTAAACATAAGCAAATCAGGTTTTTAAAAAAAGCTTCAACTTTAAAAATAAAGTTGAAGCTTTTTTGAATACTTTTGTTCGAATTAATTATCGAAGATGACAACCGCTTAATATTAACCTTATTAACTTTCAAATGAAAGCAATTGAAGCACTTCATGAAGCACATAAATTAGCCTTTAGTCCATTCGTCTTTGAGACAGCCTATTGTCTTTTGGAACTCAATATTTTGGAAGTAATGCATGAACACAGAGAACCAATGTCAATAGAAGATATTGCTTCGAAAACTAATGTTTCAGAATATGGTATCAGAGTTCTCCTAGAAATGGCGGCATCTGCCGAAATTGTTGAGCAAACTGAAGAAGATGTGTATAAAGCAACTAAGATCGGTTATTTTATTTTGCGAGATGAAATGACACGCGTTAATTTATACTTTACACACGATGTTTGTTATAGAGGGCTTTTTCATTTAAAAGAGTCCATTGTCAATGGTAAAGCTGAAGGATTGAAAACAATTGGAGACTGGGACACAATCTACCAAGGTCTTTCCATTCTGCCTGAACCAATAAAAAAATCTTGGTTTGATTTCGATCATTTTTATTCAGACAATTCATTTGACGATGCATTAAAAATTATTTTCAAGCATAAACCTAAACAGATTTTTGATATTGGCGGAAATACAGGTAAATGGTGTATTGCCGCAACAAAACACAGTACCGAGGTGAGAATGATGTTATTTGATCTTCCCGTACAACTTAAAGTTGCTAAAGCCAATATTGGAAAAGATGATACTATTAAGGACCGTGTAGAATTTCAAGAAATCGATTTGTTAGACAACTCTTCTGAAATTCCAGCTGGTGCAGATGTATATTGGATGAGTCAATTTTTAGATTGTTTTAGTGAATCGGAAATTGAACAAATACTATTGAAAATAAAAAAGAACATGAAGGCAGATGCTAGAATCTTCATTATGGAAACTTTTATTGACAACCAGCGATTTCCTGCAGCCACGCATAGTTTAATTGCAACATCGTTGTATTTCACTGCCATGGCCAATGGAAATAGTAAAATGTACAGCTCTTCCGCTATGAAATATATTGTTGATAAAGCTGGTTTTACCTGCGTTGACGAACATCATTTGCACAATGAAAGTTTTCATACCATTTTAGAAATAAAAATGAAATGACACATCAAGTTTTGGGAGAGTGAACTCTAAAAGTTACAAAGAAAATTTTGTACTTTTGCCACTTTAAAGAACATTGAATTGACAAGATAGACCAAACTAAAAATGAATAAAATTAACTTATCGGACCTTGAGAAGTACGCTCTGCATTTTGAAGAGTTCACTGTAAATGAAAAATTGACAAACGATATCAACGCATCTTTTCATTTTTTAGAAGATTTTTCAAGTGATAAAATCATATACGGAATCAATACTGGATTTGGACCTATGGCTCAATTCAAGGTTGATGATGAACATCTAAACCAACTTCAATACAATCTAATTCGAAGTCATTCAACCGGAACGGGCAATGTTCTGGAAGAGGAATATGCTCGCGCTGTACTATTGGCTAGAATCAATAATTTCTTGCAGGCCAAATCCGGAATAAGTTTAGGCGTAATAGAAAAATTAGTGCAATTCTTAAACAATCAAATCACTCCCGAAATTTTTATGCATGGAGGTGTTGGTGCAAGTGGTGATTTAGTTCAATTGGCTCATTTAGCGCTTAATTTAATCGGAGAAGGATATTGTTTTTATAAAGGTGAAAGAAGAGAAACAGCAAACGTATTAAAAGAATTAAATATTGAACCTCTTGATGTGAAGTTAAGAGATGGTCTTGGACTGATGAACGGAACTTCTTGCATGACTGGAATTGGTTCCATTAATATCATATACGCCAAACGTTTATTAAACTGGTCAGTGGCATCTTCTTCTATCATTAATGAAGTGATGGAAGCCTATGATGATTCATTCTCGGCTGGGCTAAACAATGTAAAAAGACACATAGGTCAACAAGAAATTGCATCGAATATGCGCTCTTTTCTTTCAGATAGCAAATTGATAAGAAAGAGGGAAGAATTATTTAAAGACAACGATGAAATGAATCGCTCTGAGTTTAAGAAGAAAATTCAAGAGTATTACTCCATTCGTTGCGTTCCACAAATTTTAGGTCCCGTTCTTGAAACATTGAACTATGCACAAGAAGTTATTGAGAATGAGCTAAATTCTACCAATGACAATCCAATAGTGAGCCTCGAAGAACAGAATGTATTTCACGGAGGTAACTTCCATGGTGATTACGTTTCTTTAGAAATGGATAAGATTAAAATAGTTGTAACACGCTTAACTATGTTGGCAGAACGTCAGCTTAATTTCTTAATGAATGCAAATTTGAATGGAAAATTTCCAGCTTTCTTAAACTTGAAAAAACTAGGTTTTAATTTTGGAATTCAAGGGATGCAATTCACTGCTACTTCTACTACAGCGGAAAGTCAAACTCTTTCCAATTCAATGTATGTTCACAGTATTCCTAACAATAACGATAACCAAGACATTGTAAGTATGGGAACAAACAGTGCTGTTATTGCTAAGAATGTAATTGATAATGGGTTCCAAGTAATGGCAATTCACATGATGGCTGTTTGTCAAGCCATTGACCTTCTTCCAGAAGTGGAAAAGGGAAGATTATCTTCTAAAACAAAGAAAATTTACAACTTAATCAGAGACATAGCACCTGCCGTAATTGAGGATGTGCCTCAATCAGAAAATATTAAAAATGTGACAGATTTGTTACGCTCAAATTCTATCGAACTATGAAATGTGCATTGGTAACAGGATCTTCTAGAGGAATTGGTCGAGCGATTGCTATACAATTGGCAAAAGATTTAAATCTTCATATACTCATTAACTTCTCATCGAACGTCGATGCGGCTAATGAAACGAAAAGAATCATAGAAGAAAACGGAGGAACTGCAGAATTAATGCAATTCAATGTAGAAGACTCTTCAGCAGTAATTCCTGCAATGGAGAATTGGCAAAACGATAATCCTGAGAGTCATGTTGAGGTTTTAGTGAACAATGCCGGTATCACAAGGGATAATTTATTTCCGTGGGTAACTGAAGATGATTGGGACAAGGTGATGAATATTTCTGTAAAGGGAATGTACAATTGCACACAGGCAATCATTAAGAAAATGCTACGTAATCGTTCTGGGAGAATTATTAATATTGCCTCTTTATCAGGATTAAAAGGAGTTCCAGGTCAGACAAATTACTCTGCTGCAAAAGGAGCAATGATAGCATCGACAAAAGCACTCTCTCAAGAAATAGCGAAAAGAAAAATTACTGTCAATGCGGTTGCACCTGGTTTTATTCTTTCAGATATGACCAGCGATTTAAATGAAGATGAATTGAAAAGAATGGTTCCGGCAAATCGTTTTGGATTGCCAGAAGAAGTAGCCAATTTAGTTAGCTTTTTAGCTTCTGATAAAGCCGCATACATCACAGGAGAAGTTATAAATATCAACGGAGGAATCTACGCATAAATGGACAGAAGAGTTGTCATAACAGGTATTGGTCTTTACTCTTCCATTGGAAATGGTAAAAAAGAAGTTCTGGATTCATTGCGTAAAGGAAAGAGTGGAATAGTTTATGACAAAGCACGAGAAGAAATTGGATATCGTTCTTGTCTAACTGGGATGGTTGAAGACCCTGATTTGAAACCTTATCTTTCCAGAAGAGAGAGGATCGGAATGCATCAGCCTGCAATGTTTGCATACATGTCAACCATGGAAGCGATGGAACAAGCAAAACTAGACATAGACTTCTTAAAAAAAAATGAAACAGGTATTATCTATGGAAATGACAGTACCGCAGGGGCAGTAATTAATACCATAGATAAGTTACGGGATAGAGGTGACACAACATTAATTGGTAGCGGAGATATCTTCCAAAATATGAATTGCACCGTTAATATGAGTCTTTCTACGATTTACAAATTAAAAGGAATTAATATAACACTAAGTGCAGCTTGCGCCTCAGGTTCTCATTCTATTGGAATGGGCTACTTACTAATCAAACAGGGTTTACAAGAGCGTGTTGTTTGCGGTGGCGCACAAGAAATTAACGTTTATTCGATGGCTAGCTTTGATGGACTTGGAGCATTCTCAATTGGTCATGACGCACCTACTAAAGCATCTAAACCTTTCGACGCAAACCGCGATGGACTTATCCCTTCTGGAGGGGCAGCAACATTGATTATTGAATCATTAGAATCTGCAGAAAAAAGAGGTGCCCCAATTTTAGGAGAAATTTTAGGATATGGGTTTTCATCAAATGGAGATCATATTTCTAATCCCAATTTTGACGGCCAATACCGCTCATTGAAGATGTCTCTGGAGCAAGCAGGGGTTTCTGCAAAGTCTATTGACTATGTGAATGCACATGCTACCTCTACTCCAGTTGGGGACTCAATGGAAGCTCAGGCCATTCATTCAATATTAGGTTCTGACGTACCCGTAAGCTCTACAAAAAGTATGACTGGACATGAATGTTGGATGGCTGGAGCTAGTGAAGTTGCCTATTCGATATTAATGATGCAAAATGACTTCATAGCACCGAACATTAATTTTGAAAACCCAGACGAAGATTCAAAAAAAATTAACGTCATACCAGAATTTAAAGAGAAGAAAATTGATACCTTCCTTTCTAATTCTTTTGGATTTGGAGGAACAAATTCTTCATTAATTGTAAAAAAATTCGTAAAATAACAGAACTATTGACCAAGAATATGACAAGAGAAGAAATTATAACAACAACAAAACGGTTTTTATCTGAAGAGTTTGAAGTGAATAAAGATAAAATTACTGCGGATAACAACCTGCAAAAAACATTGGATTTAGATAGTTTGGATTATGTTGACCTGGTTGTTGTCATTGAAGAGAATTTGAATTTTAAGCCGACCTCAGACGACTTTAAAAAAATTGAAACGTTCAACGATTTTTACGATCTAGTTGAGCAAAAATTATCTTAATACACCATTCACCTAATGGAAAAAAAATGGGACGGCAAAACCAAAGGCTCGTTGCTCGGATATAAATTCTTCGTATTTTGTATCCGATTTTTTGGTTTAAAAGTTTCCTATTTTTTCTGCTACTTCGTCTCTTTCTATTTTATTCTCTTTGCGAAAAAACAGCGAAACGGACTATTGCAGTTTTACATGTTGGGATTCGGCAAAACCAAGAATGAAGCAAAGAAATTAGCTTTTAAAAATTTCTATCATTTTGGGCAAACATTGATTGATAGAATCGCCATGCATACCAGCAAACGTGAATCATTTACGCATCAATTCAACAATGAAAAAATCTTACGTAAAATGAATGATGACAATGAAGGTGGAATTCTTATTTCTGGTCATGTTGGTAATTGGGAAAATGCTGGAAACTTAATAAGAGAAAGAATAACCAGTACCATCAACATTGTTATGCTCGATGCCGAGGTTGAGAAAATCAAAGACTTTTTAGCAAAACAAACAGAAGATCAAAAATATAATCTTATTCCTATAAAAGATGACCTCTCTCACCTGATTCTAATGCATAGAGCACTTAAAAGAAATGAATTTATTGCAATTCATGCAGATCGGGTAAGTGATGTTGGTAAAAATATTGAATTGGATTTCCTCAATGGTAAAGCGGAGTTCCCTCTAGGTCCTTTCATAATGGCACATAAATTTAAAGCGCCAATTACCTTTGTATATGCAGCTAAAGCAACTAAATTTCACTACGAATTATATGCAACTGATCCATTAACAAAAACCAACTCTCCAGAAGAGGTTGCTCAAAAATATGTTACTCATCTCGAATCAATGGTCAAAAAATATCCGACACAATGGTTCAATTTTTACAACTTTTATGCTGGCGAATAAAGAAAATATTAAAAATTTCATTCCACAAAGAGAACCATTCATTATGATTGATGAATTGCATTCTGCCGATGAAAAAGGTTTTAAATCCTGTTTTGAAGTTATTGACTCCAACATTTTTTTGGACACTGAGCTGTCCGAGTCGGCTTTAACGGAAAATATTGCTCAAACCTGCGCTGCCGGATTTGGGTATTTAGGAAGTTTGGAAGAAGAAGGAGAACCTAAAATTGGATTTATTGGAGCAATAACGAAGCTAAAAGTACACTCTTTACCAAAATTAGGCGCGAAATTGAGCACGGAAGTAGAAATTTTGAATACCTTCGGAAACATTCATTTAATTCAAGGTTCTGTTTTGGAAAATGGAACAAAATTATTGGATTGCCAAATGAAAATTGTTTTAGCGTGAAAATAATAGAATCAACAATAGAAATTGCTGTTCGTTTTAGTGAAACCGATGCAATGGGTGTTGTGTGGCACGGAAATTATTTGAAATTCTTCGAAGATGCCAGAGAAAAATTTGGTAACGATTATGGTTTACAATATCTCGACGTTTTTGAACAAGGATTTTACACTCCTATTGTTAAATCAGACATTAATCACAAAGCATCCGTTTATTACGGGCAGAAAGTTTTGGTAAAAGCGACTTTGGAATATCATCAAGCATCTAAAATAGTGTTTACCTATGTTGTTACCAATCTTGAAACAAATCAGATTGCTGCAACAGGCTCAACAACTCAAGTTTTTTTAGGAGTAAATGACAATTTACTAGCGTTGATTAAGCCCCCATTTATTATTGAGTGGGAAGAAAAGCAAAATTGGAAAGAAGTATGAGTCAAATTTTTATGACATACGGAACTATGATCACCCCTATAGGCAATTCAGCTGAAGAAAACTTCATTGCCATGATGGAAGAAAAATCTGGGGTTCAATTTGTTGAAAATTCTGGCTTTAATCAAGAAAATTGGCCATTGGGGAAAATTCTTTCACTTCCCGTTGAAAATAGATACAACGAATTGCTTAAGAGAGCTTGTGCTAATTTAATTAAAGCACACGGTTCCAATTTGTTTTCCGATGAAAAAACATTAGTTATTGTCAGTTCAACGAAGGCAGACATCAATGCTTTACCCAAAGATACTTTCGCTTCTACAAGAAGAATTCTGGAAGAAGAATTACATTTGAAAAACAAAATTGTCGTGATTTCAAACGCTTGCATTTCTGGAGTTATTGCTATTAATACAGCGGCAGACTATCTTAATCATACTGATTACACAAAAGTAGTTGTGATAGGTATAGATGCCTTATCTGATTTTATTGTGTATGGTTTTCAATCACTTTTTGCATTGAGTAGTGAACCAAGCAAACCCTTCGATAAAAATCGAAAAGGAATTTGCATCGGAGAAGCATCTGGTGTAGTGATTTTGAGTAAAGAAAAAATCAACGATGCCTTCCATGTGAATTATCTTGGAGGTTCTTCTTCTAACGATGCTAACCACATTTCTGGTCCATCTAGAACAGGAGAAGGACTTTTTCGTTCGGTTAAGTTAAGCATGGAAAGAGCTTCCGTTTCATCCGAACAAATTGATTTCATTTCTGCTCACGGAACAGGGACTAGTTACAACGACGAAATGGAAAGTATTGCCTTCGATCGTTTAGAATTGGTTGATACCCCATTGAACAGTCTCAAAGGATACTTTGGACATACTCTCGGTGCAGCAGGTCTCATCGAGGTTATTGCATCTATGAAAATGATGGAAAACAACACCTTACTTAAATCAGTAGGTTTTGAAGAAAAAGGAACAACACACCCCATTAATGTCTTGAAAGAAAATCAAGAAAAAGAAGTAACAACAATTCTTAAAACAGCGTCGGGATTTGGCGGTGGAAATGCATCTTTAGTTCTTAAAAAGTGCGTATGAAACTAACTGGGAATTGTAAAATATCAAAGAATGGCGTTTTCTTGGATGGAGAATTTCAGAAACAACTTCAACCTGTTGATGAGAATTGGAAAAAAGAAATTTACTCTAAATTAGCAATTGACTACCCCAAATTCCATAAAATGGATGCATTGGCAAAGATGGCTTTTTTATCCGTTGAAATACTTACAACTGTTTCTAATATTGATAAATTCAAAGACAGCGAGATAGCATTAATTTTCGCAAACAACAGTTCCAGTCAAAATTCAGATTTAAAATATATCCACAGTTACAATGTAAAAGGGAGCCCAAGTCCTTCTCTCTTCGTATATACTTTACCAAATATTCTGACTGGGGAATTGGCTATCCGTCACAAATGGTACGGCGAAAATTGTTTCTTCATTGAGGAAAAATTCGATGTAGAATTCTTCTTAGAACAAGTTAAGTTTTATTTTAAAAAAGGAGCAAAAACGTGTCTTTGCGGATGGGTTAACTCCTTCGAAGATATAGAAGAGTGCTTAGTATTTAACATTGAAAACAAGGGTACAAACGATACAATATTAAAAGAACAATTATTAACATTATACAATCAATAATTATGAGTGATTTAAAACAAACACTAAAAGAGCAAATTATCGAACAACTGAATTTAGAAGATTTAACGCCTTCAGATATCCAAGACGATGCGCCTCTTTTTGGAGAAGGATTGGGACTAGACTCAATTGACGCGCTAGAGTTTATTGTTCTGTTAGAACAGAATTACGGAATACGAATCGCAGATCCAAGTGAGGGAAAAGAAATATTCCAATCAGTGAATTCTTTGGCGGCATATATTGAGAAGAACAAGTAATTAGCTTGAGGATATTGAGAGCACGTTCACTCAAAGTTAGTAATACTTTGATTCTATAAAGACAACTCTTGTAACTTTACTTCTTAAAATAATTTAGATGAAGATATACATCACTGGTTATGGATTGATTTCAGCCATTGGTATTGGCGAAGAAGAAACACTTGCATCCTTGCGTGCAAGTCGTTCTGGAATTACTGTGGGAAAAAAAGATGAAACAAGGGCATTTAAGGTTGGTGAAGTTGCTTTGTCTAACGATGAATTGAAAGATCGATTTCATCTTGCTACCGATGGCTCTCGAACCGCGTTACTAGGAATGGTTGCTGCAAAGCAAGCATTTAATGGACACGTTCTTTTAGATGATGTGAGAACGGGATTAATCTCAGGAACATCAGTTGGTGGAATGGATATTTCAGAGAAAGAGTACCGCAACTATCTGAATAATGAGGATCACAAGCCCGAGAATTACCTGCATCATTCTAGCGGTATTACGAGTAGTCAGATTGCACAAGAATTAGGAATAGATGGATTCATTAATACCATTTCTACGGCTTGCTCTTCTGCCGCCAATGCATTGATGATGGGAGCTAGAATGATTCGTTCGGGAATGCTCGATAGAGTGATTGTAGGAGGTACAGATAGCATGACCTCTTTTACCATTTCTGGATTCAAATCCTTGATGATATTTGATGATGATTGGTGCAAACCATTTGATAAATCTCGCAAAGGACTAAACCTTGGAGAAGGTGCAGGTTTTATTGTCTTAGAGTCTGAAAAATCATTAGAAATCACGAAAAAAATACCTCTTGCTCTACTTTCTGGATGGAGTAATGCTTCGGATGCATTTCATCAAACTGCGTCTTCCCCTGATGGAGATGGAGCAAAATTATCGATGATAGAAGCATTGAATGTTGCCGGGTTAGACCCTTCTGACATTGATTACATCAATGCACACGGTACAGCAACACCTAACAACGATCTATCAGAATCGCATGCCATTAAATCAATATTTCAGAATGTTATACCTCCTTTTAGTTCAACAAAAGCATTTACAGGTCATACTTTAGCGGCATCTGGTGGAATTGAGGCAGTTTTTGCGGTTCTTGCCATTAATAAAGGCTTACTTTTACCAAATTTGAATTTTTCAGAGGCTATTGAAGAAACAAAATTGACCCCTCAATTGGCTTTTGAAGAAGGAAAAACTATAAATCACGTCTTGTCCAATTCTTTTGGCTTTGGAGGCAATAATTCTACTGTAATTTTAAGTAAAGTATAAAAGAATGTACTATATCCAAGCCATATCATCCATTTCAAATCAAGATTCATTCAGAAATGATGACCTGTACACTTCTCTACGAGATTTCAACACTGAACATGATGTTGTTGCTCCAGATTACAAAGAATTTATTCCTAGAAATTCGCTTAGAAGATTAAGTCCAATTTTGAGAATGGGATTGACTTGTGCCATAGAGTCTAAGAATGTTGTGGGAAAGGATTTTGATGCAATTGTTGTTGGAACCGCGTTGGGTTGCTTAAAAGACACCGAGAAATTTCTGAATACGTTCATAACTTCTACTAGTGACTTTCTTTCTCCAACTGCTTTTATTCAATCTACCCACAACACGATTGGTGGACAAATTTCTCTCGGATTGAATAATCATGCTTACAACATGACGCATACACAAAACAACCTATCCTTTGAAGTTTCATTGATAGATGCTATTTTGTGCATCAAAGATGGGAAGACTAATGTTCTTGTGGGTGCAGCGGAAGAAAAAATTGCGTTTTTAGAATTGGTTCAACCAAAATTAATTTCAGATATTTACCCATTGGCATCTGGTGCTTCATTTTTTACATTATCTGAAAAACAGCAAAATAGTACGGTTGCGATTCAAGCAGTGGAAACCAATTTTAACAGTAAACATACTGATAGAGAAATATCTTCCTTCTTGGAAAGAGAGAATGTAACACTTGAAAATAGTGACTTAGTTTTTACTTCTGGGAATTCTCTGAATGTAGCAGGCTCTTCTCTGAACACTATTAATTATCTAAAATATTCAGGGTTGCATTATTCTGCTTCGGCCTTTGCCACTCACGTCGCTCATGACTTTTTAAAAAATAACAATGCCAAATATGCACTAGTTATCAACGATTTATGCAAGGGCAACCTCGGTTTAATTTTATTAAAAAAAGGATGAAACATCGCATAAATATTCTTGTTTATGCTATCCTAGTTGTTTTAACTAGTATCCTTTTAGAAGGTTCTGTTTTCTTCTGGCCCCTCTTAATTTTCATCACATTTACTTTTCTGATAACATTAACTCTTGGTGTTCTTTTCCTAAAAATAAACTACTTTCTTTCTTCTCTTATCCGATTAAAAAGCAAAGAAGTACTGCTCACTTTCGATGACGGCCCAGACCCAATCAATACACCTAAAATTTTAGACATTCTTAAAGAAGAAAATACAAAAGCTATCTTTTTTGTGATTGGAAACAAGGCAGATAAGCACCCAGAAATTATAGCAAGAATTCTTTCTGAAGGGCATTTAATTGGAGACCATACATACACACATAACAATATGATGGCGCTGTTCTCAACTGCAAAACTTATCAAAGAGTTTACACAGTCTCAATCAACATTACTGAAATTAACTGGGAAACGAGTTCCTATCTTCAGAGCTCCAATCGGCTATACCAATCCTAATTTTGCTCGTGCATTGAAAAAATTAAAACTACATTCAGTTGGCTGGTCTTTAAGAAGTTATGATACAATTTTTAAAGATTCAAATAAATTAAAGGAACGTCTTGTTACAAAAACAAAAGCTGGGGACATTGTTCTTTTGCATGACAATTTGGACATTACATCAACTATATTAAAAGACTATATTCAACAAGCAAAGACGAATGGTATATTATTTGCTTCTACGATAAACATATATAAATTGCAACATGGTTAAATATTTATTTTTTGTGTTTTTATTTCTTTCAACTACAGGTATAGCGCAGTCATACATAAAAGTTAAAGACGTTTCGGCTTGTAAAGCGTTAATCAATTCAAAGGCAAAAGCGACACAATCAATTGCAGGAAATTTTACTGAAGAAATTTATTCTAGTATGTTCAATTCTGTGAAGAAGTCGAAAGGTATTCTGCGTTACCAGGAAGAAAACAAAATCCGTTGGGAACATCTTTCTCCAAAAAAGCAAATCATTCTTATTGATGGAAAGAATGTCCGAATGTTAGAAAATGGTCAAGAAGTGGTCAACTCTAATTCTAATCGAATTGTAAAGAAAGTTCAAGGTTTAATGCTGCAATTATTTAATGGTGACTTTTTAAACGAGAAAGAATTCAGTATCAGTTACTTTGGCAATGAAAAGAATTACAAATTAGTATTGAAACCGAAAAGTACACGTATGTCTAAATACATAGCTTCGATCGAAATGGTTTTTGAAAAAAAAACGGTGTCGCTGCGTCAATTGACTTTGAAAGAAACAGAGAAAGATAAAATAGTCTATAAATTCACGAACCTTCTGTTTAATAAAAACATACCTAATACACTATTTACAAAATTCTGATGCTCGGAAAAACTAATTTTTATACCCTCAATAAAGTAACAAAGAATGATGATTCTATATGTTATGGAATAACCATCAACAAAAATCATTCTATTTTCAAAGGACATTTTCCTGGTAATCCTGTAACACCAGGTGTTGCTCAAATGGATATTGTGAAAGAATTGGTCGCCCTTACAGTAGAAAAAGAGGTAAAAATGCAATCAATGCCCAGTTGTAAATTTTTAGTAATTTTAAATCCGAATGAGAATGCTGATGTTACAGTAGAATTGAAGTTTATGGAAACAGAAGATGGCACAAATAAAGTGAGTGCTGTAATCAGGGATGAGGCCAATAACTTTTTGAAGATGATTGGGATTTATAAATAGACAAACACGAGAAGAATTTTATTTACTTTTTTAACTGTTTTCCTTGCAAGCAGTAGCCTAATATCTCAAAAACATTCTAAAGTTTATGATATAAAACGCGGTATTGATGATTATCTTGGCGAAGTTAATGAAAGCAGTGTTTACTTGTGGTTTGATGATGGTCCAATAAAAAGAACACCTGTAATTGACATTAGAAATTTTGGGGAATTAGTAACCTAGCGTCAAAGTAGTTGAATAATCTATAATTATTTTTGAATAAAACTACTACACTCATATACCACTGTCTCAATTCTCCCCTTTCCACATCCCAGATTAATGGAAGATATCTTCTCTACCTTTTTCACCTTCATGAAAAATGGTGCAACAAGTAAATCAACCCCACTTTGTTTTTTCAATCGAGTTCCTTGTCCAGATATTATGTCCTTGTTTGGACTAAAATCTTTTTCTGGTAGATGCTCTGTTAAAATAACATATTTGTAATTGGACAGCTTACTAATTATCCTTTGTATCTCAGTATTTGATAAATGTTGCAACACCTGTCGCACAATTGCACAATCACCCGTTGGCAGCTCATCTTCTGCAATGTTTAAGCAATGAAATTCTAAATTTTCATCCCTATATTTTTCTATGTTGCGATCAACAAGGTCTGGAACAATATCTACTCCGATATATTTTGAAGTATATCTCACCAGTTCTTTTCCGATATTAAAATCTCCGCAACCCAAATCACAAACAACCAAAGGCTTCTCAAAAGACGTTAAGAAAGAAGTCACTGCATTTAGGTATGGATTAATAATTCCAGAAATGTAAGACCCTTCTCCAGAATAAAAATCATATTCATTCCCTCCCCAAAGGTGTTGGGTATAGATCTGCTCCATTGCATCTTTTGTTGGCCAAGGTTTTTTCCTTTGTTTAACCACAACTATTTATTTCGGTTCTTTTCGGAAAACTTTCAAAAGAAAAAAACTTGTTACAAACACCAGTACGAAGGCAAATATAGAAAGTAATACTGCTCCAATAAAATACTGCATAGCGTTGGTTTTAATATCATCCAAAGAATAATTAAAAATAGCTGACCCATCCACTTCTCCAGCTACAAAGAATTGCCCGACCAATAAACTTCCATATACTATTAAAGGAATCATTGGAGGAATGGAAATATTGGCAGCAGTGATAAACAAGACTTTGTTCAATTTCATAAGCACGGCAAGCGGAATTCCAACGAGCAATTGAAATCCCCATATCGGAAAGATGCCCATGAAAACACCAAAGCTCAATGATGTTGCCTTCCGAATATTTGATTCTTCTGGTTTTATGGTTTCTTGCCTAATTAAGCGAACAGTGTCCATTGAGAATAACTTGTTCGGATAGTAATAAAACAATGCTCCCAATACCAGTATAGAATTCAACACACTGATTCTAAAGAAGTCTCTAGCAGGTCGAAAATGTGAAACACGTTCATTCATGTCATATAAAACACGAATTTTCACTGGAATAAATTTTACATTCTTCCAAGCCAACCGGACAATAATCTCAATTTCAAATTCAAATTTCTTGGTAAAGAATTTCATTCTCCTCATTGGAGAAAGAGGATACAATCGAAAACCAGTTTGCGTGTCCGGCAAAGAAATCCACGTCTCTAATTTGAACCAAAAGTTAGAAAACTTATTTCCAAAAGAACTTTTGCCTGGCACTTCTTCCTGATCCATATTTCGAGAACCCATTATCAATGACCCAGAATTCTTTTCAGCCTCAGCAACTAATAATGGAATATCTTCCGGAAAATGTTGACCATCAGAGTCAATCGTCAAGGCATATTCAAAGCCTAATTCTATTGCTTTGCGAAATCCTTTACGTAATGCCATTCCTTTACCCACGTTGACTTCATTCTCTACAGTTGTTATTCGTTCATTAAAAGAAGTTAAAATTTTAGAAGTAGAATCAGTACAACCATCGTTAACTACAATAATAACAGTATCTTGAGAGACCTCAATGATTCTTTGCAGTACATCTAGAATGGTCTTTTCGTTATTGTACGTGGGCACAATTATACATCCATTTATTTTAGAAAGCATACTTCTTTTTTAATGAGTGTAAAAATAGAAGAAATTTAGAAGCAAGGGATTTAATTCGTCTATTCAACTTGATTGTACATCTATTTTTCAGATATTTCACAGTTTGGCAAAATCATTGTATGTTTGTCAAAGAATTAGAATATACTATGAGATTATTAAGCCTTCTTTTTTTGCTTATTGCATTTAACTCTTTTGCGGTGATTGATAAAGCAAAATATTTTACCATTTTTAAGGTTAATTCTTTGCCAGATATTGAAGCAGAAATCAACTTCTTAAAAAAAGAGAAACAATCACAAGCCAAAGATGCATTTTTAGGTGCTATGATCATGAAAAAGGCACAATTCATGAAAACACCAAAAGACAAATTAAGTCTTTTCAAAGAAGGGAAAATCTTACTTGAGAATGCCATTGCCAAAGAACCTAAGAATATAATTTATCGATTTTTACGATTTGTAATACAAGAAAATTGTCCGAAAATTTTAAAATACAACACTCAAATTCGCACGGACTCAAACATTATAAGGCAGAATTATAAGTCTTTAGACAAAATTACAAAAGAATTCGTAAGGGATTATGCCAAGAAATCAGAAGTGTTGAATTTGTAATTTCAGTATATTCGCAACAAATTCTGTTCTATGAAAATTCTTGCGATTAACTATTCTCAAACAGGTCAACTGGATGACATCATTACCAACTTCCTTTCTTCAATTAAAAATTGCGAGATCGATAGAATCAAAATTCAAACAGTAAGTCCCTTCTCTTTTCCTTGGACAGTTAGCAACTTTTACAACGCAATGCCTGAAACTGTTTTGGAAGAAGGGATTCCATTGAAAGAAATTACGTTTAAGGAAGAAAAATATGACTTGATTATTCTCGGTTATCAACCTTGGTTTTTATCACCATCGAGACCAACGACGGCCTTACTTCAATTGGAAAGCTTTCAAAAGAGAATGAAAAACACTAAAATAATTACAGTGATTGGTGCTAGAAATATGTGGCTCAATGCACAAGAAAGTGTTGTAAACTACATTTCTAAGGCCGATGGAGAACTTATTGGTAACCTCGCATTCATTGATAAGGCTCCTAATAATTTAAGTGCCATTAGTATTGTTCATTGGATGCTTACAGGTAAGAAAACAAAAAAATGGGGTATCTTCCCTTTACCAGGAATTTCTGATGAAGACATTATCAATGCTTCCATTTTTGGCGAAATCTTAAATAATTCTATTGAAACTAACCATTATGATGATTTACAAGATAAATTTATCTCGAAGAAAGGAGTCCAAGTTTTTGTAAATATTCTTTTTATTGAAGGAAAAGCGAAGAAAATATTTAATATCTGGGCTAAAATTATCAGGGAAAAAGAAAAACAAGGAAGAAAACGTTCTCTTTGGATTTCCTTTTTCAGATTTTATTTGAATTTCGCGCTGTTTATAGTTGCCCCAATATTACTAGCTCTTTACACGATATTAATTAGACCTCTCAGAATCAATTACATTAAAGTTCAAAAAGATCATTACTTATATCTCGGGATAGAAAACGGAGAACACTAATTATTTAGAATGAATTAAAATAGTCCCTAAATTTCTAGTTAAAACAAGTGGAAAAAGGTAATTTTGTCGGCAACAATTAATTCAACAAATGCCAGAAGTTTACATCGTTCGAACAGCAAATTATTTACCCAATGAATCCGTCTCTAATGAAGAAATGGAACAATATCTAGGGAAAATTGGGGAGCAGGCGTCTAAATCGAAAAGAATTGTTTTAAGGAACAATGGAATCGAAAGTAGGTATTATGCTATTGATAAAAATGGTAATCCGACTCATTCGAATGCTGAAATGGTCTCTTTGGCCATTCGAAAATTGATGAATAATAGCCAATCTGAATTGAAAGAAATTGATTTACTCAGCTGTGGTACTTCTACTCCCGATCAAATGATGCCTTCACACGCTGTAATGACACATGGCTGGTTACCAGAAATGGATAGTATTGAAGTTGTATCACCGTCTGGTGTTTGTTGTTCGGGAATGCACGCATTTAAGTATGCTTATATGTCCTTAAAATTAGGTGAATCCACTAAAGCCGTATGCAGCGGTTCTGAAAGGCTTTCAAGAATTCTTCATTCGGATCAATTTGAAATTGAGGTCAAAGAAATGAAAGAACTTGAACAGAAACCTATTCTGGCATTTGAAAAGGATTTTCTGAGATGGATGCTCTCTGATGGAGCAGGTACTTTTTTAATGAGCACAGAGAAAAACAAGGATGACGTTTCGTTAAAAGTTGACTGGATAGAAGCTTATTCGTTCGCAAATGAAGTCGAAACATGTATGTATATGGCTTCAGAGAAGAATGAAGATGGCACTATTAAAAGCTACATGGATTTCACGCCGGAAGAAAGAGATAGCAATTCTATACTAAGTATTAAGCAAGATGTAAAATTGCTTGGAGAAAACATTGTTAAACTAGGATTCAAAAAATTTGAACACTCTTTCAAAGCAAAAGGACTAAATATTGATGAAATCACGCACTTCTTGCCTCACATGTCTAGCTATTTCTTCGAAGATAAAATTGCGGACATTCTTGATGAAGATGGACTGCATATCCCTAAAGAAAGATGGTTTACAAATCTAAAAACCAAAGGAAATGTAGGAGCAGGTTCTATCTATCTAATGGTAGATGAATTGTATAACAGCGGAAAGCTCAAAGTAGGAGATAAAATTCTTCTAGCAGTGCCAGAAAGTGCACGATTCTCATACGTTTTTAGTATGCTAACAGTTTGTTAGAATGAAAAAGCACGAACTACCCCAAGACAAAGGTGATCTCGAGAACTTCACTCGGGAGGTATGTTACGTTAAAAACAAAGAAGGTAAATACGAAAAAGGTCTAAGTACTGGATGGAAAATCAAACAAGCGGCCCTTGATAATGCTTGGGAAGAAATCGAAAGAATTGTTGCTGAAACTAAAAAATCAGTACTCAACGGGGAAGTCAGTCCTATCAAATATTACATGGAGTTACAAGTAATGGATATGCCCGTTCTTTCTGCATATACCGGGTTTTGGTCTTTTCAAATAAAAAGACACATGAAACCCTCTGTTTTCAATAAATTAACTACTTCCAAACTGGAAAAATATGCTAGTGCTTTCAATATTTCCATCGACGAACTGAAAAACCTTAAATGACTCAAGAAGAATTTAATCATATACAAACTGCCCATTGCGAAAATGGAGTAACTGTCAATCTTTTAAAAATGAAGGGCTTAGATTCTATTACTGAACCATTGGCTTTTGGTATCGGTTCTGGATTATTTTACATTCATGTCCCATTTCTAAAAATAAATAAAGGTCCGGCCATTTCATTTCGATCAATGCCGGGTGCAATCTTTAAAAAAACATGCAAAGCGCTAGATATTGATGTTACTCACAAGAGATTTCGCTCAATGGAAAAGGCGCAGTCCTTTTTAGATTCGAGAATCGATACCGGAAATCCTGTCGGCTGCCAAGTTGGTGTTTTTCATCTAATGTATTTCCCTAAATCCTATCGGTTCCATTTTAATGCGCATAATTTAATCGTTTATGGACGAGAAAATGATAATTACCTTGTAAGCGATCCTATAATGGAGACAACAACAAGTTTAACACGAGTAGAATTAGAAAAAGTTCGTTTTACAAAAGGACCATTTGCTCCGAAAGGTCATGTGTATTACCCAGAAAATGTTGGAGAAGTTTCTAATGATCTTTTGCGTCAAGCAATTGTCAAAGGAATTAAAAATAATATTCGGATGATGATTCAAATACCATCGATTCGAGCTGGGGCTAAAGGCATTAAATTTACGGCTGGTCAAATTCCAAAATGGAGAGAAAAATTGGGTGAAAAAAAAGCTGGACTGTACCTTGGTCAGATAGTTCGAATGCAAGAAGAGATAGGTACTGGAGGTGGTGGATTTCGATTTTTATATGCAGCTTTCTTAGAACAAGCAGCAGAGAAACTACAAGATGATCGACTGATTAGTATTTCTGAACAGCTCACAAAATCCGGAGATTTATGGAGAGATAGTGCCTTGCAAATGGCTGGAATTTACAAAGGCAGAATTACTTCAATTAAAGATTTTGAAGATTCGGCGAACATTCTGAAGGAAATTTCAGCTCTAGAAAAGGATGCTTTTCGCAACTTGAAAGCTTTAAAATTAAGAGTTTGATGAAAGAAGTTATTGAAATAAATAGCATCTCAAAAATCTATAAACGTAGTACGGAAAAGAGCCTATCCAACATTTCTTTTTCAATCGAAAAGGGTGATAAAATTGCAATTCTTGGTCCGAATGGAGCTGGAAAAACCACATTGATATCCATTATCTGTGGAATTATAGATTCTTCTGAAGGAGAAATCAACTTTAAAATTGACGACAAAGAAGTCAATCTAAAATCGATGCTTTTTAAAATAGGCTATGTCCCACAAGATTTTTCATTCTATGAAGAGTTAAGTCCCTTTCAAAATCTAATGTATTTTGGATCTTTGTATAGTATCCCTAAAAACAAACTAAAGAGCAAGGCAAAGAATCTACTAACTGTCTTAGGTTTAAGTCATGTTATTAACAAAAAAATAAAAAAGTTTTCTGGCGGTATGAAACGACGTGTTAATCTGGCTATTGGAATCATAAATGACCCAGAGTTACTTTTTTTAGATGAACCTACGGTAGGTGTTGATGTCCAAAGTAAAAATGCAATAATTTCCTACTTGGAAGAATTAAATGCGAATGGTACAACTATCATTTACACTTCACATCATTTGAATGAAGCGCAAGAATTTTGTAACCGAGTTGTTCTTTTAGATCAGGGAGAACTCATTGAAAACAACTCTCTTTCAACTCTTCTTTCAGAGCACAATGAACTAAGTTTAGAGAGCTTGTTCTTAAAGTTAACGGGCAAAGCATATAGAGATTAATGGGCAAACTAATCGCAAGCATAAAAAAAGAATTTCTACTCTTAACTAGTGATAAGATTGGACTTCTATTGATGTATCTGATGCCGGTATTTTTAGTCTTCGTTATTACTATTGTACAAGATAGTACTTTTAAATTGGTCAATGAGAATAGCATCGAAATTTTAGTGGTTAACAATGACCAAGGAACTCTTGGAAACGATTTAATTGAAATTCTTCAACAATCAGGTTCGTTTAAAATCACAGAATTAGAAAGGTTGAGAAAGGAAGAAATAAAACAATATTTACTGAACGATAGTCAACTGCTCGCTATTGATATTCCAGAAAAATTTACTGACGAAGTAACAAAAAAAGCAGAAGGTATTAGCAGAGAAATGCTAGAAGAATTTGGAGTTTTAGACTCAGGTACAAATGTACAAGAGGAGCAAGAAATTTCTCCTCTAAACATATATTACGACCCTATTCTTCAAGAAAATTTCAGGTTATCCATTGTCAATTCAATCTATTCCTTCCTAGGTGCATTAGAAAACAAGTTGATGATTGAAAAATTATACAACGAAATGGGTTATGAGAATATTCCAGAAAGTTTTGAAGCAAATTTCACAAAAAATCGTGTTGAAATAAATCAAATATCTGCAAATAATTCTAGCAATGAAGCTATTCCAAACTCTACACAGCATAATGTTCCGGCCTGGTCAATCTTCGCCATGTTTTTCATGGTAATCTCCCTAGGAGGTAACATAGTGAAAGAACGCTTAAATGGCAGTTTTGTTCGATTACAAACCATTCCTTCGAGTTTTTTAATGGTGCTTGTTGGCAAAGTCTTCATCTATTTAATTGTTGCTTTGAGCCAACTCACTTTCATTTTTTTACTAGGGAAGTATTTTTTTCCAACTATTGGACTTCCTTCATTATCATTGCCTTCTAACCTAGTCGGTCTGGTGGTTATCTCAATTTTATCAGGCCTTGCAGCCATTAGTTTTGCTATGCTCGTCGGCACTTATGCAAAAACAGTCGAACAAGCTAGTGGTTTTGGAGCAATTACTATCATTATTTTCGCGGCCATTGGTGGAATTTGGGTTCCTTCTTTTGTGATGCCAGAGTATCTGCAAAATATTGGGAAAATATCTCCATTGCATTGGAGTTTAGAAGGATTCTATACACTGTTTTTACGTGGAGGAGAATGGAATTTATTATTCCCTAGCATTCTTTTCTTAATATTCTTTATCTTCGCATGCCAGATATTAATTTATCTGAAGTTAAAAATTCAAAATTACATCTAAGGATGAACAAAAATAGAGAAGAACTTAGTTTAGAACTAAAAACGCACATTGTTGAATACCTAAACCTTTTGGATATCAAGCCAGAAGACATTAAGAATGACGAAGAACTTTTCGGTCCAGAACTTGGTCTAGATTCTATAGATTCAGTTGAGTTAATCGTACTCTTAGAAAGAGAATATCAGATAAAAATTAACAATCCCACAGAAGGAAGAAAAATTTTGATTGACGTGAATACCATTGTTGACTATATCATTGAAAATAGTAGTATCGATAAAAAATGAGAAACTAAATGTAATTGCTCTAAGTCCAACTATAACACTGCGCACTAAAAATGAAAGTATTCGTCACAGGTATAGGATTAATTTCGGCTCTCGGAAACGATGTAAAAGAAAATCTTGGTTCCTTACAGAATACAAAAACAGGTATTGGTAAAGCGAATTATTTACACTCTAACTATACCTCTAACATACTGTTTGGAGAAGTCAAAAAGAGTAACTCTCAATTAATTTCTTCAAGCGATTCGTCTGCTGAAATAGGATTAACAAGAACCACGCTACTTGCCTACCATGCTATTCTAGAATCCATATCAGATGCTCAACTTTCGAGTAATGAAATCCGGTCTTTTGACACAGGTTTTATTTCATCTAGCACGGTTGAAGGAATGACGAACGGAGATGAGTTGTACTCGGATGTTTCGAATATTAACCAACCATCGGATTATATGCATTCTTTTGGGGCTGGAGAACATCTATGTCGCGTCGTGAAAAAATTAAACATTAAAGGATACACGGCTTCAATAAATACAGCGTGCTCATCTTCAGCCAATGCCATTATGCTCGGCGCCAGATTAATAAAATCAGGTAGATTGAAACGAGTGATTGTTGGTGGTACTGATGCGTTAGCAAAGTTCACTGTGAACGGTTTCAACTCTTTGATGATTTTGTCTGACGAAGCCTGCCGACCATTCGACAAAGATAGAAAAGGGCTTAATCTAGGGGAAGGGGCTGGTTATTTGGTTCTGGAAGCCGAAAGTAATTGTCTTAACAAAAAAAAATACGCTGAAATCAAAGGCTATGGAAATTCAAATGATGCGCACCATCCTTCTGCAACCTCGCCAGAAGCGAATGGTCCCAGAAAAGCAATGACCAGAGCAATAGAGAACGCCAATGTTCGTCCATCAGAAATAGAGTATATAAATGCACATGGTACTGGGACAGTGAACAATGATGAAACTGAGTTATTTGCCTTTAAGGAAGTATTTGGAAAAATCCCTCCATATAATTCAACAAAGTCATACACGGGTCATACTTTAGCTGCTTCTGGAGCTATCGAATCCATCCTTAGTATTTTATCTATGCAAGAGAATGAACTCTATCCAAGTTTGAACTGCACGAGCCCCATTGGCCCAACTCCTATCAACAAAATTATAGATCGAATTCATCTTAACATTATAATGTCAAATTCTTTTGGTTTTGGAGGGAATTGTACGAGTTTAATTTTTCAAAAAGCCGATTAAAATTAGTCACTCATCCCCTATTTTAACCTTTTAACAAATTATTTGCTTAATTGAATTTTACTTCCTCTAAATTTACACTCAAAATATCATTCTATGAAATACGGCATTACCTTTATCTTTTTTCTTTTTGCATTTATCAGTAACTCACAAAAATATACGATCAGTGGAACAGTGAAGGACGCAAGTAATGGAGAAGACTTATTTGGAGCAGTCATTAAAATAAAAGAACTAAGCAACGTCGGAACCGTAACTAACGCGTATGGGTTCTACTCCTTGACACTAGATTCAGGAGAATACACTTTGCTTTATCGATCAACTGGTTTTCAAACACAAGAAGTAAAAATCCATCTAATCAATGATTTTTCGAAAGATATTGAGTTGTCTCTCCCTTCCGATGTACAGCAGATTGAGGAGATGAAAGTAAATGCTGAAAAGGAGAATGATAACATTACATCTTCTGGTATGAACGTAACCAAATTCGACCCAAAGAGCATTGAAACCATTCCTGTACTGTTTGGTGAGAAAGATATCATGAAAACATTGCAACTAACTCCTGGAGTTAAAACAGCGGGAGAAGGAAATTCTGGTTTTTTTGTTCGAGGTGGTGGTGCAGATCAAAATCTTATTCTTTTGGATGAAGCTCCAGTTTACAATGCTTCACATCTTCTTGGGTTTTTCTCTGTATTTAATTCTGACGCAATAAAGGATGTGTCTTTATACAAATCGGGTATCCCTGCTGAATATGGAGGACGTGCATCTTCTGTTGTAGATGT
>TARA_R110002072_G_scaffold243748_1_pt1 | contig 66393 bp, 51 predicted proteins | sample TARA_R110002072 | Tara Oceans TARA_R110002072 (sample SAMEA4397118) | marine metagenome | biome: Polar Biome; feature: [SRF] surface water layer (ENVO:00010504); material: water (ENVO:00002006), including particulate matter (ENVO:01000060) such as... | depth 5 m | reverse complement strand
CCTGCAACCATCATTACCATTGCTACCTATATGACAGTGGCAGGAACTGTTGCCACAGCTGTAAGTCAGGCAGTGATAAAAGATGATGATACTTCAGAAAAGGAGAAAAATTCTAAAAAAAATGGATCATAATACAAAAGCCAGTTTTTTTGGTGGTTTATTTTTATCTTCTATTGTTCATATAGGTGTTGAAGATATTATTACCACCATTGTTTTGGCAATTGTGGGTGCTGTTGTGAGTTTTTTTGTTTCTGTTATCTTAAAATGGATTCATAACAAGATTAAAATAAAAGCAAAAAAATAATTATTGAAATTCAGAATTTCGAAAATGAATTCTAAAAATAATGAATGTTTTTTCCTTAAAGAATGAGCTGAGGAAAAAACGCATTTAATTTTATCGTTTTTAAAGTTTGATAAACAGAGGCTGGTTAGCGCGTGGAGTTTATCAAACTTTAAAAATGTGAGCCCAATGGCGATTGAATTACATAATAATGAATTGAAAATCAAAAATTTACATTTTTTTTCGTATATTTAAATACTTTTTCAAATGAATCTAAATATTTAGATTTACAATTGTCGTAATTTTAACCCGCTTCTTGCCAGAAGTGGGTTTCTTTTTTTAAAAATAATTAAAGACGGAGTACGTAGTGCGTTGGCAGCAGCGAGCATAAGTGTGTAAATTTTTATTTGTACTTAACCACTTTTATTAGGTTTTATTAAAAGTGAATGCTACTGCAACTTTTTTATATTACTGACTTCTATAATTTACCTGAATGCTTTAAAAATACCAACGCATTTGCTTTTAGTGAAAACGGTAACCGCCTAAATGATTTACAAATAAAAATTTATATTCTTATTGGCTTTTTTTTTGATTTTATAGGTGCTTTATAATTTGTCTTTAATTTTCTAATTTTAGTTATACAATTATAAAGTAGAATTTATAGTTCCCTTAAGCACTTATAAAAACAATGCATTAAAGACTGAATGTTGTTTAAATATCTAAATGTTATTATTAATAACGGATGTGCGCGTTGGATGTGCGGCTATTTTACATAATGGCGTTATAGTGCCTGGAGTTTTTACGAAAAAGCAGTATAACTGCGCATTATGTAAAGATAGCTTTGGGTTGGTATGCCCTATGGCTTTGGTTAAGAAAAACACACGAAATAAAGAACAATTCCGACTTTCCTACACTTAAAATAAGTTGTCTCTTTTTGCATATATTAAAGGCATTACATCATTATGTACGCACATTAAAAAACACAACAAATAAGAATTCCTAAAAACATAAAAGGAAATATAAAAATCATAATTAGAACAACACTTGAATATCTAGACCTATGGATTCTCAAAACATAGCACTCTTTTTAGTGACTGTAATGAATATTTAATGAGTTTCTAAAAATGATCTATTCATAGAAATACTTATTTAAGATTTTATTAAAACATCAGAAATAGAAAGAGAAACTTTGAATAGAAAAAGCGTACTGTCTTCTATTAGAAATTAATAAATCATAATTTACTAAATCTCTTTTTATAGAGTTCATTGTTAAGAAATTAATATGATAAACCTATGCAAGTAAAAGGTAATTTTGAGGAATAAATAATTTTATTAAGTAACTAATTTTATAAAATAATATTAATTTTAAACTTATTTAATTATGAAAAAAATTTACTTTACTTTTTTATTCCTTTTTTCGTTTGTAGCATTTGTAAATGCACAAACTGTAATATATAATTCTTCTTTTGATGAAGCTTCTTATGACGAAGCTGACGTACAAACTGACTTAGATAATCATCCAGATTGGAGGTCTGATCATTTTACAAATAATAGCGCTACTGCTACATTTAACGCGAATACAGCAGAGCAATTATTAACAGGAGCAAATTTTTCGTATAAAATTTTAGCAACACCAATTACTGCTGTAAATGGAGATGTTATTACAATTACTTCTGTTATTGCATTAGGTTTCGATAATCAAGCTTTTGACACTACACAAGATAGAAATATGACTTTAATAGGTTTATCTCCTGAAGCTACACCAACAGCTTCAGGAGTTCTAGGACAACAAAGAGAAGGTGTTATTGTGCAAACAATTATTGCAAATAATGGTACTGTTGAACTGAATAATGCTGGTGGAAGTGGAAATTTCGCTACGAACCCTTCAATTAGCCAAGCTGACAAATCTGCTTACGAAGTTATCTTGGAATATACTATTGGTGCAGATGCTGCATCTTCAAGTAAAAATGTAAGAATTAGAAACGTTGGTGCTAGTAATGAAACATCAAGTATTGTTTCTATAAACGGAATTAGAGCAGAAGTTTATACTGCTTTAACTGGTTCTGGTGCATACTATTTTAACTGGGCTCAACAATTTTTTCAATCTGGTTCAGGAAACATTAACAGAATTGTTGCAAACAGATTAAACATCACTAAAAATAATGCTGTTTTATCTACTGAAAAATTTAATAATTTTGAATTTAGCATGTCTCCAAACCCAGTAAAAAACATTTTAAATATTAACACTTTAGAAACAATTAAAAAGGTTGAAATCTATAATTTATTAGGAAAGAAAGTTTTAACATCTAACAATACGAATGCTGTTGATATTTCTTCTTTAAGTACTTCTATGTATGTTGTTAAATTAACTTCAGATAAAGGAGTTTCTACTAAAAAGTTAGTAAAAAACTAGGTAAATATTATAAATAAATTTCAAAAGGCTAGTAATTTTAAAATTACTAGCCTTTTTTTTTGTGGAGATAAAATATGTTCATAAAACTTGGCTATCCTAAAATAGTGTTTAGCAAATAATAAAACTTCTATAAATCTTTATACTTCCTTTTGTAGGATTATAAAATTTAAACTATTTTTTAATAGATGAAAAGTATTTTGGGTTTTATGATTAAGATAAAGCTATGTTATTTTTTAATGATAATCTAATTTATAAGACCAAAAAAAACCTATAATATAAAATTATAGGTTATGTAATTTATTTTAAAAGTACTTTTAAATGGCTGTAGTTACTCGTTTTTTTACTAAATAATCATCTAAAGCTAAATGAGAACAATCGTGCCCAATTCCGCTATTTTTAAAACCACCATGAGGTAAATAAATGGCGTATTTTACACCGTTAATTTGAATTTCACCAAACTCTAAGTCTTCGGTAAAACGCTCTATTCTTTTATGATTGTTTGTAAAAATATAAGAAGCTAAACCAAATTCAGTATCGTTTGCCAATTCTAAAACTTCTTCATCTGTATCAAAAGACATAACACCTGCAACAGGACCGAAAATTTCTTCTCTAAACACTTTCATATCAGTTGTAGTACCAGATAGAATTGTTGGTTGCATCCAATTTCCATTTTCAGGAAATCCTTCAGGAATTTTACCACCATATTCTAATTTTGCTCCTTTGCTTACTGCATCCTCAATTAAATCAAACATTCTATCTCTAGAACTTCTAGAAGCTAAAGGCCCCATAAAAACATCTGCATTTTCTTTAGTCCCAAAACCTATTTTTAATGCTGATGCTCTTTTTACGTACTCCACTAAAAATTTATCATACACATTTCTATGTACAAAGATTCTGTTTGCAGCAACACAGATCTGACCTGTATTACCAAATTTTAAACCGATTGCTAAATTTAAAGCCGTTTCTAAATCTGCATCTTCAAAAACGATAAAAGGTGCATTCCCACCTAATTCCATACCTAATTTTTTAATAGATGTTGTGCTATCTGCTATAATTCTTTGCCCTGTTTGTGTAGAACCAATCATGGTAATAACTGCAGGAATTTTACTGGTTGTCATTGGTGTTGCAACTTCGCTGGTAGAACCTGCTAAAATATTTACAACACCTGCAGGAAAATTAATACTTTCCATGATTTCGCCAACCATATAAGCTGATAAAGGCGATAATGTTGATGGTTTAATAATTAAGGAACAACCAGAAGCTAATGCTGGTCCTATTTTATATCCTACGTTTAATAACGGAAAATTCCAAGCTAAATATGCGATTGCAACTCCAGCTGGTTTAGAAATCATTTTGTGTGTGTGGGTGTTATCAAGATCTGGAATTTGTTCTTCTCTTAAATTCTGCATTGCACTAGGATAATATTCTAATGCTTCTGTAAGTCTTAAAATATCTTCTTCAGAACCTGCATAAGTTTTCCCCATTTCATGCACCATTGCATTTCTAAGTTCATCAGATTTTTCTAAAATTGCATCTCGTAATTTTAGCATCCATTTTGTTCTTTCTGATAAAGAAAGTTTAGACCAATATTTAAAACCTTTTTGAGAAGATTCTAAAGCTTTTAAAGCATCTGCTTTGCCTGCTTTTGCAATTTGTGCAATTACTTCTCCTGTTGCAGGACAAATTACATCTTCTTTTTCTCCACTTTGCGCGTCAACTAATTGACCATCAATATATAATTTTTTATATCCGAAGTTTTGAGTCTTCATTTTTTACTTATTATTTAATATATTCTGAATAATAGTTTCTCTATCATCTTGTTCGCTACAATCTAAATATTCTTGTAAAATTGTTTCATCAATATCTATCCCTAATCCTGGTTTGTTTGGCACTTCTAAATAACCATCTTTCATTTCTAGTTTAGGAAAAGATAATCGATCTCTTAATCCGTTTTCTGTTTGATCGAATTCAATTAAAAAATCTGGTTGATACATTCTTCCTGGAACAGACTCCATATTTGCTATAAAATGCATAGCCACATGTAACCCAATTGAAGTTCCCCAAGTATGTGGAATCAAATCTACACCATTTGTAGTTGCTAACGTTGCAATTCTTTTTGCTTCGGTTAAACCTCCACTTGCACAGATATCTGGTTGTAATATATCTACAGATTTATTTTTGATTAGTTCATTAAAACCAAAACGCAAATATTCACATTCTCCACCAGCAATTGGTATCGTAGTTTTTTGTCTTAATTCCTTATATTGCTCATAGAACTCTGGCGATATTGGTTCTTCAAACCATTTAATATCATATTTTTCTATTTTCCTTGCTAATTCTACAGCTTCCCTTAAAGTATAGGCATGGTTAGAATCTACCATTAATTCTATATCATCTCCAATAGTTTCTCTAATTAATTTTACGTTGGCAACATCTGCTTTTATCCCCAAACCGACTTTCATTTTAATGGCTTTAAAACCCTGAGAAACATATCGTTTTGCCTCCTCTATAAACCCTTTAGAAAAATCGTTATGATCTGTAAAATACAAACCTGTAGCATAAGGTTTTATCTTTTTTCTATGTGTTCCTCCTAATAAAGTAGCAACTGGTAATCCAAGAATTTTTCCTTTTAAATCCCAAATAGCAATATCTAAGGCACTTATAGAAGCCATTAAAACACCACGTCTTGCAAAATCTAAAGTTTTCCGATACATTTTGCTCCAAATAACTTCGTTTTCTAGAGGATTTTCTCCTACTACAATTGGTTTTAGCAAATCAATACCTGCTTCCACAACTTTTGCTGGTCCATAAGCTTCTCCCCAACCATGTTGCCCATTAGATGCCGTTATTTTTACAAGACAAATACATCTTTCTGAATACTCCCATTGTGAAAAGAAAAAACTATTAGAAAGTTTATCTTTAACTACAAAAGTCTCTATTTTATCAATTTTCATTATAGAAGTGATTTATATTTCTTCGTATGATTTTTTAACCTACTTTTCAAAAATTAAAATTATAAAAAAACATTATTTTTTATAATTCTTGATTATCTTAAATGCATCAAATTTTACCTAAAATATTTGCAAAATTTGCAGCTTCTTGTATCTCTTTTAATGATAAAAAGGAATTGTAAATAAATTTACAATTCCGATTTTGTTCATTTAATTATTTTTGATTGTATTGTGAATTATCTGATTTCAAAATTTTCAAGCTTGATATTATCAATATAAAAAGTTTGAATTCCTGTAACCCCTGAATTGTCATTATTTCTAAAATTGATAACTATATCTCTATTCAATTCATTAGAAAAAGTAATTTCTTGCTCAATAGTAACCCAAGTTCCTGGTGTTGGATTGCCAAAATCAAAATAAAACCCTCCTGCTGCTCCTTGGAATCCCATAAAAACTCCGTTAAAAACGGACCCATCATCTTTAATAAAAATATCCATTAATAATTTATAATCTCCAGCTGGTATTCCCAAATTAGAAACTTCTGAAGACACTAAACTCATAAAACCACCTTGTAAAGGCATTTCTCCTCTAAACCTCATAGAGAAATCTCCATCACTTTTCTGTTCGTCAGTTCTATTTAAAATTAATCCATTATCTGGTGCAGGATTATTTCTAAACGAATTTCCACTTGGTGTTGTAAAATCGTAGTTTGCTGCATTTGCATTTGTTTCATTTACAACTCCTTGTTCAAAACTTGGGTTTACATCTGAGGTTAAAAAGTTTGTTACAAGAGGTGTAACAGTTTCATTTGTAAAGATTGCAAATGGTCTACCATCTACAGCTGTTATGTCTGACGATCCTTGAGTAGTATTTCCATCATAAGATAATGTTACTACATCTGTATTAAAAATAGCTGCATCTAAAGTCAATTTTATTTTTGATGGATTCTTTAAATCTACTTCTGCAGCACTTACTGAAACATTTATAGGATTCCCATTTCTATCTACAACAGACAATGCAAATTTTGATTCAACTCCTGAAAATGGTTCTAATTCGCCATTCACATCTATATTGATAATTTTTGTGCCTTTCGAATTATCTTCATCATCTATAGCATAAGGTGATTCTTGCAAAACAAATGGTTGTGTAGATGGTACAACTTTAATAATATATGGAATTACTTTGTTACGTTTTGAAAAAGGTAAAGTTCTACCTCTTTGAGCTCTGTTTATGGTGATATCAAAAATATATTCTCCTGTTCTATTAAAAGCTACATCTTGTATAAGTTCTGTACTTTTTTCTGGTGCAGCTCCTTCAAAATTCCAAACTCTACTTGTATTTGGATCTCCATTAGCATCTGTACCTTCAAGAAATCCTACAGTTGTATTGTCTGTAAATTTCAAAACAGTACCAGCTTCAATTTCTATAACAGGAAATGCTGTTGTATTATTTCTTGATGGAAATTGATTGATGCCTAAAGCACCTAAAACATTTGAACCATCTGCATTAGAAATAGTAACTTCTGGCTTAATACTATCTATTACAGTGTAATTAAAATCTACACTTAAAACCCAGATATCTCCTTCTTTTACAGCAGGTATTGCTGTTCTTCCTGGAGAACCATCTAAAGCTTGAAATGCTGTAGAATCTTTAAAAACTCCTCTATAATTTACAACATTTTGCCCTACTTTTTTAAACAACATAAACAAATCTTGCTCTGTAGAAACTGTTGTTTTTGTTTCATCTATAAAAGCTTCTAAATTAATGGTGTCTTTTTCTTGAAACGTTTTTAAGAAAAAATTCTCTTTTTCAATAGTCCATTCTCTGCTAAGAACGCCAATAGAAACATCAGAAATTGAGACGAAATCATTAATTTGGAAAAAAGGCGAACTATTATCTTCATTTGTAATTCCACCAATTGGCGAAAACAAAGCAGCTTTAGAGAATTCTGGTCCTTCTAAATAATCACTATTTTCGCAAGAAACTATCAATAGTAACGCAAAAAGTGGAAAACTGATTTTTTTTATAAATTTTATCATTTTTTAATTATTAACATTACTATTATTAACTTCTTCGTCTGCTGGAATTGGTAAGTAAGCATCTTCTGTTTGATTAAAGTTAGCACTTGACGTTACAAATTCTTCGAAAACAACTACTGGTACAGCAGTACTTGGTCTGTTTCCTCCATCTCTATTTCTACTCCAAGTTTCAACTGTTTGTCCGTTTAAATCTTTATTTAAAACTACTTGAGAGTTAAATGCAAATTCTGTAAAAGAACCTCCTGCAGCAGCTTCAGACAAAGGATAACTTTCTACTGGTATTGCAGGAAAGTGAGCTGCTTCATAAATATTATTAGATAATGTTGTTAAGCGCTCTTTCCAAATTCCCCAACGTCTTAAATCGATCGTTCTTATAGAGTGTCCTTCAACAGAAAGCTCTAATGGCTTTTCAAATTCTGCTAAACGAACCATTAAAGAAGTAGCATCATAAGCAACATTATTAAATTGATCTGGATTTCCTAAACCTAATTGTTTAACCCCCCATCTTCTTCTAACAATATTTATCTGCTCTCTTGCTAAATCTACAGACATTCCTAATTTTAAATAACATTCTGCTAAGTTAAAATGTGCTTCTGCTAACCTATTTACAATTACGTTTTTCCCAGATTTTAAAGCATTATTTGCATTATTATTTTGCTCATTATCTACTGTATCATGGTTATTATATTTTTTAAACATAGAAATAGCTATGTTTTGTCCACCTCCAAAAGGAGATGAAGTATTTCCATTACTTGGGTTTGTAATACGTATTTGATACGCATTTGGGCTACCATATAAAGGTGTTTCTAAATCTTTAACAAGCGTAATCATAGAAGAAGCTCTTAAAGAAACTGATCTTTGATCTCCATTGATATCTCCATCAATAAAATTTCTAGGATTTGTTTGATCTAATTCTTCTCCAGAATATTCGTGTATTAACCAAGCTGAAGGTAAAAAACGTTGATTACCACCAAAACTACCAATAGTACTTTGCCAAGCAATTCTATTATGAAGACTTAATTCGTTAAATTGATCTAATTCGTTATTGATAGTATTGCTATATGCAATTTCAAAAATAGACTCTTGTGAATATTCACCATTACTTGTAAATAATATTGATGGATCTGCTAATTGATATCCGAAATCATCAATAATTTCTTCATATAAATCTTTCGCTTTTTCAATGATACTTGCGTTTCCTGTATGCAAACCAGTTGTACCTTCGTACAAATAGCTATTTGCAAGAATCATTGCTGCTGCTCCTTTTGTTACTCGACCTGTTTGTTGCGTAGGAATTGCTAAATTGTCATAAGCATATTGTAAATCTTCTCTAAAAAAAGTTCTTACATCTTCTGCTGAAGAAAGGCTTTTATTAGTATCTGATATTTTTGTTGAGTATTTGTCTCTAATTATTACACTCCCATTGTTATAACTTGTGTGTAAATAAAAATGATATAAACCTCTGAAAAAACGTGCTTGTGCCATTTGTGAAGTCCATTCTGCTAATTCACTATCACCATCTAACGTTTCTTGTATTCTGTTTAAACCTTCTATAGTTTGGTTTGCAAACCAAATACCTCTGTATAAAGCTGCCCATTTTGCAGAAACATCTAAATTTGTTTTATCTACATTATGTTGAGCCCATAATAACAACCGTAAATTACCTGGTTGATTTCCACTATTTAAAGTAGGTCTGTTCTGAGTAATTGCTTCATCTCCTCTTAAAACTTCGTACTCTAAATTTAAAATAGTAGAATTATTTAAACTGTTATAAACAGCAATAAGAGATTTACTGGTATCGTTTAAATTATTGAAAACGACATCGAATTCTGGAGCATTTGGATTGTCTTCCTGTAAATAATCTTCACAAGAAAAAACAAATAATATTGATATTAAAAAAAGTATTTTTTTCATGTCTTTAAAAATTTAATCTTAAACCTAAATTGTAACTAGCTGTAATAGGATAATTTCCTCTATCAACTCCTTTATTCTGTAAATTATTTCCCCCCACTTCAGGATCAAAACCAGTATACTTTGTTATTGTTAAAGGGTTTTGAGCGTTTGCAAAAATGTTTAATTTCTCTATATTTAATTTTTCTGTTAACCCTTTAGGAAAACTATAAGAAACAATTATATTTCTTAGTCTGATAAAAGAAGCATCTTCTACAAAATAATCTGAATCTCCTCTAAAGTTACTGCTATTGCTAAATGGTGGCCCTCCTCTATACGTTGGTACATCCGTATTTTCGTTTACTCCAGGAATAAATTGATTTAATAATTCTTTATGTCTACCAACATTTAAGGCAATTGCTTTGTTAACATTTACAACTTCATTACCATAGAAACCTGCCCAATTTGTAGCAAAATACCAGTTTTTATACGTTGCAGAAATATTTAAACCTGCTTCAAAATCTGGCAATGCACTTCCTGCATATTCTCTATCATCATCTTCAAAAAGAACATCATCACCATCTAAACTTACGTATCTTCTATCTCCTAATTCAGCATTTAATCCAAATCTATTATTATAAGCATCTACTTCTCCTTGTGTTCTTAATAAACCATCTGTTTTATATAAAATGAATGCACCAGCTTCTCTACCAACTTCTAATCCAATTCCTCTAGAACTATTATCACCATTTACAAAGTTTGTGCTAAAAAACTGTCTGTCTACATTTCCATTTAACTTGGTAACCTCGTTTACATTCTTAGCAAATGTTGCTAAAATATTGAAACGTACATTCCCAATTCTAGGTCTATATCTTGCAGACAACTCAATTCCGTTGTTTGTTAAATTTCCTGCATTTACAGGAGTAAATCTTTCACTACTAATAAAAGACTGCCCATTTAAAACACCTGCACTTGATGGTAATTCTAGATTTACTAATAAATCTTTTTTGTTAGATCTGTAATAATCTACTGTTAGTTCTAATTTGTTTCTAAACATATTAATATCTAACCCGACATTTGCTTGTGTTGTAACTTCCCATTTAACATCTGGGTTCGCAAATCTTGTAACTGCAAAGCCATTTACAACATTTTCACTACCATTGTTACTATTAAAAATACTATTGAAACCACTTCTTACATAATTACTATAAGAGTTTGCAGCAAAAGAATCATTACCTGTAGTTCCTATACTTGCTCTTAACTTTAAACTATTTACTGATGTGTTCATATCTTTCCAGAATTTTTCATCAGAAATATTCCATCCTGCAGATACTGATGGGAAAAAAGCAAATCTATTATCTGCAGCAAATTGATTAGAACCATCTAATCTTAAACTTGCGCTAAATAAATACTTACCATCATAATCGTATAAAACACGACCAATTGTACCAATCCTTTTTATAAAGTGATCGTTTGCTGGTCCAGGAACACCTCTTACAAATTCTATATCTATAGAAGTAACATCAGAATTTGAAGTAGTTCCTCCAAAAGATGTATTCCCATCAAATAACAAACCTCTTTCTATAGCTGCAAAAGATTCTAATTTATCTTGCTCAATAGAAAACAACGCTAATCCTGTGAAATTGTGCTTTTTGTTAAATGTTTTTTGATAGTTTAAACTAGCATTCCAGTTTACTAACGTCCTTTTTTCTTCATTTTGTTGTACAAAGTTATCATCTGCTGATCTAGTTTCTGCACCATTTTGTATCACTTGAAAAGGCAATCTTGCAACTCTGTCAGATTGTGTTGTATACACTGTACTAATAAGCGATTTTAATTCTAAGTCATCTGTTAGTTTATATCCAAAATTTAAACTTGTATCAAATCGATGTCTTTTAGAAGTTCTATCTGTTAACAAACCTTCAATTACTGAGGTAAGATTTCCAGCAACCTCATTATCATCTTGTGTATAATCTGTATTATTTGGATCTATTTCTGGTAAAAAAGGCAAATAACGAGTAGATTGAAATAATAAACTAAAATCTGGTCTTTGCCTATCATCTGCTGTAAAACCTAAACTAGTTGCTAAAGACCATTTTTCTCTTTTTACATCGCTATTATATCTTAAGTTATAACGATCAAAATCAGAATTAATAACAACTCCTTCTTGTTGAAAATACCCTACTGTTAAGCTGTGTCTTAAATCTGCTGACCCTCCAGAAACACTTAAATTATATCTATTGATGATAGCATTATCATTATATGCAACCTCTCTAAAATCTACATCATTTAATAAACTAAAACGATTGTTAGAAGCAACTGTTCTTTGGTTTCTTCCAGGAGCAAAAGAATTTAAATCTACAAAAATTTGTTCTCTTGTATTTAAAAGAGAAATTTCTCTTGTAATGGTTTGAATTCCTGAAGTCATGTTAAAATCTACAGAAAGCTCGCCAACTTTACCTTTTTTAGTGGTGATCAAAATTACACCTCCAGCTGCACGTGTTCCATAAATTGATGCAGAAGCTGCATCTTTTAAAACATCTATAGTTTCAATTTCATTTGGGTTTAAACCAGGATTTCCAGATTGTGGAACCCCATCTACAACAAATAAAGGATCGTTAGAACCTGTTAAAGAAGATACTCCACGAATTAAAATTCCTGCTCCTTCTCCTGGTTCACCACTATTTGCAGTAACACTTACACCTGCAATTTGACCTTGCAAAGCTTGGGTTAAATCTGCAGTAATAACTTGTTCCATCTGTGCTGCTTTTATTTGACCTACAGCACCTGTTAGTTCTTTTTTCTTTTGAGTACCATACCCAATTACCACTATTTCATCTAAACTTTCTGTAGAAGGTTTAAGTTCTACATCCATTGTAGGTCCTTTTACTTTTAAACCTTTACTTTCCATACCAATAGCACTAAAAAGTAGAATATCTCCTACCTTAACAGTTATAGTAAACTTACCATCAAAATCTGAAGACTGACCTTTTTGTGTTCCCTGTACTAAAATACTTACGCCAGGAATTGGTAATTTGTCTTCAGAATCTGTAATAGTACCACTTACTGTAATAGTTTGTGCATTTGTACCAAGACTTAAACATAGAAGAGCAAACAAGAGCAAACATTTATTTGCTATTTTTTTTTGGGTTGTTACGTTTCTAATTTTCATTTAAATTTGTTTAATTTTAAATCTATATCTCTATCCATGATTATTTTAAATAATTCTTAACGAATAAAGATGATGTAAAGGAACAATTATTAAGAGTATTCCATTTTAATGAATTTATCCTCTTATTGCAGTATTTTATCTTAATTATATATAAAATTGATTTTTACTATAAAAAACATACAATACATTATAGATCATTTTAAAAATTCACTAAAGTTGATCCCTTTAAATCATTAAGAAATTGCTGCTAATTATTAAACTTACCTACTTTGTAAGCCTTGTTTAACTCATCAATATTAAGGATGCTTTTCTCTCCATTAGTCCATTCTACTTCTGCAAAATCAATAGTATTACAAGTACCTAAACCTACAATTAAATGAGTATTGAAACTATGAGAAAAAGAAGAAGATGTTGCACCTACAATTCTCTTGTAAATTTGCCCACAAGATTTTAACGTTAAAATAGCGCCAGTTGCTGTCGCTTTTCCTGAAGGAGAATACCCAACATTTACAGAAACATATTTATTTGTAGCAGATGTAAAGTTATTGGTAAATAAATGCCATTTACCTCTTTCGTTTGAAACGATAAGATCTAAATCGCCATCATTATCATAATCAAAAGCATCTGCTCCCATACCAGAAGAACCTAATTCCTTTGTAATTATATGATGATTTTCAAAACGTTTAAAAGATTTACCTTGTTGATTTAAGTATAGAATTTGCTTGGTTTCTTGTGCAGCATTTCCATAACGTAGCACAAAAATATCTGCCCAACCATCATTATTAAAATCAGCAATTGCACTACTACTAGTTTGCTCTTTGATATTGATTCCTAAAGTATTTGTAACTTCTGTAAATTTACCCTCCTTATTTTCTAATAATATTGCTGGTAAATCTTTTAATTTGATAATTTCTGGAGAAAACATCACATTTAATAATACTCCAGAAGTTGGTGAATCTGTATGACCACCAATTCTCCACATTCCATCTCCTAAATAACCAATATAGAGAGCTCCTTTTTTTATTACATCAGGATATCCTGTTGCTTCTTTTTGAGTAATAGTTAAATCATGATGCCCATGTTTATCTTCTTTCCTTTTCCATAGTTTCTTTTTTGAACCTATAAAAATATCAAAATCAGGATATGCCATCTGCAGATTTTTTATTTGTAAATCTCCTACTATTTTTATATTCTTATAATCAAATTTTGTTCTTCTTGCAAAAAAATAAAAACGTTTATTTATAGCATCATAATCGCTTTCTGCATCAAAAGGATGTTTAGAACGTGTTAAAAACAAATCGAAATCGCCATCATTATCATAATCAATTTGGGAAACACTATTTACTAAATTTGTCCTAGCAATATCTCCTAAAACTTCTTTGGTTACTTCTACAAAACCGTCAATTAAACCTTTAACAAGCACTAATTTTCCACCTCCAAAAAAAAGAATATCTGTAATCCCATCATTATTATAATCAATTAATGTGGTTCGCATTCCCATTCTATCTGCATTCGGAATATATGAGTTGAATTTAAAGGTTAATTCATCATCATTTGTGTATAAAATATTTCCTTTATTTAATGCTTTTAAGGTTGGAAAAGCTGAGGTTATCAAATCTAATTTTCCATTTTTTTTGATATCAACAAATTTTGCAGCTCTTCCTCTACCTTTTTCAAAGTGTTTAAATTCGCCTCCTTTATCGATAGTTCCATCTATATTTACATGATAATATCTTGCTTTTCTTGGATTTTTTCCATCTCCTCCTCCAGGCTGAACAATAATATCTACTCTGCCATCAAAATCAAAATCACTAACAGCTATACCATGTGTATCCCCAAAAATGAATGGTTTTCCAAGTTCAAAAACACCTTTATTGTTCCAGTAAATTTCTACTCTTCTCGAGTGTTCTGTTAATAATAAATCTAAAAAACCATCTTGATCTAAATCTGCAATTACTGCATTATCAAACTTTCTTCTATTTCTATCTTCTAGAGATATAATCTCTTTGTTTTCAGAAAATGTTAGTTCTTTTTCAATTAATATTCCTGTTTTTTTTGATGTTGATGTTGATGTTGATGTTGAAGTTGATTGTGTTTTGCATCCGAAGAAAAATGCGCTAAAAATTAAAACGAAGATTGGATATTTTATTCTTTTTAAAATCATTTTTTTTTCTAAATTTAAATTTTTGCCATATTTGATTTCCATCCTTTGTTAAATTGGGTTAACAATTCTTTTACTATTTCTGGATTATCATCAGCAACATTTTTAGTTTCTGTTGGATCAACTTTATGATCATACAATTCAATAAATAAAGGTTCTTTTTCTGGATTTTTGTAATCTTTCCAAATGATAATTCTATACTCTTTTGTTCTCATTCCATAACCCATTAAATCATTCTCGAACAAATCTCTATTCCATTTATCTCCTTGTTGTTTTTTAATTTTAGCTTCTTGTTCTTCAATTAAAGGACCAAAATATGTTTCACGCATTCCTTTAGATAATGGGTTTGCTGCCCATTCTCTTAAAGCAGGATTTGGAAATTGGCTAAATGCAGCTTGTTTCCATTCTTTTTTAGGATTACTTAAAAGAGGCACAAAACTCTGTCCTTCTAAATGGATTGGTTTTTCTAAACCTGCCAATTCAGATAATGTTGGGTACATATCAACTAATTCTACAAGTGCATCAGAAGTTTTACCTCTACTTTCTTTTGGCATATCTGGTGTCCAAATCATTAACGGAACTCTTGTACCAATTTCGTAGTTGGTTGCTTTTCCCCAAATTCCCATTTCACCTAAATGCCAACCATGATCTCCCCAAACAATAATTATTGTATTTTCTCTAACACCAGCATCATTTAAAGCATTAATAACTTTACCAATTTGAGCATCAATATAACTTACAGATGCTAAATAAGCGTGTTTTAAAGTTCTGGCCATTTCATCATTTATAGGTCCTGTTTTAGGAATTCCGAAACGTGCACGCAATTCAAATGATGGATGCAAACCCATTGTTGCTCCATTTTCTGGAGCCGTTTTTTGAGTCGCTAATTGTATGTTTTCTGGATTGTATAAATCCCAATATTTTTTTGGTGCCAACCAATCTAAATGTGGTTTTTTCATTCCTAAACCTAAAAAGAACGGTTTATTAGGATTTTTTTCTAACATATCTTTTAAAGTTACAATTGCCAATTCGGCATTGTAACCATCTTCATAAAAAGTATCTTCAACATCTGCATTTTCATAAGCTGGGCCTTTTCCCAAACCATCTCTTGGTGCATTCGGTCCATATTTAGCAATCATATCTGCTCTGTTCTTTTTAAACATTTCCTGACTTTCAACACTTGCAAACCCTCCAGGAGTATTGGATGGTTTAATGGACATTTTATCTTCTGCAGGTTCTCTGCTCCAAGATAATTTCGCATCAGCAAAAGAAGGTTTATGATAGATTTTACCTGTATGAACAGCTTCATAACCATTTGCAATAAAATGTTGTGGCAACGTAATAATGTCTGGATTTGCTTCCCTGAAATATGTAAAATTCTCAACAACATTAATGGTTTCTGGTCTTGCACCTGTCATTAAACTTGCTCTTGATGGGCTACAAATTGCTTCTTGACAATAGGCTTTACTAAACAATAAACCATCATTCGCCAATTTATCTAAATTTGGCGTTACTGCAATTTCAGAACCATAAGCACCTAATTCTGGACGCAAATCATCGATAGCAATAAAGAGAATATTTGGTTTCTTTTTAACTGTAGGTTTGTCATTTATTTTTGCTTTGCATCCAAATGCAATTGCAAACACTAATAATAACTGAAGATATTTCATTTTTAGCTTTTTATTAAAGGTGATATTTCTATCGCAAATTAAAAAAGTAAATTGAATTGAAACTGCTTTATTGTATCTTAAACTATCTCAAATTTATCTTATGATTCGTTTTATTAAAATCTAATATCTATAAAAATTTTTTTATTTTTTCTCAAGTAGTTTATATAACTGTTTTTTTAAATCTGCTTTAATTTGATGATACTTTTTATCAGTCGCCAAATTTGTCCATTCATAAGGATCGATTTCATGATCATACAATTCTTCTTTTCCGTTAAAATATAAGATATATCTGTATTTTTCTGATCGTACAGAATAGCTTTGTTCATCAGGAATTATACTTTTCTTTTTACCTTTTACAACTGTTAACGCAACATCTGGTCCATTCCATTTTGGATTATCAGAATTTTCTAAAAATGGTTTTAAACTAAATCCACTTAATGGTTTTCCTAATTCGTTTTTTATGTTATTCGCTTTTATATTCGAAAAATCTACAATTGTTGGATATACATCAATCAATGAAACAGGATGATGAATGCGCTTTCCTTTACTTTGTTTCGTTTTTAAATCTCTAATAATCATAGGGATTCTTGTGGTTTCTTCCCAAAGATTATTTTTATATAAGAAATCTTTTTCTCCGATATTGTAACCATGATCACTCACTAAAATTACAACGGTGTTTTCGTTAAATTTACTTGAACGCAATGCATCCATCACTTTACCAATTTGAGCATCCGCAAAAGAAACACAGGCTAAATAGGCTTGTACATATTTGCGTAAACCATCATCTATATTTTTATAAGATGCTTCTAGTTCTTGAAAATGTTGAGTCCAAGGTGCTTTCCAAGCAAAAGTTGTTCGATAATAAGTGTCTTCATTATCATTCTTTTTTATAACCGGAATTTTTAAAGTTTCTAATGGATACATATCAAAATACTTTTGAGGAGCCACTAAAGGTGTGTGAGGTCTCACAAAACCTACTGCCATAAAAAAGGGTTTATCAGAATCTGTATTGTTTAAATTGTTTAGTTTTTCAACTGCCCATTCTGCACTTAATTCATCATTTACCAAATCACGATCATCATCACTTACATATCTAAAAGGCTTTTTATTTTTAACATCATACCAACCATTATATCCTGGAGTTTTATCTGTTGCCTTTACATTTGGCACATCTGCTAACGACATAAATAAACCATCATTTTTATCATCAGAATATTCAGCTGACATTAAAGGGTGTTTTACTACTTTTTTACCATTAAAAGCAAAAGGCCCAAAGTCGTTTTCTATTCCATATTCATTCCATTCAGATTTTACACTGTGATGCATTAATTTACTAGTAGCGTAGGTGTTGTAGCCATTATCACCCATAAATTTACCTATGGATTTACTATTTTTTAGAACATTGTTATCTGTCCATTGATCAAACCAAAAATTTTGAGAAACATGCGGATAAATTCCTGTTAACATACTTGCTCTTGAAGGCGCACAAATTGGTGCATTTGTATGTGCATTTGTAAACACAGTACCTTCATTTGCCAAAGCATCCATATTAGGAGTTTTAACTTGTGGATGACCTCCTAAAAAACCAGTATAATCATTTAAATCATCAACAACAATTAGAATAATATTTGGTTTTTTCTCTTGCGAAAACCCATTAAATAATACACCAAAGTAAATAAAGATGCATAAGATTTTTGTAAATTGATATTTCATAATTGTTGAATCTTTTGTGCTATTTTATATTAAAATTGTAAACATTACAAATCTATCTTTAACTTAAACAAATAACGTCTTTATAAGTAAATTTGAAGTGTCAATTAGTAATTAAAAGCCTTCATAGATTGATTTTACCATGGTTTTTTAATCATTTACTTTCTAAAATACTGAAACTGGATAGATTTCAAAATCTATCCAGTTTCAGTATTTCTAAATTGTGTGTTTATGTTCGCTATTTTATCTTCTGTAATATTTATAAGAGACCAAGGTTCGTTGCCCATTCATGGAATCTTCCAATCATCTAATCTTGCACCAACATCACTATATCCATGTCTATATCTTAAACAATAAATCATTTCGTCTTTATGAGATTCTGTATTAGTTACTACAGCTTCCATAATATCATTACCAGCTAATTTTTTGTCTTTCGGAATTTTAGCATTCGCTAGAGAGCTGAGATGATGTTACAGAAAAATTATCCAATACATAATCTTTTACTTTTCCAATTACGTCAAATACTAATTTATATAATTGAATCCGTAAATAATATGCTAAAAAACACTTGTCAAATTGAACATTCTAGACATAGGTCTTTTGATAATTTTATATCAAATATGATATCGGAGCTTATTACTTATTCCTTTTTACCTAAAAATCCATCTATAAAAACCCCTAATATGTTGCCTAACAAAAGTATTACTTAGGTCGAACTAAGGTTAGACAAATTTTATGCGATATTATTAAACATTTAAAGAAGTAAACCAACTTTGCACCAAATTACCTTCCAAAGGTTCAATGGTATTATGTATGTAATCGTTTTTAATTATATCATAATGATAATCTATAGACCACTCTTTGATATGATTAGATAGTTCTAATAAGGATTCGCAAATAAAATCAATTTCATTGTTTGTCATTGTTGGATGTATCGACAAACGAACCCAACCTGGTTTTTCTGTATTACAACCTTCGTGAATTTGAAGGCCTATATTCCGTGAGGTTTGCTGATCTACATTTAACAAAAAGTGACCATAAGTACCCGCACAAGAACACCCACCACGTGTTTGAATACCAAAACGATCATTTAATAGTTTAACCACTAAATTGAAATGGTAATTTTCAAAATAAAAAGAGAAAATTCCTAATCTGTCTTTTTGATCGGGAGCTAAGATATTAACTCCTGGTAAAGCTTCTAATGTTTTAAAAATACGAGAATTCATCTCATCTTCTCTAAGCTTTATCATCTTTACACTCATTTCCTCTTTTAACTGAATCGCAAGTGCTATTTTGATTGTTTGTAAGAATGCTGGAGTACCGCCGTCTTCTCTAGTTTCTACATCGTCAAAATAATCATGTTGTCCCCAAGGATTTGTGTAACTAACCGTTCCCCCTCCAGGATTATCTGGTACCGTATTTTTATATAACTTTTTATTAAAAATTAAAACACCAGAACTACCAGGACCTCCAAGAAATTTATGTGGTGAAAAGAAAATAGCATCTAGATATTCTTCTTCATTTTTGGGATGCATATCAATATCTACATAAGGTGCAGAACATGCAAAATCAACAAAACAAAGTCCATTGTATTTATGGGTAATTCCTGCAATTTTATGATAAGGTAATTTAATACCTGTAACGTTTGAACACGCAGTTACAGAAACCATCTTTATAGGATGCGACTGATAAGCTATTAAAAGCTTTTCTAGACTCTCTAAACAAATAAGACCTTGATTATTACTAGGAATTACTTTTACCGTCGCAATGGTTTCTAACCAAGAGGTTTGATTTGAATGATGCTCCATATGCGATACAAAAACAATAGGCTTTATAGCTTCTGGAATTACAGTATAATCTTTTAAGTTTTCTAAAACCTTTAACCCTAAAATTCTTTGAAACTTATTTACAACACCAGTCATACCAGAACCTTCTGTAATTAATACATCATCTTCCGATGCGTTTACATGTTGTTTTATTTTTGTTCTTGCTTCATGATAAGCTAGCGTCATTGCTGCTCCACAAGTTGATGTTTCTGTATGTGTATTGGCCACAAAAGGACCAAAATTATTTAATAATCTCTCTTCAATAGGACGGTATAGTCTACCACTAGCCGTCCAATCTGTGTAAATAAGTTTTTTTTCTCCGGATGGAAACATAAAAGTTTGATCTACACCAACTATATTTTTTCTAAACGCATCAAAATACAGCTCTAAGACGGTTTTATTTTTATCAAGTAATGAATTCATTTTTTTAAGTTTTAAAAGAATTAATTTAAAATAAAAATTACTTTTTAAAGTTTGAAATACCGTCTTTTAACCAATTTTTATAGGTTTCTACATCTGGTGTATAAGCAACAGGATCTATCAAATTATTTTCATTATGATCCATCAACACATACATTGGTTGTGTATTGGTTTTATATTTAATCGTTTGTAATTCGCTCCATTTTTGTCCGATGTATTTTAACTTCTTACCCGGTTTTAGTTTGGATTCTACAACTTCATTTTTTGGTAATGGTCTTTTATCATCTACATATAATGAAATTAGAATTACATCATTCTTTAGCACACCTAAAACACTTGGTTTTACCCAAACATTCTGTTCCATCTTTCTACAATTTACACATGCTTTACCTGTAAAATCGATCAATACTGGTTTTCCTACTTTTTTTGCATAGGCTAAGCCTTTATCATAATCATTAAAAGCTAAAATATCATGTGGCGCCATTAAATGAGCTCCATCTGGAACATCGGAATGTACAGATTCTACACTTCCTAACTTAGAAAACCCTACACCATAAGGGGATTCACTGTAATGTTGTGGTGGCGGAAATGCGCTAATTAAATTTAAAGGTGCTCCCCACAATCCCGGAATCATATAAATTGTAAATGACATAACTATTAACCCTAAACTTAATCGCCCCACAGAAATGTGTGTAAGTGGGCTATCGTGTGGTAATTGTATTTTTCCGAATAAGTAAAATGCAAGAGCTCCAAAAACGGCTATCCAAATGGCTAAAAACGTTTCTCTTTCTAACAAGTGTAAATCTAAAACCAAATCTGCATTTGACAAGAATTTAAAAGCCAAGGCTAATTCTAAAAATCCTAAAACCACTTTTACAGTATTAAGCCATCCTCCAGATTTTGGCAAAGAATTTAACCATCCTGGAAAAGCTGCAAACAATGCAAATGGCAAGGCAATTGCTAAAGAAAAACCTAACATACCTACAATTGGACCTAGCTGACTACCGCCCGATGCTGCTTCTACTAATAAGGTTCCTACAATTGGACCTGTACATGAAAAAGAGACAATTGCTAAAGCTAAGGCCATAAAAAAGATGCCAATTAACCCTCCTTTATCTGCTTGAGAGTCTACTTTATTTACCCAAGAATTAGGTAACATGATTTCAAAAGCACCTAAAAACGAAGCTGCAAAAACTAATAACAATAAAAAGAAAATTACATTAAACCAAACATTTGTTGACAATGCATTTAAGGCATCAGCACCAAAAACTAAACTCACAAATACTCCTAGCAATACATAGATTATAATAATAGAGACTCCGTAAATAATAGCATTCTTAATTCCAGCAGCTTTGGTTTTACTTTGTTTTGTAAAAAAACTAACCGTCATAGGAATCATAGGAAACACACATGGTGTTAATAACGCTGCAAAACCAGACAAAAAAGCAATAAAGAAAATGGTAAACAACCCTTTCTTTTCAGAGGAGTTTTTATTCTCGTTTACACTTTTATTTACAACAACATCTGTCTGTTTATTTTCTTTTACTACAGCAGGTTTCCCTGGGTTTATAACAAAGTTTAAATCGACTTCTGTGGGTGGAAGACATCTAGAATCATCACAAACCATAAATTCTACAGTTCCTTTTATTTCATTTACACCTCCTAAAACTTTAATTTTTTGTTTAAAAACGGCTTTATGTTCGAAAAATTTAATCCTCATATTAAAAATAGGATCATCAATAGTATGTCCCTCTTCTTCTAAGGTTGCTCCATCTAAAACAATAGATTCATTATTTATATACTTAAAAGTAGTAGGAATTGGACCGTCTTCTGGAACGCTTTGCGAATACAAATGCCAGCCTTGTTCTATAGCAGATTCAGTAATTAAAATGTATTCTGTATCAGACACTTTTTTTATGGAGGTAGACCAGGTTACTGGGTTTTCTATTTGAGAGAATACTCCTAAACTAACGAATAGGAATAAAAAAAATAATGCTTTTTTCATTTTGGTTATTTTTAAATTAAAAAAAAGGGACTATTACGCTATATATTAGGTAATAGCCCCTAAAATCTTCCTAAGTAAAATAATTAATTCAATAAAAATAAAGTTAAAGGGAAGATAAATTTCACTCTTATTTTAAAGGACTCCCATCCTTATTTAAAGACCCCGATTTTATAATAATTAATTTATTTAAATCTATATGTTTTGATATAGTTGTGTTAACTTGATCTAAAGTAACAGCTTCAATATCTTTAGAATATTGGTCTATATAACTTGGTTCTAATCCTCTTTCTACAAAGCTTAAAAGAGTACCAGCTAAACCACCTGTTGTAGAAAGACCAACTTTAAAACTTCCTGTCAAATTTGTTTTTTTAGCAGCCAATTCTTGCGCTGTTACCCCTTCTTCTACCCATTTTTTAATTTGTACCATGGTTGCATCTAATCCTTTTTGAAATAAATTAGGGTTAAAGGAGGCATTAACATACCAATAACCATCTGCATAATCATGACCAGAATGCCTTGCGTTGATGCTATAAGTTAAACCATCTTCATCTCTTACAGTACGCATAAGTCTCCCGGAAAATCCGCCACCTAAAATACTTGTACCCATATAAAACGGTAAAAAGTCTTTATCCATTCTTTGAATTCCTGTATACTGTCCTATATACATTTCTGCACTTGGTTTTTGAGGAATTGTAACCACTTTAGTTAAAGCATTTGCTTTCGTTGAGTTTTCAAAACTAGCCTTAGCTTTAACTCCTCCAGCCCATCCTTTAAAAGCACTTTTAAGAGCTTTATATAAAACATTGGTGTCTATATCGCCTACGGCAACTAAATGTATGTCTTCTGGTCCAAAATACTTTTTATGAAAGGCTTTTAATTCATCTAATGTCACTTTATTTAAATCATCAATTGATGCTTGAATATCGGTAGTATAGTTAGGATGCTCATTATGGTATATAGCTTGCGAAAGCGCTATTGAACCTTGAGCTCCAGGGTCTGTTATTCCACGTTTCATGCTGCCTTCATTTTGCTGTTTTAGCAGGTTAAATTCTTTTTCATCAAATAGTGGAAATCTTAATTCTTCAGCTAATAAAAAAATAACGGCGTTTAAATCTTTCTTCAAGCACTTAAAATATATACTTACTTTATGAATGCCAGCATTAACTCTTAATGTAACACCTAGTTTTTCTAATTTTTGAGAAAATTGAAATTTATCATTTTTTAAAGTGCCTTTACTTAGCATTTGTGCTGTTAATGATGGTACCATTTCATTACCATTTGTATTTAAATAATCGCCTATAGGAAAACTTGCTGCTACGGTTAAAAAATCTTTTGCTCCCGTTTTGGCAGTAATGACATCAATTCCTGCAATGCTTTTTCGAGTAAATTTTTCGTCTTTATCAGATATTTTAATGGTTTGGTATGCCGAAGTAATCTCAGAAATTACTTCTTGAGATACTATACTGGAATTGGTATGACAATCTTCGTTTGAATGCTCAGGATTTCTGTAAAAATATTTATTGTCATTATTAAGTATGTAGTTTGCAGGCTTTTGACTTACAGCTTCAGTCCCTCCAGGTACTTTTGGTATAAAATATCCCGTTGTACTTTGGTCTTCTAATAAATACGTGTTTGCAACACGTTTTACATCCTCAGCTGTAACTTTACTAAGTTTTTTATTTCCGTTAATGTAGTCTTTCCAATCGCCTCCAGCAATCGCCTCATTTAGTTGCCCAGCAATACTGCCTGATCCATCTCTAGATAAAATGGTTTGCGCATTAAGTTTTGCAACAATACGATTAACATCTTCTTGAGTTACACCATCGTTTTTTACAGTGGCTATCATCTCAAGTAATTGTTTATTAACCTCTTCATGATTTTTATCTGGAGTAATGCCCAGGGCAACACTAAATAATCCTACTTCTTTAAAATTTGAAGCATTGGCATATCCAAAAATAGCAATTCCAGTATCTACAAATGTTTTATTAAGTATAGAAGACGTCCCAGAACCAATAATTTGACTTAATACTTGTAATGCAGGTAAATCATCATGCATCCTTCCTGGTATTTTATACCCTATAGACACTATGCCTTGTTGACCAGGTTTCTTAATAGTTATTCTTCTTGGCCCCAATTGATCTGGATCTGTTGTATAAGGCTGAGGCATAGCATGTGGCGCCTTAGTGATTTTACCAAAATACTTGTCAACTAAATTAAAAAGTGATTCTTTTTGAAAATCTCCAATAATAGTTAATGTTGCATTATCTGGCCAATAGTAGGTATTATAAAAATCTCTTAATGTTTCTATAGGCATCTTTTCAATGTCTGAGCGCCAACCAATAGTATTATGATGATAAGGATGTGCCATATAAGCTGTAGCCCACATTTCCTTAGTTAACAAACTATTTGGGTTATTTTCACCGCGTTCAAATTCATTTCTAACCACAGTCATTTCTGATTCTTTATCTTCTTTTAATAATAAAGAATTTCGCATTCTATCTGCTTCTATATGAAGCGCTGTCTCTATATGGTCACTTGGAATGGTTTCATAATAATTGGTTCTGTCATACCAGGTAGTGGCATTCATTCTTGCTCCAATACTATTCAATTTACTATCGATGGATGTACCTTTTCGTTTATTAAAGGTAGGTGTACCTTTAAAATTTAAATGCTCTAATAAATGTGTAGAACCGGTATTACCTGGTACTTCATGTTTAGATCCAACTCGGTAAACAATTTGTACTGTTACTACTGGAGCTGCATTATCTTGAACTAATAAGATGTTCATGCCATTAGGCGTGTACAAATATTCTTCTATACCCTCAAGCTCGGTCACTTTGGTAAATTTTGAAGCAGGTTCTTGTGCATTTAAGAAAAATGATGTCAATATTATTGACAGTATAAAGACGTTAGCTTTTAAAAACGTTTTACTTATCATTTGATTACTATTTTATATTTATTCATTTAAATTACAATGGGATAAAAAAATTAATTTAATCTAACAAAGCATGTTACTTTATTAATAGCCAAATAGTTCTTTTAGTTTCTCGTCTAATTCAGATTTTTTAGGATTTCGAAGAATAATTTTTTCATTTTCATCCATTAAAAAAGTGGTTGGTAAAAATGGAACACCATATTGACGAGCAACTACACCATATTGGTGGTCTGCCCCAGTATCATTTAAATGCATCCATGGTGTTTGATCTTCTTCAATGGCCTTTCTCCATTTTTCTTCATCATCGGCTGTTCCAATACCTACAATTTCAAATCCATCTTTCCCGTATGCTTTGTACAATTCTTTTAAATGCGGAAAAGAAGATCTGCAAGGCACACACCAAGACGCCCAAAAATCAACTAATTTGTACTTGGCATTTATTTTAGATAATACTATTTCTTTACCGTTTGCATCATTCAATTTAAAATCAGGGGCAATGGCTCCTTCTCCTAAGGATTTAAATATATCATTATAGGTCTTTTCGTAATACTTAAACATAGCAGTATGTTTGGCATCACCTTTAAAAATTGGGTAAATAGTTTTCATTTCTTCTTTAGACATACGTCCTTCGCTAAACTGAAAACCTAAAATCCAAGGCGCTACCGCAGACTCTGGGTAATCTTTTGCATATTGAATCATAAAAGATCTTCGTTCATTTTGCTGTTGGCTTTGTAAACCTTTAAATTGACTGCTATATTCTTGAATTGCTTTTATTTTAGCATCATCTTTGGACTTATAAGCTTCTTCCATTTTAGATCTTATAGTCTTTAAAATAGCAAATTTCTCCTGATTCATGATACTGTCTATTTTCGTTTGCTGTACGTCATAGATTTCCTCTAATGCTGAACCTGTAACTTTTGCCTTAAGCTCACCACGATTTGACTCAGTTGTATCAAAATTTAAAGCAATAGTACTGTTCTCTAAAAAGAATGTACTATTAAATTCATCACCTATTGTTATGGATACACGATCAGGATGCTCTACGATTCCTTTAAATGTAAAAGCGCCATTTATCATTTGCGTGCTGTCAATGACTTTAGGTTTAGAACCTCTGTCCGTAAAATCTAATTCTATTAATTTTATAGTAGCTTCATCTAATCCTTTGACCGTTCCTGTTACAGTATATCCTTTAAAAGTTACTTCTTTTTTACAACTCGTAAAAGCAAATATTGCAACTAGGCAAAACGTTAAAGCAAACTTTATTTTAAATCTTATTTTCATGATTTGTATATATTTTGAATGATGATTTATTTTAATAAGTCTTCTAAAAATTTAAAAGCATCCTCTCCACCTCCAACAAATCGTTTTACAATATTTCCTCTAGGGTCAATTATAAGCTTTGTTGGAAAACCTTGTACGTTAAATCGGGTTACAAAATTATCAGAAGTGTTTTTTCTCTCACTTAGTATCTGTTGCCAATCATAGTTGTTCTCATCAACAAATTTTTGCACTTTTTCTTTGGTGTCTCCAGAATTTATCCCTAAAACAACCAGTTTATCCTTATGTATTTCTTGAAAAGCTTTTACTTCTGGCATTTCTTTTACACAAGGGCCACACCAAACACCCCAAAAATCAATTAAAACATACTTACCTCTTAATGAATTGATGTTAAATTCGCTACCATCTAATGTTGCATTTGTTTTTATAGAAGGTACAGGAGAACCTTCTTTGGTATTCTTAATACCCGCTATTCTAGTAGCTATATTTTTATAGTCTTCGTATTCTGACAAATCTGTTGATAAATCATTAAACAAGGCTTCAGCTTGTATTTCATCAATTTGCCTTCTTCGTAGTAAATCATTTAAATACCAAGTAGCTCCCAATGATTTAGGATTGCCTTTAATATGAGCAATAAGTTCCTTCGTATTCTGTTCAAAGATACTATTTGCCTTTTCTTCTTTTTCTTTTATGACCAATGAATCCTTTTCATGTGTATTAGCTACCGCAATATTTCCCATTTTGTTATAGTTTGGAAATGTTAGTTTATTGGCTGCAGCTAAAGCACCATTAAATTTATCGCCACTAGGATACGCATTCATAAAATCTGTAGCTTCTCCAGAAACCTTAATATCTGCTCCAGGAAAGGCATAAAACATAAAATATGCACATTTAACAGGAAAATACCCCATGCTATCAGCTGGTATCTTAAAAAGTTTTTTATCTGGTCCTCTGAAATCTGGATAAGCAGTAATAAGTGTTAGTTTAGAAATAGTATCAGAAAAATGAATTTTACCATTTATAACCTTTATGGTATCTGGAGGCGTTTCTCTTGTGTATTCTTTATCTGGGTGTCTAAAGAACAAATTACCTGACAACCCTTTTATTTCTCCAGTTAAAGTAAACTTATTAGGATGTGTTTCTTGCCTTTTGCAAGAGGCCGCAATTATTACAATTAACACTACAAAAAATATTTTATTGAATGGTTTTTTCATTATATCAATTTTTATATTAAAAACAATTAATTATTTACAGACTCCTGCTATATTTAATATCAAGTACAACTAAAATAGCATCAGCTGAGAACATGAAAGGAAGTATTGCCATTAAATTATGGTATACTAGATATTGTTAAAAAAAGTGAAGGTTTTATAAAGTTTCCAATCATCTATTTTTTTAGATGATTGGAAACATAGTATTTAATTATAACTAAGGTTTTGTTCTACAACATTACCACCAGATTGAATAGATTCTGATGGAATAGGTAAAATAAATTTATCAGGATTAGTTGCCGATGATTTAACATCTGATACTTGAAAACCTGTCCCAAGGCCATCAGCTACATCATAACGAACCAAATCAAACCATTCTTCTCCCATTTCTGTACCTAACTCAACCCATTTTTCCACTCTAACAGCCTCTAAAAAATCAGGTAGCGTAATACTTGCGGGGTAGGTTTCAAAACCGTCAGTGCCAGTTGTAGTAGCTCCAGCTCTTGTTCTTACAGCATTTAAAGCGTCCAATGCATCTGTAGTAACTCCATTATTTGCTCTAGCATCAGCCTCAGCATAAATTAAATGTAGTTCTGCCATACGCATGTGGTAAAGCATTTCAAAAGTCTCTCCAGCAAAAGGGAAAAACTCTGCAAATTTACCTGCACCTCCAGAAAAATCTTCAAAAAATCGATTATTATCATCATAATTAATAGTTTGACCATTAATTACAACATTTCCTGTAAAAATATTACGATAATCATCAGTAAGTTCTGCATAATCTCCACCCCAAAAATTACCTAACCTTAAATCTTCTTCATTTGTAATACCTCTTGAACCAAAAAGAAGCTCACTCGAATTAAAAAGGGCATCACTAGTATTATCAAAAATCTCAGTAACCGTAGCTGCTAATTGAAAATCACTTCCAGAAGTATCAAGTACCTCTTTTGCCAATGCAGCAGCTTGAGGATAATTGCCTTGATATAATAACACTTTCGCTTTTAAAGCTTTTGCATAAGATTTATTGATGAAAAACTTCGCTCTTAAATCTGGTGCATTTGCTATAGCATCGTCTAAATCTTCCATAATACTAGCATAACTATCTGCTACGTTATTTCTAGGAAATGCTTCGTTTGATGTTGCAGGAGCGGTTTTTATAACAATTCCAAAATTAGAGTTCAAATCATAAAATTGGCCCCAAAGACGTAATAAATAGAAGTGTGCTGTGGCGCGCATGCCTTTTGCCTCCGCTATAATTTCATTTTTTCTTTCAGGGTTAGAAAATGTAGCTTGTGGTATATCTTCAATCCCTTCAAGTAACCAATTGGCATTATTAATAATACCATATAATCTTGCATAACCACCTCTCATGTCAACAGTACCCGTTGCAAGTGGAACATTAATTGAAATGGCTTCACTTTCAGCATCTCTACCAAAACCAGGTTGTGCTACACCACTTAATAATGAGGGTATAATGTAAATATGTGGGTTACCTGCGCCTATAAAAGTTCCAAAACCAGAGTAAACACCAGTTAAGGCTAGTTCTGCAGTAGATTCATTAGTTATTTCCGTAGCTCCTAAAGAAAAAGGGCGCTCAAAATCATCTATGTCTTCTGTTAATTGACATGAATTAAAACATGTAATCATTAGAATTAATGCCAGTGTATATATATTTTTTATTGTTTTCATTTGATTCATTTTTAATGATTAGAAACTTAATTGAACTCCAAAAGTGAATGTCCTTGCCTGAGGATATGCAAAACCAGCATCACTACTTCTTGAGATTGATGAACCTCCTGGAGCTACAGTTACATTCTCAGGATCTTGACCAGCATAATTAGTGATAGTAAACAAATTATTACCACTTAATGTTATTCTAGCAGTATTAAAACCAATATTATTAATTACTTTTTGTGGCAAATTATAGCCTATTCCAAGATACCTTAATCTTGTGTAAGAACCATCTTGTACATCTTTTGATGTAGCTCCTCCTGATGGTCTATGTGTACTAGAACCTAACCTTGCATAAGTTGCAGAGTTGTTATCTGCACTCCATGTATCTAATACTTGAATAGGTTGATTAAAACTTAAATCTATTCTTGCATCTGCAAACCTGCTTGGTATCGTCCATTCCCTGCTGTTTCCTTGTACAAATTGAAAATTAAATGATAAATCAAAGTTTTTATACGTTATCGTATTATTCCATCCACCAAAATAATCTGGATTAATATCGCCTAAATTCTTACGATCATTATCTGTAATTTCTCCATCGCCATCAATATCTCTAAAAATATAATCTCCTGGTGCTCTTAAACCACTAAAATAATTCCCACTCGGAGCAGCACTATTCAAAGCATCTATTTCATCCGGAGTTTGCGCTATACCTAAAACATCATAACCTAATATATAGCCAATTGGCTTGCCTTCTTGAATACCATTAAGTGCTGGTAAAAATGGATTGTTTTCATTTGTTCCACCTTTTAAAGCATCCACATTATTTTTAATAAAAGAGATATTAAAATTAGAATTCCATATAAAATCTTTAGTTCTAATAACATCTGCGCCGATGCTAAATTCCCACCCTTTGTTGGATACATCTGCAACGTTACCAAAGAAATCTTGAAATCCAGTCTCGTGAGGAACAGGTGTTAATAAAATAAGGTCGCTTGTGTTCTTTTCAAAATAGACAACCTCACCATTTATACGTCCATTTAACAACCCAAATTCTAAGCCTAAATCCAATTGGTCTGTGGATTCCCATTGAATATCTGGGTTTGGTAAATCTTGTACAGAAATACCATTTATACCGTCATAAAACGATCCAACTCCTAAAGTAGTATAAAAGGCTTGGTACGAAAAGGCTTGTATATTATCATTTCCTGTTCGTCCTAAACTCGCCCTTAGTTTTAACCGATTAACAAAAATTTCGTTATTAAAAAAATCTTCGTTATGTATATTCCACCCAAGACCTGCTGAAGGGAAAAAAGCGGTTCTATTATTAGGCCCAAATTTTGCAGACGTATCACTTCTTGCTGTAAACGTAACTAAATAACGATCTTTGTAGTTGTAATTTATTCTTCCAAAAATAGAATTTAAGCCTGTCTCAGAAGTGGCACTTCCAAAATCGTAAACATTGGTTGCAGAACTTATATCTGTAAGTTCAAAATCATCTGGAAAACCAGAATAATTCTGAGTTTCTAAATTTAAATAGAATCTATCCCATGATAAACCAGCGACCACATCTAAACGATGATCCTCATTAAGCGTTACGTTATAATTTAATGTATTACTAAACGATGTTGTATAGCCATCTGTAGTTTGGTTGGCTCTATAAGCGCCTTCAAAGTTTCTAGTTTGAGATTCTAAAATAGCATTAGAAGTGAAAGACGGATTAAATATTGAACTTTTATCGTTATTTAAACCCACATTAATTTGCGATCTTAGTTTTAAATTTTCAACCAATTGAAGCTCTCCATATACAGAAGCTAAAACATTTTGCGAAATAGCTTGATCTCTAACTTTCCCCCTGTTTTCAACAGGGTTTAGAGTAGTACGACCTCTAAAACCATTTTGAGATTCTACTACAGTAGGATTACCATCCGCATCAAAAACACCTAAATCTGGTCTAAAATTACCATTATTTAAGGATGAAATCCCTGATTGATTATTTTTACCATAAGTATAGTTTATAGAGGCACCAATTTTAAAATTGTCTTTTATTTGAGAATCGAAATTTGCACTTAAATTATACTTCATAAACTTATTCCCAATTAAGAGGCCTTCTTGTTCATTTATTGATGCCGAAGCAAAATAATTTGTCTTTTCAGAACCGCCATTAACACTAAAGTTATATTGATTCCATAAGGCATTTTTATTAAGAATTTCATCCTGCCAATCTGTATTTTCATCTCCAAAAAAGTTATCTGAGTCATTTACTATAGCAAATGGTACTGTAAAAGCAGATTGAAAACTTGGTGGTAATCCATCTAAAATTATTTGAGCTTGCTCTGTAGCAAATGTTTTATATTGCTCTGCATTTAAATAATCTTCTTTTTGAGTTGGATTTTGAAACGTTGCATTTACTGAAAAATTAAACTGTGGTGCTTGATTGCGCTTTCCTTTTTTTGTGGTTATTAAAATAACACCGTTAGCAGCGCGAGAACCATATATAGCAGCAGAAGAGGCATCTTTTAAAACATCAACACGCTCTATATTATTTGGGTCTATTGCCAATAAAGGATTTTCTCTGTTTCCTGCACCAGCAAACGTTCCAAAATTTGGATTTACTAGAATAGGAACACCATCAACAACATATAATGGTTGATTATCCCCTATAATTTGGCTTAATCCTCTAATGTTTACCGAGGCACCAGTTCCTGGAGCTCCAGCATTAGACTCAACAAACACACCAGATAATTGACCAACTAAAGCTTGATCTACGGTTTGAGATTGTACTTGAGTGACTTGCTTACTTTTAATGGAACCGACAGAACCTGTAAGATCTTTTCTTATTGTGCTACCATATCCAACAATTACGACTTCTTCAAGTTTACTAATATCTTCTTCTAGAGTAAAATCGATGACAGATCTACCTTCTATACGTTGAGTAGTTGTTTTGTAACCTAAATAGATAGCAGAAATTCGTTGATTAGTATTCTCTTTTGGCGTGTAAACTAGTTTGTATTTACCATCAAAATCAGTATCGACACCCTCTTTATAAAACCCTTCTGTATTATTTGCGCCATAAACAATTAATACACCAACAAGTGGTACTCCATTTTTATCAGTTACAGTACCTGTTATAGTTTTTTGTTTTTGGTCTTTTTTTGCTTCTTTAATAATTATTGTATTATTATTACCAACATTAACCACAAACTGACCGCTAGAAAGGCTTTCACCTAGAAGTTTATTTGCTTCTATAGTACCTTTATTCAATTTTACCTTTGGAAAGTTTTTAAACATATCCACTTGATAAATGAAGGTATAATCTGTTTGACTCATAATTAAGTCGAAAACTTCGTCTACAGTTACCGTTCGGTTTTTGTTAATTTTAATTTTAGCATTTTGCGAAAAAACATTACTAGGTGTTGCACTAAAAACGCTAAAGCACAATAAAAAAATGAATGTTTTCATAATGTTAAGTAGTAGTTTTTTTCTTAAAAAGAAAAAAACGGAGGTTAATTTAAATTCCATAAATTTGCATGTTGTTAGTTGATTAAACATTTAATTAATTAATAATTCTTAAGAGAGGGATAAAACCTTATACTTTGCACGGTCTAAGTTTTGTTCCTCTTTCTTTTATTTCTTTAGTATAATCGTATTATTATTTATTTCATAGTCATTAATAAAATTTGTGTTTTTAATTAAGTTTAAAATATCTTCAATGCTTTGATTTTTGTTTAACACACCTTTAAAAACAGTATTCTCAAGTTTTTTGTCAACAAAAACAACATCAACATTATACCATCTGGATAAAACTTTCATTATATCTTTAAGTGATTTGTTTTTAAAACTAAATACTCCTCTTTTCCAAGCTGTTTCAGAATAAACGTCTACTTTAGATACCACAAAATCTTTGTTTTCTATATTTAAAATAGATTGCTCATTAGGTTTTAAAACTTCTTTATTAGAGCCGTTTTTTACACTTACCTTTCCTTCTATAAGAGTAGTATAAATATAATTTTCATCTTTATAAGCTTTAATGTTAAATTCTGTTCCTAAAACTTCAACTTCTTGGTTTTTAGTTAATACATTAAATTTAGCACCATTATGGCTTGTACTTGGTGATACATCAAAATAAGCCTCACCATATACTAACTGTATTTGTCTTGTTTTTCCTGATGGAAACTCTACAGGGTATTTTATTTGAGATTCAGAATTTAACCAAACTTGGGTACCATCTGATAACTTTATATGATATTGCCCTCCTCTAGGTATAGTTAAATAATTGTATTCTACTTCTATTTTTTTTCTTGATGTAGCTGCATATACTAATTCTTCACCGTTACTTACTATATTATCTGTTGCATACTCTTGTCCTTTTTCTAATGCAACTAAAGAACCATCGTTAAGTGTTAGAATAGCTTTGTCTGTCCCTATTTTAATGTCATTTTGAATAGTGTTAACGATAATTGGTTTAGTGTTGTTTATTTTATCCTTTTTAATAAAAAAAGATAGAGATAATAATAAAGCCACTGTTGCTGCAGCAGTATATTTAAACCAATTCTTTTTATAAATCGGGATTACTTTTACTTCGTTTACGTTATCATCCTGAAGTATATCTAGAATATTAATAAGTACACGTTGTTTTATTTCTTTTTCTGAACCTAATTCTTCTACCCATTGATTATTTTTTTGAAAACTTTCGTAATAGTTTACAAGTATTTTTAATTCCTCTAACGAAATTTCTCCATCTAAGTATTTTTCAATTAGAAGCTGAAATTCTTCTTTATTCATTCTAGTTTAATTTGAACAGGTTATTTGTTAAGTGTGTTTTTTTTTAAGTATCCCCTAAAGAAAAGTTTAAAAAAATAGAATTAATTAGCTTTTTAATAAAAAAACCTTATTATATGACACTAAAACTCGCAAAACACTACCAGTATTGTAAAATAAAAAAAACTATTTCTACGCTAAAAGAATAGCCTAAAGCAATTTTTATTTTTCTCAGAGCATGCGTTATGTGATTTTCAATAGTTTTTGTTGAGATGTTTAACTTTTCAGCTATTTCTTTATGTGACATTTGCTTAAATCGGCTCATTTTATAAACAATACGACACTTTTTAGGTAAGGTATTTACAATACTATCAATTTGAGACACTAGTTCTTTATGTATAATTTCGGTTTCGGGTGTAGAGTAATGAAACCTCTTTATTAAATCATCAAATAATTCAACTCTTATTATTTTCTTTTTTCTAAACTGCGCAAAAACTTTGTATCTAGTACAAGCATATAAATAGGCTTGAAAGGAAATAGTTATTTGTATTTTTTTTCTATTGTTCCATAAATCGATAAACACATCTTGAATAATTTCTTCGCAAAGCTCTTTATCTTTTAAAATGTTATATGAAGAAATATATAATGGTTTCCAATAATCGTTATAAATTTGAGTAAGCGCCTTTTTATCATCCTTTTTAAGGCGTTTTAATAATAGATCTTCTTTTAACTTTTTCTGAGTTGACATTTATGGAAGTTAAACAGCGCTAAAGTATGTAAAATTTTATAAAAAAAATTATTAGAAGCGTAAAGAAGTTACCAATAGCAATTCCATTGATAACATTTAATGTTAAAAAATAACTGTAGATTTTTAATTTTTTGAATATTTTAATCGTTTTCACTTTCTATTGCAGGAAACTCTTAAAAAAAACTGATTGAAATGGTTTTCTCTAAAATTATAAAAACGCAAAACTACTTTTATTATTTTAGTATCTTAATGCATAAATCATAGTTCTAAAGAATGTTTTAAAATTATCTCGTCCTAAAATATGGTTGCAGACTAAATTTACTCCGGTAATTTATATATCAAATTAGGTGTTATTATTTTTTTTTAGAATGCAAATAACAAGATAATTAGAGCTAAAATTCCTAGCAAAAACCTTAGATATAAACAACAAATTATGTTTAAATCAACTAGAAAACAGTTTTTAGAGAATCACAGTTTATTTCCTGGGTTTCATAAGAAACTTTTAAAACAAGGAGGTGTAGAATGGTCAGAATTAGTAAAGTACCCTGAAGATTATTATGCAGCAGATAGGGGTCAATACCTGGTTTTATCTACTACATGGATACCGTAAAATTCGCAAAAAAGTATCATTTTAGCATATTGAAAATCGTTGATGAATTTGAATGTAATTGTACGCAATTGGAAAATAAATCAAGTCCAACAGATGAAACAGAATACTTTAATTGGCTTTCATGGTTTGCTTGGAAATCAATGATGAGTGAGATTATATCCTTTGTATAAAATAATAATTAAAAAAATATGCAACGTAATGTTGCATATTTTTCTCTGTTTCTCTTAGATTCCTTTAAAATACTTTTTACTAACCTTTCTGAATCATATTAATGCATATAGTTATAAGGGGTGGCAAATGTGACAATACTGGTAAACCCCAACAGTAGCGAATGTTCTTCTACCTGTATGAATAGTAATTAAATCTCTTTTAATAAAACTATCATTTATCTTTTCTTTGTGTAATGTTATTTTTTCTAAGAATAATTTATACAATGTAAAAACTTCCATTAATCTTCTATTGAAATAAGCATTAGTATATTTGGCAATTCATATTTAATAATATCACAAGCTTTTTTATAGACAATCGGAACTGAAACTTCTTTCTTTGTTTTTGTAAAAGTTGTATTTGAGAGTTGTTTAATTTCACTTTTAGATAAGTATATGTTTGTAGGATTATCTTTTTTTAGATTGATATTTTGTATAATCATGAAGTTCTAATTCGTGTGCATAATTTAGAACATATTTTATGTTTTTTACATGATTACTACTTGTGCCAAGAGAATGTTTGATAATAGTTTTTAAGTAATGAAGATAATTTTCAAACCAAACTTTATTTAACTTATTAAATGGTAATACTTCAGTATTGTTAGAATACTTTTTTAAATGTGACAATAAATTCTTGTATAAGTTAATTGTGACAGATGCATATGTTTTACTTTCAGATTTTATAAATAAATCAAAATTGTAAAAAAATCTTTTTTCTTAGGTTCTTCACTTTTAGTTGAAAATTTCATTTTTATGAACTTTTTCATCAATTCATAATATAAGACCTCTTCTTTTTAAATCATTTATATACGCTTCTATAAGATTTTATTAATTGATTAGAAGAAGTTACATCATCTGAATTTTTTAAAATGGATTTAGATTTCTTATTCCATTCTTTTTTTTGCATTTAACTCCGGTATATATTCTAAATTGTTTTCCGTTAATACGATACTGAATAATAATCGAGTTTTTTATATTTAAAATAGTTAACTTCATAAATAATTCTTTTTCGGCATCCCTATGAGCACCCCCAGAATTATATTATTTTTTACTTTGCATTAAATTTGCACCCGTATTAAAGTATTAGCCTATGGTGTAATTGGTAACACACCAGTTTTTTGGTACCTACATTCAAGGTTCGAGTCCTAGTACCTTTCTTCCCAAAGAGTATTTTTATAAAAAATCTTTTTCTCCAAGGCTATAAACATGATCGCTCACTAGAATTACGATGGTATTTTTGTCAAAAGAACTATTTTTTAAAGTCTTTAAAACAGTACCAACTTGTGCATCAACAAAACTTACACATGCTAAATAAGCTTGAATGTATGTGCGTAAACCTTCCTCTATTGTTGCATATGATTTTTCTAATTCCTGAAAATGTTGTGCCCAAGGTGGAGTCCATTTAAAACTTGATTTATAAAAAGTATCAGCTGCATCATTTTTTTTGATTACAGGAATTTTTAAAGTTTCTAAAGGATATAAATCAAAATATTTTTGTGGAGCAACCAAAGGTGTATGAGGCCTTACAAAACCTACTGATAAAAAAAATGGCTTTTCAATTTTGTGTGTTTCCAAAGAATCAATTTTTTGAACTGCCCAATTTGCACTTTGTTCATCACTTAATAAATCTCTATCATCATCATTTATATACTTAAATTGTTTTCTGTTTTTTTGATCATACCAACCCTTAAATCCCGGAAATTTATCATCTGGAGCAACATTTGGTACATTTGCTAAAGAAGTAAAAAGACCGTCGTTTTTATCTTGAGAATATTCTTTTGACATTGCAGGATGTTGAACCACTTTTTTACCATTAAAAGCATAAGGTCCAAAGGTATTTTCAACACCATATGCTGTCCATTCAGATTTTACACGTTGATGCATTAATTTCCCAGTTCCAAAAGCATTGTATCCATGATCTCTTAAAAAATGAGGAAGTGTTTTTACGTTTTTTAAAATGTTGTTTTCTGTCCAATTATCAAACCAAAAATTTTGAGAAGTGTGAGGATAAATTCCTGTTAACATACTTGCTCTTGATGGTCCACAAATAGGTGCATTTGAGTGTGCATTTGTAAAAACCAATCCGTTTTTTGCTAAAGCATCCATATTTGGTGTTTTAACTTGAGGATGACCACCCAAAAATCCTGTATAATCATTTAGATCATCAATTACAATTAAAACAACATTGGGCTGTTGCTTTTTTTTGAGAAAAGCCATGATTATAATTTAGCAACAAGAGTATTGCAAAAACAATTAGCTGTTTAAATTTCATTATTTAAGAATGCTTTTTTCAATTTAATATAAAAAAAACTGCATTAGAAATCTAATGCAGTTTTTTAAAAAATTTTTATTTTGTTACTAAGAACTTTTTAACTTTTCTTGAATTTCTTCTAAAGAAAGCCCTTTTGTTTCTACTAAATATTTATATAAAACAATAAGTCCTATAAGTACAATAACTCCGTAAATTATAAAAGTTGTGGCTGCTCCAAAAATTTCCATTTCTAAAGGGAATAAGTATTGTACTAACGCACTAACTGAACTAGAAATTAATGCAAATAAAGGAATTGCAACTCCACGATTTGAAATTGGAAAAATTTCTGAAAGTAACACCCACATAATTGGTCCTATAGAAAAATTAAAGGCTGCTATAAAAGTTAAAATACTTAGTAGGATTAACATTGCATTGATATGTGCAGTTTCTTTAAAAATTACACCAGAATTATCTCTAGCAGACTCTACTCCAAGAATATCGGACAGCGATTTTTTAAATACGATATCACTGTTAAACTCTTTTCCTACAATAACACTTAACTTATCTATGTTTGGAATGTCTTTCATTTTAACAATAGCAGCATCCGTTACTTGGTAACTTGCTTGTTTAAATCCGTAAGAAACAGAAGATATGCTTATAATAATTAATATTAAACCACCTATTACTAATGGTCTACGTCCAAATTTATCAATTAGCGATAACGAAATTAAAGTAGCTACTAAACCAATTACACCAATCCAAATAGTGCTAGAAAATGCTGCATCTGTTCCTAAACCTAATTGCTCGAACATTGTTGGAGCATATATCATAACAGCATTCATTCCTGTAAACTGCTGCACTACTGCTAATGTGAATGCTATAATTAAAACGATTCTTGCTTTACTACTAAAAATTTCTTTTAACTGACTTAAAGTTGATGAACTGTTTGTATCTGAATTTTCTACACTATGCAACATTTGTTGAATTTGTACTTCAACTTTTTCTACTGGATATACTTTTGATAATGATTTTTTTGCTTCATCAATCCTACCTTTATAGATTAACCAAGCTGGACTTTTTGGAATTAAAAACAGTAACAAAAACCAAATAATAGCAGGAACTATTTCTACACCCAACATCCATCTCCAGCCAGTTTCAGCCAAATTTAAATCTTGAACCCATTGCAAATCAGATCCCATTTTTTGTAAAATCCAATAATTTATTAAATAGGCTGCTGTAAAACCAATTCCCATATTTATTTGTAAGGTAGAAACCAATTTTCCTCTTTGTTCTGCAGGAGCAATCTCACCAATGTACATTGAAGCTAAAGTTACAGAGCTAAATGCTAATCCTCCTAAAAAACGAAACCAAAATAGCGATAAAAATGAAGGTGCAAAAGCAGAACCAACTGCAGAAACAATATAAAATATGGCGATAATTTGTAACGTAAGTTTTCTACCAAACTTATTTGCTGAAAATGCTGTTAGTGGTAATGCTATTAAAACCCCAATACCTGGAGCAGAACCAATTAAGCCAACTTGTGAAGCTGTTAAATTAAATTCTTGTGTAATAAATTTAAATCCACCAGAAATTAATACTGCATCTAAACCAAAGACAAAAGAACCTATTGCAACTATAATAGCATATAAGAAGGCATTTTTTGTGAATTTATTCATTTTATTATTTTTAATTTTGATGGGCAATTGGCTCCCAATTTTTTATTATTGACCAATAACTACTGTTTTATCAGTCGCATTTGCTTTTTGTTCTACAATTTCTCCATTAGAATATTTTACTGAAACATTTATCGTTTTATCACAATTTCCCAATCCAAAATGAATGAATGTGTTATGATTTAGGGAATATTGAGATGAAGAACTCCCTACTCTTTGTATTTGAGTATTTCCACAACTAGAAATAGTTACCAAAGCTCCTAAAGGTGTACTATTTCCTTTTTTTGAATTTTTAACTTCAACAGTAATAAAATTATTTTTGTTTGATGAATCATTTTTGAACAAATGCCATTTTGCTCTTTCATCACCAATAACAACATCTACAAAACCATTTTTATCATAATCGATACTTTCTACAGCCATTCCAATTCCACCTAAATCTTTGGTAATTAAATTATGATTTTCAGCTTTCTTAAAAGTTGAATTCCCATTATTTACATATAAAATAGATTCATTTTCATAGACTAACTTTCCTCTTTTAATTACTAACAAATCCTTGAAACCATTATTATCATAATCTGCAACAGTAACAGTCATTGTATGTTCTTCTAAAAAAACATTTGCTTTTTTTGTTACGTCTGTAAATTTAGATCCGTTATTTTCTAGTAAAATATCATGTAAACCTTTTGGATGTTTAGATTCTGTATATTCTTTAACATTATGAACAACTCCTGTAGCTGGTGCCCAAAGAAAACCACTAATTCTCCATTTTTGATTGCCAATATAACCAATATACCAACCTTTTTTTTCTTGATAATTAGGAGTATCAGGAAACCCTAAAGCATCACTCATTACTAAATTAATATCTTTTCCTGAATGTGTTTCTCCTTTAAATTCGTAATTGTAAGAAGATTCACCTATAAAATACGTATCGTTATTTGGCCATTGAGATTGAAAATTTTCTAACTCCAAAACTTCTCCTGATTCAAAATCATCTAATTCTAATTCTCCTCTTTTAGAGTAAAATCCTAAATTTTTCGTTTCTTTATTATAAAATGTTTCTCCTTTTTTAAATTCTTGTCCTCTTGTAAAAAACAAATCTATATCACCATCATTATCATAATCTATTTCTGCGATTCCTGTAACCTCATCAATATCGTAAGGAAAAATATTTTTGGTAACATCTGTAAAAGTTAAATCACCATTTCCTTGATAAGCAATAACGTTTTCATGGCCATATAAAATGATATCTATAATATTATCATTATTAAAATCTGTAATTAATGTTTTTTGTCCATCAACTTTACTTGCAGGAATTGTAGAATGCACTATTAATTCTCCTTTTCCATTATTTTCATAAATATAATTTTCACTGGCTCCTTTTTTCTCTTCATCAGGAAACGCAAAATTTAGTAAATCTAAATCACCATCATTGTCCAAATCTACAAACTTTACAGTTCTTCCACGCATTAAGGCCAAAGGCTCTGTAAAATCTGCCATTGGTATAAATTCTCTACCTTTTACTTTGAATATTTTCGAGTTTCTTGCATTACTACCTGAACCTCCACCTCTTGACATAATTACTTCTAAATGTCCATCATTATCAAAATCGCCAACGGAAACCCCATGTAAATCGCCCATAATAATATCAAAAGGTTTTGCAAATTCCCCTTTGTTATTCCATTGAACTTGAATACCTAATCCGTGATCATTAATTAACAAATCTAAATAGCCATCTTTGTCTAAATCTGCAACCACAGGAGCATCCCATTTTCGTAAATTCTTTTCTTGTCTTGGAAACTCTTTAAAAACTTCTTTGAATTTTGCTTCTTGTCCATTTATATATGAATTCGATAAAATAATAAAAAGGATAAAAAGTAAAGATTTATTAATATTCATTTTGCTTTTTTATAATACCTACAAGGTTTTGGAAACCTTGCAGGAAAATTTTTAAATTTTGTAAATTGTATATCATAAATTTAATTATTCCAAACAACAGGTATAAAAACCGTCATCTCTGCTTGCCCTCTATTACTCCAAGCGTAATAAGGAACTAATTGTGTTTTAAACGATTTAAAAACTGGCTTTGTAACTGCTTGATACATTTCATCAGTTTTACCTTCTCTTGCCAAAAGTTCTGTTTCTATCACAGTTACCCCTCCTAGAAAACCTTCTTTGTGAACCGCATTTAAAGGAGAATTTCCATTTAAATATATATCTAAGATTGATACATCTTTTGGTAAATCTGGCGTTTCAATTGTATAGACAATTGGTCCTCTTTTTACTGCAAGTTGATTTCTTACTTCTTCGATTCTATTATGACCTTCAATAAAAGTAGGTTCCATTGGCATATCTAAAACAATCACGTCTCCTGCTTTCCAAACTCTATTGATGGTTGCAAAATTCCCTGGGTTTATAGCCATATTTACTGCTTCTCCATTTACTGTTAATGTACTACCAACAGCCCATTTAGGAATTCTAACTTTTACATCAAAAGCAGTACTTTTACATTCATCAACAGTAATTTTTACGATACCTTTCCAAGGATATTCTGTATCTTGAGATAGTTTTAACGTTGATCCGTCTAACATTTTAGTATCTAAATTATTACCGCCAAAAAGTACAACTGCAACTCCATTCTCAGACAAATTATATGCCCACCCAGAACTTTTACAGATGGTTCTTACTAAGTTTGGTGGACAACAAAAGCACTCTAAATAAGGTTGTCTTACAGGACTTTCTGTTACATCTGCATGCGAATCATAATCTCTAGAATTGTTAACCATTCTTAATGGATTTGAGTAAAAATAATCTTTACCTTCTAAACTTATTCCTGATAAACCACTATTATACAATACCAGTTCTATAACATCTGCATATCTAGATTCTTCCTTAATCCCCATCATTCTACTACTAAACATAGCATTACAAAGGTTTGCACAAGTTTCATTATAGGCAGTCATATTAGGCATCATATACGCATCAATAAAACCTTCTTCAATCATATCTAAATTAGTAGAAGCACCATAATGAGCTTGCCCAACTGCACCAGTAACATACATTTTTTTACCAGTTACGTTTTCCCATAATTTCTCTAATGCATCAATTAACGCTTGCTCTCCTGTTTCTGCATACACATCTGCTGCTCCAGCATAATAATACAAAGCTAAAACTGCGTGACCAACTGCTTCTTCAGATTCTCTTAAAGGAGTTCTTTCTTGAACCATATCTCCAATAGGGTAACCAATTGTAGTGTCATCGTGCTTAATTTTATAAGTTCCTCTTCTGTTAATAAACTTTTCTGCAAGTCTTAAATATTTTTTATCTCTAGTAGTTCTGTATAATTCTACCAAGCCCATTATTTGAGTTTGATTAAAACCAAAACGCTGATAATGTTTGGTATCTGGCATAAAATAAGCGTACAATAAATTAGCCATTTTAACAGCAATGTCTAGAAAATTTCGTTGCCCCGTAATTCTAAAATGTACAGATCCTGCAATAAATAAATGTCCGAAATTATACATTTCGTGGTATTTTCTGTTTTCAAAACGATCTACACCTTCTGTAATTTGAACATGTGTATGGATATAGCCATCTTCTTCTTGAGCTCTACCAATCACATCAATATACTCCTCTAATTCTTTAAGAATAGATTCATCCTTAGTAAGACCATAAATATAGGTTTTGGCTTCCATAAACTTAAAGAAATCTCCATCATGCCAATAAAAACCTTTGTGTTCGCCATCTTTTTCGCCAGCAGCAATTTTAAAATTGTTTAAACCATGACCAATATCTCCACACAATAAATCTCCCATATAAGGAAGCATTGTTTTTTCTGCATTGTCAACTTTATCAGCCCAAAAACCTTTACTCCAAATACAATCTCCGAAATTGATACTTTTTAATTTTACAAAAGGACTTTCTGACGTATTTGTAATTGCTTTATTGTGCGTGCTCATTCTCTTAACTTTTTAAAATATATCTTTTTTATTATTGTTTTTTTATTTCGATATTATCGATATAAAATTTTGCAGCTCTAGTTTTTGGTAAATCTTTTTTATGAATTTCTATAGCTATTGCATCATTAGAAGCAGAAGCTTCTTTCCTTGATATTTTAGATTTTATAGTGATCCACTCTCTTCTTGGCAAACTTCTTAAATTATCAAAAGTTACTATTACTTTAGGTTTTTGTAAAACAATGTTTATTTTATCTGCAACCACTCCTTGATCTAACCAAACTTTAGCAGAGATTTCATACTCACCAGCTTCTAGTTTTAGCGAACCTTCTGGAGCCATTGCAACAGCTTTATCAACTTCTAAACTATCAGTTTTACTAAAACCTGCAAATTTTAAACTATTAACACCTTTATAATAATCTCCATAAGCAATGGATAAATATTTTTCTGAACCACTATCAATCGTCCAGAACTTCTGATAATCATCAGGAACAGAACTTTCTGGTAGTAATGTTAAAGGTCTTGGATTTTCCTCGAATAAAATTGGTCCTTCAAAACCATAAAAAGCAGCATCTTTTGCTAGTAAATTATCTGATGGTTTTTGCCAAACTCGCATATATTCAATTTCGAAATCTACTGGTAATTCTTCTTTATGAGGCAAGCCTAACCAAAAGAAAATTTCTGAATCTAACCAAATTTCCATCGGATTGTTTAGTACAAATGAAGTTCCTAATTCATCTTGCGTAAAATGACGAATCATTTTGCCATCTATAAATAATTTTAAATAATCTACACCCCATTCAGCTCCATATACATGAAAATCATCTGCAGTTCTAAAATCTAAATTTTCTACGTGATTAAATATTTTTGTTGGTCTTTGTGCAGGTGGACTCCAATCGTGAGCAGTAGCCAAATAAGAATCTTCTCTAATATTTCCGTTTTTGCTTTTAGGATTCCCCATTAACTCATAAATATCTAATTCTTGTTCGTGGCCAATTGCCCAAAATGCACCTGTAATTGCTGCATTACCTACTTTAGATTTCACTTCCATATAACCATACAAAAAACGTTTATTCGTTAAAACACCTGCTGTTGTTATTGGCATTGGTGTTCCGTCTTTGTAAATTCCATATTGAGAAGACCCCATATTTCCATCTGCATAACTTTCTTTAATAAATGGATAATCTGGTTCCCAAGCTGTTTTTAATTTTAGCTTATCATCTTCTAAACGAACATTTTTAGCTACAAATTGAGAAGGTGCTCTACCTTTCCAAATATAATATTGGTCGTTTCTACCTTCTACAAACCATTTTATGGTATCTATTTCTGTTCCAGAAAACTCGTCAGATAATTCTGTATTCAAAACCCAACCCCCTTCATTTTTTTGATCAGAAAAAGGCATTGGCACTGTCACTTCTGTATTTATTTTATTTACTGTTGATTTTTGTGCATCACAATTAAAACTTATAAGAGTTAGCAAACCAAAAAATAGAATAAAAATAGAATTCTTAAATTTTATCATTGTAAAAGATTTTATTATTTAAATTTTAATTTAGTTTTTAACACTATACTTCTCCATCTCTTTTTTCACTAACTCAGGAGTTCTGTAACGGTCCATTCTATCGATATCATATTTTTCGAAAGATTGTTTTAGCATCCAAAGAGGGCGTTCCTGAGTTAACTCCCATTCAAATAATTTTTTGAACATCATTTTTAAACGTTTTGGTTCTTGTGATGCTAAATTGTTTTGCTCTGTAAAATCTTTTGTTAAGTCATATAATTCTGCAGGTCTGTCTGCATAACGAATTAATTTCCAATCATTATTTCTATACACTGCACGTACATCTTTTTTCCAAAATAAATCTTCATGAGGTCTTGTTTTGTTTACTCCATTTACAAACGGAATTAAATCTACACCATCCACATCTTCTAAATCTTTAACATCTCCTCCACCTGCAGCATAAAATGTTGGCAACAAATCTAAAGTACTTACAGGATAGTCAAACACTTGACCTGCTTTAACTTTATTAGGCCATTTTATTAAAAAGGGCACTCTTAAACCACCTTCTAAATGATTCGATTTTGTACCACTTAAAGGTAAGTTTAATGATGCATTTTTATCTGTTGGTCCTCCATTATCATTAGAGAAAACTATAATTGTATTTTCGTCTAAACCTAATTCTTTTAGTTTATCTAAAATTTTACCACAAGCTCTATCCAAAGCTAAAGTCATTGCTGCGACTTCTTTTCTTTTTCCTGTTAAATTTGGAAATTTAGCTAAATCTTTTTCAGTAGCTTGCATTGGAGTATGCACAGCATTAAACGCTAAATAGATAAAGAATGGATTGTTTTTATTTTTTTCTATAAATGAAATGGCTTCATCTGCAAAAACATCTGTGGCATAACCATTTGGCTCTTCAAAGTTTCCAAAATTACGTTCCATCTTATTATCATGATGAACTCCATTGAAGTTTTGATATGGGAAATAACTTCTTGCTCCACCTCTAAAACCATAAAATTCGTCAAAACCTCTATTTAAAGGATGAAAACGTTCTGCATTTCCCAAATGCCATTTTCCATATACTGCATTTTTATACCCTAACGTTTTTAAATAATCTGCAATGGTTTTTTGGTCTAAGGGCAACCCCATATCATCACCTAAAAATTTAGAGTTTTCACTCATATAGTTAGGAACGTTTATTTCTTGGTAACCAAATTTCTGCTGATATTTTCCTGTAATTAAACCTGCTCTAGAAGGACCACAAGTTGCATCTGTTACATAACCTTGCGTAAATCTTACTCCATCTTTTGACAATTTATCTAAATTTGGGGTGATCATTACTTTACTTCCTTGAAAACCAAAATCGGCATAACCTGCATCATCTACAAATAAGAAAACGATATTTGGTTTTTTTTGTGCGCAACTAGATATTGAAATAATAATTAAGAGTCCTAAAAGTATTTTTTTCATTTTTAATAAAACTAAAGATTGTTTCAAAATAACCAACAAATGTTGTTATACAAAGTAAGAATAAAAATCAAATTTTAAAACTGTATAATTTACCTTTTTCTAATACGATTTTACCATGGTTTTTACAAACAAGAAAATTTATTACATAAAAAAAAGTCTGTCGAAAAAACTTCAACAGACCTTTTTATCTATGGAAAATATTATTTAGAACCCTGTTCCAGGATCTGCAGGTGCACTTGCTGCTTGTGCCTTTTGTGGGTTTAAAATCATATAAGTCCCTAAAGCTGTTAATGCTGCGTATTTACCATAATTACCAATTTTTTTTATAGCTTCTTTACGAGAAATATCTTGTGTTTTATCTTGATTACTTTCTAATTGTTTTTTCATGATGTCTGGTTTTTAAAATTCTCGTTAATTATTCTAAAATGATTTTCTTGTTCAATTTTCCCTCTTCTGTTGTTAACTGAACTACATAAACTCCTGTTGCTAAATTTGGTAAAGAAATTTCTTTTACTCCATTAACTTCAAAAGAAGAATTCATTACATTTTTTCCAAGGACATTAAACAAAGAAATTGATGCTTTTCCTTGAGATAAACCTGCTATTTTTAATGTTGACTTATCAGATTTATAAATACTTACGCTATTTAAAACAACGTCTTCAGTAGATAATGCACTTTTTGCAGAAGTATGTAGATAAAAACGACCAATACCGTTAGAAGCTTCAGTTACAGAAACTTTATAAGCACTATTAGCTTCACCTAATTGAGTAAATATATTTTCTTGTCTGTCTTCTAAATATACATTTAATCCAGAAGGAATGTTTGTAGCCTCAGCTATAAAAGTTATTTCTTTTGTTCCTGTAACTTTTACACCTACAGGTACAACCATTGATTCTAAATCTGAATTTGGTAACGCTTGTCTTTCAAAGGCAATGCCCTCATTATTTTCTAGTAAATGAGTGTAAACGCTGAAATCAGATGGTACACCATCAAATAAACTAATATCAAAACCAGGATTTAAATCTTTAGTTTTTCCATCTAGATAACTAATAAAAGTATTTAGTGTTTTATTATCACTTGTTAAAGATAAAGTTACTGTAGTATTATTGTTTTTATAAAAAACAGCTGAATTATCACTATCTAAACTATGAGATGCAGCATTAAATGTTGCTGTAGTTGCGCCACTGTCATTATTTATAAAAAATGCTTGACCAACACTTAAATCACCTGTTGTTAAAGAAGTATAAGTTATGCCATTCCAAACATATATAGCTTGACTAGCGACTGGAAAAGTACCAAGATTATCTGCAATGAAAGTAGCTGCATTTAAATGAGCTATGTAAGGGCTGCCTATTAAGTTCCAATTTGTTCCTCCAGCTCCTCCTTGAGATATTGTAGGGCTTATAGATTCAGCACTTACAAGATTTTCTCCTTCAAAAACGTATAACCCTTTACTACCTCTTTTTAAAGAATAACCAATACCTAACGTAAAGTTTGTAGCTGTACCTCCTGCTTGAAAATACCTCCAATGTCCAGTTATACCATCAGGAGTTCCATTATTATACGTAGATATTCCTCTATTATTCCCTGTACCTGAAGCTATTCCATTACTGATTATCCAAGTATCATCAAATTGTTCAACATTTAGTGGTGAACTTATTAAATGCCAATCAGTATCTGGTATATCAACTTTTACAATTACTGTACCTAAATCACTAAAGTTACCACCAGAATTTGCATTAAAAGAAGCACCAGGACTCAATATTAATGTTGATGGCCCTACGTTTTGAGCCGAAGTGTTATCTAATTTTGCACCAGCACCAATGTGTAAAGTTCTTAATTTTCCTACTGCTATGTTAACATTAATATTAGGTTGTTGAGTACCATCTCCTGTTGGTATTAATATATCTAAGTCATTACCACTATCGGCATGTGTTGGACGTTGAGTTCCTTGTAAAACCCAATTACCAGAATTTCCATAATTATCATTAGATGCTCCATTAGACGTGTCATTTATCCATGCATTACTTACAAATTCAATTCTGTCTACTTCTACAGTTGCACCTGCAGTTGTATAAGCTGTTCCTGTTGGGTCTCCAGCATCATAGGTTCTAAAAGTAATTTTAATGTCATTTTCTGTTCCTGTCCAATCTGTTCTATAATCAGGAGTATTAGCTAAGTCAAGCGCATAAGTTCTCCATTTTCCATCTGCAATAATTTGTAGGTTGGTAATATGTCTTGTTCCATCAGCATTTGTATCATCTGGATGGGATACTCTTATATAATCTGGTCCACCAGTACTTACTCTTATTGTAATACCAATAATTCTATGTGATACTGCTAAAGTAGCATCAGTTCCAACCACTAAACCAAGAGCAGTTGTGTTTATCTCTGGGTCTGCAGCACCTGTTGTAGTATAGGTTGTTATATGTTTACCCTGTGTTGTTGTTAAATTTGTTGGTACCCAAACATCAGTTCCTGTTGCTGAATCTGTAAATTCCCAAGCTGTTTGAGCATTAGAACTTAAAGAGATAAAAGCAATAAAAGCAAATAAATAAAATGCTTTATTTTGTAATTTTCTGTTCATAATTAAAGATTTAATTTTTTATTGATAAAATTTCTATGTAAAACTAATGTTAGTACTCATTTTTTTTAAGATAAAATTTATCTCTTAATGGTAATATTTTAACATCATTATATACTAAATTGATAATTTTCATTAAATTGAATAAGTGAAAATTAAATTAGAAAAAATTTTAATTGTGTTTTTTAATAATAAAAATGTTACTCTTAAAAATTATTTAAATAGTAATCAAGTATAATCGATATGATTATATTTTAATACACAAAGCCTAAAACAAGTTTGTTGTTTTAGGCTTTGTTAAAATTTAAAAGTGAATTGCTGCATTTATATTTTTATCACTTTTTGAGTAGAGAAATTATCATCAGCTTTTATCCTGATAAAATAAATCCCTGAACTTAACTTAGAAACATCAATAATTTGAGAATCTTTATTTTTAACTTTTGTTTTATGTATCCATTTACCAGATATTGATAGAACTTCTATTTCAACATTTTTATAAGTAGCATTTAATTGTAATTTAAAAGTATTTGAAACAGGATTTGGATATATATTGAATTTGCTAACATCATTTGTTGAGACACTTAAAGTACCTGCAGAACCAATGTTTCCAGAAATATCATTTAAAGTTTCATTAAAACTCCATAAATTATAAGCATTGTCTTCTGTAAATGACCAGTTACTACTATTATTAATGCTTGCTCTTAATTGTGCAGATGTGCCAGATAATTCTTTATTATAAATAGCAAAATCATGTTTTTCGCCAACAGTATTAGCGTTTACTCCATTTATAAGTGCTGTTGGTAATTCACTCCTAGTATTTCCACCACCATTTCCCCAACCTAAAGCAGTATTTATTCCTGTGACCCAAGCTGATGAATTAGCATCTGAAGGAAGCAAAAAAGGATCTGCTTGAAAAAATAAAATTCCTTCTCCATTCAAAGAAAAATCAAAATCGCCATCACTAGATTCTGCTGCTTTACCAGTGTAATCATGAGAAGTTGTACCTACTACTGTTTCAATATTATTTAGAACTTGTTTTACAAGCCCATCTGAATCTAACATCAAAATATCTCCAACTTTAAAAGTTGCTCCTGCTGTCCAAGTCCAAATATCATCAACACCATAGTCTCCTGTAAATTCATTATTAGTATTGTCCCAAGTTCTGTTTGATATTGATAATTTTGTAGTAGCACTTATCTCTTTTAATAACATAAACGCCAATTTGCTATTATTACCAGCTTCCCAACCTACAATTGCAATATCTCCTGCAGTTAATGCTGTAGGCGTAATAACATCGAAAATAGTTAGTTCTGCTGGTGTTTCATCAATTTTACCAAATGTTGTAGATGCCAAAGTAATAATAACAGATTCACTAATTTCATCAATACCATCTTCTGATGCTGTTATGGTAATTTGTGTTGAATTTACTCCATTAGCAATTGTTGCAGTTTTGGACAAAGTTGCATAATCTGTGCCTTCTGTTGCAACTCCACTAATTGTATACGTTACGTTTATATCTTCTGTAGCATTTACATCTGTTGGTAAACTTATAGTAAAAACACCATTTTCTGTACCTTCAACTGCATCAGTTGTTCTTTCAATAGAAATTTTATTTAATTCGTCTTCTAGTTTTAGCACATTTGCCCCAAAAAGACGATCATAACCTGGTAAAGTTCCATCATCCCAAAGAAAACTATGTACATGACCATCTCCAATACCATCTCCATCTATATCTTCTCTATCATTATCATACCAAGCTGGTTTTACATCTTTAAAATCTGCAACAACTGCAACTGCTTTATCAATTATTGTTTGCACAATTTGTGCTCCATTTGGGTCTGAACTACTAACATCTGTAGTTTCTCCTGGATCGTTTAATATATTGAATAAATTCCACTGACCATTATCTCCATTTTTTGTGATTTTCCAATTCTCATAAGCAATTCCTGCATTATGAAATCCGTTTTGTGGTCTCATAATTATTAAACCTTCTTCTGGTCTTGCATTTTGACCAGCAATTAATTTATCCATAAAATCTACGCCATCAATTACTTTTGTTTCTGGCTTAGTTGCACCAGCTAAAGCTAATACAGTTGGGTAAATATCTAACGAACTTATTTGATGGTTATAAGTTACACCACCAGTAATTTTATTTGGCCAGCTTACAAACATTGGCACTTTATGCCCCCCTTCTTTTACACTCCCTTTTAAAGCGTCCAAAGGCCAATTTACAGCTCCTTTACTATAGGTATAACCACCATTATCACTTAAAAATATAATAACAGTATTGTTAAAATCGTTCATATTCTTTTTTAATTCTGCTACAACTCTACCTATGTTTTTATCCATATTAACAGTCATAGTAGCATACAATATTCTTGCTTCTACAAATTTTTCAATCAATGCATCTTTTTCTGCTTGTGTAGTTGCTTTTTCTACTGGTGCCGATTTTGTAATATAATCGCTGTTTCTAATTAAATTCTCAAAATTTGGGTTATCAATTTTAAATTGAGCAATTTCTACATCAGTTGCTTCTAAAGGAGTATGAGGTGCATTATAAGATAAATACATAAAGAAAGGATCTGGTTTCCCTTTATTTTCTGAAAGATATTGAATGGCATTATCTGTTAAAACATCCGTTAAATAATCTTCATTTGGGGCATTACTATATTCGTTTCTTGCAACATAATCTCTATTTCTTTGTAAAGGATCTTGGTATTCGTTTGTTACTGGATTTGAACCTCCTAATCTATTATAAAAATTGTCTTCATAGCCTGATTCGAAATACCCTTTTCCTCCTCCTAAAAAGCCGAAGAAATGATCAAAACCTCTATCTAAAGGTTGATATTTACCTTCTGAAAAACCTAAATGCCATTTACCAATTGCAGAAGTGTTATAGCCAGATGCTTGAATAACTTCTGTAAAATAAGTTTCATTTTCTGGAACCCCTAATGGGCTTGTAATATCATTTGGTAAGTTATATTGTGCACCAATTCTATGAGGCATCATTCCTGTTAATATGGCAACTCTACTTGGTCCACAAAAAGGGTGAGCAACATGTGCATTTTTTAAAATGATTCCACTTTCTGCTAAAGCATCTATATTTGGTGTGTTAATAACTCCTCTATCTTCTGGAAAAGTGGCATCTCTATTAAAACCAACATCTGCATATCCAAGATCATCTGCAAGTATTACTATAATATTAGGTTTTGTACCTTGTGTTTGACCAAAAGAATTAAGGGTACTTAATAATAGAAATAAGAAACTAATTTTTAAATATTTTTTTTGCATTTTCTATAATTTATTTGATAATAATTTTCTTTGTTTGTTTTGCTTTTTCTGATGTAATTGAAAGAAAATAAATTCCTTTTGATAGATTAGAAACATCTATTTTAACATTACTAAGATTATTTTCTTGAATCTTTTTTACTGATTTTCCTAAAACTGTAAAAACTTCTATTTCTAGCTTTTGCTGAATTTCTCCAAAACTCAAGTGTAAATATTCATCTACTGGATTTGGAAAAATATTTAGTTTATTAAAAGATTGGTTTGAAAGACTCAAAGTACCAGCAACACCAATATCACCTGAAATATTATTAGAAGTTTGATTAAAACTCCATAAATTATACTCATTACTTTCAGAAAAAATCCAGTTATTGTGATTGTTAATGCTAGCTCTTAATTGTGCAACTGAGCCAGACAAAGCTCCTTTGTAAACTCCAAAATCATGTTTATTTCCTACATAATTTGCATGTATGCCATTTGTTAATGCTGTTGGTAATTCGCAAGCAGAATTCCCTCCTCCTAAACCCCAACCAAGAGCTGTGTTTATTCCTGTTATCCAAGCTGATGAATTTGCATCTGTAGGCAACACAAAAGGATCTGCTTGAAAAATTAAAATACCATCTCCATTTACAGAAAAATCGAAATCATCATCGCTAGTTTCATCGATCTTTCCTGAATAATCGTGTAATGTTGTTCCTACAATTACATTTGAGTTATTGGTTACCTGTTTTACTTTGCCATCAGAATCTAAGACTAAAATATCTCCAACTTTAAATTCTTTACCAGAAGTCCATGTCCAAATATCATCCACAGAATAATCACCTGTAAAACCGTTCATAGAATTATTCCATGTTCTATTTGATATGGAAACTTTAGTTGTTGCATTTATGTCTTTGAGTAGCATAAATGCAAGTTTACCACTTCCAGATTCCCAACCTAAAATAGCAATATCTCCTGCTGTTAAAACTGTAGACTCCTCAAAATCTGAAATAATAATATTTGCAGTAGTTGTATTTACTGTTTTAGAACTAGAAGATTGTAACGTAATTGAAACTGTTTCAGAACCTTCTTCAATACCATCTTCTAAGGCAGTAATTATAATTTGTGCAGAATTTGAGCCACTTTTTATTGTAGCTGTTCTTGGAATTGTAGCATAATCTGATCCTTCAATTGCATTCCCACCAACTGAATAAATAACATTAATATCTTGAGTTGCAATTTCTCCATTAGATAATGCTACAGTAAAAACTCCATCTGTTTTGCCTTCAACAGCATTGATAGTTTTATTCACTGTAATTTGCCCTGCTTGCTTTTGCCAAACTCTTATATACTCTATTTGATATTCTGCAGGAGTTTGCAAATCTGATGCTTCTGGCAAACCTAACCAAGGAAACGTTTCTGAATCGAACCAAATCCAAAAAGGAACATCTGTAACCCATCTATCTGGCTCTGTGCCATTTTTGGTGATTTCAGATTTTAGTATAGTACCTTCTGGATGCAAAACACCATCAATATAAACTTTTATATATTCTGACGTCCAATCAAAACCATATACATGAAAATCGTCTGCAGTATTATTATCTGCCTGTATATTTCTTGTGTGTGTTGTTCCTACAGATTGTCCTGCAGCATTTGCAGCTTGTTTAATAGAGTTGTTAGGATCCCAGCTAATTATATTAAATTTTAGTCTTTTTCTCCATGCATCTTTTGTTTTATGACCACCAAACATTTCAAACATATCTAATTCAGATGCCCCACCAGGTTTTCCTGGTCCAGGACCTGTTGTCCAAAAAGAACTCGTTACTTCTGCATTTGCTGCTTTAGATTTAATTTCCATATACCCATATTGAAATTGCTTTTTGCTAATTACAGCTGCTGTAGTAATTGGTTTTGATTGGCTATTATAAACACCTAACATATTTCCTTGGGCATCATTCGTAAAATTAAAATCAGGTTCCCATTTTGTTAGAATTTTTAATTTTCCGTTTTCTACAATAGCATTTTCTGTAGAAAACTGAGCAGGAGATCTTCCAATAAAATTAGATTGATACACACCATTTCTACCTTGAATCAACCATTGATTCTCGTTTAAACTAGCAGTTTCAAATTCGTCTGAAATATCTGTATTTAAAACCCAATTACCAGTATTTTGCTGATCTGTAGCAGGCAAAACTTGTGCATTAATCTTAGAAAAAAGTACAAAGAAGAGAATAAAACTCAAGTTGAATTTTATTATTATGATTATTTTTTTAGAAGTAGAAGTGTGTATCATACTTATTTTGAATAAACTAAGGTGATTAGTTTATCAAAATTAATAGATAAATAAAGTTTTAATCAAGCAAATTTTAACCTTAAACTACTCTAAATTATCAAGTAATACGATTTTCTTTACGAAAGTAAATTTAAATAGCTTCTCTAAATTTTTTGGGTGTAGCTCCCATAATCTGTTTAAACTGTTTGTTAAAATTGGTTATTGAATTAAAACCAACAATATAACAAACTTCAGAAATAGGAATATTTTCTTGAACCAAAATTCTTGAAGCATTTCGTATACGTATTTCGTTCAAAAACTGAGTAAAAGATTTGTTGGTCATTTTTTTAAAAAAACGACAAAAAGAATTAGTAGTCATACAAGCTACATTAGAAATATCTTCTAGTGCAATACTTGTAGCATAATTATCAGAAATATATTTTAATACTGTATCTATACGCTCAGAACTTTCTGACTTTGTTTGTCTCATATCTGAAGAAGACAAAACAACCCTATCTTTTTCTTTTACTAAGGATAGTTTATTTAAAATTTCAAGTATTTTAATATGTTGCTCTGTATGTGATAAATTTGGCAGTTTAATTAAATCTTTATGCAGTGGCTCACTAATTTCTTTACCAAAAGATAACCCAAATTTACAATTATCTAAAAGTTTTTTAATTTCAAAAAACTCAGGAATTTCAAAAAAATCATTTCCTAGAAAATCTCTTGTAAATTTAGTGACAATTGTTTTTACGTTTTGAGTACTCCCTTCTTCATAATAAGAAGGATCATTCCTCCACAAATGAGGAATATACGAACCCACTAATACTAAATCTCCAGCAAAAAAGGGTGCTACACTATCTCCAACAAAACGAATTCCATTACTTTGTGTAATATATATAAGTTCAATTTCTGGATGATAGTGCCACATACTATCCAAACAAGGTAAATTTCTTGTATGAATATTTAGTTTTTTAGTAACTATAGTATCAGATTTTTTTAAAACGAGCTTCATCCTAACAAATATAGGATTTTTTTAATATAGGTAAAATAAAGGTTAAATTTTTAACATAAAAATCTTTTTCGTTGTTAAAATAACAGATATAGCAAACTACCCAATCAAAAAATCTTTAATTTGCTCTTTAATTTTAATGAAATGAACCTCTAAACCATTAAAATCTTTATCTTCAATTAATTTTTTGTCCAGAAGAGAACTTCCCATTCCAACACCGATTGCACCCGCATCAAAAAAAGATTTAATATTATCAAAAGAAACACCACCAGTAGGTAACAATTTTATTTGATTTAATGGCGCTAAAACATCTTTGATATACGTAGTTCCTAATTGAGTTGCTGGAAACACTTTTACAGCAGATGCCCCTAAAGACCATGCTCTATAAATTTCTGAGGGCGTAAATGCACCAGGAAAAATTGGAACTTTATTAGCAACAGCTGTTTTAATAACTGCTTCATCTATAATTGGAGTTACTATAAATTGAGAACCTGCGTTTAATGCCTTTTCTAAATCTGTTAAATTACAAACAGTACCTGCTCCCACATTTAGTTGAGGATATTGTTGTCTTAATGTTGTAATTATTTCTTCAACATTTGGTGTATTCATTGTAATTTCTATGGTAAATAAACCTGCCTTTACGTAGGTTTCTGCAATTGCAAGTGTGGTTGCTAAAGATTGCCCTCTAATAATACCAACAATTGGTGCTTTGTAATAAGATTCCCAAGAAAATGAATTGTTATTTAACATGTTGTAATAGAATATTTTTTTGACCTTTTAGAAAAGCATTTTCTAAAATTGATCCGTTGAATTTTACTAATTGGTTAGGTTTTAAAATAATTTCTAAAGCAATCTCATACATAGACATCATTGGTTCTGATGCCGCTAAAAAAACAATATCATTTACTTTTTGTAAATAAGCTAATTCTTCTCCAATTAACATGCCACTTAAAGTATAATAGTTGTCTTTCTTTTTCGTTTTTTCTATGATATGACTTGCTCTAATTGAGAATAAATTTGCTGTTAAATTCCCATCAATTCCTAACTGAATTCCTTTTTTAAATGCTTGCAATCTTTTTGGACTCCAGTTATTTTTAGATACAGATACTTTTAAAATACTGGCTTTAGAGATTACCTCAAAAAGTTCTCCTGTCATGTAAGTTTTAAGTGCTGTAAAACAATTATTTTTTAAGGTAATATGTTTACTGTGTGTTCCAGGCAATAATAAAATTCCATTTTTATGAGGAGCTAACAGATCTGCTAAACCAACTGCTTGAATTTCTTCTCCCCTCATCATACCTGCACTACTTTTTACGCCAGAAATTAGTATAATTTCTAAACCATTTTCTGACACTAAAGACTCCCAAACTAAATCATTTTTTTGAGGATTTATAGGCAAACTTGCATAGCTTAATTCTTTTAAACCAATGTTTGCAGAAGCCATTCCAGCAATTACAATATGATGATTCTGATGTTCTAAAGGAAAATTTTTAAGTTGTTCTTTTAAATAATCAGAAAAAAATTGAGCTTGTGTATTTTCCTTTTGCTCCAAGAATTTTTCATACACTCTTCTTACACCTTGTTTTGTTTGATGTTCTGCAATAACTTTTAGTGAATTAGTTTCTACTAATCTTAATCTAAAATTAGTTGTACCCCAATCGCAACTTATAAAATATGTAGGTATTATCATTTTAAACTTTTAAAAAGATACTTTTAGTCTAGCTGAAAAGTTTTATCGAATCTAGGCATTTTATCATCTTTCCAGTCAATGCCCGTTTTTTCATCGTGCCAAAATTGAGGTTGAATATGAGATTCGCTCCAAGTTGCAGCTTCTACAACTAAGTTTTTTAAAATATTTGGAAATTTATCACTCAGATCATTCGTTTCACCTAAGTCATTATCAACATTAAAAAGTTTCCATTTTTGTTGATATGCTTTTACAGCTTTCCATTCATTATTTCTTACACCTACATCACTAAAGCCATTTCTATGACGTAAAACGTAGATATTATCATTCTTATGATTGTCTTGATTTTGTAAGAAATTATCCCAGATATTTTTACCATCCAGCCTTTTACCCTCTGGAATTTTTGCATCAGCAAGTCTTGCAAAAGTTGGGTATAAATCTAAGGCAGAAACATTATAATCATATTTTTTTCCAGCAGAAACAACATTTTTCCAATGGAAAAACATTGGCACTCTAAAACCACCTTCATAAACACTCCCTTTACCTTCTTTTAAAGGATTATTTGTTGCGCCTGCAGAAGTTTTCCCTCCATTATCGCTAAAGAAAACGATTAGCGTATTTTCATATTGGCCAGATTTTTTTAATGCTATTACAATTTCTTTTACACCTCTATCTACAGCATACACCATTGCTGCGTATGTTCTTCTTTTTTTATCTTTTATATGAGCAAATAATTTTAAATCTTCTTCTTTTGCTTCTAAAGGTGTATGTGGAGCATTGTATGATAAATACAAGAAAAAAGGATTTTTTGTCTTTGAAGCATCTTTTATAAAACGAACACCTTCTCTTGAAAAAGCATCTGTTAAATATTCAGTTTCTTCAACATCTTTTCCATTATGTTCTATAGGATGTAGATAATCCCAAATTAATTTTTTCCCACTTTCTTTTTGATTCTTGTATGCTTGTCTGTATTGTTCAGGAAAGTAATTATGTCCTCCACCTAAAAACCCAAAGAAATCATCAAAACCTCTAACGTTTGGATGAAATTCTGCATTAGAACCTAAATGCCATTTACCAATTATACCTGTATTATAACCTGCATTATTTAAAACCTTGCTTATAAAAGTTTCTTCTACACTAATTCCTTTTTTGATAGTTTCTCCGCTATTTGGTGGCAAATTAAATTGCGCACCTATTTTATGAGGATATAAACCCGTCATTAAAGCAGCTCTACTTGGACCACAAAAAGGGTGGGCTACATATGCTGATGTAAAAACAGTACCTCCATTTGCCAACGCATCTAAATTTGGTGTTATAATATCTGTAGCACCATTAAAACCAACATCTGAATACCCTAAATCATCACAAAGAATCACCAAAATATTTGGTTTTTCTGGAGTTTGTATTTTTGAAACAACTGTTTTATCTTTATTTGATATTTTATCTTGAGATGATTTACAACTCATTATAAATAAAACAGATACATACGTTAATAACTTAATTTTAAAGGATATTTTCATCTTAAAATTTTAAAATATTCAGATTATGATTATTTAAATTTATTTTACATTTTTTAGCTCATCTCTCATTCTCTTAAAAAAAGGAGCTAATTCTTTATACGTTTTTCCTGTCATTTTAATAACAGCGTTATTAAAATTTCTACTTGCTTCTTTATTTTTTTCTTGCATTTCTTCTTTAGTAATAGTCCCCTCTTTCATAGCACTATTTGATTCTCCGTAAGCTAAAACCATTGTTGTTCTTACTTCTGCAAGCTCTTTTTGTTGATCTTTATTTAAATTAAACTCTTTCGCTGCTGCTTCTACAAAATATTTATTTTGTCTTTCTTGATACTTATTTTGTCCATAAGTTGTTGAAAATGCTACTACTAATAATAATGTTAAAACTATTTTTTTCATGATATTAATTTTTAATTTATTTTTATAATTTATTTACTTTTTTTGCCAAACTCTAACATATTCAATTTCAAAATCTACAACACCATCCTCTTTTTCATCTTCCGGACTGTTTAATTCTAAATCTTCTTTACTATCAGGAACTCCATGCCAAGGAAATGTTTCTTGATCTAACCAAAGGTGAATTGGTCCAGTCATAACCCAACCATTTGGAAGTTTTTTTTCTTTTGAATACGCATCTACTTGTTCTTTAGTAGCTCCTGTTTTATATTTTCCATCTACATATAATTTTAAACCATCTTCATTCCATTCTATTCCATAAATATGAAAATCATCTGCTACTCTAAACCCATAATCTAAACGTTCTGTAAAAACTGTTTTTCCTTTACCCTCTCTACTCCAATCGTGAATAGACCACCAAAGCTCTCTATCTTTTCCATTAGCTTCTTTTTGAGGCTGCCTATGATCGCCAAATTGTTCAAATATATCCAACTCTGTTTGACTACCAGTTGCCCAAAAAGCACTCGTAATTTCTGCGTCTGCAGCTTTACTTTTAATTTCCATATAGCCATACTTGAAGTCTCTACGACCAATAAAACAAGCTGTAGTTATATTTTCGAATTTTTCTACTTTATTATCTGGACCCCATGTTTGTTTATTATCAGTTGCAAAAGGAAAATCTGGCTCCCAACGAGTTTCTAATATTAGTTTACCATTTTCCAAACGATAATTTCTACCTGAAAATTGAGAAGGTGCTCTACCTTTCCAAACTTTTTTATTTGGATAATCTGGATCTTTATAGACTGGTACTCCATTTTCGAATTTACCAACTATATACCATTTGTCTTCATCAATTGTTTTTCCATCAAATTCATCACTAATATCTTCTCTTAATTTCCAATCTCCTTTATTATTTGGATCTGAAAAAGGATGAACATTTAACGTTTCATCAATCTTATTAATTATCGTGCTTTTTTGGTTTCCACAGCTAAAAAGTATGATAAAGGATAATAAATAAAAAAATATTTTACTGCATTTAAGAATCATATAAATCATTTTAAATTTCTCTATGTTAAATAGCATATGCCTATACTTTACAAAGAAAATATAAATTTAAGTAAGTAAATTATTTAAAATTACCCTTCAATGAATAGAAATTATCTTTAAACTTTAACTATGATATATTATACACACTGATGTATGGAATTTTCACCTGTTTATTATAGATGGTGAAATCTATTTTCTTTTATCTCTGCAACTTTTATCGAATGCAATTAAATTAAATAGTTCTCTCATTCTTGAGCGTACTCTATTGCCATATCTTTCTTCGATTTCATTGGCATTTAGATTTGTGGTACCGTGGGTTTTTATTTTTTTCTTTGGATTGGAAAACAACTCATACCTAGAGAGTAAAATTTCACCAATTACGTTGGATTCCACCCCGAAATGTCTTCCGATCGGTTCTATACCGATGTCATCGAAACAATAAAAATCATCGTTTCCATAATCTTCAATGGTTTTAAATCCTAAATGATTGAAACTGAAAACAGCATTTCTGCAAGGAATTATTTTATAGGCTCTTTTGTGTGGTGTAATGTGTCTTACTAATTTCATTAATGTTGTTTTTCCACACCCAACAGGGCCCGATAATAAGATTCCTTTATGGGGATCTATTTTTAATCTTTTGCAGGTTTTTTCGTCTTGAATTGCATACACGCATAATTTATATACGATATAGTAATCTTCTTTATAGATTTTGAAGTTAGTGCCAAATAAGGCTTTTCCTTTTGCTTCTAAATAGATTAGGATTTTTTGGAAATTATAGTGAATTGTATTGCCTTTTAGTTCGCCTAATTGGTATTGGGAGTTTCCTTCTGTGATGATATGAGGTTCAAATTTATTCATAATATTAGATTAAGAGATTGCCACGTCGTAACCTCCTCGCAATGACATTTAGAGCGGTTCATTGTAGTTTTTATTTTTACTCGTCTTGAGGTTGTCCATATTTTGGCTAACTGCTTTTGATGTTTCTTTATTTTTTTCTTTCGAATATGCTCGGGATGACAAAATTTCTTCAGCTTTTATGATCCAGTTTTTTGCTGTTGCCTGCCAATTGACAATTTTTGTTTTTCCGCCAACTTTCCATCCTATGCCCTGGTAATGATTAAAAAAATTTTGAGCTTCGGTTTCTGGCCAATTTTCTTTTTTAAAAAAATTAATTACTTCTTTTTCATTTTTTGGCTGGTCAAGTTTATATATGTTTTTATTGTTTCTATTAGTTTGTTTATGTTTATTAATAGATACCAGTGCTTGTCCACTGCTTGTCTCTATATTAGTACTGTTGTGTACCAGAACTTGTCCAGAGCTTGTCTCGAATTTGAACATCTTAATTTTACTGCCTTTGTAGGGATTGTGCGAAGGGAAATAAATGATGTATTTCCAATGGCTTAATTCTTTGATGCATTTATGATAGGTAGATTTTGAGCCTATTTTTGAAAAGCGCATTACTTCTTCGCGATTGATAAAGAATTCCTCTAAAAATCGATTGTTATTCCAAATTTGGAATAATGCTATGTATAGACTTATGTGAGTTGGGTTTAGACGATTGTCTTTTGAGAATTGAATAAAGACTCCTTTTAGGTGTTTTATGTAGTTTACGTTTTGCATTGGCCTCCCCCCTCAAAAGGAGGGGCATTTATTAATTGTCTAAAATTTATTATGAACTCTGTTTTCTTCCATTACTTTATTAATATCTTCATAATCGTAATAAATTAAGCCACCCACTTTCGTGTAGGGTAAGGTTCCATTAATTCTTAAATTTTGTAATGTTCCTGCAGAAATGCTTAGTAAATCTTTGACTTCTGGAGATTTTAACCATTTTTTAGGTGCAAAACCCGATTGATGATTGATCATAGCTTTGATGTCTTCTAATAATTCTTCTTTGAATTCTCTTAAATCGTCTGTGGTGATGATTGCTGTTGGCATAATAAAATGGTTCTTTTATAAAAGAAGAAGTTGTGGGTTGTCCCCAACAAACCAACCAACTCCCTCTTTCTAATTTGACTTTCGTTGACAAACTTCAGAAGTTTTTTTGGATTGTTTTCGGTAGTTAGACGTAACTACGAATTATATTTTTTTTAGGAGTAAATAGAATCTTTATGCTGTTTTGACAGAAGAAAAGGGACTAAAATAAGCTTCTTTAGATTTTTCGTAGTTCCATTGAACTACCGATTTTATAAACTGTCTTCTTGCTCTATTTTAGAAATTAAATTTTCTGATAATTTCTCTAAAAACTTAGTTCTCTCTTTTGTTCTGTTTTTTATTTCAGAATAAGTTTTATAAAAATTCCCTAGGTCAATATCAAAAATACTTTCTAAGAATTGGGTAATTTCCTTTACCTGAACAGCACCTGCATTTATAGACCCTGAATGTTTCAATGCATATATTAATTCAATTAAATCGGTCTTGCTTGCGGTCCAAGTAAAATTATTATCTACTGGATTTTTAAAATTATCATAAAAATCAGGACTAATCATAGTGTCTAATACTACTAATTCTTTCTTATAAAAATCTCTTAATAAATCATTTGAAATAATGGTGGCTGCTTTTATATCATGACTAGTACAAAAATCAGGATCTGAACATAATAATGTTTGAGAATTAAAAAGTTCTAATTGTTCATTACCTCTTAAAAAATATTTATCATCTAAAAAATCTTCATTTTGCTTGTAATATCTATAAAAATGAATATTCTTTTTTTTATAAGATTCTAGTTTTTTGAGTTTTGATTTTAAAAATGACTTTTGAAATGAAATTGTGGAGTCTGGCTTACAAATTATATAGGATAATTGTGCGTTATAAAACATCAATTCTCCAGTTACTTTAGGTTTTATATATTTGAAAAAATGAATTTCATCTTTTGGTGACAAAAACTTATAGTTCCGTAAATACAATCTAAATTGATGTAAAAAGCTTTTAGATATTTTAATATGTTCTTTTAAATGTACTGTCCTCTCGAGTTTCTGAAGTACAACTTCATTTTTAAATTCTGCATAGTTTTTGATAAGGGTATTTATCTTTTTCATGTTAATTGTAGCATGCTAAAAACACAAAAAATAAACAAACTCAATTTTAAGTAGTTATTTTTGAGATATTTGGAATTTATTTTGGTTGTTTTTTTGCTATTTGAAGTACTTCTAAAATTTATTAAATTATGAATTTCTGATGTTGTATGTGAAACTAGCTTTCAAATATTTAAGCTACTTAATTCAAAAAACAAAAAGACGATTCCTTATAAAAAAGATTTTTTAAAACTTTATGAAAATGTCTGAATATTAATATCGAGAGGATTCCTCTCCTTTTTAATTTTAATTTAGCTCTCTAAGCTTTTGCCTTCCGAATTAAGATTTATGGAATTTGGTGCCATAAATTTATTCTTTAATGCCATCATATCATCACTAACTTTTCTATCTAAAACCTTCGCATAGTGTTGGGTTGTTTTTAAAGATTTATGCCCTAACATTTTACTCACAGATTCTATTGGAACACCATTGCTTAAAGTTATTGTTGTCGCAAACGTATGACGTGCTAAATGAAAAGTTAAGTTCTTATTGATCTCGCATAAATCTGCTATTTCTTTTAAATACGCATTCATTTTTTGATTAGACAAAATTGGTAAGATTTTATCTGAATTTATAATATCAAAATGTTGTTCGTATTTTCTTATGATGATTTCTGCAACTGGTAGTAAAGGAATGCTACTTTTAGTTTTAGTTTTTTTTCTGGTCGTTTTTATCCAACGTGTTCAGTCAATTCCAATTACAATATTATTTTTAGATAATTCTTTTACATCAGCATATGCCAAACCTGTGTAACAGCTAAACACAAAAATATCTTTTACTAAATTTAATCTTGTAATTGTAAAATCCTTATCAATTAATCTCTGAATCTCCTCCTGTGTTAAGAATTCTCTTTCAACAGTTTTTAGCGTTGCTTTCCAATTAAAGAAAGGGTCTTTCTCAATCCAATCATTTGCATAAGCAATCCTAACTATCTTTTTAAAATTTGTAAGGTATTTTATAGTAGTATTGTGTGCACAGTTTCTAACGGTCTTTAAATAATACTCAAAACCTTTAATAAACTTATTATTAATCTCTGTTACTGGAATATCTTCTACTTTATACTCGTGGAGAATATAGTGACTTAAGTGTTTCTTTGCGGTTTTATATCTTTCTGATGTTCCTAAAGCATAATCTTTTCCAATTAGTTTTTCCATTTGGATATTATGGTTCTCAAAGATTTCTAATATCATTTTTTTATTTTCATCCTTTCCATGATATACGTTTCTAATAGTAGCAGCTGTAATTAATTTGTTTTCTTCTGTTAATCTTTGATGAATTTTGTAAATACGATTTGTTATACTGTCTATATATTTATTTAGCTGCTGGGCTTCCGATGACGAGCCTTTCATCTTTCCAGAAGATGTGGACCATTTACTCACCTCTACTTTTCTTGAAATACTAAGTTCAGCACGTTTACCATTTACAGTAATTCTTAGATAAATATTAGCTTTTCCGTTTTTATCTGCTTTACTGCGTTTGATATAGAAAATAAATGAGAATAGATTTTGCATAGGTGTCAGTTAACTTTCTAACACTAAATATACGAAAAATAAATTAAAATAAAACATAACTAATTAAATATCAATGCATTTAGTTTAATTCGGGGTCAGTTAAAAAATTTAAAAACAGACACCGAATGCGCACCTTATACATCAATTTTTAATGATTTTAGTTGATAGATAATAAACATAAAAAACCCTACAAACATAATGTTTATAGGGTTTTGTTGTTATTTAGAGTTTCTTTTGCAGAGAGGAAGGGATTCGAACCCTCGATACAGTTACCCATATACTACCTTTCCAGGGTAGCTCTTTCGACCACTCAGACACCTCTCTTTATACTGAATTTATTTTCAGCAACATTAAATATTCTTGAACTGAGTTCAAGATAAATAATTTAGTGTTCTATTAAAAAATCCTTGAAAAATCTTTAAGAGATATACAACTCTATCAAACCATCAGGAGTTTCCACTTCAATAATTTTATTTTCTCTATCCACTTTTTTGATGAATTCATCAACCATAGGAATAAAGATTTCATCTCCATCTCTATCAATTTCAAAAAGTGGTTGTGCAGCTTTGTCATTAATATGAACAATTGTACCAACTTCACCAAAATTTGCATCAACAACAGTAAAACCAATTACTTCATGATAATAAAACTTATCACCAGAAAGTTTAGGTAACATTGTAGAAGGCAAATAAATACCACATTTTAAAATAGTCTCTGCTTCTTCTTCAGAATATACATCTTCAAACTGAACACGCAACTGATTTCCTTTATGTAACGAACTTTTTTCAATAAAAAATGGAACCAGGTTACTGCCAAATTCGACGTAAACTGATTCCATTTCTGTGTACAATTCAGGCTCATCAGTATCTAATTTGATAACTACTTCGCCCTTAAAACTATATTTCGTTACGATTTTGCCTAAATAAAAACAATCTTCTTTACGCATTTTCGTATTAATTTAGTTTTTATTCTGATGCTTTTGCTGCTGCTTCATCAATTGTTTCTGGAGCTGCTTCTACTGCTTCTTCTGCAGCTGGTGCTTCTTCTTCTACAACTGGTTTTGCTGCTTCAATTCTTGCTTCATTTACCGCTTTTTCTGCAGCTAATGCTTTCGCTTTTGCCTCAGAATCAGCTTTAGATAAACCTGCTTCTTTATCAGCAATTTTAGTAGCTTTCTCTTCTACCCAAGCATTGAATTTTTCATCTGCTTGTTCTTGAGTT